>Ga0110931_1000466_pt1 | contig 15362 bp, 16 predicted proteins | sample 4_EtaG_FD_79333 | JGI IMG/M metagenome (GOLD analysis project Ga0110931, IMG submission 79333) | Marine viral communities from the Subarctic Pacific Ocean - 4_ETSP_OMZ_AT15127 metaG (version 2) (version 2) | ecosystem: Environmental > Aquatic > Marine > Oceanic | place: Pacific Ocean | collected... | reverse complement strand
TGACCTGTTTCCTCTTGTTGGAAGAGACTATTGGAATCACAAATTGTCCTATGTTGATTCTACAGGTAGAACTCACACAGCAACTTACTCAAGTAGAGGATATACTAGCGGTGAAGCAACAACAACCACCAATCGATTCATCGGAGTATCTGCTGATGCTGACTTCTGGTCAAACATCTCAGATGGAACAGTCTTACGACTTACTGGTGCTTATGGTAATCTTGCGCACAGTGAAGTTTTTACTAAGTCTGACCGAAGTATTGCCTCAAGAAACTTACCTCAGTTGCTTTCTGGCACTCGTGATACAAACAGCCTTCACGTCCCTGATGCTTTCTTATGTTTCTGGCACTACAATTTGGGTAGACCTATGACTTACTATTCTGATTCAAGAACAGACATAGATGATGCTGCTGTAGATAAGAGTCCTTACAATCATTTACCAGAGCACTTTGAAGTTGTTCATTATCATGAGTTTGTTTATGCAGCAAGTGATGGGCCATTTGATTTCAGAGCAAAACACTGGGACCAAGCAGGCGGTGTAATTACAGACCCTAACAGTTTCAATGCTGCATACCCACCACAAGCCCACACTGACTCTTTTCCGGGTAGCAACATGAAGTATCACTTTGGTTCATTCTGGCCGGGTGGCTCTAGGTTTGGCGCACATATGAGCACACTAACATTATGGGGCACAGCAGCGCCCGGTTGGGGTAAATACTGGGACGACCTCACTATCTACAAAGACAGTGGTTCAGATGGCTCATCTGTTACTACAGTCAACGCATCTACTTTGACGTTACAGAACCAAGGGTTCGGATATCGTTTTGGAGTCCGTCAGCCTTTCAATCGACCTCGATGGGCTGTCTGGTCAACAGCCGCTTTAACAGACCCGTATGCGAATACTCATTCTGGTTATCACCCCGGTCCATTTGTTCAAAGTGATAGTCGAACAACCACGACTTATACAGAAGGTAGTAGTTCTGCGTCTACTTCAACTGCTACAACAGCGACAACTTACACAGGTGTTCTTGAGAGAACAACTAACGCCGCAGCCATGACTGGGTCAGACCTCAAGATACAACAAGTTCGATACAGTCATGGTCGAAGAATGACCAAACCATATGGGTGCGCAGTGCGAAACATCATCAATCCAGATACCGTTATTCCTACCCACCAAGGAGATACAAACGCTGGCTCACTCACATCAACCACAGTGGTAAATCAACGTAGAAATCTCGCAATTGCTGTAACACACTACATTATTGATTGGTGGGGTAATACCACCGGAGAGGAAGTGCGCAAGTTCCCTGTGCGTGGCTTTGCTATTCGACCATCGTGGGACCCAGAAGATGCTTATCGTGCGACAGACAGAACGAAAACTGCTCAAGTGTTTGCGGCACCGGGTGTTGATTCAAGAGCAACTAGAGATTTGTTTGACCCCGCTACAGCAAAACGTGTAGGAGACCGTGGTGATGGCCGTGGTGTTCGATGGCCTACAGTGTTCAACGAGGATGTCCTTCAATCGATGGATACAGTGCGTGTTCCTACTGGTCACGTTCTATCTCATCATACATCAGAAACTCCTGTAGGAGCAGGTTACATTCGACCAAAGAACACAGCATTAGCCTCAGACGAACTCAAACGAGGAATCAGTAGCACACTCGATGTAGCAGCAGATGATGGTTTGCTCAAACCAGAAGCAATGGCTGGCTCTAATGTTGAGAAAGCGAAAGAAGCGCTTGCACCAGCAGACGAGTTCTTACAAGACCCTATCTCTCGTTCATCTCCACGTATTGGTCTTGATGCAATGACTGTTACAGAGTTTGATGGTGGTATTGGTGAAGAGTTTGTAGCGGTATCATCAGAGGCTCACAGCCTGCACACTGACCGTGCAATTGGACGAAGATACATAGTAGCGGCTGGAATCAAAACAGATACTAGAGCAGTTGCTGACTACGATTTGACGCAACTAAACTTCTCATCATTTAAGCAAGTGATGCGATTGAATATGACTCATGGTCTATGGTCTCAGGGAGGAACTCTTATTCTTGACCTAATGAATTACATGGAGCCCATCAGTGATTCTGGCTGGGGCTCTCAAACAGGCGACAGTAGTAATCCTTACCAAACCAATAATCACGACCCAGTTGCGTCTCCTGCGACTGGGACAATCACTGTTGCCGATGGTGATGCAGCGCATGGTTTGACTGCTGGGACTAAACTTACTCTTACTAGCACCGATGGCACGATTAAGGATTATTTCATATCAGATACCAATGATGGAGGAGTGGCCCATTTAAGTGCTGTAACAGCAGGTGCTACTCTCAAATCCACAGGTTCTGTTACAGCCTCCCTTACATCTGGAGCCACTGGTATATCTGTAGGATTCAATGTAAGTTCTTCAATAACACAAAACGCATTCCTTGTATTACTCAAAGCAGCAATAGAACATGCTAACGGACACAATGGGAAAATTACTGTCTCGGCAGTTCCTACTCAAGCAAACGGTAATCAAGCGATTACAGTCACTCAGGCTACTGTTGGGTCAGCAGGTAATGTTACAATTACAGAAAATGTAGCAAACACAACTGTAAGTGGTTTTAGTAGTGGAGATGATGATGCTAGAACGAATACCCAAGACCGTCTTCTTCGTTTATTGCTACGTCCTGTGCGCGTTCTTGACCATCGTCATATCGAAATATTCCGTGACCAAACAAATGCTTTGGCAGGAACTGCTGGTGGAAAATACGGGGTATACATGTATGATGCTCCTAACGCTCGCGCCTCTTCTGGACGATATGTAAGGTCAAGTAATCCATCACCGACAAACCCTCCATATGCTCCCACCTATCTTTTCGCTACCACAGATTATGCTGCTCCAACAAGCAGCGGTCCTGTAATACCGGGCTCTGAGGTTACTGGTTTCAGTAATAGTCTGCGTCAAACAGTAGCGCGTATAATTACAACCAGTAACACACTGCAACACTTCCGAGGTGATGCTTCACGAAGACAATCTGTAAAGACTGATAGGGGTGAAGTATTCCGTGAAGATTTCTCAGTTCAACCGAGATACACACAGAGTGTTTATCCGGGTGATAAACAGAACACCAGTAGTCACTCTGGTGAATCTGACCATACTGATAATGAGGTGATTCCGTGACCGCTGCTACTGCTTCTATTACAATCGCTGCGGGGAAACCATCAGCAGGTCAGCAAATAACGCTCATATCAGGAGATGCTGTATCTAGGACATACACAGCAGTAGCAGGGAGTGCTACCCTTGCATCCAATCAATTCAGTATTGATAATACCAACAACGATGTTGCAACTTCACTTGAACTAGCAATAGAGCACGCATCAGGACACAATGGTAAGATACTCGTTTCTCGTGCAGACAATGTTCTAACACTAACTCAAAAGACACCCGGCTCATCTGGTAACACTACGATAACATCTAATCTTGCAAACACAACTGTTGTTAGTTTTAGCGGTGCGCATGCACCATCACCTCACTCAGCCTCTTCTGCATCGTCTTCAACAGGTAGAGACGACAACATAAGAAGCAGTGTCGGGTCTACTGTTGAAGCGACTGTCTTAGTCGACAACGGAATTCATCATGCTATCTACATAAGAGACAGCGCCACTACAGGTCAAAACCTTGCATTGAAACGATTTGCCCAAAGTGATTTCCAAGTAACTGCCGAAAGAAGATACAGGTTGATTGAGGAGGAAAGTGCGGTTAGACTCACATATGCTGACGTTCCCGGCATCAATGATTCTACAACAGTCTTCTTTGAAACATCATCACTCAGTGGCACTGCAACACCTCCAATGTTGTTACATGGTGAATCAGATAAACTCAGACCTAAAGCAGTAGAGACTGCAACGAGAGGGTCAAGACTAACACTACAAAATATGTATGGGCGCTCTCTTGATGATTTATCGTTTACAGATACACATGTCCATGCTGGTCAATTAGCGTCTGTTGGTTTGAGAACAACTGACCTTGTTCAAAGAATCTTCAAAGATGTTCAACACTCTCTCAATAGCATCAGCGTTGGTCTACCATATACTGGAAGTAGAACAGGCTCGTCTACCACCAATAAGGGGGAATCTCATCGTCACTCAACAAACTTCCTTGCGCAGGATTTTAGAGGTGTAACTATACCTAGCGCTGTTCGATTCGTTGGAAGATACGACCACTACGCTATTCTTTATGACCGCTTTGGAAACTTCATTTACGGTCCTGATGTAATGATGATTACAGATAGAAAAATAGGAACCAAGCACGGAGAAACAAATACTCAGATTGACCCTGTCGCTAAGGTTGCAAACAGGATAATCGTTAGAGGAGATGCCATTGCATTAAACGATGTTATCGAAGCAGTTGTTGATGATGCAGAGTTGCAAAAGAAACATGGGTCTGTTAAGTCAATTACTAATGATGACCCGACTGCCACTACAGTATCAGCCGCAAGAAGAAACGCCGCTCAGTTGTTGAGGTTGAATCGAAAGGGGCAAGGTGCTCTTAGCAGCGAGGGTAACTTGTATGCATGGGACCTTGAACCGGGTATGGTTGTGTTATATGAAAACCCAGAGATGGGAGAAGTTCTCAAGCAAGCCATTGTTGAAGTTGAGCACAATCTAAAAACAGGTTTGAGTGATTTAACTATGCTATCTTACGATAGAGGTATTGAAGGTATTATGATGGCATTCCAAGATGCGAGTGCGATAGGCTCATCATCTAACGATAGAACATCTCAGAGGCTGAGTTTAGAAAAGTCAGGTGTAGGTAGAGGTGACTTACGAGTCAGAGGATTCTACATGCGACGACTCATTCTTGGTAAACTAGCAAGAACTAATACTGTTGTTAGTAACAGCACCACATATAGTGGTGCTAGTGACGGTGCTATCACTTTAGTCAACACAATCCCTGATTTACACTCTGGCTTCCTTATTGGTCATCGTGGACCTAACCATGGTTCAGATGCTGGTAGAAGTGCTGTAGGAACAGGACTAACTCCTAGAACTGCGCACACTGGACTTACCTCTACTACACTGGCTGTGACTTCTACAACAGGCTTCCCTTCGTCGGGGCATCTAATCATCGAAGAATCGATACATGCCACATATACAGGCAAGACAGCCACAACATTCACAGGCATAAGCGTGCGTGCACCAAACGGTGGTAGCATAGGCTCAAGCGGTTCTGTTCGCATGTTGCGTTCAAGAAGTCACGAAATGCGCACTGTAAAGAGTAAACCAACAAGGAGGGCAATCTGATGCCGATGCTTAATTCTATCAAGCGTCGTCTTGTTGAGCACCTCGCTACACTCGTCAATGAATTACACATTGGCTCTGACGGAACTGCTGCTTCTGCTGATGATGGTGGAGCACGCACTCTTGCGTCAATTACTCCTACTGTGCGCATAATTGATGATACGAGTATTCTCGTTGAAGGGTCGTTTACAGTCAATCATGTATTTTCAGATAGTGTGCAAGAGGTGTATCTACAATACAAGGACCCAAGCACAGGTGAGTTTATTCCTGTTTACAGAGCAGACATTCAACCGTTCACTAAGAACGCTCAGAATGAGGTTCTCTTCTCGTTTATACTGGAGTTGGACTGATGACCTCGTTAGAATTATTCATCATATGTCTTATCGGCGGGTTCTTCATGGGAGTCCCCATCGGCCTACACATAGGCATGAACCGTGAAGATGCTAAGAAATGGGAGGCGGAACTATGAGTGACCCACTAAGCGGACACACAGCAGCGCAGAATACACTTGGAGCCGACGGGCTTCGTGATGGAGATGCACTGTCTTCTCCAACAATGACCAACATGCTACAAGGTCTACACGGCAACGGTATTCTCCGAATGCAAGACAGTGCGATAGGAGCAACTCGAAACGCTACAAACAGCGGAAGTCAGCCCGGCTCAATGACTCGTGCTAGTGCATTTACACTCACAGTTCAAGGAGGCTATGTTGTTCTCGATGGTCAGTTGTATGAGTTTGGTGGTGGGCCCGGTGCATCTGTTACTGTAACTATTGGTAACTCATCTCATGGAACTGGAACTGCTATGGCTGCTGCGAATGAGCAAGCGCTGTATGTTCTATATGTTGCATCTGATGGTGGTGCTTCAAGGGTTCATTTTGCTGGTGGTTCTCCTGTTCAAACTGGAGATGGTCTCTATCCTACTCTACCTAATCAATATCTCATCGATTACAATACAGGCTCTTCACAAGTCAATGAACAAGTGACTGTGCTTGCAACTGTAAGATGTGAATACAAGAGTAGTGGTGGTGGCAATCACAACGTCGATATTTTAGAAATAAACGATAAGCGAGCATTCTTGCGCACGAATCCTATGTATATGGTTCCACTAACAACTGCTTCTCTCGATAACGATAGCGATAGCAAAGCAAGTCAGATATCGCGAGAGGCTGGTGAGGGTGTGCAGACAGCCGCAGACCTCATTGGATTAATGGCCTCTGGAGAGGCTGGTGACTTTGGAACTACAGTTGGTAGTGCGACACAACTTAACGATGTAACAGCCCTATGGGTTTCTACTACAAAGAGTGGAGGGAGTCTTGGTTATGGACCCGATGAGGGCATCGATAGAGACAGCCATAGAGGTCAAGACCAATTGTTCTTTGCAGGACAAGAGAACAGTGAAACTGCTATAGTCAGCAAACGATTGTTTGCTCGTGGAGTATCTGCACCATCCGCTGCGCAGAATACTGCGACATATACCATTACTTCCTATGGAGATAGTGTGTTTATCCTCAATGTAAACTCAGGACAGACAGTCACACTAAATCCTGAGAAAAGTGGAGGAGGAAAGTATCTCTTCCCAGAGGGACATATTATTGATGTAAAAGTAACAGGTTCAGGAAACGCTAGGTTTGACGCTACTGCTCTTAATGAGGCAATCTCATCTACCACTAAGACATTCGTTTACGAAGGAAGTGAGTGGTTACTACTAAGGTGATGATATGGGAGAACTGCTGGATAGACTCAGTCAGCATTGTCCCCAGTGTAGAGATAAGGTTCTTGCACGTAGAATCGAAGGTAAATATGTGAATGAAAAAAGAGGACGAATACTCATCTGGGAGTGTCCTAGTTGCGGTGCACTTTGGCAAAAGCCTCGTCGTAACATTGAACAATTAACTATCGGTGCGGTAAGCGGGGTGTGAGCGTATGCCAAAAGGTAAGTCCAAGAAAACGGGCGTTGTTATGGTTATCGCTATTGGTGGTAAACCTCCAAAGAAACCCGAGAAAACTTCTGATGTGAAGAAACAAATAGACCCCGATGAATATTATGATTTAGTTGAATCAGGTGAGATAACTCCTGAAATGGCATCGCAAATGTATAGAGATGCTGCTCATGGACCATCAACGAATATGTGCACATTATGCGACATGAAACTGCTTCCCAGTGGTGAATGTGCTGGATGTAGAGCCAAAGCGCGAACTCGTGGCCCAATCGCTCAAGGAGCAATTGATAGACGAGAAGGTAAAACTCAAGCCGCTCCTCAAACTACGGCAAGCACTCCTACTCCTCAACAAGAAGATGCTGAGCGTGAGCGCATGAAAGGTAATCTACGAACAGGTGCTCCTATGGATTTATCGTGGCGTTTGTTAAAAAATAAGCAGCGATGTGTTCGGTGCAGTCGACTCATTGACGATAAAGGTTCTAATGCAGAGTTACTGGCGAGTATGCGAGGATTGTGTTTAGATTGCTATGGCGACGAAAGAGGTTTTTAGTATGGAAGTTACACCTATGGAACCTTTTGACGAAGCGTGGTCTTTGCTGAAAGCAAAGAAGAAGTCCAAACCTTTCCACGGATACAACCCAAAGAAACACAGTAAGAAGGGTGGATTGAACGCTAAAGGTCGTGCTGCTGCAAAGCGTAAGACTGGCGCAAACCTCAAACCACCTGTGACTACGAAGCCGAGTAAGTTGAAGACTGGCTCTAAGAAAGCAAAGCGTCGTAAATCCTTCTGCGCACGAATGACTGGAGTCAAAGGACCTACCAGTAAGAAAGGTAAGTTAACTCCAAAAGGTGCTGCACTAAAGAGGTGGAACTGTTAATGAGTGATTTTTGTAACTGTGGACATTGTGTTGGTATGGGTGTAGCATGGGACACTTTAGAAAAGAAACTATGCCCAGAAGGAAAAGCAGCAGCAAAAAGAAAGTTCAAAGTTTACCCTTCGGCTTATGCTAACGGATGGGCAGTGCAATACTGTCGTGGTAAGTTCCGTAAGAAAGGCAAGAAGGGAGGTAAAAAGAAATGATTTCCCTTGATATGGCTTGGGAGTTGATTAAAGAAAAACAAACTTGCCCTATGGCCACCAGAGATTTGAAACTCAATACTGTAAACAGAAACAAAGCAATCCACTCAGAACATATTCAATACGGTCCACTTAATCTATCTGATGAAGATTACTGGGTCAGAGCAGCAGAGCATTGGAACACAACAGTTGATGTTGCTAAGAACTCTAATTGTAGTAATTGTATTGCTTTTGATATTAGTCCAAGAATGGAAAAGTGCATGCCATTAGAAGGAGATTTAGGTTACTGCTGGATGCATCATTTCAAGTGCCATAAAGATAGAACATGTTATACTTGGGCAGCAGGCGGTCCTATTACAGATGATAAGACATCGAAGGAAAATCAAAAGAAAAGTGGTTGATTAGATGAGTAACGAAAATAGTGTTCTTGTAGTAAAGAACCTAAATCGTTGGTTCAAAGAAAAGTGGGTCGATGTATCTCGTAAAGACAAAGATGGCAAACATCCACCCTGTGGTCGAGGTAAAGCAAAGAAGGGGAGCAAAGGCTATCCTAAGTGTCGTCCATCTGTGCGCGTAAGTTCTAAGACACCGAAGACATCAGGTGAGATGACCGGTGGGCAGAAACAAGCAGCCACTAAACGCAAACGTGCTAAGAAGCAAGGGGTTGGTGGTAAGCCTACTATTGTAAAAGGCAACCCACTAGACCTCGCTTGGCGTTTGCTTAAAGAAGATACCTTTGTTCCTATAGGAGAACACGCTGGAAGAAAAATTGCTATGTTTAACGATAAACCGTATTACATATCTAAAGAAGGGACTTCCGGTAAAGCAAAGGGACAGTGGTATGGTTTCGGTGGTGTTGACCCTGACGGAAGTAAATGGCATCCATCGATACAAGAAGGGCCGTGGTTCATCAAAGGCGAAGAAGGTGCACACGAAGACATCCCACCCCATGCTCGCTACAAAAGAAACGATGAGGGAGAAGTAGTGCATAGTGATATTCGCTCACAAGCAGGACGTGTAGGTGCACATGCAGAAAGATACGACGGTGAATATCCTTTTTTGAGGAGTGCTCGTGAAGTAAATCAATTACTATCACAGCATGGTTTTACTCCACCAATCAAGGGTGATTATCCAACAGAGGTGCTCAAAGGAGATTGCCCCACACCCTCCAAAGGTAAGTATTCAAACCAAGCCGCCGCTCAACGAGCAGCAGATTATCAGAGTCAACAATCAGGTCAACGTATCTCTGTATATCGATGCCAACAAGTTGGCGGCGGTGGTTGCGGCTTCTGGCACTTAACAAGCGGTTGAGTTACTCCTCTTCGTTAGATGGTAAGTTTAACGCTCCTCTTAGTAATTTATCAATAACTAGCATGCATATTTCCAGTAGGATAAATAGGAATAGTATTTCCCAGAATATCCCGCTTATGCTCATGCACGCGGCCTCTTTGCGATAATATCATCAATCCGTAGAATAGATGTTGATACCTCAGTGGCAGAGGTGATGATTTGGCGCACAAGTGAAATGGGCTCGTAGATTCCTTTATCTGCTGTTGCCATGATTTCACCAATACCATCTTCGTCGATGTATAGACCCCAATCGTCAGGACATGAGCGTAGTTCCATTACCACGTCAAGTGGGTCCATGCCAGCATTCGCTGCGATAGCAGCAGGAATAATTTCTAACGAGTCAGCGTATGCCTCCAGACACATTCTTTCACGCGCACTAATACCACTGATAGATGTAGCCTTTTCACGGACAACACCTGCCACCTTAGATAGCACAGCACCTCCACCCGGATATGCACCACCATCTTTCATGTAGAGGCATGTAACACCAAGTGCGTCGTCGAAAGCACGCTCGTATTCATCTAGTGTCTGACGGGTAGCACCACGTATAATTAGGGTAACAACATCAGCCTCCTTAGCCTTCACAGTGACGTAGTCGAGGTCGCCTATGCGTTTCTGTTCTACGGTTGTTTCTCTTTCTTGGTGAAGGTTACCTTGAACATCTTCTAACCTGTGGTAAACAGGAGTTAGTGTTATTTTATTCAAGGCAATCATATCGGATTCTTGTAAGCGAGATACAACTCCAATGTTATTCGCACCCAAAGCCTTTACGATAGCCTCATGAACTCCGTCTCTAACGAATAGTATACCCACACCTAAGTCGATTATTGTCTGCACCATCCCGCTGAGCATTGCTATCTCTTGTTGCTGAATAGCCTGCAACTGTGCAGGGTCAGTAAATTGCATTTGTATATCTTGTAGGTTGAAACCTTCAAGGCCACCGTTAAGCATGAGTATTGCTCCGTTAGGGTCAGCAGTTACATTAGGGTCGGCAAACGCTTTGCTAAGAACAAGTCCTTTGTGCACGTATGAGTCAGACATCGAGCCACCATTTTGTGTGATAACACGAACTTGGTCCATGTCTCCTTTCACTGATTTGGCTACATCAACAACAAGGTCTGCTGCTAATTGTAAATGACTCTCAGCGGCTTTACCTCTGAGAGCGGTAGAGGCTACAAGATTAACATCTACTTCATTCGCTTTAGGCAAACTATCCAAAGTAGTTTCACTTGCCATATTGAAAGAGCGTATGATTGTGCGCGGATGTATTCCTCTCCTTAGCAATCCTTCACTCAAAGCCAACATCTGCCCTGCTAGAACAACGACACTCGTTGTTCCATCTCGGCATGCTGCCTCTTGTGTCTTGCTTGCTTCAACCATCATTGTTGCCCCCGGATGGGCCGTATCTAATTCTCTCAATATCGTTACACCATCGTTTGTAATGATGGTCTCTCCTTGTTCATCAATGAGACATTTATCCATCCCGGCTGGGCCAAGCGTTGACCTCACCGTTTCTGCTACGTTCACCGCCGCAGTTATGTTACTCATCTGTGCTTCTCTTCCCGTGCTTCTTTCATCAGTCATTACCAAATCACCTCTATTTCGTCAATCAATCCCGTGCTTATGTTACGAGATTTGACCATTCCATTCTCAACCCCGTGTTTGAACAGGGTGAGATTTAACTTGCAGTCTTCAAGGCAATACTTTGCTACTTCATCGTAGCGGCCTTCACGCCATGCAATAGGCGCATCTATAGATTTCATAGAGACCTTTCCTTCTCCGAAGGTGGCTTTACATACTTCATCTAAGGGTATGCGGTTACCTGATATCTTGCGCAGACTCCACGCAGTATCAAGAACAATTGGTTCTTTCATACCAAGTAAAACACCAGCATAGTGGCAGTCAAGAGCATTCTTGAGTATAGGTAAATCAAACCCACGAATGTTGTGGCCTACTATTCGACCGCCACTTTCTATGTGTTTTTCTAGATGTGAGCCTAATTCTTTAGGATGAAGTGGATGAGTAATAACCCCATCCATATTCACTTCTTGTTTGCTAAATACATGTGCTTCCTCACCATCCCATGTTGCAACTACAACAGGGTCAAACAGATGAGTTTTATCCCACCCTCCTATTTCATACGAGAAATTGGATGTTTCAATATCAATAGCCATGTCTTTCATTCGTTATCCCTCCGTGGATTACAAAACGCACATTCTATGCGGTAACCAAGCATCTTAGATGCCCAAGAACAAGAGTCACATATCTTAGTTTTCATTCTTCTTCCTCCTTACCTCGTAGACAAGATAGACAATAACGAAAACCGCGCAGAGCAGGATTCAAACAATTTCCTTTGTGGCATATGTTCATTCCGCCTCACCGCTCCACTTTACGTGGGGTCTACCGTTGACTTTAGTTTCCTTAAACATAGGCTTAGCCTTACGATAGTGATTGTAAACTACAGGGTCACTGCGCTCTTGTTGACGACCATATACTTTGAGTAGTTCTTTCTTAGTAACCCAACCATCGCCTTTCTTCTCACCGAGGTCAATAGTCTTACAGGAATCAATAGCCTTCTTCCAAGCAGAAGCCATGGCTACCTTCTCAGCCTTTGCAGCACCAAGTTCAAGGTCACTTTCCAACCAGATGATGAGACGTTCAAAAACATCATAGAGAATCTCCATTGCCATATCAATGTGCTCACCTGTAATGTCCCACCTATCAGCAGGGTTGTCTTCTTCCCCTGATTGTTTTTGTTGTAATTTTTCAATGATAAGAAGATGTGTAGCGAAGATGTTTAGGTAGTTCTCTAGATTAGGCATGAAGGATAAAACAACATCACCCAACTTGTTATCCATACCGTGAACTAGATGATAGAACTCTTCTACCGCAGCATCCATACTCAGGTCAAAGTCAGGCGTCTTGTTGAATAGTTCCAAGGCAGAGGCTCGCACTAATCGCTCTCGCTCTTCTCTTTCCTCTTTGATGGTTTCATCAAATTGAGCCCACATCTTAGCATCTATAACACTACTACAAGCGAATAGGTGTTCGCGCACAAGAGACTCTACTTCTTTGAAGTGCACAGATAGTTCTTCTGTGCTCATAATTCCTTTCTTCTTATCCTGCCATACTCCACGCATTCTACGTTTAGATACTTCCATACGCATGTCGTTATTCCATGGACAGTATAGAAGAAGCACTCTTTGGAAAAGTCCTTTTGTGAGCACGTATTCTTTTACTCCAGCAGGAGGAAAAGTTGTAATCCAGAAAGATACACGAGACTCTGTCTCTATAGTTCCATCCTTCATGTGTTTTGTTAGTGTATTACTATGACTGCCAACAGGGTTCATCGCTTGTTGTAAATACAGGATAACCTCTTGGAAGAACTGCTTAGGATTCGGTTGGAGAAGAACACTCCCCTCATCGAAGTTCAGCAACTTCTTTCCGTTGAGCAAACCGGGTTGCTCCTCAGTCGTGTATGACCCGTCTTCGTTCTTATATGACTTGAACGAGCCAATCATTCCTGCATCGGTTCCAGAAGTAAAGATATCAGACCTGATGTCTGCATGTCTTGCTACTTCACCGATGAATTCCCAAGCGATGGACTTACCTGTCCTCGTTGGTTGTATCCAGAAAAATTGCACTCTGGGGTCTAATGCGCTCGCCCACACTGGTATGCGGACATAGTCCACCACCGTGTGTCCCTGCAAGAAGAAGAACGACATCAGTCCAGCCATTTCGTTGAAAAACGAAGTCTGCCTAAAGCGCTCTACATATTCCCGCATTATGGGGTATCGTTCTACTGCCGTGTATTGGTTCCATTCTCTCATTATTCTCACCTTTCTTGGTTTCTCACTACCTTATCACACAATAAATACAACTCCTCCGAGAGGGGTGCACTATATGAAGATTCACAGTTCGGTAGTGGGGGAACTGGTGGTTCAGCGCTCAACCCTCACTGGGGCTTCGCTAGTTAGTGCTTCTACAACACGGGCTCGGAGAACCTTACCCATGCGTGGCACTTGACGCAGACAATCTGCGCACGCCGCTTCCTCGATGCTACCACATTCATCAAGGATGGCGTCTACCATCTCCGGTCCGATACCGGGTATGGTTCTGAGCATATCAAAACGAACATCGTTCGTGCTGACTCTCTTGATGGCTTGAGCACCGTGGCGACTCGCAGCCTTGTAGGTCTTCTGATGAAGCGCACCCAAAAAGGAGGAGGCTTCTAGAATGTTGGGTGCTCGATATACGAGACATCCAAAGTCCGCAGCGATGCGTGCTAACCCACCAGAGACCTGCTTGGTGGCTTTGCTAACCGTCATTCCTTCTCCGCCTCTGGCTCTTACACCAGCGACATAATCTCCAATGCTACCCCAGACAACAACGCCGAACAACGATGCATTCGCATCTAGGTTATCCAACTGTCTCATCAAGTGACCATTTCTTAGAGATTGTAGAAAGTCTCCCACTGTCTTTGCTTCGATATACCACTCGCCGCATTTGTAATCTCCAACGATTAGTTTCTCTCGTATCAAAGGAACAGGGGGTTTCATTTTCTGCGCGTGTCTCTCTACAGCATCTGGTAGAGGACCTCGTTCGTTGCTATCAATGATGAGGGGTTTCATAGGTCACCCGTCCCATCCCATAGTTGGCAACGACCGAGGCACAACCCATCAGCCTCTAACGAAGCACAGTGTTGTTGATATCCTCTGTTGACGATAGATGCTACATGATATCGTGTTAGGCTTTCATCATAATCTGCCCATTGTAGAGTAGTAATGTAATTTGTAATACGCTCTATATGCTCGTCTCGCATCTCTTGAGTTGTTCTCTCTACAGGTAGGAAGTTTCGCAGACGGCTCGCTAAATAGATAGCGAGAGATTTACGTGCATTGTGAGGAGGGTTGCTTCCCACTTGGCATGCTGCTTCCATTAGACACGGCAAAATCTTGATACCATCCATGCTGATTGTATCAAAGTGCACAGTCTCTCCAACCCGCTTCTCAAATCGGGCGCGACGGACTTGTTCGATTGGTATGTCTATGCCGTTATCGCCATACTCGAATACGCCATCTCTCGATGTCTCAGCACGCTCACAAACATTGTCCCAAGACCACGCAAGCAACTCCTCACTGCGCAAGGGAACACTCCATCGAAGAACGTGTTGTTTAGCGTTGAAGGAGTTCGGAATGCGAATCATCCTTGCCATGTCGAATGGGACAGTGGGGTCCATACAAGTGAGGTCGAGGTCCTTCTTCCAACCGTTAACAACCTTCTTCCCAGCAGCCTTGATGAGCGAAACTTCACTCCCTGTCGCTGGGCGATGCACGGTGCTGAGACGAACCCAAACGTGAAATCCATTACCACTAAACCAAACAGCGTGATGAACATTCTTCGACATCAACATCTGATGGAGTCGTCGGACTTGCTCAAGGACACGGTCACCACTAACGTCAACGACTTGTGAGCCGACTCTTTCTTTACGGTCAAAGTCAATAACAAAATGACGGACAATAGCAGTGTTGTATTCACCACGTCGTCCGTTGGGCTTGACTGCTCTAAATCCATATACAGACATGTAAGAACATTGGCAGTTTCTTTGCGCAGACCAATATGATTCCATCTCGTTGCCACTGTGAACTACCTTTCTGAATAGACCTACTTCTCTTGGAAAATCAAATGTGAGTAAACTCATTATGTCTCCTC
>Ga0110931_1000462_pt1 | contig 15428 bp, 22 predicted proteins | sample 4_EtaG_FD_79333 | JGI IMG/M metagenome (GOLD analysis project Ga0110931, IMG submission 79333) | Marine viral communities from the Subarctic Pacific Ocean - 4_ETSP_OMZ_AT15127 metaG (version 2) (version 2) | ecosystem: Environmental > Aquatic > Marine > Oceanic | place: Pacific Ocean | collected... | reverse complement strand
TATGCTGCGCTGCTAAGCGGCGGCGCAAAAGCTCTTGAAAAAATGGCAGCTTTGGCCGATGCAGTCGGGGCCGATGGTCTAGCCGGAAAATTGAGAAGTGGCGCCGAAGAGGTCAAAAGCTTTGGCGAGATCTTCCAGAGTACCGCCGATGAGTCTACTATTCAGCTTGATAAGCAAGTAAAGGCACAAGAGGCTTTTGAGGCCCAGGTGCAGAAGAACGGCCAGGCCGTCTACAATGCCATCGGTCAGGTAGCCACCGCAGCAAACAAGGCTTTTGTAGGTGAAACGGTTTTAGCCAACCAGACGCTTGAACAGCAAACTGCAATTCTCGAGCAACAAAAAGCAGCACAAGAGGCAAAGGCCGAAAAAGAACGACAAGCTGCAGAGGCGCGAGCTAAATTTGCAGAACAACAGGCCGCGCAGGCTGCAGCAGAAAAATCCAGGGTTGAGGGGCTGGCCAATGAGTACGGGGCGCTTGGTTCTTCGATTGGCGGGGCTTTCGTGGCTGGATTTGGGGCAGCCGAAGAGGGGCAAAATAAATTTGCTGAAGGGTTTAAGGCGATGACCGCGCAAATGATTGATTCAGCACTTGCGGCCATGCAAAACATCGTCACAATCCGAGCGGCAGAAGCCGCAGCAGGGGCGGCAAGCAGTCAAGCGGGCATTCCAATCGTAGGGCCTGCACTGGCAGCGGCGGCGGCGGCTACGATGTTTTCGCTGGTTCGCGGATTTATTCAGCTAGGCTTTCAAGGCATGGCGCAGGGCGGTATGGTCAAGGGCGGTGTACAGGGGCACGACTCTGTTCCTATTATGGCACAAGCCGGGGAAATGGTTTTAAGCCGCGACCAGGTGGACCGCATGAGACAAGAGGGCGGCTTAAATGGTGGCGGTCAGGTAACTATCGAAATGAACAGCCAGATACCTGCAGGCCGCGCAGAGATTAAACGCTTCGTTCGTCAAAACGTCGTGCCAGCCCTCAAAGAGCTTAGAACGCAAGGAATGTTTTAATGGCTTATTCAGCGGCAAACCTAGCAACAGCAGAAACGACCGGCTTTAATGCTGATAAGCCTATGTTGGTTTCTCAGTCTCTTGTATCTCCAACCGTCGCAAGATGGAACGACGCAGGAACCACCACCGACGCGGCCACCACTGCCGCCGATGGCCCAGCGGTTCGGGCTTATGACAATATAGGCAGCCTGCAGACCAAAGACACAAGCGCAGACCTTGCAACGCGCTACTTAGTTTTCGATATCGGGGCGAGTTCAACAATCAGCTTCGATACCTGTCTCATTCTGAATCATAACATGAATAGCGGCGCGAATCCCTTTGCGACTATATCGCTAGAGATTGCAGACAACGCCGCATTCTCAAGCAACCTAATAGAGATATTCAAGTACACAGTGAGCGGCACAAGTGACGACCGGCTCCTGTGTACAAACCTAAACAGCGCCGGAGGCTCGAGCACTTACGACGCAAACGGCACCGCGCAAAGGTATTCGGGCGTGCGCTTTGTGCGCATCAAAATAACAGCAGCAGGTGGCACGGCACGACAGGCGAAAATAGGCGAGGTATGGCTTGGCACCCGCTACCAGCTACAAAGAAACCCGGATGTTCCATGGAACAACAAAGACGAATTTTCACAGGTAACAGAGTTCAAAGCATTGAGCGGATTAACGCGCCGGTATGTGCATTACAGGGGCCAAGCGCTTAGAAACTTTAGAGCGTCCATCTCTGCCAGTGCAGAGATTACAGTGATAGAGAATTGGTTTAACGGAATCAATGAAGGAACAAACCCGTTTTTGTACATTGAAAAGCCATCGAGTGGCGCCGAGCCCTACTTGATGATTCTCAACACGCCAGCTTTAAACTTTCAGCTTGTTGGACCGTTTGAGAGAATCCTCTCGTTTTCGATGACCGAGCAACCGCCCTATCTCTCGAGGGAATAGAATAAATGGCCATCACTTTATCATCGGCATACCTTGAGGAAATGCGGAAGGCTTCACCTGAGCCCATCGTTCAGGTTGCTATTCAAACATCAGTGCCAAGCTCTAAGTCGGTGTACTTCCACAACGGCCACAACGGCGTAGATTCAACGATTGAAGGCGACCCTATACTTCAGTCAGTCACAGCTGTTACGCAGGAATACGACCCCTTAGAGCGCGATTTGCAGGTAGGTACGTTGCAGGTTGAAGTCATCGATAACGATTACACCCGCGATTTGATGAGCAGCTTTTCATTCTATGACGCTGACTGTTTAGTTTATTTGCTGGGTCCAGAAGTCATCACCACCGATGCTGCTTTGATTTTTCGCGGGCGGGTTGAATCGGTCAGGGCTGAAGAGGGCTCAATCATCTTTGATATCACCGAGTATCAAAGCAAGCTAACGAACTATAAAAGCCTGCGCACCTATGTGAACGATCACCCCTTAGAAGTTCTTGATCAAGCGCTTCAAGATGTCGGCATAGCTTCGGCAAAAATAGACAGCACCACGTTTTCGCCGGGAAATTTTACAGATATTTCTCACTATTGTTTTAGCTCCTACGGCGTGAATGCTTATCTATCCGACAGCGAGCAGACGAACCTGCCCAAAGAGCCGAGCGAAGGCGATATTCTGTATGATATTTATTCGGCAGAGCATGCGGGTTTCGGTGTTGCTCGAATTTTGCCTGATAGGTTCTTGAAGGAGTTTCAGCAGCTGACGCAGTCAATTATGTTGGTTGATTCAACGGGTAAGCTGAAAATTTCAAAGCTAGATTCTAGTGCAGCAGTTACGCACCATTTTACAGTAGACGAGTATCACACTTTTGAGCAAGACTCGAAGCCTGCCCTGTATAACATCATTTCAATAGCGCTTGGCATGGGCGCAAATGAAAACAAACTTACGCTAAAAGATGCAACAAGTATAACAAACTACGGTGAGCGGGTGGCAGAGATCAACTCTGTTTACTTATCGCCTGGCACACTAGCTAAACCTAACTTTTTGTTTAACGGAAACGGAATTACCCCAAACGGTGACGGGACGGCAGGCTTTGCCGGAACGCGCAACTTAGTGCCGGGGCAGGTTGCGGCTGATAAAATCAGCGCAGATAGGCCCTTCTATGCATTGTTTCGACGGGAGATAATTAAATCCACAGCAGAGGCGGCGCTAGCAGTGGCAGAAATGCCACTAGAAAACTACGATGAAGACGGCGATTTGAGCGCATATGTAGATGTGGCATGGGGTATTGATTATGACCCTATCGTTTCAAGACCGTTTGGGGGAACGCAAGACGCTCCAGGGGCTGGCTTGCCGTTTATGTTTTCTGACATCACAGCCGCGTACAATTTCGCCACGGCAGCATTGACCAGATACAGCAACGGCGCCCCAAAAATAACCTTCAGCGTTGGTCTTGAGTTCATAAACATTGAACTTGGCGATATGATTTCAATCGATAACGATTTTTTTGTTTCGCCAGAGCTTCGGCTCAATGCCTTAGATTCAACAATCAAGTTTGAGGTTGTTGGCCGTGAGGTTCTGCCGGTCGGGGATACCGTAGGGGTTAAGCTGACTTGTGTCTACGTTACAAAACCATCAGCCCCGGCGACATCGGTTTCCATTATCACGCCGCCAATGATGAAAGACAGGCTTGGCCGGTCTTCGGTTGATAAATCTGCAGTAGTTAAGGGCATGATGGACCACAGCGTTTTGGACGGGCTCGACGCAGAAGCAACAAGCGGCTTAGGCTACAAAATAAACGCGGGCAATCTATCCACCGGGGCAGGTACGCGGCAGTCTGGCCTAGCGCTAACGCAAACAGCAACAGCGAGCAAGCACACCTACATTGGGATTGACTCAAGAAGCGGTCAGCTAATCAAGCAGGAGGTAGCAACAAGCGCCGCCGAGCCAGCTTTGGCGGGTGATGAAATCAGACTCGCTAAAGTTGTGAGCGATGGCAGCGGTGTAACGTCTATCGTTGACATGCGCCGAATCGGAGCGATTACGGCCAGCCAATTTAACCGCGAACTACTAACACCGGCAAACGGTGCTTTGTGGAACGGCGGTTTCGAAGACTGGGCAGACCCTGGCGCGGTTCCCATGGGCTGGACTGAAACCGGCGACGGCGTAACTGTTACAGACTGGGCACGAGAAACAAGCGTTGTGCATTCTGGAAGCAACAGCCTGAAGATGCTGAACACGTCAGATAGCGTGATGTGGTACAGCGGATTTATTCCCATAGACAGTGCAACGCCTTACCGCGTGAGCCTGTGGGCAAGGCAAACCGGGAACGTGACAATGCGCTCGACGCTGTACTGGTACACGTCGGCCAAGGTTGCGGCCTCGACATCGTCGGCAAGCATTACAAACGCAGCCTGCGCGGCTAATAATACCTGGGAAAACAGAACTGCCATAGTGACTCCGGGGTCAGATGTGGCTTATGCGAAGATTAAAATCACGCGGCCAACTTCACCGGGTTATGACTGTTATTGGGACGATGTAACGATTAAACCGGAGGCGCCGAGCTTTAGAGCGCGGGCGCCCTTAGCCGGTGGCGGTACAAGCATTACAAAAGACGCAGACACAGACTTGATATTTGGTACAGATATTCATGATTATGGCGCGGTTCACGATACAAGCAATGGGCGATTTACTGCGCCCAGTAATGGAATCTATGAGGTAAGCTTGACGGTGCAAGTTACATGCACCGGGGGCGAGGCGTCTATGATTGCGGGCTATTTATACAAGAATGGCTCTAAATTTGCGGTTGCTCTAGGCGGACTCCATAGCGCTGGCGCTTATTCGGCGGCGGTAACAGTTACGAGCGGGCCAATGGAGCTTGCTGCTGGTGATTACATCACGCCGGGTATTCATGTTGGAAACCGAAACGCAACGCTAGCAGCAGACCCAGACGATAGTTATTTCAGCGGGCGAAAAATATCATGATACAGGCGCGGCAAACATACCCGGCTGCGCCAGGGTTGGGCGGTGCTTTTTTTGGTTTCCTTACATCGCCTGACCCGCTAAAATCGAATCGTTGCGAGGCTATCGGCAGCCGCCGCAACTTAAACCCTAAAGGGAGGAAATGACCGATGGCATCCAGAGGTTCCTACGAAGCAGCAAAATCTTACACCACTTCAATCACTACAATCATTGAGACGAATATGCCCCATACCTGCAAGCGCGGGATGGTTGCGTTTTTGTATCCAAGCACGGTTGGCACTGCAACATTCAGCTACATTGACCCGGCGGGCAATGTGCGAACGCTACAAACAACAGCCTGCGCGGCCAATGATTTAACTACAGTGACTTTTGATTTTCCAATTTCACAAGTACGGCTGAGTTACACCGGCACAAGTTCGGGCGGCAATATTAGCGCAGAAGTAAGGGGTCACTAATGCCTAAAATCGTACAATACAACCTACCGCCAGGTGGGACCGTTACCCAGCTTGCCGATGGGCAGAGCGCCGCTTTGGAAATTGAAGGATCAGATGGTAAGGACTATTTGATCATAAATACCGTCGACGGCAGCGAGCAAATGGAAATCGGGTCTGGTTCTGGGACTAGTGATGTTTGCAAAGTTTCAATTGGCGCAAACCCTGGAACCGTTGGCGAGATCTTTCGAGTCCGGCAAAGCTACACAGCTGACTCGTTGGCGCTAATTGAAAACACCGGAGCGGGAGACGCTTTGCATCTCTCAAGCGGGACCAACTCCGGCAGTGTAAAAGTTCTAAAGATTAATAATGGCAGCGGTGAGGTGTGGTCAATTGCAGCTGACGGTGATTTGGTTCACACCGGAACCACTCAAACCATTGGACCGCTTGCAACGGCATTAACCGGCACATTTACAGCCACCAACGGAAGCGCTGAAATAACCAGCGGAAGCAGTACGGCATTTACAACCGAGTTACATGTCGGTTCAGCCGTTGAGCTATTTGAAGGTTCAACGAGCCGGGGCGTTTTTACAGTTTCAGCAATCGGCAGCGGTACGGCATTAACACTTGATAGTACAGTTTCAGGCTTAAGCAGCAGCCCTAAAACGGGAATGACTGGGAAGACAGACGGCGGCGAACTCTTCGCGGTTAAGACTGGAGACGGCAAGTCAGTGCTGGCTGTAAACTCTACAGGGGTTTTGACTCTCAGCACATCGTCCGGTGTGACTAGCTCACTGTCAAACATCGCTATCGGAGATGCCGGTCTTCTTGATGCGATTGAAGAGGATGGCGTCCTAAATACTATTATTGCACAAAGAAGCTCCGGGAGCTGGGCGCTTTCAAGCGCGGCAAATAATGTAGTTATTGGTTTTGGCTCAGGGCTTGATATGACAAACGCCCAGCGCAATGTCGCCATCGGTACATACGCGCTTGACGATGCTACTTCGACTCAAAACTCAGTAGCAATCGGAACAAACTGCGGAAGAAAATCGGGTAACGATTGTGTTTATATCGGCCACAACACCGGAGATGCTGCAACAGGGGCACATAATACCGCTATTGGAAAAGGCGCATTTTCTGCGACCAGCGCGGGAACCAATAATGTGGCAATCGGCAGAGATGCCATGAGCGCGTTCACCGGTTCTGATTCAATTGCAATTGGAAAAGAAGCGCTTGATGCAACCTCGTCGGCCAGGGCGGTTTCTGTTGGTTACCAAAGCCTAACTGGTTTAACTGCAACAACAACGGACAACACGGCGGTGGGCCACCAAGCAGGAGACGGCCTAGACGACGGCAACGAGTGCTTGTTTTTGGGCTCAGGTGCAGACACGACGGATGCTGATGGAGATAACCAAATAGCCATCGGTTACGGCGCGGTATGTGATGCACCCAATAAAATTATGATGGGCAACCATCGCAGCGTCGATATGACGATGGACTGTCCACCGATTACGGTCAAGCAGACATCGACAAGCGGCCCGGGGATTAGCCTAGAGCACGAAGGTTCAACGGCAACAATTGCACATATTGGTGAAGATGGCGACGGTGGGTGGCTGCAGCTTAGTAAGGCTGGGACTGTAGAGCATAAGTTTGTATGTTCAGGTTCGAGCTTTATTAACAGTGATACCACGAGAAACTTTGGGGTTGGTAATGCGTCACCAAGTTCAACTTTTCATAACTTTGGTGAGACGGCTTTAGCAATATCGGGAGTAAGTAGCAGCGCAGCAGCGGATGCAGGAGCATCAACAACGCAGCTAGTTGATACTACCAGTGGAGACGTTACCATTACTCTCCCCGCTAAGTCGGGATGCACATCCAGGATATACATCTTTAAAAAGAAAGTAGCGGCCAATAATATGATTATTGCGGGCAACGGGAGCGAAACAATTGACGGTGCAGGCTCATTAACTTTTGCCAGCATCTATGACAGCGTTGCTGTGCAGTGCAGTGGCACCGAGTGGCATGTCCTCTGGAAATACGAACCTTAAGGAGAACTGAACAATGGCAACAAAAACAGTATCGGAAGCGCGGCTTTCAATTAACAAATCTTATAAAGGCGACAGCTTATCAGCTACGCTCAATGTCAGTTACAGCACAGACCTTGTTGGCTTGGGAGCTGGCCGAGAGTATGCAGAGGTAGAGCTACCGGCAGAGGTTGCCGACTTTATGCTGGCAGAAATTGCGAAAGCAGAAACAACCCTGAAGGCTGATGGAGCTTTCGAGGTTGCTTATGCCGAGCCACCACCAGAGCCACCGCCAGAAGAAGACGAAGAGTCGGAGAGTTAGAATGGAAGGCGGCATGGTAGAAGCTGGGGCGATGTTTGCCACACTCATGGCGCTCATCAAAGTAATAGAAAAACTCGTAGACAAAAAGATGAATGGCAACGGGAACGGTGCCAAGCCAGTGCAGATTGATTTGAATCAAACAGAGCTGGCCAATCAAGTGGGGCAAATGACGGAATGCTTAGCGGCGACAGGTCAGACGCTTGAGCGTATCAACGATAAGATTGATAACATGGACTTGCGCCAAGCCTCGATGGCTTCTCTGGTTGGCTCTGTAGAGGGCCGCGTCAAAGACATCCAAGACATAGGGCATAAGACGCACAACATTGTTGACGAAGACAAAAAGAAGGCCGAGCGGGCTGAGTTGCTTCGAGAAATTGCAGCATCACAAACAGGCGGACAAACGCCGGTAACTTAGGGGGTTTCAAAATGGGAAAAGCGGGCTGGAAATCTACAGAACTATGGTTCAGCGTGGCGGCATTTATTGCGGGGGCTGTTATGGCGGCGACCGGCACCGAGGGCGGTATTGCTGAAATTATCGGGGGCGTAATGATGATGATCGCACCAGGTAGTTATGCCGCTGGTAGAAGTTCAATCAAGGGCCGGGAGGCTATCGGAGCAGCCCAGGTTCAAGCGGCGCGTGAGCTCGCAAAAAAGTCAGACCCCAAGAGCTGATAGATGCGGCGCTCGATGGGGCAAATAAAGCTGCCGCGATGGCGCCAGGTTCGGGACTGTTTACGCTTGGCGTGGGCGCTGCTAATGATATCGGGCAGCTTGACGCTTCTCTTATTTCTCGAATCAATCAAAATGTTTCTCTTTTTGCCTCTGGACGTGTGGACACGAATAAGGATTGGCAGGCGATGACCGGGCTTAAGGTGAGTTGGTAATGGCTCAAATTGGGAAATATTTTACAAGCGATGAATTTGCTTGCCCGTGTTGCGGAAAGACAGCACCGAGTACGCGGCTTGTTTCAATCTTAGACACGGCCCGCATTCAACTTGGCCCGCTTCGCGTAAATAGTTCTTATCGGTGCGTGTCTCATAATGCCCATGTAGGGGGCGCCGTTAATTCGCTACACCTACCACAAGACGATGGCCGCGTATTAGCTGCCGATATCACTTACGCTGATGCGACCAAGCGACATGGTGAGCACATTTTAAAGCTCTACATCACGCTCGAGAATATAGCGCGCAGGTTTGGCAGTGCTTACGGACTGGGGTTGTATTCGACCTTTACCCATATTGACACCAGGGGCGAGGCAGGCCGCTCGATGGCCAGATGGGATAAGTACCCATGGCCGCGTTGATTTATGCTCAATACTTTATCTGTGGTGGGTATATCTGCGCTATTGTCTGAAATGGCCCCGCTCTAAGTTTTGTAAAATCAAAAAATCTTGTTTGAGGGATTTCTCTATTTCACGCCGTTGCGAGCGGGGCCGGTAATTAGTCATTATATGCTTTTTCTATTTTGCGACGCAAGTTATCGCGGGCGTATTTTTCATACCCCTCACGAATCAGCATAGCGACGCCAACAGCGCCAAAAAAGCCAAGCATCCATCCAAAAAAACTTCCCATTATTTCCCCCCTCTAAAAGGTTTTTCCTTTAAACCATACGGGGACGGGTCGAGGGAAGCCACCATTCTTATAGCGTAGTTTGAGGCTGCACTTGATGACAACCCTTTGTCTTTTTGCGACCGGTAGATTTGACCGTAGATCTCTTGCTGGTCCCGAGACATCGCGTCAGGGATAGGTTTATTGTAATGCTTTCCGCCAATCCCCACATAGTAACTAGCTTTTGCTGTGGCTATCTTTATGTAAATCGTTAAAGCAATAAGAAAAATTGCCGCGCCCCAAATAATCAACTCCATAATATTCTCCATGCGTATCAGTATTTTTTGTTCAAGTTGTCCCAAAAAACTTTATCTCGGTTATAGCTGTCTTTGTTCCAGGCCAATTCAAGCTCAAGCTTTTGACGCCTTTCCTTAATTTTAAACTCATCCTCAACGCGCTTTATTGCTCTTTCGTGCCTTCGTGCGGGCGTTAGCCACAAGATAACTTTTCGTAGTCCGTACAGGACCCAGCACGCCCAAAGAACCATAGACGGTAAAAAAAGAAAATCCGGCATTATCCACCATTCTGGTATATACATCACGCACCCCCTAAAAGAAGGCGCCGGACAACGCCGGGGCGCCGCACTGGCACCAGTCTTGTGGACTCTTGTTCTAAAATCTCTTCGGCAACACTCAGCCCGCGGTAAGCTGCACGCAAAGCTTTAACGGTTTCCTCGTAAATTGCTGCAACCTTCACATTGGCCTCGTTGTCAGTGCACCAGCTACGGCCCACAAACTCAGAGCCATAAGCGGCCAGGCTGTTACACGTTCCCTCGATGCTGGCCATTAAGGCCTGGCACGTTTCAAGGTCTATCAGCTCTCTTGGTTTTTCGCGCTTTGCCATTACTCACCCCCTGCAATAATAGCAGCCAGTCCGGTGCGGTCATCTTCTGAATAATCTTCAATACGGCTAAGCTCTGAAGCCTTGCTTTGCTCATAGTCAAGTTCGCGCAGCCGGTCGGTTTCTTTGGTTTCCTGGATTAAATCACCCAGCGCTTTGACTCTTTCGCCAACCGCTGCACGCTCCAAGGCAAAGGAACGTTGAAGCCCGAAATGGGCCAAGGTCATCAAAATAGCTGCAACAAAGAACAGCCCTTTAAACCACCAGAAGCTATCTTGTTTTTCTTGTCTAGGCGCACCGGGGCGCCGTTCTCCAATATCTCTCATAGTAATACCCCTATTTTTTGGCCTTAACTGGCCTCTTTGGTTTCATCTCCAGGCCAGTTTTTGCGACCGTTGGCCCGTCCTAGCTCGTAAGCTTTACGAGGCAAAGGATTTAAACACTTTTCACAAAGCCAGTAAGGCTTCCCGTCCGCTTTTGTCAGTTTCAAAGTGACATCGGTCTTAATGCACCCCTGGCAGTAACTTGTTTTCTTAAGCATCATTTTCGCCAAGTCCCTGGCTCGTGATACTCGTTCATCGCATTTTTGCGCTGATGATTAAGGACTTCAGAGCGCAGGCGCTCAATCATTCCCCGGCTTCGGCGCTTCTCTTCGACCGCTACAATCAGCATCGAAAAAAAGAAGCATCCAACAACTCCCCAAAATATCATAATTCTATCCCCCAAACAGCGGCAGCGCACGGCTGCCGATTTGTTCATATTTTGCGCATCCCTTGCGCTGCTCTTCACCGCTTAGCGATTGCCCGCCAAGCTTACAAATCCACTGACCCCCCTTTCCCTCGATAATAGGCTTTGAGTGTCTGCAGCTTCGGCACGTTTTAACCGGCCCGATTATTTCGGTTTGGCATGCGTCAAGATGCTGGCACCAGCGGCATTGATAATAGTCTGGCCGCTCTGAGATTTTAGCCGGAGGCTCTGACGATTCAACTAAATACTTGGCCCGCTCCATGAGCTGCCCGGCGTAATATTTATCATACTCCCCGCGCTCGTAATAAATGCGGTCATCGTCTTTACACACCGCAAAATAAGCCCAGCGCCTAAGCCCAAACAGGTGGCAGTACAGCTGCATTTGAGCATAGTGCATCGGCTTTGATTTTCTAACCCGTTTCTTTTCCAAGTCGTCAAAGCTCTTTTTATTGTGCGTCTTAAATTCGGCACAGTGCCACGTTTTGGGCGCTTCTTTGAGTCCAAGCAGGGCCGCATCCATTGAGCCGCCCATGTGGCCACCTAGAGCGCTGGCGCGCCATTGCTTGCCTATCTCTGGCCCTTCGCTCACTGTTATACCGGCGGCGAGCAGGTCAGTGATAAGCCAAGTCTCTTCGATTTCACCCCGGCGAAAAAGCCGCAAGATTCTGCCATCGAACTCAGGCGGTCGCCACCAGCGCCAGTTGTACCATATTTTTCGTTCGCAATCATCGCCAAGCCCAGAGCATCCCATATGATCACGCTGCCACGGACTGGCGGCGCGCTTAATTTGATGATAAATCTCTGCTATTGTTGGCGGTTGCATCTTCGGAAGTTTCGCCATCACATACCCCCGGCTGGCGGGTGCGAATCACGCCCGCCAGCCTTTGGTTAAAGTGTCAGAATGGTGGGTTGCCTGCTGCGCCACCCCAAGGTGGCGCCGCTTGCGGTTCACCGGCTATCGGTGCCTGAGCTTGCTGGCCCATGTTTGCCTGTTTCGGCGCTGGATAATAGGCTGAAATCTCGTTCGATGCCTCATACCCGTTACTCGCTGGCTTTGTCTTCACGGCGATTTTAACCATTACTCCGTGAATCTCGCTAGAGTCTTGCGGGCTATGGTCAATACCAGCGGCGCGCAGTGCTTTCTTCCACTGCTTGCGTCCGATCTCTTGTGCTTGCTCGCTTTTGTGAATTAGCGTGATTTTGTCCCAGATAAGGCGCCGTTCATGCGGGCCGCTTTGAATTTGCCAGGTAAGTTCCAAAAGCCACCCCTTTGGCTCTGGCTTGGCTCCAGCGCTGGGTTGGTGGGTTCCTTTTGTCGGGATCAGTTTTGAATCTGTTACCTTGGCCATATATTTGCCTTCTGGAATAAGGCTAAAGCCTTCGCCGGAATCGGGGCCGATTTCTACGTTTTCAATGTTGATGTGTGATAAATTTGCCATCTTGTTTACTCTCCTAAGATTTTGTTTTTAATTTGCGACAGGTCGCAGGGTTCAAATAGTTCAAGCGCGCCGCTTCTGTCTTTCGCGGCGTGGGTTCCGTTGGCCGAGGTCTGAAGCCACCGCTGAATGGTTCCTTCTTCGTCAGTGTGGACACGCATCGCAAAGACTTCATCGAAGAAGTAGGCAAGGCCCTGCGTCAAGTTCTTACCTGGCATCGATGGCCCGAAGACCATAGAGCCGTCATCGAGCTGTACCCGTTCCTGCTTTGCCGTCATGTAGACGTGCCGCTCTGGCAGGTCTCGAAAGCCTCTAATCAATTGCGTCATTTGGTCGGCCATTTGGCCGTATGCTCGCATGGTGTTCTTGTTTTCTGCTTTCTCGTGAGCAAGTGACACTTCAGCGATTTCAGAGATTGAATCAAGGCAAACCCAGCGCAGCCCCTGCGCCTCTTTGGACCCTACGAGCCACTTATAAGCCTCTTGAATATCGGCAATACTTTTCACCTCGATGGCGGTTATATCGTGGTCACGTAGAGACAGCAGGCCGCCCTCTGCGCTAATCACCACAGTGGGGGCGCCGGTTGTTGCGGCCAGCCGCGTTTTACCTGCGCCAGCTTCGCCATAGATTACCATTTTGAGAAAATGGCCTCCCATATCATTGGTTTTTGTTATCTTCATCTTGTTTCCTTTGCGCTCATTAGTAAGCGCCGCAGGGGAGTGCGCGCCCCCCTGCAGCTTGACCGGTTGGGCGTCGTCGGTTAAGCCCCGCCAGTCAGTTTAAAGTTTTCGTGTGATTCGTTGTGAACGATAAAGCCGCCGTCTTGCGCATCGTATCGCTTGATTTTGACAGTGTCAGGTTTGATGCTTAACGCCTCGACCCAACCGTGAGCCAAATGATAAACCTCAACCTTGCCGCCAGTGCGGCGCATCTTGTAAGCCATTAAGGCCATTAGAAACCCCCTTGTTTTTTGTTTTCAATCTTCGAAATCGCTTGCGCGTTGCTGTCTTCGTGTGTGATGCCGTAGCCGTAAAAGCCACCAATAAAACAATAAGCGTCATGTTCTGGCCGGTACTCGTAAACGTGATTGCACGCCCAGTCGATCCTGTACTTGTCGATGGTCATGATTCACCCCCACCAATGCTTGCGCGGTGACGGCGAACACCGGCGGCGTTTTTGCACTTTGCCGAGCAATAGCGGGCGCCCTTGCGCTTGCCTTCTATTTTTTCGCTGCACTTTTCATTTTGACATGGTGCAAGCTTTGCGCGGGCTCTTCGTTTTTGCGTGGCAAGCTTGCACCGGTCAGAGCAATAAAGCTGATTGCCTCGACGCTTTGTTGATTTCTTGCCGCATTTCTCGTTTGCACAGGTTAGCTCTTCGGGCTCAGGGTCCAAGCCACCGCCAAGGATTGCAATGGTACGCTGCGCGGCTTCTCTCTCACTGCGCTCATGCAGGAGCTGGGTTTCAAGAGACACAATTTGTTCACCAAATTCACCGCGCAAAAAAATCACCTCTTGCCTGTGTTCTCTTTTTAACTGGTCAAGCTCATCGGCCCCTATAGATAGCTTTCTATATAAACCTGCACGCTCTGCCTTAAAGAGGGTGTGTGTCTCGCGTAGTTTCTCTTTTAGACTGGCGCACTCTTCGCGCCTCAGCGTGTCTTGCTCTTCGATAACTAAATGGCAGCGCTCAAGCTGAGCGGTGAGCGTGGCCACCTCTTCACATAGGCGGGCAATGGTCGGGGTATCTTCTGGTCTGGTTGTCATCGTTCTTTCTTTCGTTTGTTTGTTCTGGTTTTAAATAATGTCGGCGAGGTCGCAAAAAGTCCGGTCGGTAAAGTCGACCAAGACAACAAGACCGCAATCGTCCTTGTCAGCAACGTATACCTCGGAGACTGTTTTCTCGGTGTCGTAAATCCGGGACCGGACTTTTTGGCCTACAAGCTTTTGAGCTTCGGTAAGTTTGGCGAGTGTTTTTTTATCTAAATCCATCATTCGTTCTTTCGTTCGGTGCGGCGTCATTGCCTCACACCCAAAAAGCCCGCTCAAGGCGGGCTGGGTTGGTTTATTTTTTGCGATATTATTTGGCGTAATGACTGCCCCGGGCTCTAAAATTATCACGGGCAATTTTTGCTTTTGTCCGGCGGTGCCTACGAGGCAAGCGGTGCTCGCAGTTGCCACACTGCCAAAAGTGCGACCCGGAAGAATCTGAGCCAGCGAAGAAAGTTGCCCTAAAAAAATGCGGTTTTCCCTGCTCAGACATTGGAGGGCAACAACTAGGACAAATATCAGCCATTTTTCCACGGCCTTTTGTGATTCGGTATCTTGTAGATTGATTTTCCATCGTTCGTTCTTTCGTTTGTTGCGGCGTCATTGCCTCACATGATCATATTTTCACAGATTGCGCTTGCCGTCAAATACTTTTCAATGATAAAACAAAAGAAATGCAAAAAGACTTAAAAATGTGTTCTTTGTTTTCAGGTATTGGCGGCCTGGAGTTGGGGCTTGAATCAGCGGTGCCTGGTCTTAAGACATGCTGGCAAGTTGAACAAAACGATTTTTGCCGCCAAGTGCTTAAAAAACATTGGCCGCACGCTGAAAGGTTTACAGATGTCAGAACAGTTGAGCTTGAAGATATCAGAGGCGCCGATGTCTTGTGCGGCGGATTCCCCTGCCAGGATATCAGCGCCCTCAACCAGGCCGGGGCCGGTTTGGCTGGCGCACGTTCGGGCCTTTGGTGGCAAATGCACCGGCTCATTAGCTTGGCTCTGCCCCGAGTCGTGGTTGCTGAGAACGTTCCAGCGCTCGCTTCTCGGGGATTGTCCGAGGTACTCTGCGCCCTTGCCCGGTGCGGGTACACTTGCGAATGGGACACTATCAGCGCGGCAGCCGTCGGGGCGCTTCATAGACGCAACCGAATTTTTATCATTGGATACCGAGATGCTACCAACCCCCAACGCTCGGGACTGGAAAAGCGGCAAGGGCCGGAAGCCCAACGAACACTCGCCCCAATTGCCGGAAGTGATGGGAGGCCAATTGAACCCGGAGTTTGTCCGGTTATTGATGGGGTTCCCAGAGGGATGGCTAGATATCGAAAACAAGCC
>Ga0110931_1000459_pt1 | contig 15478 bp, 13 predicted proteins | sample 4_EtaG_FD_79333 | JGI IMG/M metagenome (GOLD analysis project Ga0110931, IMG submission 79333) | Marine viral communities from the Subarctic Pacific Ocean - 4_ETSP_OMZ_AT15127 metaG (version 2) (version 2) | ecosystem: Environmental > Aquatic > Marine > Oceanic | place: Pacific Ocean | collected... | reverse complement strand
TCGAGTGCTCGGCGATGTCGACCTGCTGCCTGGGTGACACTTTCGACATTCATGGCGGCGGGCCGGATTTAACCTTTCCGCACCATGAAAATGAGATCGCTCAATCCGAGGCGGCCACTGGTAAAACCTACGTCAATACCTGGATGCATGCCGGCGCTGTGCGGGTGAACCAGGAAAAGATGTCCAAATCCCTGGGCAACTTCTTCACCATTCGCGACGTGCTGGCCGAGCACGACCCAGAAGTGGTGCGTTTTCTGCTGGTGGCGAGTCACTACCGTAGCCCGATCAACTACTCGGTTGATTCACTGACCGAGGCGCGTAAATCGCTAACGCGCTTGTACACCGCGCTGGAAGGTCTTGAGCTAGGCGCGGCAAATAGTGATGACGCTTCGGCTTACCGTGAGCGCTTTACTCAGGTAATGGATGATGACTTCAATACCCCCGAAGCTTTGGCGGTGATGTTTGAGCTGGCTCGCGAGGTCAATCGCGCCAAGCAAGAACAGCCTAATGAAGCTGCCAAGCTGGCGGGCGAGTTAAAGCAGCTTGGGTCAGTTTTGGGGCTTCTTCAGCAAGAGCCACAAACGTTCTTAAAAGGCACGCAGCAGCAGGGTATGCCGCTCAGCGAGAGCGAGATCGAAGCGAAAATTGCTCAGCGCATTGAGGCTAAGGCGAATAAAGACTTCGCCCAAGCGGATGCGATCCGCGATGAGCTTGCCGCTTTAGGGATTATTCTCAAGGACTCCCGAGAAGGCACGTCTTGGGTATTAGAAGCACCTTAACCCAGAAACCTTCATCTCTCGTTGGTGGCTTATGCGCTAACTTAAACGCTGATGGCTCTTATAATGACTATAAGAGCCTCGGTCGTTTAAAGCCCACTTCAAAAGGAATTCAAAGATGCGCTTTTCAGCCAATTCTTTCATTGCTAAGCCCTTAATCGCTGCTTGTGCCGTATCCCTCGCGGCATTCTCCCAAGTCAGCGCTAACGAGCCTGTGGTGGTGTCATCCAAAATCGATACAGAAGGCTCTGTTCTGGGCGAGCTGATTATTCAGACCCTGGAGCGCAATGACATTGCGACCGAAAACCGCTTACAGCTGGGCGGCACTAGCGTTGTCCGCACTGCGCTTGAAGCGGGCGAGATTGACCTTTATCCAGAATACACGGGTAATGGCGCGTTCTTTTTCGATATGACCGACAGTTCAGTATGGAATAATGCAGATCAGGCTTATGAAACAGTGCGCGAGCGTGATGCGCAGCAAGGCTTGATATGGCTGCAGCCTGCCAGCGCTAATAACACTTGGGCAATGAGCGTCCGCGAGGATGTTGCCGAGGAAAATGAGCTGGTGAGTCTAGAAGATCTAGCCGCCTATTTGGCTGACGGCGGCGAGTTCAAATTTGCTGCAAGCGCTGAGTTTGTCGAGTCTTCACAAGCACTGCCCGCATTTCAGGAAGCCTACGGTTTTGAGTTGAGTGATGATCAACTGTTGGTGCTCTCTGGTGGTAATACCGCTGCTACCATGCGTGCTGCCGCCCAACAGACCAGCGGCGTTAATGGCGCCATGACCTATGGCACGGACGGTGGCTTAAGTGCGCTGGGGCTGGTCGTGCTGGAAGATACCAAGGGCGTGCAACCGGTGTATCAGCCTGCCCCCGTGGTGCGTGAAAGCGTACTTGAAGCCTATCCAGAAATAGAAGCGCTGCTCAATGAGGTTTTCACTAGCCTTGATCTGGTCACTCTGCAAACGCTCAATGCCGATGTCGCCGTTAACGGGCTGTCTCCATCCCAAGTGGCCAGCGACTACCTCGATTCGCTTAATAATTAATGCCTGGTAATCTTATAATTTAATGCTAACGCTCGGGATAACTAATTAATGTCGTTGATGGATGCACTGCCCACCCCGCGGCTTCGTTGGGAAGGGTGGCACCCTAACGTTGTGCTCGTTAGCCTGAGCCTTATTATGCTGGCTGCATTCTGGTTACTTGATGTGGTCAGCATGGCCCCCAACCGGATTGTGTTAGGGACGGGGCATGGCGCACTGGAGGCTTTTGGCTGGCCAGGTGCGCTATTGGCAACGCTATTGCTCTCCTTTATCGGTATTCTCGCGTGCCAGCCAACCCATCGTCACTACCGAGCGCTGTTAGCGGCGGTGATAGTGATCATGGCGCTAATGCCAGTGGGGTTGATGGCGAGCAGCTATTTACTGATTGACCCTGAGATGCCTCAAGCGCGTTTAGGCATGGGAGCGGCGTATTGGGTTGTTCTGTTTGTACTGCTGCTGTGTTTAGTAGAACTACGCTTGCGCTTAAACCTCACGCGGGTATGGCCCACGCTATTGCTATGTGGTGTCGCGCTGATGTGGTGGCTCTGTGCAGCTTTTGGGCTGGAGACGCTTGCCCTCGTTCAAGAATTTAAAGCCCGTGATCAACAGTTTCTAAGCGCCGTCGCGCAGCACATTAAGCTGGTCAGTATCGCCGTCAGTGTCAGCATTGTGCTTGGGCTGGCACTTGCCATGCTGATGCGCCGCTATGCCCGGCTGCAGAAGGGCGCGTTTGCTGTGCTCAATTTTCTTCAAACCATTCCCAGTTTGGCGCTATTCGGTCTACTGCTGGCGCCGCTAGCCTGGCTTGCCACCAACGTGCCTTTTTTAGCCCAGCTTGGCGTTAGCGGTATTGGCACTACGCCCGCCTTAATTGCACTGATTGGCTACAGCCTGCTGCCCATTGTGCGCAACACCTATACCGCGCTTGAACAAGTCAGTCCCGATACATTAGAAGCCGCCAAAGGCATGGGCATGCGTGCCGGGCAGCGTTTTTGGCAGGTACGGTTACCGCTGGCGCTGCCGGTGCTGTTGGAAGGGGTGAGAATTACCACTGTTCAGGCCATTGGGCTTACCGCCGTTGCCGCTCTGATTGGTGCGGGCGGGTTAGGTACTTTTATTTTTCAAGGCTTAGGTCAGGCCGCCATGGATATGGTGCTGCTTGGCGCACTGCCTATTTTAATGCTGGCTCTGGTGGTGGATGCGGGCTTAGGTGCCTTGGCAGAAGCGCTGCGCCCCGGAGGAACAAGATGATCGAACTATCCCACGTATCCAAGCGGTTTGGGGATGAAACCGCGGTGGACGATATTTCTCTACGGGTGGCGAAGGGTAAATTCTGTGCGTTAGTGGGTACCTCGGGCTGTGGTAAATCGACCACCTTACGCATGATCAATCGCTTAATTGAGCACAGCGAAGGCGACATCATCCTCGATGGGCAGGCGATAGACGCGTATGACCCTGTAAAATTACGTCGCCGGATTGGCTATGTGATACAGCACACCGGGCTGTTTCCCCACTGGAACGTTGCGCGCAACATCGGTCTGGTGCCACGGTTATTGAAGTGGTCAGCAACGGACGTCCAGTCACGGGTGGCCGAGCTAATGCATTTGCTCGGTTTGCCAGTGGATGAGTTTGGGCATAAATACCCGCATCAGCTTTCTGGGGGGCAGGCGCAGCGAGTGGGTGTTGCGCGTGCCCTGGCGGCAGACCCGGATATTTTGTTGATGGATGAACCCTTCGGCGCGCTTGATCCTATTACCCGTGAAAAGCTACAGGATGAGCTGGCCAAGCTACAAGCACGGCTGCATAAAACCGTAGTGTTTGTGACCCATGATATGGATGAAGCGCTTAAGCTGGCGGATCACTTAGTGGTGATGCGCGAAGGTCGAATCGTGCAACAAGGTTCACCGCTGGCGCTATTACAAAGCCCTGCCGACCCTTTTGTCGAGTCGCTTTTAGGTGGGCTGGAAAGAGGCCTTAAACAAGCCGCGTTAACCCGTGTGAAAGATCATATGACCTCTATGGGGCCTACCTTGCCCGCGCAGTCGCGCATCCCCGGGACTTTCTCTCTACGTCAGGCGCTTTCCATGATGCTGCGCGATCATAGCGACCGGTTGACCGTTGTTGACCAACATGATGTGCCGGTCGGTGAGCTATCGTTGCGGAGAATTATCAAGGAGGCTCAACTGGACAATGGAAACCCGCGTGAGTAACTCGCTAAGCGTCGCCCAGCCCCACAAAAAAGCCCCACAATGGCTATGGCCACTGCTTTGGGGGGCGCTGCTAATGATGAGCGTCTTTGCCATGTCGGCTGCCGAGCCCCTATTTCGCTGGATTGAGCCCGATGCCCGGCAAGTCATCTACGATCGCGCCGGTTTTGTCACTTTGCTAGGCCGCCACCTCTTTGTCGTCGGCATTGCAGCGGTGGTGACCATTATCGTGGGAGTCGCGGCGGGTATCGCCGTTACCCGCAGGTGGGGGAGTGATTTTCTACCGCTGGTGGCCCAGTTGGCATCACTAGGGCAAACGTTTCCTCCAGTGGCGGTTCTGGCGCTGGCGGTACCCGTTCTGGGGTTTGGCACCTTGCCCATTATTGTCGCTTTAATGCTCTACGGGCTATTGCCTATCGTGCGCAATACCCTTGCTGGTTTGCAGGGTGTCGAAGGCGATATTAAAACGGCTGCTCACGCTATGGGCATGAAGCCAGCGCAAATCCTGTGTCAAGTTGAGCTGCCTCTGGCAGCTCCGGTCATTCTGGCGGGCATCCGAACCTCGGTGACCATCAATATTGCTACTGCCGCGTTAGGGGCTACCGTGGGAGCGAGTAACCTTGGTGACCCGATTATCTCCGGCATCGTGAACGGCAATATGGCCTATGTGGTTCAAGGGGCGCTGGCCATTGCATTGTTGGCCCTGACGATTGATAGCTTGTTCGAAGTGTTGCAGCGTCAACTACGTGCGCGTATCTCTGATGATTGATTTTTCTGCGTTTTAACCTCTCTGCGTCTTAAGTAGCATCCCTAAAGTCCTTGCGCTGCGTTATTGTCCTAAATGTTGTGGTAGATAGATGTTGCGTTGACCTATGACAGATAAATCCACTGGCATAAACGGTCAATACCAACAACACTGCCCTCAAAAGGGGCAAAACAAGGACAATAATGATGACACAGTACGTACACCAGCCGGACTTCATGACCGGCGACGAATTTTCAATTCCTACTTTCAGCGTGCTTAATCCCGAAGGTGAGCTGCATAGCGACGCTGATGAGCCCGCGCTTGAGCGTGATCACGCCCGGCGTATCTATCAGGCGATGCTGGCCACGCGTATTCTCGATGAACGTATGATGGCTGCTCAGCGCCAAGGGCGGTTGAGCTTTTATATGCAGTGTACCGGGGAAGAGGCCGCCGTAGTGGGCGCCACTGCTGCACTAAATGACGCCGATATGATTATGGCGCAGTACCGCGAGCAGGGCGCTTTAATGTATCGCGGCTTCTCGATCGACGAATTCATGAATCAGCTGTTCGGCAACGAACTGGACTACGGCAAAGGCCGCCAAATGCCGATTCACTATGGGTCGCGCAAGCTGCACTACATGACCATCTCGTCCCCCTTAGCGACTCAGATTCCTCAGGCCACGGGCTACGCCTACGGCCAAAAATTGGCTGGTAACGGTCACTGCACGTTAACGTTTTTTGGTGAAGGCGCCGCCTCCGAGGGAGACTTCCACGCCGCGCTGAATATGGCCTCAGTGCATCAGGTGCCGGTGATATTCTTCTGCCGTAACAATGGCTATGCCATTTCCACGCCTGCCGTCGAGCAGTTTGCCGCCGACGGTATCGCCCCCCGAGCCTTTGGCTACCACATGCACGTCATCCGGGTAGATGGTAACGATGTGCTGGCGGTCTACGAAGCGACGCGGCAGGCACGCAAGATCGCCGTTGAGAAAAATCAGCCGGTATTGATCGAGGCCATGAGCTATCGCCTTGCCGCGCACTCCTCTTCCGACGACCCCTCTGGCTATCGCTCGAAAGATGAGGAGGAGGTGTGGCGCGCCAAAGACCCACTGCTGCGGCTGCAAAAATGGCTCTTGAAGAAACAGTGGTGGAGCGAAGAGGAGGAGGCTACCCAGCAGGAAACCCTGCGCCGTGAAGTACTGGAAACCATGAAGCGGGCTGAGAAGCGCTCATCGCCGCCGCTAGAGAGCCTGATCAGCGATGTGTATGCCGATATAACCCCATCGCTGCAGCGCCAATTCGATCAGTTAAAACGCCATATCCGTCGCTACCCAGAGGCTTATCCCCGCGGGGCGCAGTCGTTGGATTTAGACGTGGGCACCGAGACTGATACTCAGGGAGAGGCGTAACATGGCTACCATGAACATGCTCCAGGCAATTAATAATGCACTGGATATCGCCATGGCAGAGGATGAAAAAGTCATCTGCTTTGGTGAAGATGTGGGTATTTTTGGCGGCGTATTTCGGGCCACCAGTCACCTGCAGGAGAAGTACGGCAAAGCGCGCTGTTTCAATACGCCACTTGTCGAACAGGGCATTATCGGCTTTGCCAATGGCTTGGCGGCCCAGGGCTCGGTGCCTGTGGCAGAAATACAGTTTGCCGACTATATCTTTCCGGCGTTTGACCAGATCGTTAACGAAACCGCCAAGTTCCGCTACCGCTCAGGCGATCTGTTTAACGTTGGTGGTTTGACGATTCGCACCCCTTACGGTGGCGGTATCGCTGGTGGCCTCTATCACTCTCAATCACCGGAAGCTTATTTCACCCATACACCTGGATTAAAGGTGGTGGTGCCGCGCAACCCCTATCAGGCCAAAGGGCTACTGCTCGCCGCTATTCGCGATCCGGATCCGGTGCTTTTTCTGGAGCCTAAGCGTCTTTATCGTGCTTCAGTCGGTGAAGTGCCCGAAGAGGATTACCAGCTTCCCATTGGCGAAGCCGAAATCACCAAGGAGGGCACGGATATTACCGTGGTAGGCTGGGGCGCGCAGATGGAGGTGATCGGCAAAGCGGTCGAGCTAGCCGAAGAGCAGGGCATCGCCTGTGAAGTGATCGACCTGCGCTCACTGCTGCCCTGGGATGCGGATACGGTGGCTGAATCGGTATTAAAAACCGGCCGGCTGGTGGTGAGCCATGAAGCCCCGTTAACCGGCGGCTTTGCCGGTGAAATCGCTGCCACTATTCAAGAGCGTTGTTTTCTCTACCTGGAATCGCCCATTGCCCGGGTGACAGGTCTGGATACGCCTTTTCCACTGGTGCTGGAAAAAGAGTATCTGCCTGATCATCTGAAGATTTTTGAAGCGATTCGCGAAAGCGTCAACTTTTAGTGGCTATTAATGCCTAAGTACGCATGGGGAGAAAAACAATGAGCGATTTTTTATTGCCTGATATTGGCGAGGGTATTGTCGAGTGCGAAGTCGTCGAATGGCGTGTCGCTGAAGGCGATCAAATTGAAGAAGACCAGCCTATCGTTGAAGTCATGACCGACAAGGCGCTGGTGGAGATTACCGCCCCCGAAGCCGGTGTGGTGACCAAACTGTATGTGGCCCAGGGCCAAATTGCCAAAGTGCATGCGCCGCTGTATGCCTATCAAGTAGATGGGGCTAGTAACAATAATAGTGAGGCCGAGCCAGACGGTGCGCAATCTGCCGCCAGTGAAAAGCCAATGGCACAGACGACAGAATCGTCCAACCCTACAGGTATTCCGGCTGCTGGCCGCTTATATGACAAGGTGCCAGCCAGCCCCGCCGTTAGACGTCTAGTGCGTGAACACGCTCTACAGCTCACGGAGATCGCTGGCAGCGGCAAAGACGGTCGGGTGCTAAAAGAGGACGTGTTGGCGCATCTTGACCAAGCATCGCAAACAGCAGCCTCATCTAGCCAAACCGTTGTGAACAACCAAACTGTAAAAAAACAAGCCGAAACCCAGGCGCCCAGAGTGGAGCCCCTCCGCGGTGTGCGGGCAGTCATGGCCAAGCGCATGGTCGAGGCAGCCAGCACCATTCCCCATTTTCACTACGGTGAAGAGATCGACGTTACTGCACTGTTGGCGCTGCGGGAGCGCTTGAAGCCGCTGGCCGAGGCTCAGGGCGAACGGCTGACGCTAATGCCGTTTTTTATGAAGGCCATGGCGCTAGCCGTCGCTGAAGAGCCCATCGTTAATGCCCAGTTAAATGCGGCTGGGGATGAGCTGTACTACTACCCTCAGTGCAATATCGGTATGGCGGTGGATAGCAAGACGGGCCTGATGGTGCCCAATGTTAAAAACGTTGAGCGCTTAACCCTGTTGGAAATTGCCCGGGAAGTCGGCCGGCTAACCACCTCGGCGCGGGATGGGCGGGTTGATCAGGCGGATCTAAAAGGCGGCACCATTAGTATTTCCAATATTGGGGCGTTGGGAGGTACCTACGCAGCGCCGATCATTAACGCCCCCGAAGCCGCCATTGTGGCAATTGGTAAAACCCAGTGGCTACCGCGCTTTGATGAGCAGGGCGCGGTGCAGCGCCGGGCGATCATGACCATTACCTGGGCGGGCGATCACCGTTTTATTGACGGTGGTACCATTGCGCGTTTCTGTAATGTCTGGAAGGGCTTTCTCGAAGCCCCTGAAACCATGCTGCTTCACTTGGGCTAGCAAGGCGACTTATGTCCCAGGCACCGCTTCAGCAGTTTTATATACCTGAAGAGCAGTCGGTCTATCTGCTGAGCCATCACGATGCCCGTAAGCTTAAAGACTGGGTGGCGCTATGCCAGGCGCAGCTCTCCCAGTTGGGCTATCAGGGCATCGAACTCATTGGTAAGGGCGCCTACGGTTTTGTATTTGCCGGCAGCACCGTCCACCAAGGCGCTAAAGCGCATTATGTCTTTAAATTCTCTCGCATTACTCTACCTGTGCACTTGCAGGAGCGCCTCGAAGAAGAGGCGTTTATGCTGGAACAGGTGTCCCATCCACGCATTCCAGGTCTTATTGCTTACCAGCGCTCCCGGGGGCAGTCCATTCTGGTAATGGAGCGCGCCCCCGGCTGGAATTTAGAGCAGGTATCGCTTAAGCAGGGGCGCCTCTCTCCACGCTTGATTGTGCGCATAGCGGCGCAGTTGGCCGACATTCTGCTTGCCCTGCGGCGGGAGTCAGGGCCCCAGGCACGGCCGGTGGTGCATGGCGATATTAAGCCCTCTAACTTGGTGTATGACGCCGAGCAGGAGTCTATTGCGCTAATCGACTGGGGCTCATCGGTATTTGCCCAATTGGATGCTCAACTGCAGTTTGTGGGCGCCAACGTGATGGAGCTGATGTCGGATAATCTGCAGCAAACCAATGCCCGTCTGGGCGATGTTTACTTTATCGGCGAAGAGCAGTTGAACGGCGCACTGTCATCGCCGCGATTCGACGAGCAGGGCGCGGCGGGTACCCTGTATGCGCTGGCGTCGGCGCAGTCGTGTCGATTTGGCCATCGGGCGATTCCCGCCAGTTCGCTGGGGTTGCCGATGGAGTTTGCCCGCACCCTGGATGGTATGCTCGACCCTGACCCTCAGGTGCGGCGCAAAGCGGGCGACTACTTTTTAAAAAACATGCCGCGAATGGCCAGGGTAGTAATGATCGATCTGCCCACATCGCTCAGTGTACCGCTGGTACCGGTATGGGCGCGTCCTGCGCATCAGGAGATCGATACCGTGGTATATAGCTCGCGCAAAGCCTTTCTACGCGAAGCGAATGCGGAGGAAACCCTGAATGATGTCAATGATGTGCAGTTAGACCGCTACTACAAGCAGTTTATGCAGGGTATGGGGGAAACCGAAAAGGCCTTTTTGGCGTCGGTGAGCCGCCTGGGCAAATATCCGGTAGTGGGGGGCTTGGCGGTACGCTGGGAGCGGGAAGGTGTGTATATCGACTCGTCGTTAAATTTACACGACCTGACGCTGAAGCCCGCCTTTATTGAAGCGGTCAATAATATGGTGCACTTGGCGCGGGCGATTCATCGTCAGGGCGTGTTTAAAAGCTGCTTGTTTAATGCCCGCCAAACACTGCACTTAGAACGTACTTCCGTGGATGAAGCCTTCGTAAGCGAACCCAGCATGGCGATAGGCTACGAGTTGAGCGCAGTACCGGAGCTTGAAGATCGCACCCGTCAGCACAGCTACTTCGAAGATGGCCCCGACCCAGAAGAGCTATTGGTGTTGCCCGAGGCGATTATGCATGTACTGCAGCAGCTCAATGACATTCACCATACCGGCATGATCATTTTTGAAGCGCTGCCACAACATCTCAAAATACATAGCTACTATCGTCTGCTGGATCCGGCTCGAGAGGACGAGTTCCGCACGCTGCTGGCGCGCATTCTCGCCTCGGTAGACCAAATCGAGGGCCTAGGCGTCTCGGGCTACATGAAAATGCCCTACAAGGATACCCGCTACTTTGCGCACCTGGAAAGCCAGCCAGAGCGCTACTACCCCCGCGACCCGCGGGAGTATGTCCGAAGGGCAACAACGTCCTAATTACATGGCTTAGTTAGGTCTGGTTTAGTCAGTTCTAGCTTAGTCAATGGTGGCTTCCTGCTGATTGGCCAGCCAGTTGACCAGCTGCTCAGTAAGTTCGTCGCTAGCTGCACCAAATGCATCAACCACATCAGGAATATCGGTGCTTATAGATTGCGCGCTGGTGGTAAAGCTCTGAGTAGCGATTGAAGCGCGGTTTTGAGTGCTGACGAGCTGAACATCGAGCTGAACCTTCACCGTGGGCGGACGGGTAGCGTAGTCGCTCTGAAAGTGACGTAGTTCACTCAGTAGCAATAGCTCGGAAGGCAGGCTATCGCTACTCACGCTGGCGAATAGGCGGCTCTGCTGTAACCCAGTGATCAAGCGCGATTGGAGTAAAGCAGGGGCATTCTCTTGCCAGCGGGCACCTTCGTAGACATTAACAATATTGCCCTCCGGGTAGACTAAAATGCGGTTGCTACTCAGTAAATGCCCCGCCTGTGGGGCCGCCACCGCCAGGCGTTGGCGGGTGGTCATAGAATCTGATGTGACGGGCTGTATATCGCTACTGGGCAGACGATACAGGGTCGCTGGCTCACTTTCGGGCAATATTGAGCAGCCACTGCTGAGTAGCAGCGCAGCGCTAACTAAAGCGATGGCGGTGGGGCGTAATGTCATGGGCGGAACTCCTCTACCTGATCACGGCCCAGGAAAAAGTCTGTTGGGCTCTCCTCTAGCTGGCGGGTGATACGATCCAGTGTATCGAGTGTTGAGCGTAGCGAAGAGAGCGCCGGGGCAATATCTTGCGCGCCCTGCAGGCTGCCTTCGATGGCACCAGCGTTAGTCTCCACTAATTGCTCAATGCGTTGAGCCGCCCGGGCCACATCGTGGCTCGCATCAGCGGCACTCTCCATTACCAGCCGGCCATCTTGACGCAGTAGCTGTGTCGCTTCCTGGCTAAGTTCGTCGATGCTGCTAAGCGTGTTAGTTGCCTGGCGAGTGGCTTCGCCGAAAAGCGCCATATTCTGGTCTAGGGCGTTCTGCTGGGCGGCAATCATTTCGGTGATCTGAGCAATGTTGGTTAAAATACTGCCTGCCTGGTCACGGTTATTATCGTCAAACAGTTCGTTGACGTTTTGCAGGATTGAATTGATGTTTTCGATCATATCTTCGCCCTCATCAAACAGCGTAGCGATGGGCGAAGGGTCTGCGTTTATAAACGGTGCTTCGATATCGGTTTGGTCAATTAGCAGTGGGGCTTTAGGGGTGCCGCCGTGAAGTTGCACGGACATGCTGCCGGTGATGCTGGCAAAGGCAAGTTTTGCCCGGGTGTCTGTCTTAATCGGTGCGTCATCGTAGACGCGGATATGGGCAATCACTTGCCGAGGGTCATCAGGATTAAGGTTAAGCTCGGTGACGTCCCCCACCTCAATACCGTTATATTGCACTCGGCTGCCGACTGATAAGCCGCTCACGCTGCGCTCAAATAGAATGCGGTAAGGCTGGTAGCTACGTTCGCCTGCTGCATAGCTCATCCATAGTGCAAACAGCAGCGCGCCAGCGGCAGTGGCCAGCGTGAAGAGACCGATTAAAACGTGATGCGCCCGTGTTTCCATGTGCAGTCACTCCTGGACGTTAGCGTTATTTGAAGAGCCGGTATGAGCACGCTGAGCGGCTCGACCTCGCGGGCCGTGAAAGTAGTCTTGAACCCATTCATCGTCGGTATCCGCCACTTTATCGATGGTATCCACCACCAGCACACGTTTCTGTGAAAGTACCGCGACCCGATCGCAGGCAGCGTAGAGCGTATCCAGGTCATGGGTGACCAGGAAAACGCTGAAACCCAGCGCATCGCGAAGGGTGACCAGCAACTGATCGAAGGCCGCCGCGCCAATAGGGTCAAGCCCCGCCGTGGGCTCATCAAGAAACAGAATGTCAGGATCAAGCGCTAAGGCACGGGCAAGGGCGGCGCGCTTGACCATGCCGCCAGACAGCGACTCAGGAAACTGCAGCGCGGCCTGTGGCGGCAGCCCGACCAACGCTAGCTTTACCCTGGCAAGATGCTCGGCGTCTTCACGGGGTAGCCTGGCGTGTTCAATTAGCGGTAGGGCAATATTTTCTTGCAGGTTCAACGAGCTGAACAGCGCACCGCGTTGAAACAGTACACCAAAGCGCCGCTCTATTTGACTGCGCTGTGCCTCGTTAAGCTCGTTAAGGGTTGTGCCTAGGACTTCAACCGTGCCGTCATTGGGGCGCTTCAAACCAACGATGCTGCGTAACAGCACTGATTTACCGGTACCAGAACCGCCTACAACGCCGAGGATTTCTCCACGTTCAAGGGTTAGGTCTAAGTTTTCGTGAACCACATGAGCGCCAAAGTGGTTCACCAAGCCTCGAACCTTAATGACCGGTAGGTCGTTTTGCTCTGTCGGTTTATCTGAATTGATCACCAGCCCATCTCCATAAAGAATAGCGCGGCGACGGCATCAATCAGAATCACCATAAAAATCGACTGAACGACGCTTGACGTAGTGTGTTCTCCCACCGACTGCGCACTGCCGCTGACCTTAAAGCCTTCAAGGCAGCCGATAACGGCGATCACAAAGGCAAACACCGGTGCTTTGCTAAGCCCTACCAAAAAGTGTGTCACCGATACGTCTTTTTGCAGCGTGGCCATGAACTGGGTAAGTGAAATATCCAGTGACAAAGAGGTGACCATGGCACCACCCGCTAAGCCGCTGAGCATGCCCACAAACGCTAGCATGGGCAGGCTAATTAACATCGCCATTACCCGTGGCAGCACCAAAAGTTCGATAGGATCTAGCCCTTGGGCCTGCAGGGCATCAATCTCTTCATTGGATTTCATGGCGCCGATCTGGGCAGTAAAGGCGCTGGCGGTTCGTCCCGCTAATAAAATTGCAGCAAGCAGAACGCCGAACTCTCGCAAGAATGAGAACGCAACAAGATCGATGGTATAAATCGTGGCGCCAAAATCCTGCAAAACGGTAGCGCCAAGGAAAGCCACAACGGCACCCACCATAAAGGTGAGTAGCGCGACGATGGGTACGGCATTAAGACCGCTCTGCTGAATATGGGCAACGGTGGCCGTTAGGCGCCAGTGGCGTGGCCGCAATGCCAGATGGAATAGGGTAGCCACGACGAGACCAATAAAGGCCAGCAGCTGGCGCTGCTGAGACCAAAGCCCCGCCATGTGTTGGCCCACGCTGGCAAGCGCTTGGCTAATACGCGAATAGGAGGGGGGATCAACGTCAAGCGGCGCTTCCATGGCTTCGGCAATACGCACCAGCAGCGCCTGCTGCTCTTTCGGCAGTTCTGCTGCCCAATCCGCTACCGCCTGTGCTTTCTCAACGCCAATCAGCTCTACAATGAGTATGGCACCGGCGGTATCAAGGCGAGTTATTGCGTCTAACGAAACCGTCGCACCCGTTGGCTTGCCAAGTTCGGTTCGAGTTTCACTGTGATTAAGCGCCGCTTTGATATAGCGGTAATTGGCAAGTGTCCACTCGCCTTTAAGGGTGACTGTTTGATCATGACGCGCTATCCACTCGCTTGGCATCCCCACCCCTCGGCGCTCTTGGTATCGCTGCGCTTGTTTAGAAGTCTATGATGCATTCAAACGGGCGTTAGTTAAAGTCTCCCTAGCTTGAATTTACCTTGCCGAGCGGTTTCTTGGCGCTAGTTCCTGCTTAATCTGATTAGCGACTTCTTTGAGACGTGGGCCTAAGTTATTAACCAAGCGGTCGTGATCCAAGCGCAGGCTGGAGCCGCCGCAGTTAATCGCCATGACCTCGGCGCCATCTTCTAAAATTAGCGGCATCGCCACCGCGCTAATATCGCGCTGCCAATCCTGCTCAGAGAGACAAAAACCGTACTGTGCATAGTCTTTGAAACTCTGTTGTATACCCGCTTCATAACGCGGCCAGTCGCTACCATACTCGCTGGCCAACTCTTGGAGCACCTGCTGGCGCCGTTCGTCAGACAAACCACATAGCCAGGCACGACCAATGGCGGAAGTGGCAATGGGCAGGCGGGAGCCCGTGTCCAGGCGAATGATTAGCGGGCCATGGCCGTGGCAGGTTTCCAAATAAACCATGTCACTGCGGTCGGCCCCGCCCAGGCTAACGTTACAGTCGGTGGCATCAGCAAATTTCTGCAGATGCGGGCGAGCAATTTCGCGAATGCCCATATTGGCGAGAAAGCGATATCCCAAGGCTAAGACACCTGGCCCAAGGCGGTACTTTTCCAGGTGGGTATTGTGTTGGAGATAGCCCAACTGCGTCAGGGTATAGGTTAAACGTGACACCGTCGGGCGAGGGATACTCGTACGGTTGGAGAGCTCAGCATTGCCTAAATACTCTTCACCTGCGCCAAAGGCGCGCAGTAACTCTAAACCGCGCGCGAGGGCAGTCACAAAGTTACGATCTTTTCCTGGCAACTGCAGGTCGTCAGCATCAGTGTCGGTGGGGTGCATTCAATATCCCAACAATAGGTGGCTTATGGCGCCCAGTATCGCATATCTACTTAGACGCAGCGTTCATGCCTCTCAACGAAATAGCGGCTGTTTGACACTAAATCAGCTGTCCAGACGCTCGATAATCGTGGCAATGCCCTGACCGACGCCGATGCACATGGTAACCAACGCATAGCGCCCACCGGTCGCCTCAAGCTGACGGAGAGCCGTAAGCGCCAAACGTGCTCCTGAAGCTCCCAGGGGGTGACCAATGGCGATAGCGCCGCCGTTGGCATTCAAGCGTGGATCATCAACGGAGAGCCCCAATTGCTGCACGCAGCCAAGCACCTGAACGGCAAACGCTTCGTTAATTTCAATCACATCCATCTGCTCAAGGGTAAGTCCTGCACGCGCCAACGCCTTTTGTGAAGCGGGTACTGGCCCCAACCCCATAACCCGAGGAGCTACACCGGCAACGGCGCTGGCGACAATGCGCGCGCGCGGCGCTAGGCCCACACGTTCACCGGCGGCCTTGGTGCCGACAATCATGGCAGCGGCGCCGTCATTCAGGCCTGAGGCATTTCCGGCGGTGACCACGCCACCCTCGAATAGCAAGCCCAGTCGGGCCAGTTTGTCTTCGGTGCTTTGTGGGCGGGGGTGTTCGTCTTTTTCCACCAACAGTGGCGGCTGTTTACGCCCTTGGG
>Ga0110931_1000458_pt1 | contig 15486 bp, 27 predicted proteins | sample 4_EtaG_FD_79333 | JGI IMG/M metagenome (GOLD analysis project Ga0110931, IMG submission 79333) | Marine viral communities from the Subarctic Pacific Ocean - 4_ETSP_OMZ_AT15127 metaG (version 2) (version 2) | ecosystem: Environmental > Aquatic > Marine > Oceanic | place: Pacific Ocean | collected... | reverse complement strand
GGGACTCTTAGATAAACTTGAACGCAAGCCCGGCGGCGGACAATACCAGTGAGAACAACGAGAAGGTCAAGGCTCGTCTACTGGCATGCCAACTGCGCCCCAGGTCATCATGCCGAGTCGCGTATGACCAGTGCTGTTGACTCGTCCAGTTCGGAATCCGTTCGAAAAACTGAGCGCACTTCCTCTGCTCCCATACCTCATCCTCAGGCAAACGAATCCGGTACCATAGGCACATTCCCGCGTACTTCTTCTCACTGAAGTCTCCTGGGTACTGAGCGAAGAGCCCACATCGTCCGCATCGTGCCATTAGAACGAGCTTAGCCTAAGCGCAAGGTAGCTGACGCACACTAGTACAAAGACTGAGATGGCTACGTCCATATGCTGGTCCGTTGGTTGCAAATAGCACCTGGGTCTGGGAAAACCCCGTCCAGGTCGCGACACCTGAACGGGGCTGAATCTGCGAGTCCCGTTGAAAAAGCCCGCCGGTGGCCAATCCACCAGCGGGCTTATGTCACCCCAGCACTTTCTGCTCTTGCGAGCATTGGTGTTGAAATTGTGGCCAGAAAACGGGCACGTAAACTGACCACAAAGTTCTTGTAACTTAGGCCTACTTTGCAGCAAGCTTGTCCAGGTATTTACGGCATTGCTTGCAAGTGACCCCGCTTGGCACAGTAGTTCGGCTAAGCAGCATCCATCGTTTACAGGAGGTTCGCCACAACAAGAACCCGGTAGAGTCACGCTGTTTTTGGTCACCTGCGGTCCAATGTAGTTTCATTGATACTCCATGCCCCATCCTTCTCGCCCGGTAGGAACCGGCGTCCCCGCTGCATGGATGCTCACCATGAGCGACCGGCGTGGACGAAAAGGTGGGGAGACTAAATGGCGGTATACAGCGCCTCTACGCCTTCTGGTGTTGGGAACAAGGCGTGGGCCCTGCCGAGCCTCTTTCCCTTTACAAGAAACCCTCTTTGTTGAAGAGAGCGCACAGTCATGCCAACCTTCTTTGGAGTGTCTCCAATATCTTCAGCAATGGTCCTACAGGTCCACTCGTCTGGTTCGCTTACTGCATAGTTCAAAACGATCCATGGTCGACCTAAAGATTGAAGTCTCATACTTTCATTTCTCCTTCGCTGTTGTCTTTTTGAGCCCGTAGTTGTCCTTGGCCCAGCCCTCGCCCTTGAGGGCGAATGAGCCAACACTGATTCGCTTAGTCATGTCCTGTGAACACTGTTGGCAGAACGGTGCTGGGTCGCCGTGTTTTTGTAGGCGCTCTTCTCTTTTTCCGCATGCATCACACTCGTACTCATACAGCGGCATCCTGCCCCTCAACCCAAATAGGCTCGCCTGGTGCCTTACACTTCGGGCAAGCCAGCTTACCGAACCAGATGTGCCCGCACTCAATGCAGCACCGCCGGTATAGCTTGATGACTTTATCCACGGTCCATCCAAAGGCTGGGGCGGGTGGACTCGAACCACCAACCTTCCGGGTAACAACCGGATGCGCTGCCAGTTGCGCTACACCCCATTAGTCATCAAAATCAGCGGAAGTGGAGTCTGGGTCTGTACTCTGGGGGCCTTCCATGAGGCTGTCTGCCTCTGGTGGAAGCTGGGGTGCTGTGGTCTTGGCTGCATTTGAAGCCATCGTGCCGATCAATTGCTTGAGGAGACCCTTGAGTTCCTCGTCGTTTCCGCCCTTGCTGCTGAGCGCAGCCAGCAGTTCCTTCGGAAGCTCTGGGTTTGAGATGTTGACGTTCACGGCGGGTGCGCCGTTTTGGTAGTGAAGGTCTGGCTCGTTGTCGATATCGACCCACTGTGCTGCGAGGAACAAGCGCTCTTGTCCGCCTTCATCTCTTCGGATGTCGATCTCATATTCAGAGATTTTCCAAGTTCCATTCGGCTGGCTGTGCAAGATAGTCTTCTCTTGTCCCTCAAGGCACCGGCCCACCGCGTTTGACCAGTTGACCTCATCAACCTTTCCAAGCAATCCTGAGAGCCTCCAGTTTGCATCCGCAAGGCGGTTTCTGTGATTAGCGCAGCGCTTCTTAGCCTTGGTTGGCAGCGAGTTTAGTTGAAGCACGTTGTTTGCGATGTTCAGCAGGAGTGCCGCTTGCATAATCTTTGGCTCATCTTTGTTCTCGGATGCACCATGCGCGCTGTTAAAAGGATTGTTCTTTTCCTGTGCCTGATCAATAAGTCCCATGGTTATCTCCTAAATATCTGCTGTTTGAGTGGGCTCGATGTCGACCGCGTCCAGCAAAGACGGGGCAACGGATTCAGTTGTAGAAAGTGTGTTGTCAGTGAGTTCCTTTACGGATTCACTTAGTGCGCCCATCCCTGTAGACGAGCCATTCCCAATACTAACACCTGAGCTTGTTGCTGACGGGGCATCCTGTATTCCGTCTTGGTCAAATGCCTGAGAGCTTTGCTCATCCAGGTAGACAAGACCGCGAGAAATGGCGTATCGAATACCGGTTTTTAGCGCCATCTCTACAGGCCATTGGCCCCATGGAGACTTCTTGCTGTTGCGCTTCCAGGCATCAGAGTTGTTTCGCCGCTTCTCGATGTCCTTCTTGCGGACTACAACGAAGTCACTGTTGCCATCGGGGTAGTGTGCAACAACATACACAGCCTTCAGGTTTTCCCAGGTGGGCTCAAGCTCAAGGTCTGGGACGTGAACGATGTCTGGGCTCAGTCCTTCAGCAACCTCAAACTGCTCACCCTCAAGTACGAATCGAGCGCGAATGCGGGTGCCCGTTCTCGACATTAGCTTGAGGTACCCACGGTGGGACACAAACCACTGCAACTGGTTTCCCCTTGGAAGCAGGTACACGTCCGGCAAAGGCCCGCCAGGCATCAGTCCGGTCATGGCCGACATAGCAATCGCCTGAGCTACTGAAGCCGGGTCGCAGGAGTACAGCTTGTCGTTGGCTTGGGCTGCCGACCTAAAAGCAAGTGCAACCTTGCCTGCGGCCTCTTGACCCGAACTTGTGCCGAGTGTTGTGCTCAAAAACTCCGATGCCTTGTCTTCGACAATAGATCGAAACCGTAGTGCTGGTACGTTTGCTGATGCCATTTACTGTTCCTTTGGTTGATAGATAAATCGAAACTGCCGGTTTGCCTGCCCGGTCTTGGAATACTTTTCGTATATGTCGGGGTGCTCTTCCTTCAGTCTTTTTGAGTCGACTGTGACGCGAGGCTTAGTCTCGGACCAAGTACATACCCCGACAACGCCCCTGCTTTCGGAGACCCGCTCTTTGAGTAGGTTTTCCTTCATTCTTTTGTCTGCTTCAAGCTCGTTGATTCTGCGGCGAACATCAAACAAATCTTTGGCCAGAGCCTCATCCTGCCGGGTCGCTTCAATCAAGTCATTTGACTTTTGCTTTAGGTGCTGCCCAAGAACAATCGAGCACCCTTTTGAATCATCAACATCTGGCGGCGTCATAGTGGTGATGTACTTCTCATACCAGTTGCGCGCATAGCCGACGATTCTATCCTCAAGCTCTTTGTCGCGATGAAGTGTAAACACGCGGTACTCGTCTGAGATGGTCGCAAATGCAGCAAGGTCGGTGCGTTCGTGGCCAGTCACGGCCATCTGCCAAAGACACTGGGCTGCATAGTATTGAGGGACATCGGGTGTTCCGGGCTCGCCCCAACCTTCCTTGAACGTCCTTGTTGATTTGATCTCAACCAGCCACTCTTCGCCACCCTTCTTTGCAAACCGGTCTGGCCGTGCATGCATCCAGGGTTCTGGCCCAATGATTGGTTCTTCTTCATACTCGGGGCCAGGGATTAGTTCACAACCAACCTGCTTGCCGTAGTAGTTCGCAATCGCAGGCTCAAGGATGTGTCCGCGAAGCGTGGCCCTGGTGGATTTGGATTGAGTCAGCCCCATCGTTCTGGCCCAAACATCCCACGGACCAGCCCACGGGGATAGTCCAAGTATGGCAGCTATACTGCTGCTTCCGATGGTTGGTGCGTGCCCGCTTTCAGTCATATCCAAACCTCACCGAACGAAGCTACTCTTGTGGAGAAGTGATGTCAATAGCATCACCCAGAGTTGGACAAGTTTTGTCCGATATTGTATTTATTGTTGCAGAGGTGTTGTCATGAACATCAGAGATTATCGAGAAAGTTCGCCTGGCAAAAGCACTCGCGTTGCTTTCTGCCAATGGATTAACGACTATCTTGGTCAAAGACGCCTCAACATTTCCGTTCCTTATTTAAGGGACTTGGAGAGTGGTCGGTCTGTGCCTTCTCTTGCGCTTGCAATTGCAGTTGAAGATGCAACTGGAAGTAAGGTTAAGGTTCGTGATTGGCCTGGATTATTCAAACGCAAGCATCACCAAATAAGGAGGAACAATGCTGCTTTCTGATACCGAACTTCGTGACCTTAAGAGGTCACTTCAAACCAAGACGCCCGACATGCGGGGCACCATCAACAAGCTGTTCTTGCACATCGATGCAATGAATGCCGCTGCCGCTGCTGCTGCTGCCGCTAAGCCTGCCCCCAAGAAGGCACCAGCAGCTAAGAAGGCACCAGCAGCTAAGAAGGCTCCGGCCAAGAAGAGCGCTGCGAAAAAGAAGTAAGCCTACGCTTCTGGTGTGACCGGCATGGCCTGAGCCAACTGTATGGCGGCAAAGGCCTGCTGTAGCGCAAACTCTATAGTGAGAATGCGCTTGACCTCGTCCATGTCTGGTCCGGTTGCCACCACATCGTCATCGTCGTCTCGGATGGTCCATCCCTCATGTGTTGGGGTGATGGACCATCCCTCGGGCATCATGTTCCAAAGGTCTTGCATTTATCACCTACATCCAAGACGAGTGTACAGCCGCAGGCGTTTACGTGCGATGCCTCTAAGCGAGCGGGGCTCATCAACAAGGTCGATCACGATGGGCTCCTTCTTGTCTGGGTGGGGCCTCATCGCCCTCCCTATACGCTGTTGAACTCGATTCAATGCCTTTGATGGCGTTGTCAGCATAACCGTATCAAGGCCCGGTAGGTCAAGCCCCTCGTCTGCAACCGTCGTGGCGCAAATGACATCAATCTCTCTGCTGTTTGCTCTGGTAAGAATCTCTGCCCGCTTCTTCTTTGATACTGCCCCAACAAACGCCTCAGCATTAAGCCTGTACTCAGAAAGAGCGTTTGCCAGAAAGATGCAGTGGTCTACACGGTCAGAAAGAATCAAGACTTGTCGCCCATTATCAACCGCCTGAAGAGCGCGATTCACAATGGTTGCATTCCGGTCATCGTCTGTAGTCATCTCAGTGATAAGCTTTGGCCACTCTTGCCCTTCTTTCTCTGGCTTCCATCCGGTGTTCAGCCATTCGATCTTGGGGGTCACAACCTGCCCCTCAAGCGCCAGCATCTTGGTATCAATCGAAGCTACTGTAGCCCCAAGGTGCCAGTGCAGAAGGTCAGTTAGTCCATCGGGACGGTCTGGTGTCGCGGTCAACCCAAGCCGATATCGGGCTGGAATGGTGACCATCACAGAGCAGAACGTGCTGGCGGGAACGTGGTGCGCTTCATCAACAATGCACATACCGAACTGCTTGGCCCACTGATACCGATCAGCCCATCGCATTCTTTCAAGAGTCTGGAATGTAGCGATGACGATTCGTCCGCTGTCGTCCTTCTTTCCGCCACCGTAAAGGGTCGCATCAACGCCAAGGATTTGCTGGCAACGCTCGGCCCACTGTGCTGCAAGGTCTCGGGTGTGGACCAGTACCAGAACCTTAGTGTCGATCTTTGTTGTGGATGCCAGGCCCATGACGGTCTTACCGGCCCCGCATGGTGCGACGATAACCCCCTCCCCACCAGCCTTAAGCCAAGAGGTCACAGCATCTTCCTGGTAGTCACGAAGCTTGATGTTGGATTCAAGGCTTAGGTTTGATGCGTCTGGAGCCCCGCGCATGTCACGCATCTCCAGTCCATATTGGGAGAGGTCCACGCAACGGGGCACGGACAGCCCGCCGCCCCATGGATGCTCCGGCGGGATCTCTTGGCAGCCATTGATGTGGGCGTCGGGGATGTTGACCCACTTGCCTCTGCCGCGAAGGGCTTGGGCTTGCTTATAGGCTGGGTTTGGAAGTTTTAGGTTGTTTCGAATCTGGTTTGCTGCCGGGCTGTTCGGCGGTAAAAACTTAGCGCCACCAATCACACAAATATTGTCATTCATTTTATTACCAATCGTTAGTTTCACTAAAAGGGATCTCAATCACTCTGTCTTTCCTCAACCACTCATACACACGTCTTCCACCTATTCGGCAACGCTTGCGTTCGTAGCCAAGGTCTCGCATCACTTCGCCTATTCGCATCTCTGCGCTTCTGGTCATCTGGTTGGCTTCAAGTTTCAGCCCATTCTCCAGAATGTTTCTGGTTGTGAGTGACGCTGCGTTGCCAATCAACCAATCAGAGATGCGCTCCATCCATGGGTCGACGTGTCGGTACTGCTCGCTTTCTTCAGATAGGGAGTCGGATACCACGTTCTCCAGCCACCACCGCTCGCCTGCGTTGAACTCGACGATGGCCTCAGCCCAAAGCTGGTCACGATGTTCAGAGACCCACTCAAGGTCAATGTTGCCGACCTTGATTGGCCAGTATCGTCGTGACCCTGTCTGGTCGCTAATGAACTGCGCCTCATTGGTTGTTCCTGCGAAGCAGACGTGCCTCTTCACAGTCACAGCGTGCCGGCCATAGGCGGGCCTGTAGACATCCTCCTGGGCGCTTAGGAACGCCTTGGTGGCAGAGTTGGCTGACCGCCGCACTGAATCAAGCTCAGCCACTTCGTATATCCAGGCACGACGAATCTGTGTGTAGGCATTGGCTGACCCGATGTCTATAGGAGTGTCAGCAAAGAACTGCGTGGATGCCAGCGTCCTAAGCAGCGTGCTCTTCTTTGCGCCCTGTTTTCCAATAAGGATCAAGACGCAGTCTGCCTTGCAGCCGGGGACCATAGCTCTTGCTATTGCCTGAATCAGCCACCGCTTGCCTATCTCTCGATTAAGCTCTGTATCCTCGCATCCCGTTGCCCGCACGAGCCATTCGTTGAGGCGCGATGTCTTGTCCCAATGCTTCTGATTGAGCCAGTCCTGAAGTGGGTTTCTCTTGTTTCGGTTGCCAACAAACTGGGTCATCTCGCGCACTTTATCTGACGACACCTGCAGTTGATATGCCTGGTCCAGCCACAGGCTGATCTCCGTGTCATCGACATCGGCATACTCTCGGTCGTCAATCATCAGAGAGCCAGCAAAGTCATTGAGCCAGACCCGTCCTTTCCATCGCTTGTCATAGGTCAGGATAAGAAACACATTCCGGCGCGTTGGCTTTGCTACCCCCGTCGCATTGCCTTGCTTGTCCTTGTACTGCTCAAGCTGATTCAAGGCGGCCGGGTCGGACTCATCGTCACCCAGGTAGGCCTTGTCTTCTGGGGTTTCTCCGGTCATGGAACCACTCACGACCGACAGTTTCAGCAAGTTTCTCAGCGTTTGGTTTCCGCGCAGCGTCTCATCCAAGTCTGGCATTAGGTCTCCTGTTGCTTTAGCGGCAGCCGGTATACGGGGTGGTGGGCAAGTTGTTTAGATATGATGTCTGCATAGTCATCACCTTTATCGTCTGGGTCTGTGGCGATAAAGATGTTGAGACCTTTGGGGATCTTCACTTCTCTGAGTTGCCTGAAGCAACCAGAGGTTCCAGCGATGATTGGGAGGGCAAGTCCTTCATTCATAGCAGTAAGGGCGGCTCGGAGAAAGTCGGTAAATCCCTCACAAACCAGTAAACCGGGTACGTCTCCATCAAAATCGAGTGGATTTCCTCTCATCATCTTGACTGCCATTGGGTTCGCCATGACGAGCCCGCCAGCTTTACAGCCTTTGGGCCACCGTGTTTTCGGCTTTCCCTCTTGGTCTCGACATGTTCGCGCGTGGATGCTGGCGAATGTCCCGTCCATTTCATAGGCAGGCGCTACAAGCCGGTAGTCATTCGCCCACACCTTGGGCCACCAGCCCGGCCAGTTCAACTGGGTTGGCGCAGGAAGAACCCGCACAAGGTTGAGCCTTGAGCACAGGATGGGCGAGAACTCCTTGCGAATCATCCAGTCATCGAGCGGGTCAGAGAACACTGGCGGGAGGTCGAGTCCGTCAACTATTGAGAAGGTCGATGCCCACAGCTTCTTCAGTTCAGCCTGCGGGGGGCGTTGGTTTCTCGCCTCTATTTTCTCCACGTCTCTCATCGGCAAGGGGTGGGCGCTTGGCTCGGCAGGTTTGACGGGCTGGCCGCTTGGTGGTGGGCACGCGCCTCGCTCTGAAAACCAGCTACGAACTGCGCGCTGCTGAAGCTTGTCGATGTTCCGAAACAGGTTGCCGCATGAAGTGATCGAGACCAAGTCGATGACATCACCCTTGGCCCCGCAGTGGTGGCACATCCACCCGTACCCATCTCGACTGAACCCTATTGGTCCACGCTTGTCGCTGCTGCCGCGTGTAACGGCGGCACACATTGGGCATGGTGCCATGCTGTTCCGTGCAACCGTCAGGCCCGCAGCCCTTGCTGCTGCCTGTAGAGACACTTGCCTTGCCTGCTCAATCCACATGAAGACTCCCGGTGTATGCGCGACGGCTCCCGGTTAGGGCCGCACCAGGAAACCTGGGGGCCCACCGGAAGCCCATCACCTCTTGCGAGGTGCAGGGATGATCAGTCCCTGCGGGCGATTGACTGATAGCGAACTATCAAAAGCTTTTCAACCTGACGAACTATCTTCGTAGCTGTCAGTGATTGTGTAGTAGAGGTTCATGTCCGGGGTTACGGTCACGACCATCTTGATGCCTGTTCGGCTGTAAACGCGATGCGCGTAAAGCATCAGGGCATCGAGACTGGGGCAGTTCTTTTTGCCTTCCTTCTGTCTCCAGAGGGTGGCGTAGTTTGCTCCCATAATCTTGCTTGCCTGCCTGAAGCTGCCCCCCATAGCTTTCACTAAGGCGGCTATTGCTGGCAATGTGTTGACCCTGTTGGCTGCTGACGCTTCTGCTTTGGCTCTTCGTTTGTCCATCTGCTACTCGAAAAGTGAGGGTTGTTAGGTTCTTTCTTTCTGTTCTGCTGCCTACAGGCAGTAGGGTTGAGGCATCTGTGCGACCACCGACATGCCTCCCTGCTCGGTCCTAAAGGGCACAGGAGTGACCCCCGGTCTTTGCCCCCACTACTTCCCGTGTGCCGCCAGTGATGTCGCCAGGTCGCGAAGCCTTTGCTTGTCCAGCTTAGTTGACCTGTAGAACTTCTTGAGCGGGATTTCATGGACCCTGCGATAGTTGCTGGCCCGTGTCATCGCTGCGCTCTTGGACATGCCAAGTCGCTCTGAGACTTCATCGACAGACCCGGCGGTTTGCCAGGCGGTGATGAAGTCTTCCGCGCTCACCTTCTTGTTTCTCTTGGGCTTCATTTCTGCCTCCTACTTCGCGGCTTCTGTGCCGGATTTGTCGTTGTCTTCGTTCTCGTCAGCCACCAATACGGGCTCACGAACTGCCTTCACCACCGAAGGAGTGAAGCTAATGTTTCCATCCTTTTGGATGGGCGGAAGCTTTTCGCAAAGCTCCTTGTCTACAATCTGAAGGGCGTCACCAACGCCGTTCTCTTTAAGAAGCTCGTTGCGAGCATCCTTGTTCATCGTGACGGCATCACGAATAGCCTCAGTCAAAAGCTCAATAGAGCCGGGGCCGGTCACGCCTGAGCGCTTGAGCAGCAGCGCAATAGCAACCTTCCAAGGGATGCGGCTGGTGCCCTTAGAGTCAAAGGCTTCGCCTCGCTTGAGGATGCCCTTGACCCGAACGATGGTATCGATCTCAACATTGGAGTCATTCGCAATAGCATCACGTGCCTGCTTTGATTCCTTGGTTGAGACTGCCTTCATGATGGCGAGGATCTCTTCTGGAGTAAGGTTGTGCATTTTCTCTTCTCGTTCTTTTGTTGTTGTTGTTGTTGGCTTTCGCCTTCCCTGAGAACTTAGTTACTGTGCCTAACTTCGTCAAGGGGTTTTTGTTGGGAACCACCGGTAACGCCTTGCGCCGTTCACCATTACCCGCCTTGATTGCAGGCCAAGAACCCTGAGAGCGCTGGCAGTTTTCATCTCTACACCACGCCTGTTTATCTCAAACTCTTCCGGCATTATGTCATTTGCAATTCGCTCCGTTGTGATGTTGAGGTTCGTGGTTGATGGGTCTTTGTCATTCAACCAATCCTCCACCTGCTTTGTGAACTCAGCGGGTGGTGGCTTGCGTTGCGCTCTTCTTCTCTTCTTCTCTGCGGCAGCGACCAGTCCAGCCATTAGCTCCCACTTGCTGGGTTTGATTCCATACTGCCCAGTCAAGTAGACCAAGATGTTGGCAAGCTCTTTGTCGCCAACTGGTCTCCCATTTCTGTGCAGTGTTCCTTTCTGTGTTGTCGTGATTGTTCCTGCAAGCTGAGCATCATGCTTGGCTGCAAGGAACACGGCGTGTGCGCCATCTGCTGCAACGATGAGTTGCTTCAAGTCCGACATCCGACCTCCCCTTGGTGGTGGTAATGATAGTATGTTCGTGCCCATCATAGGCCCGAAGAGCCTGTGCGTCAAGTCAGGCATCAGGTGGTGGGTCCACCTCTATGTGCTTGAGTGCGCCCAGCTTGACCGCAGCCCGAAGGAAGCCCGCAAGGTCAACCGCTATGGCTCCTGCCTTGTGAGCATCCAGCGGGTCGCCAGATGCGTCTGCCGCCTTGGCCTGGTCCTCATCACACAGCAGAAGAATGGTCCCCTCCATGTCGCTGTAGGTCTTCTCGTCATTGAGAACGATGAGCATGTGTGGCTTGTCCATCACTCACCTCCCTTGGCGGCACGCTTGCGCTCCTCGTGCTCACGCTTCGCCTGTGCACGCTTCTCTTTCCGCTTCAGGGCCTTCGGTTCCATCATTGCATCTCGGGCGTCATACAGAGCGAGGCATGGCCACAGATGGTCGGCCACTGTAGTCTCAAGGCCGAAGGTCATCTGCCCGTCGTATGTGCCCTCGATGCGATCATTGACATCCTGAACCAACGTGCACACAAGTTTCAAGACTTCGTACAGTATCCTTCGCTCCTCTTCGCTCAGTCGCGGGTAGTCTCTGAAGTCCTGCATCACTCACCTCCTTCGACTGCCATGGACAGCCACGTTTGTCGCAGTTCCTCTGTTTCCTGCGCTACGATTTGGTGCTGCTGCCTGTCGGTGTCCAGCACACCAATGGCCACGGACAGGAGGTCCGCGATTGCGAGACACTCCCAAGGCTCCCACCCAAACCGCAGGCGCAATGCCCACGTCTCAGGCTTCTGAGATCCCCTGAATTGGCTCTGGCAAAGCGTGAACGCCAAGAGTCTATGTATCGCAGTGGTCTCGGTCTCATCACGCGAGACCTGCTTGACGTGACCGTTCTCGTCTCTCCTGTTTGGCAGCCCTGCTGGCATGCGCTTGGTGTGCACACGACCCTCTCGAATGTGCGCGAAGAGTGCCCCGTGCTTGGTCAGTAGCCTGTCAAGCACGGCCTCCCGTGTGTCGTTGAGAAGGTGATCAAGTGCGTGCATCGTACGACGAGTCAGGTCGTCCATTTGGCACATGGTATCTTCGTCATCTTCACCGACGATACGGACGCTGGTAGCTGGCTTGTAGAATGAGTACATCACTCACCTCCTTCGTCGTCACGCCGGTCACCAAGCTCAACCCATGTGTCGGGCTCAAACCAAGACGCTGCCCGCTGCTTAGTGAGCAGGCTGAAAAGAACTGGACCACCCGCACCCTTCAAGCTCGGCTTGTCCGTGTGGATGCAGACCTCAAGCATCTCGCTCCGGCCTCGCGCATTGGCAGCGACAACCGCAGCCTCCTCCTCGCTCGCGCAAGGGATGACCACCCTGTTCTTCTTGTCCCTTGCCGGGCCCCATCCACTCATGAAGGTGTCGAGCGCCGTCACGTAGAAGGGCGCAAGGGGTAGCTCGTCTGGTGTCAGTACCTCATTCCCCTCTCTGTTCTCGGGGGTGAGCTTTCGTTCTATTGCAGTCATGATGTTGTCCTGTTGTTGGTAAAGTGGGCGGTGGTGAGTCATGGGTGCAGGTCCATGACCCAGCCTACGACGCCGCCCGCGCCGATGAGCACCCGGCTCGATGAGCACGGGCTGCCGTGATGTTGCGATATGGCCCGCGCCGTTGGCTACAGTGCGGACACCTTGTATAGAACAGCGGCCTGAGTCCCGCTGGGTTTGCGATGAAGATGCCCCTGTTGGGCTGCTTGAGGGGGGTGGTCATCACTCACCTCCTCTTATCCGTGTGTCGCCGTCACAAAACCCGTCATTAAGTTCTTGTCTTAGGCGGCACAGTTCTTTCGTTGTCTCGTCGATTCGTTCGATGTACTTGTTCCATGGATTGATCAGGCAACGGAGCAGGATGTTTCCACCGTGGTTGTGGTCAATCTCAGCGTCTGGATGAATGATGATTGTCTTCCGGCCCTCTCCGTCCTTCCTCATCTCACGGTTAGAGACGATGGTGCGACCATTCTCTATTGCATCCAAGATGCCCTCAATCTCCTGCTGTACTAAGTCTCCAACTAAGCGAGTCATTGAGATCACCGCGTTGATGGATGTACTGGTGGTGTTCGCATCCGGGTGCAGATTCATGGCACTACTGCTCACCATCGCAAGGTAGGCTCTCCATGTTGGAGGCGACTGTACCTTCTTTCTTTTATTGGCTCGTTTAAGTCGTCGAATCCTTTGGTTCGTATGTTGGCACACCATCTCTACGATGGCTGGCTCACGAAACACTTCACGGAATCGATTGTCCAAGGTGATGTATTCGGTGGGACTAAACTCACTCATCATTCACCTCCTTAGAATGGCAGAGTGGACTCGACCCACTCTTCATATGTAGCAATGCGCTCACCAGTCCATGGGCATCCATGTCCAAGTGCAAGCATGGCTCGCACATATCTTTTGTATGCCTTCCTCATTCCTCACCTCCCTCAGCCGTTTTCACTGTGTGATGCCCATTCATTGAGAAGGGCAAGTATCTGCTGCTTGTTCTTGGGCGTGGGCTTACGGTCATCATAATCAATCAGCTTGGGGTCTTTGCCCTCGTCGATAAGCTCGTCATACCTACGCTTGGCGTCTGCGAGACTGCCAAAGAACTCGTAGCTCCAGTGCTCCTCGTTATTGACCCAAATGGTCAGTCGATAAATCATCACTCACCTCCTTTGGTTGGTTGTTGAGGGCTGGCTACCCAGCCCCTCTCATGTCATTCATCGCGTGGTTGATCTTGAACAGCAGGTCATCAAGGGCTGCTCTCTCCTGGGCCTCCACTGTGCGGATGTGGGCGTAGTGGTCTGGGCCAGCGACCTTGCCCCTGATGTTCTCGTACTGCTTGCAGGTCTCCCTGACCGCAGCACCATACGCTTGGGTGGCGTTGAAGATGATGTCCCGGTGGTCCACGTAGTTGTCCTTAGTACTCGACATGCGGGTTCCCTCCAGTCGGGTCGTTGATGAGGGCGCGAGCACTGCGCTCGACGCCCCACTTGTCGTCGTGTTCAAGGTCGACCTGCTCACCGTCGCTCAGCCAGTGGGCGCACACGATGTCCAGGTTCTCACCCAAGCCGACGCTCGGCTCGGCCTCCTCAAAGGAGACCACTACCTCGACCTCGGCCTCGCGCTCGATGACCTCGTCAGTCTCCTCGTCGATGCGGTCCTTCCAGATTGTAAGAGTCAGTTCCATGTCGTTTCTCCTGTGGGGTTGTGCCTATGATTTAACCACTTATTGTGGTTGGTCAAGTGGGGTATTATTCGGGTGCCTCGTCGGGTGGTCCCTGCTGCTTGGCCTTCTCGACCACCTCGGCTCTCTCCTCGTCGCTCAAACTTGGATGCCTCCCGCCCCCGCTTGGATCGATCCAGGCGTCTTGAATGTACACCTCACCTGCACCGCCAAGGGCATCGCGGGTGTCGGGCTCGTCGGGCACGACGCGCACCTCTACCTCAATCTCAATGGTCCGCTCGATCCACACGGTCGTTGTGTATGCTCCACTCATCACTCACCTTCCTTGGGTTGGGGTTGCTGCTCGCCAGTCGTGCTCCCACCGCTCGCGCATCCGCTGGATGGCGTGAAGCGGGACACCGTGGCTGTTGCGCTCGGTCAGTTGCTCATCGGTGCAGCCTGCATCAAACAGGTCCAACACCACCAGGCGGACGCCACTCTTCTCTGCCATGTCGATGTACTCCTGCATCTCCCAGCGCTGGCTGAACGTGTTGTGAACCACCACGTCTTTGCCGTCACGCAGTCCGATGCTGGCCCTGAACTGGCAGTCAGCGTGGGCCAACGGCAGCAGCTTGGGGTCGAACCTGTAGACGCCATCCTCGCAGTAGAAGTAGTCGTCGGCTGCGACCATGATGCCGTCGTTCCACGACGGGTGGGCGCGTGTGTACCTGATGAGCTTCTCGCCCATGGTTGTCTTGCCTGTTCCGGGCAGGCCACGGATGAGGTAGAGGGTGGTCACTTGGCACCTCCTTTGGTGACCTTGGCGATTGCTTCCACGGCTGCCCAGATGTCATCTATGGGAACACTCACGGGAGTACCCGAAGACAGTCCCTCAAGCTCTCCACCGTCAGCCACCCCTTCGATGATCTTCTCCAGCGCAGCCAGCAGCACCTTGTTCTTCGCCTTCAAGGTTGAACGCTCTACAATCAACTCATAGTATCCGTCTCCGTAGTTCACTTGGCACCTCCTTGGGTGTTCGCAGCGCAGTCAATCAGCGCCGATATGAATGGTGTGATGGTGACGCTGCCCAGTATGAGCAGCGCGATGTAGCTGAGGTTCAGTGGGTCAGTCACTTGATCCGTCCTGTTGTTGAAAAGGTTGGGGGCTTTGTTTCGCAGGCCCCAGACTGCGATGATGACCCAACGACCCGCGCGACATCATTGCCCACGGCGCTGTCCATCACTTCACGTTTCACTTGGCAGCCATCTCGGCCACGTCGGCGTTCTCTTGGATAAGCTTGGCAGCCTTCTCCGCATCGGATGCGGCCTTGATGATGGCCCTCTTGTCACCCTTGAGTACCTTGAGCCACGAGGCCAGATAGCTGGCATGGTCCGCTCTCGGCTCCTCGGGCTGGCTGATGCCGCAGTCAGCGCAGAGGAATGCAGCCGTCAACTCAGCGACAAGTTCCTCGAAGGCATACGCTTCGTTGCCGAACCGCTTGCCGAACTGCCGATCAAGGCGGGACTCGTGGCCCGTGGAGTGTCCGGCTTCATGGAATGCCACACTGAAGTAGGACGCTTCATCTTCAAACTGCTCGAACTTCGGAAGCTGGATGCGGTCAACGCTCGGCACGTAGTACGCACGGTTGCCGCCATGCTCGACGGGGACAACGTCAGTCCATGCATCCAGTACGTTCTTGGCCTTGCTGTAGCTGTCGCCAGCCTTTGATCCGTCGTGGTCTTCCACGGTTGGCATGGGTCCGGGGT
>Ga0110931_1000440_pt1 | contig 15727 bp, 13 predicted proteins | sample 4_EtaG_FD_79333 | JGI IMG/M metagenome (GOLD analysis project Ga0110931, IMG submission 79333) | Marine viral communities from the Subarctic Pacific Ocean - 4_ETSP_OMZ_AT15127 metaG (version 2) (version 2) | ecosystem: Environmental > Aquatic > Marine > Oceanic | place: Pacific Ocean | collected... | reverse complement strand
AGCAGCGGCAGGAAGGCGACGATATTGGACAGAATCGCGAAGGTTAGCGGGGTGGCAATTTCGCTGGCACCTTTGACCGCCGCATCGCGCAGTGAGTAACCCTCTTCCCGGTAGCTGTAGATATTCTCACCAACGATAATGGCGTCATCTACCACGATCCCCAGGGCGATAATAAAGGCGAACATCGACATCATGTTGAGCGAGACGCCGATCCAGGGCAGAAACAGCATAGCACCCAGAAACGCCGTTGGAATGCCCAGGGTGACCCAGAACGCCAACCGCGCTTCCAAAAATAGCGCCATGAGTACCAATACCAGCGCTAGCCCCATCCAGGCGTTTTTTAACAGCAGGCTAAGACGATCTTCGTAAACTTCTGAGCTGTCGCGGGAAATATCCAGGCTGACGCCTTCTGGCATACCTGCGCGTAGGCGCTCAAGCTCACCGTTGACCGCTTCCGAAATACTGGTCGGGGTTTGATCACCAATCTGGTAAACATCCACAGAGAGACCGGGCTGGCCGTTATAAAACTCCTCTCGGTCGGTTTCGGCAAAGCCATCGCTGACTCTGGCGATCTCGCCCAGGGTAATCGGCGCCCCCTGGGTGCTGGTCAGAATCGGCAGCTCGGCAAAGGCCTCGGCGCTGTTACGCCGCCCCTGATAGCGAATCAGCCACTCACCTTCTTCCGTTGTGAGCTGGCCACTAGCAAGGTCAAGGGCTTCTTCGGCAATGCGGTTGGCAAGTTCCTGGTGATCAAGGCCATAGCGCTCGATGGCCTCTTCGTCCAAGTGGACTTGAATCTCTCGCTCGCGGTTGCCGGATAGCTCCGCACGGGAGATGCCGGGAGTGGCTTGCAGTTCACCGCGCACGTCTTCGGCCGCGTTGTGCAGTGCTTCCAGACCGACTTGGCCGTAAACCTGTAGGCTCAACACGCTGCGGGAGCGCCCCGCGAGGGTAAAGCGGGGTGGATCGGCAGCGCTGGTAGGGTTGTGATGGCGTTCACCGCCTGCTGGATATCCTGATAGGCGCGCATCACATCCACACCATCAATCAGCGTTGCGTAGACGCTGGCGCTGCCTTCACTGGCCGTCGCGGTCAGCTCGTCGATGCCCTCTACATCGGAAATCGCGGCTTCCACCGGTAGCAGCAGGCTCTGTTCCACATCCTCCGGCGTGGCGCCAGGGTAGCTGATAGTGACTTGCACGACTTCGATGTCGAATTCAGGAAACACTTCCTTTTTAATCGCTAGCGACGCCATTAGGCCGCCGACGATAAACAGCACCATCAATAAGTTGGGGGCTACCCCGTGATCTACCATCCAAGCCAATGGGCCGCGTGGTACCTTCATGATTCATCTCCCGGTCCATCTCCTGCTTGAGCCGGGGTGTCGTTGGGGTGACGAATGCGCACTAGCTGGCCTTCTCTGGGCTGGGCCAAGCCCGCGGTGACGACCTGCTGGCCGGTTTCCAAGCCGCCCCGAATCAAAGCATCATCTTCCCCGCGATAAGCCAGGGTGACCGGCGTTCGGCGTAAACGATTCTCTTCATCTACCCGCCACGCTACGTCACCCGGGCGGAGAGCCGCAGAAGGTAGTGAAATAAGCTGCTCCTGAATAGCCGGTTGAAAAGAGGCGCGCAGGACATCGCCCAGGCGCAGGGCAGGGCCGTCGGTCTCTAGGGCGAGCGGGTCGTTAACCGCAATCAACAGCTGTGCCTGCAGGCCATTCTCTTCAAGGCTGGGTAGCATTGAGACCAGGAGTCCTTCGCGTGTGGCGCCTTCGGGCCAGCCGCGGCTGGTTAACGTAACGCTGCTACCCGCTTCCAGCCACTCCGTCCACTCGCTGGGAAGCGAGGCGCGCACCCAAAACTGCTCAACGCCCACCAAGTGGACTACTTCTGTACCCTGACTGAGCAGGCTGCCGGCGCCGACCAGGCGCTCTTGCACCATGGCCCGCCAGGGAGCAGTGAGAGTGGCGCGTTCCACATTCAGAGCCGCTTGGTCGCGGGCCACTCGTGCTTGGGTGACTTGGGCCTGTGCTTGGCGCAGCTGCGGTTCGCGTAGTACCAGTGACCGCCGCTCTGCTGAGAGCTGACGACCAAAAGATTCGTACTCGCTGCGGGCGCGTTGCTGCTCCGCCTGCTCTAGCGCCAGCTGCGCTTGAGCATTGGCTAGTTGCGCCTCAGCATCTTCAAGGCTCAGTGCCAGGTCGGCTTGATCAATATAGGCCACAGGGGCTTGCTGCTCGACCACCTGACCGGGCACAACGTTATCAGCAAAACGCTCCAATTGGCCCGCTACACGGCTGGCCAGCATCGTCTCCTGCTCTGCTTCAACACGCCCAAAAGCGTACAGGTTGGGTGCCTGGGAACTGGCATTCACCGTGACGACGTCTACCACACTAGGCAGAGGCTCAGGCGGTGGGGTACGCTCTATACGCGGTGGTTGAGTAATGATCCACCAAGCAAGGGTCAATGTGGTAATAAGAATCAATAATGCGACCACAGCACCCAAACGAATGCGGCCATGTTGATTCGTAGCGTAATAGCGAGAAAGAGTCATTACCGCGCGTCATCCATTGGGAGCGAAAATTCCAGAAAAATAAGCGTATGATGCTAGGGTTTGTACGAAAAGTCGCCGAGCGAAGGCTAGATAAGGCAAAAATCAACGAAAAAAGGATCGGATTCGCGTGCGAATTTACGGGTGTAAATGAGCATTTTGATCGGACTCGCGCACGAGTTGATTTTTAACGCCGTATTGGCGAGAGCAGTCAGTTTTCGTACAAAGCCCAGCATCGCGCATTGTTAAGCAGCCATTAGTCAAAAAATGTGCAAATAACATGCAACTGCCACTTAACCAGGCTTTCTTACAGCTAGATTTTCTTACAATTGGGTTCTCTTACAAATTGGCTTTCATTCACTTGGCTTTCTCTCACTTGAAAGCAATAGACTGACTGGTCTACTTTAGGCATATGAAAAATACTGCAACGCGCGACAAATTAATCGATAGCGGCGCCCAGCTGATTAGTCAGCAAGGCTACAACGCAACGGGCATTAATGCCGTTTTAAAAACCTGCGGTGTGCCTAAAGGCTCTTTCTATCACTACTTTTCCAGCAAAGAAGATTTCGGGTTGGCGGTGATCGAGCGTTTTGCCGCCAGCTATGATGAAACGTTGATGGCGCTGCTGGAAGATAATGACACGCCGCCGCTTGAGCGTCTAAAACGTTACTTCGCGGCTGGCCGTGAGCATATGCACGAGTGCGACCACGCCACGGGCTGTTTGATTGGCAACCTTGGCCAAGAGCTTTCGGGGCAGAGCGATACCTTCCGCGATGCGCTAAATCTAGTCTTTCAGCGCTGGGAGCAGCGTTTTGTGCGCTGCCTGGAAGATGCCCAGGCGCGGGGAGATATTGCCACCCATTCGCCCCCAGAAGCGCTAGCCAGCTTTATTCTTACCGGCTGGGAAGGCGCTATTCTACGCGCCAAGACGTTGAAATCCGTCGAGCCCATGGAACACTTTGAAAAGATTCTGTTCCAGCAAGTGCTGGTGCCTTCCTCTTAACGCTTACCTACTTAAACATCCGTGCTCTAGTGACGAGCTCTGAAGTGATGCTCATCAGCGGCCACATCGTTTCGAGTGGCGGCTATTAGAGCGTCATCAAGTGAAGGGTCGTCCAGTGTTATTAAACCGCACTGTGCCAGCGCTTCGCGCAGGCTGACCTGTTCATCCAGGCGTTGATACACCACCCGCACACAGCAGGGCATGCGTTCACTGTTATCCGCCACGCCTATTTTTAAGCCGGTCAAACGCGTTACTTGGCTCTGAAAACTCGGAAACAGAATCGTCTGAGTGATTTCATGGCCGTTAAGGGTTTCGTGGTCGACCAAAAAGAGTCGATCAGCAAGCTTAACCGCGGTACCTACATAACGATTGTGACACGGGCGGGAGCCGGGCGTGGTCTGCATCCGCTCGGTGCGCTGATAGACCACGCCACCTTCCCGTGCTTCCAGGCACACCAAAGTTCGCATTAACTGCCCCGGTCGCGACATTGAGTGATAAAGCTCAAAGTAACGGCCAATATAGCGCTCCATGCCTTCGCTGCCGCGCTGAACCAGCGCGTTAGGCCAAGGCAGCGTTGCTGGGGTTGCTTCTCTATTGAGCTGGCCGGTTTGTACCAGAGCACGAAAATCATGATGGGGTAGCGCGATATCCTCAGTGGTGACGCCGAAAAAGTGGCAAATGCGCTGAAGAGCGGCGTGGCTGGGGCGGTAGCGCCCACTCAGGTAGCGGTTAAACTGAGCACGGTTGATCGTTAAACGCCGACAAACCTCTGCAATAGACGGGTAGTAGCTGCAGAGCAGGCGCAGGTTGGCCACAAAATCGTCATGCATGGGGTGACTCGATTCTCTTGGTGTCGTGGCTGCCTAATGTGATGGTTCACGCCTCAGAGTGCAACGGCCTTGTGCCAGGGCCGTCGCGCCCATTAAGCAATTTTTTGTTTAAAAACCTTCCAAGACCAGTTTGCCGATCGTGCGGTTGCTCTCAATAAGTGCGTGCGCGCGTTTTAGATTCTCAGCATTAATGGGGCCTAACACCTCGCCTAAGGTGGTTGTTAGCCTTCCATCATCGACCATGGCTGCCACTTCTGTGAGCAGATCGTGCTGCTTGGCAAGATCGTCGGTGGTGAATAACGGGCGGGTAAACATCAGCTCCCAATGCAGCGAAAGGCTTTTCACTTTGAGCTTCCGCACATCGATCAGTTCCGGGTCATCAATCAGTGCCAATTTGCCCTGAGGCTTAAGGGCTTCAACAATGGCCTCAAAGTGGTGATCGGTTTGGTTAAGGCTGATCACCATATCCACCCCGTCAAAGCCTGCCACTTTAAGCGCCTGATCAAGTGGTTGGTGGTGGTCAATCACTGCGTCCGCGCCTAGCGACTTCACCCAGGATTGGCTTTCGGGCCGAGACGCCGTACCAATAACAGTAATATCGGTGAGCTGTTTGGCAAGTTGCACAAGGATTGAGCCCACGCCCCCCGCTGCGCCAATCACCAACAGGCTTTTGCCTTGGGTATCGCGCATGCCCAGCTCTAGCCGGTCAAACAGCAGTTCCCAAGCGGTAATGGCGGTTAATGGAAGCGCAGCGGCTTCAGTGTCAGAAAGGCTTTTTGGCGCTAGGCTGGCGATGCGCTCATCGACCAGTTGAAACTCGGCGTTAGAGCCTTGGCGAGCAACGTTACCCGCATACCACACCCGGTCACCTGGCTGAAAACGCGTAACGGCGCTGCCAACGGCATCCACAATGCCCACAGCATCGTACCCAAGTACGCGCGGCTCGCCGGTTTTCGGCAAGGCGCTGTTGCGCACTTTGGCATCAACGGGGTTTACGGAAATGGCGCTAACCGCAACACGAATATCGTGGGCTTCTGGTGTTGGGATCGGTAACTCAATCTCTTGAAGTGCATCAGGATGATCAATAGGCAGACTTTGGGTAAAGGCAATCGCTTTCATAATGGGGAGTCTCGTGAGTTGTCGTTGCGCCATCATGCCTGGATGTTGTTTTGCTAAAAAGAGGGGTAATCTTGCTAACAGTTTCTAATAAATTTTGAAGATAGCAGGCGCCAGGGGGTCTAATGCGTGTCGATGATCTAAAAGTGCTGACCTATGCCGCCGAGTACGGCAGCCTTTCTGCCGCTGCGCGGGAGTTAGCGATTACTCCAGCGGTGGCCAGTGTGGCCATCAAACGTTTGGAAGACGCGCTAGGCACACGGCTATTGGTGCGCTCTACCCGCAGTTTGCGGCTAACCACCGCGGGCGCACACTACCTTGTGCACGCTAAAGCGGCGCTCAATGCTCTCAACCAAGGCGAGAAAGAACTTCACCGCGAGCGCCAAGAGATCGCTGGAGAGCTCAGTCTTGCCATGCCTTCCGACCTGGGTCGCAATGTGCTGCTGGGCTGGTTGGACACCTTTATGGCCCAGCACCCGCAGTTGCATTTACGCCTGCGAGTAAGTGACCGCGTGAGTGACCTGTTCCGCCAACCCGTAGAAATCGCCCTGCGATACGGCGTTCCGGAAGACTCCAGCCTCGTCGCATTGCCGCTTAAAAGCGATAACTATCGCGTGGTATGTGCCTCTCCAGACTATATTACGCGTCATGGCAGTCCTGCTTACCCCGACGATTTACACCAGCACAACTGTCTGTGTTTCGTGCTTGGCGAACGTGTTCATAACCAGTGGAAGTTCGGGAGTGACAACATCAACGTAAAAGGCAATCGGGTGAGCGACGATGCCGATTGTGTGCGGCGCTGGGCATTGGCTGGCGAGGGCATTGCTTACAAGTCACGGCTAGACGTTGAAGAAGATCTTCGCAATGGTCGCCTAGTGGCAATGCTGGAGGAGTTTCCCTGCGAGCCAACGCCGCTTTACCTTGTGTGCCCTCATCGCCTTTCATTGACGCCTGCCGTGATAGCGTTAAAAGACTTTCTTATTCAGCAGTTAAAAGGTTACAGCCGCTAGCGACTGAGGTCAGGGTTTAACATCAACTTGTATTGCGAATCACTGATATAGGCGTTTATAAAAGGGTTACGCGATTACGTTGTGTTAGTTACATTGCCAGCAGACCAGGAGAACACCATGTTTCATGGGTTTGAAAAACAAACGCGCCACGTTAATGGCGTCGAGATCGCTTTTCGAATGGGTGGCAGAGGCCCGGCACTGCTACTGCTTCATGGCCACCCTCAGACCCACGTGATTTGGCACAAAGTGGCAGAAGAACTTGCCCCATATTTCACCATTATCGCCGCGGATCTGCGCGGATACGGTGACAGCAGTAAACCCGACGATGATCCTGAGCATCTAAATTACTCCAAGCGCGCTATGGCGCAGGATATGGCTGAGCTAATGAGCGCGCTGGGTTTCGAGCGTTTTAAAGTGCTGGCCCATGATCGCGGCGCGCGGGTCGCCCACCGTTTAGGGGTTGACCACGCTGAACGCGTAGAGCGCATGGTGCTATTGGATATCGCCCCGACGCTTGCCATGTATCGCGGCACCAACGAGGCCTTTGCACGCAGTTACTGGCACTGGTTCTTCTTGATTCGGCCTCAGCCGCTGCCGGAAATGCTGATCCAGAGCGATCCCGCCCAATATCTGAAAAGCGTAATGGGTGCCCGCAGTGCCGGTATGGCGCCTTTCTCCTCAGAAGCCCTGGCCGAATATGAGCGCTGCTTGTCGCTCCCCGGTACCGCCACCGGCATTTGCGGCGACTACCGCGCCAGCGCCACGATTGATTTAGCGCACGATCAGGCAGATATCGACGCGGGTGTAAAACTCACCTGCCCGATAAAAGTGATGTGGGGCGCTGAAGGCGCTATTGAAGCCTGCTTCGATGCTTTAAGCGAGTGGCAAAAAGTCGCCACCGATGTAGACGGCAAAGCGCTGCCTTGCGGCCACTACATCGCTGAGGAAGTTCCCGAAATGCTGCTTGAGGAAGCGCTGTCGTTTCTATGCAAGAAAGGGTGACAATAGTGTTTAGATAAACCGATCATAGCCTGGCGGCAGATCGGTTTATTTATTTCCGTCTTTAACGCTCGATACTGCTAACAATAAGCGCCGCATTGACGCCACCAAAACCGAATCCGTTGCACAATACATGCTTAGTGACGTGCTTCTGATGAGTCGCCGTGACGAAGGTTAAATCCTGCATATCATCATCGCAGTGCTCAAGATTGATGGTAGGCGGAAGTTGCTGCGTATTGGCTGCCAATACAGAAAAAATACTCTCTATGCCCCCTGCTGCGCCTAAGAGATGGCCTGTGGCGGCTTTGGTTGCCGAAATAGGAATGGCGGGCAAGCGCTCACCGAATACATTACGCAATGAGGCAATTTCAGCCCGGTCGCCAACGGGCGTCGAGGTAGCGTGGGCATTGATATGGTCAATAGCATCAGTGGTAAGGTTCGCCATGCCTAGCGCCGCTTGAATCGCTGCCGCTGCGCCGGCCCCATCCTTTGGGCCTGCCGTTAGATGATAGGCATCTGCGCTGGTGCCGTAGCCGCTAATCACCGCTAACGGCGTTGCACCCCGCGCGACCGCATGCTCAAGCGTTTCGATCACCATAACGCCAGCGCCTTCTCCCATCACAAAACCGTTACGGGCTTTATCAAAGGGTCTGGACGCGCGTTCAGGGTTGTCTGCTTCTGTGGAAACGGCCTTTAGAGCGTTAAAGCTGGCCAGTGAAAGCGGGTCAATACATGCCTCGGCGCCGCCGACGAGGGCTACATCGGCTTCTCCATTGCGTATGATGCGCATACCGTCACCAATGGCCTGTAGACCTGCCGCGCAAGCTGTAACCGGGCACCCCAGTGGGCCTTGAAAGCCATAGCGAATGGACAGATTGCCAGCAGCCAAATTGGCTAGAAAGGCGGGCACTGTGAAGGGGGAGAGTTTGCGATAGCCGCGCTCGGCAAGGTTTTTTTGGGCTTGCGTAATGGTCGGGAAACCGCCAATGCCAGAACCAATAATGGTGGCCGTTCTGCGTTTTTGAGCCTGCTCAGCGGGGAACCAGTTGGCCTGTGACAGTGCCTCATGGGCTGCTGCTAACGCGTAAAGGCTGAACAAGTCCATTTTGCGCTGCTCTTTGGGGTCAGCTATCTCATTCAGGTCAATACCGCCGCTGGGGTCTTGGTTAATGCTAGGCACCACCCCAGCAATTTTGATCGGGATATTGCTGGTGTCAAAGCGGTCAATGGTGCTGATGCCAGACTGGCCGTCAACCAGTCGCTGCCAACTTTTATTGACGCTGTTGCCTAGCGGGCTGACCATACCCATGCCGGTAATCACGATAGGTGAGTGCATAGTGGCTCCTAATTTATTGATATGGTCACCCTAGCAATGGGCACTATATGATCAAGATAATATTTAGCTGACGAGGTAGATATGCCTTATCCCAAGAGCCATAAATCGAAAACCAAAGAGCGCATTTTGGCTTCGGCGACAGAGCTATTCAGCCGTAATGGGTTTCAAAAGGTATCGATTGGCCAGATCATGAAGCTAGCCAAGATGACGCATGGCGCTTTTTACGCCCATTTCGCTTCCAAAGAGGCCCTTTACAATGAGTCTGTTCGCCTAACCATTGATAACAGCCGGGCGGCCAGGCTGGTAAAAGGCCCACTTTCGTTACAACATCTAACCGAATTAGTCGCCAACTACTGCAATCTCCAAGAGTTGGAAGCTAAGCATAAGCCGGGGCCTGAAGCGGTACTGTTCAACGAAATAGGCAGTGAAAAAGCCGAAATCCGCACCTTGTTTGAAGCGTCATATATGAGTATGAAAAAGATGCTTGAAACGCGATTGATAGCGCTGAGTAAGCTGAAACAACTTCCCTTTGCCGATGACCGCAAAGCGATTGCTGATAAATCCCGGGTCATATTGGCCTCCCTGGTAGGGGCCGTCGCCATTGCCAAAAGTTTGCCGGGGGAGGTGGAGCGAAAGCAGGTGTTGGTAGCCACACAACGCCAGATTTTGCTGATGCTCGGGGTCAGCGAAGCTGAGGCGGAGCGTATGATGCAAGCTCAATAGTTCGTGAAGAGAACCCCGAGTTGCTGCTGTAGTAAGAACAACCATTTTTGCACGACATGTGGTAGATGATTTGGGAGACTGACCAAGACGAAGCGGGTAAAAAACTGGATAATGGGCCGCAATTCGCCTACTGCCTACTGCTAGGCAAACTCATTGCTCCGGATGCCCGCTCATGGAAATCAAAGTTAACTATCTCGACAACCTCCGCTTGGAGGCTAAGTTCGACGATTTTACGGTTATCTCCGACCAGCCGATTCGCTACAAAGGTGACGGCTCGGCACCGGGGCCGTTTGACTACTTTCTGGCATCGTCTGCCATGTGTGCGGCCTACTTTGTAAAGGTGTACTGCAACGCCCGCGATATCCCTACCGAAAATATTCGCCTGTCACAAAACAACATCGTCGACCCGGAAGACCGTTATAAGCAGATTTTCAAAATTCAGGTCGAGTTGCCGGAAGATATTTCTGAAAAAGATCGCCAGGGCATTCTGCGCTCCATCGACCGCTGCACGGTTAAGAAGGTGGTGCAAACCGGCCCTGATTTCCAGATCGAGACGGTAGAAAACATCGACGAGGACGCCCAGGCGCTGCTGATGGGCGCACCGGAAGGCGGCAGTACCTACATCGAGGGTAAAGACCTGCCGCTGGAGCAGACCATTGCCAATATGAGCGCGATACTGGCCAACCTAGGCATGAAGATCGAAATCGCCTCCTGGCGTAATATCGTGCCTCATGTTTGGTCACTGCATATTCGCGATGCGGCCTCCCCCATGTGCTTTACCAACGGCAAAGGCGCGACCAAAGAGAGTGCGCTGTGTTCGGCGTTGGGCGAGTTTATCGAACGTCTGAGCTGCAACTTCTTCTATAACGACCAGTTCTTTGGCGAAGAGATGGCGGGCAGCGCCTTTGTTCACTACCCCAATGAGAAGTGGTTCAAGCCAGGGCCGAATGACGAGCTCCCCGAAGGGATTCTCGATGAACACTGCCTTGATATCTACAACCCCGAAGGCGAGCTGTGCGGCTCGAATCTGATTGATACCAACTCTGGCCGCGAAGACCGGGGCATTGTCTCACTGCCGTTTGTGCGCCAAAGCGACGGTGAAACGATCTATTTCCCCTCCAATTTGATCGAAAACCTGTTCCTGAGTAACGGCATGAGTGCGGGCAACACTCTGGTGGAAGCCCAGGTGCAGTGTCTGTCGGAAATTTTCGAACGGGCAGTGAAGCGTGAAATCCTTGAGCAGGAGCTAACCCTGCCGGATGTACCGCAGGAAGTGTTAGCAAAGTACCCAAGCATAGTAGAGGGTATTAACGCTCTGGAAGCCCAGGGGTTCCCAGTGTTGGTCAAAGATGCCTCCATGGGCGGGCAGTTCCCGGTGATGTGCGTCACCTTGATGAACCCGCGCACCGGCGGCGTGTTTGCCTCCTTTGGCGCCCATCCAAGCTTTGAAGTGGCGCTGGAGCGCAGCCTGACCGAGCTGTTGCAGGGCCGCAGTTTCGAAGGCCTGAACGATCTGCCGCTACCGACGTTTAATTCGCAGACGGTTTCCGAGCCCAATAACTTCGTTGAGCACTTTATCGACTCGGTAGGTGTGGTCTCCTGGCGCTTCTTTAGCGCCAAGCCCGATTTTGAATTCAGTGAGTGGGATTTCTCCGGCAGCAACCAAGAAGAGGCCGACACGCTGTTTGGTATCTTTGAAGAGCTAGATGCCGAAGTGTACATGGCGGTACACGAAGACTTGGGCGCACCGGTGTGCCGTATTCTGGTGCCGGGCTACTCGGAGGTATATCCCATCGAGGACTTGATCTGGGATAACACCAATAAGGCGTTGGATTACCGTGAAGATATTCTCAATCTGCACCACCTGGATGACGATCAACTCACCGACCTAGTCGAGCGGCTGGAAGAGAGCCAGATGGATGACCACGCCGATATCATTACGCTGATTGGTATTGAGTTTGATGAAAACACCGAGTGGGGACAGCTGACGATTCTGGAACTGAAGCTGTTGGTCTACCTGGCGCTTGGCCGTCACGAAGAAGCGCTGGACTGTGTTCAGATGTTCCTGCAGTACAACGACAATACCGTCGAGCGCGGCCTGTTCTACCAGGCGGTGAACGCGGTGCTGGAAATTGTGTTGGATGACGAGCTGGCGCTTGAAGATTATCTGCATAACTTCCAGCGCATGTTCGGCGAAGCCACCATGGTGGCGGTGGTTGGTTCAGTGAGTGGCGAGGTGCGTTTCCACGGCCTAACGCCCACTAACATGCAGTTAGAAGGCCTAGAGCGCCACCAGCGCTTGATTGAAAGCTATAAAAAGCTCCACGCTGCTCGGGCGGCAAAAGCGGGCATCTAAGCATTATCCAAAAATGATGATCGTTAACTGCTGGCGTTACGGCGCCAGTAGAGAAGCCAGTTTGCTCCGTACAGTCGGTCTAATCAGCAGAGTGGAACCAGGATTGGTGACTGAGGAATTCGATTAACTCGCTGCGAAACAGCTTGGCCCGCGCTGAAAGGCTTCGCCGGTAGGGCCATACCAGGAAAATTTCCCTGTTGAGCCCCTGCTACTCAGGCAGTACTCGGATTAACTCCCCCGTTTGTAGGCTGTTGGCCACCATGCTGGTAGGCATCAAGGAAACGCCGGCGCCCGATTGGGTGAGATTCAGCACAATACTCATGTCGTTACTGATGTGAAAATGGCTTTTGCGGCAAGTGTACTGACTGCCTTCCCTGTGCGTGAGATGCCAGTCGCTAAACATTTTGGCGGCCACGCTGGGGCACGCTTCTAACTCATCAATCTTACTGGGAAGAGGATGCATCATGGTGGGTGATGCCACCAATATGATCTCTATATAGCCCAGGTATTTCTGGATCAGCGTATCGTCTTTTTGTGGCCCAGAGCGTAGTGCAATATCCGCTTGTTGGCCGCGAATGTCGGCTACGTTGTTGTCCAGCTCGATGGTCAGCGAAATCTCAGGGTAGCGATGGATAAAGTGACGCCAAAATGCATCTAGCGGCCCGCTGCCCAAATTGACCGGCGCCATAATTTTCAACGGCCCGCTTAGGCTATGCAGCGTTTGATCCAGATCCAAAATGCGCTGATCTAGTGCGAGCACCAATTCCTCACATTCGCGGTAGTAGGATTCGCCGTGAGGCGTCAACGTCAACCCCTTGGTTGAGCGATAGAGCAACTCAACGCCTAGCGTGGCTTCTAATGCGCTTATACGCCTCGACACGGTGGCAATAGTCATCTTCAACGATGCCGCCGCAGCCGTGAGACTGCGTTGATTAGCGGCCACGATAAAGATATTTAGGTCATCTAACGAGGGTTTTCGCATTTTGCAATTCTGTAAAATTGATTCTCATATATTGGCATATATTACCGTTATAGATGTTTGTTAATCTACCTGCACTTATACATCATCCTTAGGTACTCTCATGAAACATAGAATTATCTTCGCTATTCTCATGTCGTTTACGCTATCGCTAATTATGTCTGCCTGGGTGACCTACGTGAATATCGGCATGCATGCTGATTTTGTTGGCATCTGGATGCACGCTTGGTTTCTTGCCTGGCCAGCCGCTGGGATCATTGCGTTTATCAGCGGCCCCTTTATCCATAAGTTAGCCCACCGCATTGCCGAGAAGGTCTGACGGCTTGCCTGATGCACTATGGTGCACCCACTGATGCAGCGAGTGCACACAACTGCACCGCTGCGCCAAATTTAATCCTGCCCCACACTTGGTAAAACGTTCTCCGCGGCGCGAATTCCACAAGCGCGATAACAAACGACGCGAATTCAAACATAACGCTAATACAAAAACGCGGAGAGAATCACATGCTCGATATGCTCAATGACCTCCTGTGGGGGAAGGTTCTACTAGTGCTGCTGGTGGGCGTTGGCATCGGTTTTACCGTTGCGTCCCGCTTTGTGCAGTTTCGTTATTTCGGTGAGATGTTTCGCATCCTCGGTTCCGGCCAAGCCTTTAAGCGCAATAAACACGGCCATTTAAGCTCGTTTCAGGCGCTGGTGCTCTCAGTGGCTGGGCGCGTTGGTGGTGGCAACATCGCCGGCGTAGCGGTTGCGATTACCTTGGGTGGCCCAGGGGCGATTTTTTGGATGTGGTTGGTGGGCTTAATGGGTATGGCCACCAGCTTTTTGGAATGCACCCTGGCACAGACCTATAAAGAAGCCGAAGGTGACGGCACCTATCGCGGCGGCCCCGCGTACTACATTGTTAAAGGGCTGGGTAAGCAGTGGCGCTGGCTGGCAGCGTTCTACTCGGTACTGCTGCTGTTGACCTTCGGTTTTGCCTTTACCGCACTGCAATCCTATGCGGTGGCAACCTCTTTCGGCGATGCTTTTGGCGTACCGGTGTTGTATAGCGGCATTGCTCTGGCGATGTTGGTAGGGCTGATTATTTTCGGCGGTATTAAGCGTATTGCACGTATTTCCGAGGTTTTGGTGCCCTTTATGGCGGTGAGCTATATCGCCATTGCGCTGCTGGTCATCGCCATGAATATTACGGAAATACCTGGCGTGATTGTGCTGATTGTAAAGAGCGCTTTCGGCCTTGAACCACTGATTGGTGGCGGTATTGGCGCGGCAATTATGATGGGCCTGAAGCGTGGCCTGTTCTCTAATGAAGCGGGCTTGGGTAGTGCGCCAAACGTCGCGGCGGTGGCCTATGTGCCGCACCCTGCCAACCAGGGCATCGTGCAGGCGTTTTCGGTATTTATCGATACCGTGATTATCTGTTCCGCCACGGCGTTTGTGATTCTGCTCAGCGGTGCTTATGACCCGACCGTAGGTGCTGGTGTTGAAGGCATCGCCCTGACCCAGGCAGCGCTGGCCGACCATGTGGGCGAATGGGGCCGCACTTTTGTCAGTTTGGCACTGTTGCTGTTTGCGTTTAGCACCATTCTCTACAACTACTACTTGGGTGAGAACAGCCTCAACTTCTTTAGCCGCGACAACCAGAACCTGTTTAACGCCTTCCGCGTTGCCATCGTGCTGTTGGTTTGCTGGGGCGCGACCACTGATTTGGGCACCGTGTTCGGCTTTGCTGATGTCACCATGGGGCTGCTCGCAGTGGTCAACCTGATTGCGCTGATCATGCTGTTTAAGTGCGGCCTGCGCATTTTGAAAGACTTCGATGGTCAGCGTCGGCAGGGCATCAAACAGCCGATTTTTGACGCTAACCAGCATCCGGATCTTGACCTGGATCCAAAAGCCTGGGAGCTAGAGCCTGAAGAGGCCGAAGCGTTAAAGCAGCGCCTGGAAGGCGCGCCTGCGAAGTAAGTATTTATTTAGACGACTGTACTGATTAGGAAAGGAGTGACCATGCCCCGCGTACTGATGCTCTATACCGGTGGGACTATTGGTATGCAACCATCGTCACAGGGTTATATACCTTGCGCGGGGCTGGCCGAACGCCTAGCGGCGTATTTGGCATTGGACGATCTTTACCGGCTGCCAGCGTTTGATGTGCTGGAAATGCAGCCGTTGATTGATAGCGCCGAGCTAATGCCAGAGGCCTGGAACCGTTTGGTGGCACAGCTGGAAATCCACTGGTCGTGCTATGAAGCGTTTGTGATACTCCATGGCACCGATACCATGGCGTACAGCGCCGCGGCGCTTTCGTTTATGCTCGGTGCGTTGAATAAGCCGGTGATCTTCACCGGCTCCCAAATTCCACTGGGTGAGCCAAGAAGCGATGCGCTGAATAATGTGTTCAGCGCGCTGCAGCTTGCGGCTCACCCCGCAACACCTTGTGAAGTAAGCCTGGTGTTTCACGACCGGCTGTTGCGCGGTAACCGAGCCCGCAAGGTGCGCACTCAAGGCTTGGATGCCTTCGACTCACCCAACTTCCCCTGGCTTGCCGAGCTTGGTATTGGCATTAGTTTTCCCCAACCTTCGGCGCTGCTAAGCGGTATACCCAACTTTGTACCTATTGAGGTGGACGACGAGGCGGTGGCGGTACTGCCGCTGCATCCAGGAATGTCGCTGCGCCGCGCAAAGGCGTTGCTGGCGGATAAAACGCTAAAAGGGCTGGTGCTTTATAGCTACGGGGTTGGCAACCCGTTGAGCTTTGAAGGCGAGCTGCTTGACGCCTTGAAGGCGGCCAGCGAGAGAGGCGTAGCGCTGCTTAACGT
>Ga0110931_1000437_pt1 | contig 15782 bp, 11 predicted proteins | sample 4_EtaG_FD_79333 | JGI IMG/M metagenome (GOLD analysis project Ga0110931, IMG submission 79333) | Marine viral communities from the Subarctic Pacific Ocean - 4_ETSP_OMZ_AT15127 metaG (version 2) (version 2) | ecosystem: Environmental > Aquatic > Marine > Oceanic | place: Pacific Ocean | collected... | reverse complement strand
GTTTGGGTGTGGGGGTAATCTTCGTTGAGGGAACCAGTTTAGACCACTCTGGCCGGGCACAAAAAAAGGCCTCGTCGTGGGACGAGGCCTTTTGGTTGTTTGGTGGAGACGGCGTCACCTTAATAAGGTTGTTAACTAATTGAATAATAGAAGTTTAGTTATAATTATTTACAGTGTTACCCGCAATGTTACCCACATAATGTCAGGCCACAAAGTAGCAAGCTAGTTAATAACCTGCTATTTCTGAGCGCGACCGCTGCGATCTTTAGGGTCATGTTTCAATAAAGCAAAACTGTGGCGAACGTAGAAAGGTAAGCCCGATTTTCTGTGTGGGTGGGTAGTTCTAAAAGAGAGTTCGTCAAGGTGACATCTGGATACGCTGATAGATTCCTGTTCCGCCTGAAGCTTTTGTTGCCAAGCTTGGCTGGCAGAAAGTGCATCTTCATCGTAAAAATAAATAAGAAGGCCACCGTTACTCTGTCTCGACGTTCCTGATGTATATCGAGTTGTGAGTTGCAGCCAACCTTCAAGCAGGTATGCGGGCCCTTTGTATATTTTCGCTTCGCCGATCCAGGAATGTTTTTTCCAAGACAGAACAAGATCTGGATTTCCGGCTCTTTCGTCCCTCTCCACGGCAAACCCACTTCGCTTCAACATTTTAGTCAGAAAAAAAGTTACACGATCCTCTCCAACATGATCCGGCTGGACGTACTGCGGGCCTGTGCTCAAATCCTCCAGACAGTCATCAAGCGTCTCGTAAAAGCCCTCAAGAATCTCCTGAAAGTCACACGCGGTAAACTGTTTGATTGAGTTCGGTTGAGCGCCTTTCTCGCCGGAACCTATAACGTCCTCTAATTGCGCCAGAGTTTTAAGATTACTATCGCTCAATTCTCTCCCCCGGCTCAAAGAAAATGAGGATCTGGTCTTTGAAGTCCTCGATCATATCCCCTGTTATGGGGTGGGGGAGCGATCGCTCGCGTTCAGCACGGCTGATATCTTCTTTAGAGAGAGGGAAGATCTCCTCATTTTCATCGAGGAACTCAAAACCAACTTGCAGTACGCTGAGGTCGTCGCGACACAGGTAGGCGGTCAACGAAACAAGGTCCCGTTCAGACAGATCGATCTTCGTTTCATTCTTCACGATTCTTCGAATCTTGCCGAAAGTCAGGTGCGAAAGCTCTTGAGTCGAGTGGACATAGTCCACTACCGCCAAGCAAGCGGCACAAAATTCCGCTTGTTCAGCCCAGTCGGTCTCAATAACCTTTTTTAGCACCCAAGGGGTCATAAGTGGCGTCTAATTGATCAGTTGGCTGATTTTGTCGAGAACGAATCGATAATCCTCAAGAGATACGCAGCGCTTCACAGCACAATGATACTGTTTCTCTTTGGATGGAGCACTCAACTGTTGGAACTTTCCAGGAATGAGTAGTTCCGGGTTAGAAAATAGTTCGTCTGCCATTTTTCTTTGCCAACGCACGCCAATTCGGAATGGGACAATTTCGGAGCTCTCACTTCCAGCTTTGTGATACGCCTCGTTTCTTAGGTCATCTGCAATTCGGCGCATGCGAGCAGTTTTTATGCCGCCACTATCGGTTACGAAGCCAAGCTCGCAAATGGACCCTGTCGACGATTCATAGATCTTATCGATAAGTGGAAAGAGGTTAACTTTCTCCAAATGCGTCGACGTCTCCAAGCCTGCATTCTTGCCGAGCCTCCAAAGCTCCCTTTCTATTTGCTCTACTGCTCGGTTTATTTCTGCTTTTGGCATCAATCCAGGAGCATCGACGCGAATTTCGATAGGGCTATCTGATTTAGGGATCGATACTACGTCGAAAAACTGCTGATAGTGACGTCGTACCGCGACGATCTCATCGTAGCCCGAGTAGTCGTCTTTTTCGGATTCTTTTATATCACTTAAAGGAACCTCGACCCTCTCAGTAAAAAACCGTTTGGAGCTGAAAATGACGTTTAGATATTGCTCATCTTCCCGCATGCTGCAGAGGTATGGTGTGTCTTCAAGCGATAATAAATCAGCTTGTGGTAGGTACAGCGGAAATATCTTCTGTGGCGTCGATTCAGGTATCTCTAGCTCACGGAATGCTTCGATAAGGCTTTCTCGAAATCCGTCAACTGTCTGATTTAAAAGGACGACGGCTTTCTCGCCAACCAAAATTTGCTCTTCGTAGAAAGAGGTTAGGTCTTGCTCAGCTGAGATTCTTGCCTCTCCCTTTAATGCAAGTATATTTGCTTTTAATTTTTCATACCCGTGGCCGGTTGGCAGCTCCTTTGAGCTAATCAGCTTGTTCATTACGAGATAAGGGGTTCTAACGGATATGGAGTTTAGAAGGTCAGCTAGCATTGTTGGTCCTTGATGATGCGTGCGCGCCACTGTTCGGCCAACATACCAGTAACCACTCGAAGAAACCAAAAGGGAAGCGGTTCGTCAGATTGCCTCTGCTCTGGCAAGTTGTCTGATGTATCAATGTCAGGTTGGCGGATTTCTTTTAGTAGTGAAGTTCAGATCGGTCCGAAAATAAAAAAATCTCAAACCTATATCACCTCTGTGAACCGGGGCACTGACAGTGCTCTCCTTCCTAATTCACAGAGGTATTTCCAATGTCTGAACAATGTCCCAGCTGCCTGTCCCGGCGGATTGGCAAGAACAATTACGGCAAGAAAGCCGCTGGTGTGGTCGGTGCGTCTGCCGGTACCTACGGCGGCTATGCGGCTGCCACTGCTGGTGCCCAAGCAGGCGCAGCCATGGGAATCGTTGCCGGTCCTGTCGGTGCGACCGTGGGCGGTATCGGCGGTGCCGTCATTGGTGCGCTGCTGGGTGGTGCCACCGGCGCTTCCGCTGGCGTGATTCTGGGCGATGTCCTAGATGACCGTGTGTTAGACAACCTGCGCTGCCTTGATTGCGGCTATTCCTTCGGTACCGATCCCGACTCCCGCGACGATATCCGCTGACTCCCCCTCGCAAATTCCATAGGAGAACAACCATGGCTCATCTCATCGAGCAAATGGCCTACGTGGGCCAAACCCCCTGGCATGGCCTGGGGAACGAACTGACTTCCAATCAGCCGCTGGAGGTTTGGGCAAAGCAAGCTGGTCTGGATTGGCAGATTCAGGAAAGCCCTGTCCGCTATGTCACCAATTCCAGTGGCAGCCTGGGTGAAATCCTGTCCTACCCGGATTCCAAGGTGCTTTATCGCTCAGATACAAGGGCACCGCTGTCGGTGGTTGGTAATCGCTTCAAAGTGGTTCAGCCCGAGGAGATCCTGGAGTTCTATCGGGATCTGACCGAAGTGTCTGGTTTTGAGCTGGAAACCGCTGGTGTTCTGAAGGGCGGCCGGAAAATGTGGGCACTGGCCCGTACCGGTCAATCTGGCACGCTCAAGGGCAATGACCAGACCAATGCATACGTGCTGCTGGCCACCGCCTGTGACGGCACAATGGCAACCACTGCTCAGTTCACGAGTATCCGTGTGGTGTGCAACAACACGCTCGCGGTTGCCCTGAAAGGCTCTACGGCCAATGCCGTCAAGGTGAAACACAACACGGCCTTCGATGCTGACCTGGTGAAGAGGCAACTGGGTATCTCTGTCTCATCCTGGGATGACTTCATGTACCGCTTGAAGACCCTGAGCGAACGAAAGGTTAAGGCCACCGAGGCCAGAAACTATTTCCTCAAGGTATTCACCGATGATTCCGGTACTGGCGTCGGCAAAACCAACGAGCGATCCATGGCGAAGGCTCTGGGTCTGTATGAAGGTGAGGGCATGGGTGCCAACCTGGCATCTTCAGAAGGTACGGCTTACGGCCTGCTGAATGCCGTTACTGAGTTCATCGATCACCAACGCCGGGCGAAAACCGTGGACCACCGACTGGATTCTGCCTGGTTCGGAACCGGTGCCGCTGTAAAGAACCGTGCGTTAGAGCAGGCCATGTCACTTGTGGCCTGAGCCAATCCCAAAAATCTCATAACCGCCATAAAGCCCACCGGAGCCTGATGCTCTGGTGGGCTTTTTTATGTCTGGAGGAAAACACCATGGGCATGAGTGAAAAAGCAATTCAGAAACAACGGCCAGCATTGCGCCTGGTCTCAACCAAGGGCCTCAGCCGGGACGAATGGTTGAAGGTACGGAAGCAGGGCATTGGCAGTAGCGATGCGGCTGCAGCCGTGGGCATGAACCCTTACCAGTCCCAGTTGGAGCTCTGGATGGTCAAGACCGGCAGAGATGCTGGCTTACCAAAACCGGATTCAGACGATCCCGCTTCACCGGTCTACTGGGGGCATATCCTCGAACCGATTGTGGCGGAACAGTACAGCCAGCAGACGGGCCGGAAGGTACGCCGGGTCAATGCAGTCCTGCAGCACCCAGATCCGGAAAAGCACTGGATGTTGGCCAACCTGGATTATTCGGTGGTGGCCGATGACAACGTGCAGATCCTGGAATGCAAAACGGCAGGGGAGTTCGGGTCGCGTCTCTGGAAAGAGGGTGTGCCGGACTACATCCAGTGCCAGGTACAGCACCAGTTGGCTGTCACCGGCAAACAGGCAGCGGACGTGTGCGTTCTGCTGTGTGGTCAGGAATTGAAGATCTACCGCATTGAGCGGAATGAAGAGCTCATCGAAGCGCTGTACGTGCTGGAGCGCCAGTTCTGGGATTTCGTGGAAACGGATACCCCACCACCGGTCGATGGAAGCGATTCTGCTGAACGGGCATTGCGCCATCTGTACCCAGTGGACAGAGGGGAGACCCTGGACTTTAGCCAAAGTAGGGATCTGTCCGATGCCTTCGACGAATTGCTGGCAATCCGCAAGGAAATGGAAGCCCTCGGCGCCACAGAATCCCACCTGAAACAGCGCATTGAGAGTCAGATGGGCGAAGCCTCAAAGGCAACCTTCCCAAGTGGCAGCGTGAGCTGGAAGCGGAGCAAAGACTCCGTCGGGCTCAACGTGAAGCAATTGCTGAAGGATCAGCCAGAACTGCTGGAGCAATACCCACTGACGAAGCCAGGAAGTCGTCGATTCCTCATTCAAGCATAAATATCCCATTGGCCACGCGGGCGTGACGAGTGTCCCGTGGTCCTTTTTCAGGAGAGTTATCATGATTAAAGGTCTAGCCATCACGCCTCCAGTGTTGGGGCGTATTAGCATCGGTCGGGTCGTTGAGAAGAACGGCATCCGGCTACCCCAGAAAGACGATCAATTTACCATCACCTCCCAGATTCAAGAGAAAGACGCCGGGTGGCTGCTTCATCCGCTAGACGAAGAGCTCAGAAAGGATGCCCCGAACGGCAAACTGCGGACCATCCCGGTGCGCATGTTGTTCAGTGACGCGGATCTCAACCTACGGGCCGAATACACTATGTTCGACCGTAAAAGCGGGCGACCTATGTGTGTAGGCAATGGCGACACATGTAAGCGCCTGACGCAATCAGGAGTGCAGTCTCTTCCATGCCCCGGACCAACGCTCTGCGAGTTCGGCAAAGGCGGTCTGTGCAAGCCCTATGGCCGCTTGAACGTGAAGGTCGGTGACGACGATGATCTTGGCACCTTCATCTTTCGCACGACCGGTTACAACAGTATCCGAACGCTTGCGGCCAGGCTGAGCTACTACCAGGCAGTCTCTGGTGGTCTATTGGCATACATGCCGTTGGAATTGAAGCTGAGAGGGAAAAGCACGGCGCAGAGCCATCGAACACCGATCTACTATGTGGATCTGGTGATCAAAGAGGGAATGTCATTGCAGGAGGCGGTGGCTGAGGCAAGGGAAAGGGCTAAGCAGGTAAAATAGGAGGGCGTTGACCAGGTCGCACTAGATGCGGCAGCTGCGAGGGGCCTTGGCAATGCGCTGTTTGAATACGATGAGGATGAGGTGACGCAGGTGGTTGAGGAGTTTTATCCGCCAGAGCCAGAGAGTTTGCCGAATAATTATCCAACGGTATCGAAATTGAGAGAAGAGCTGAGGACCACTGGCTCAACTGCCCAGTAGTGATAAGACGAGTGGCCGAACACGGCCACTCGTCTAGATCAGAAGTTTACGTTTATTTTTTGGCAGGCTCGACAACCCTCCGATACAGTAGCTGCCTATCTACCACGTCTTGCACTAGCGGGTTTCAAAAAATCAACAATCTAGAGGCGCGTAGTGCGATAACCTTGGATTGCAAAAGCAGTTGATCTAAAAAGCAAAAGTTCGATGCCAATGCTTTTGACTGGTGGCGTTTTGGGTTTCAGCGCAGACTGAGCCGCGAAAATTGTTGGGGTAAAAAGGGGCTTTATGGAAGTTAAGCTATGGGAAGGCGGCTTGCAGTCGCAAGAGATCAAGGCGATTGAGATTATTCAGAAGACCTTCAGTCCAGACCCGGTGTCAGGCAAATCGAGGCCGAAGGCCGGTGGATCGCTGCAAGATCAAATGCGCGGCCTTGGGCTCAAAGGGATGTTCCCCTGGAAGGGTTACGCTGGTTTTCGGTTCGTTGATGCAAAGGGTAACGAGGGGGAGTTTGACCTTGTTATCGTCACTCATTGCAATGTTCTGATTGTTGAGCTCAAGGACTGGAATCAGGGTGAGGTCAAGTCAAGAGGGGATCGTTGGTATAAGAATGACGTCGATATGGGGCGGTCACCAGTTAGCGTCACTCAAAAGAAAGTACATTTGTTAAAGAACAAGCTTGAGCGCTTCAAACATAGATTCAGCAATTCTGGCTGGACTCCCTTCGTTCATCATTTCGTAGTTATGACGGGTAATGCCGGATTCACGAAAATTACTGATCAAGAGAAAACCCATACATTAAGCCTGAAGGAATTCTTGAGCCTTGCCGATGAAGGCAACTTCAACAAGAGATTCGTCAAAGTCCACTCGAATGCCAAGGTGCTTAATCAAGATTTCGACATTTTTGATGAACTATTTCTCGGCAACAATACGGCGCCAAAGCAAATCCGAGTTGATGGCTATCGGGCGACAGACCTCATTTTCGAGCATCCCCAGAAGGTCTATAAAGAATTCCAAGCGGTATCTGAAATATCCAAAGGCGATGAGGCTTTATTGCGGCTGTGGAATTTTGAAAACCTCAGTGGTTCAAAGGCAAAAACGGCCGATGGCAGATTCGCCATTGTGTCGCGGGAGCGAGAGGTGCTTCAGTTCATAAAGCATCAAGATCATGACCTTTATAAACATTGCCTTCGCTCATTAACTAGCGTGCAAAAGGACGAGGTTACAACCGAGTACTCAGAGGTTTATGAACTTCCTCCTAACCATCTCAGATTCAATGAATTTATAGCGAAGCATGGTCCGTCTTTCTCAGATATTGATAAATCCAATTTGATGAAGTTGCTCGTCGCAAAGTTTGCTGACCTTCATCAAATAAAAGTCGCACACCGCGATCTTGGCGATCACAGCATTTGGATTTCTCCGAGCAAGGAAGTTGCTCTGTCGAATTTCATCTCCGCTTATCACAAGCCGGCAGGTACTGTTGGCGACTACCGTCAGTTTCTTGCAGTAAACGAGATTCTTGATGGTGCCGACTTGGAAGGCGTCCGAACGCCTTTCGAGGCTGATGTTCGCGCACTTGGACTATTGTCTTGGCATATCTTGAATGCAAAACGTATTTCGCCAAAAAGTATCGCGGAGATAAAGGAAGAGGCTGTAACGAGTGCGAGCTTCTACGGGCCTGTTCTGCTGAGTGCACTCACAGGCGGCCATTTCGCTGATGCCACTGAACTCTTCGATGCGCTAAAAGATGCTGAACCAAAAGACGAGGAAATACTTTCTTTTGACCAGGCAGAGCTCGATCCGTACCGAAAGACGATAAATCACTCCCGGCAGTTTCGTGAAGATGATGATTTTTTGGTAGAGACTGAGGAGAGGGAGGTTTACCTATCAAACGGACTGATTGTAAAGGCCTGGCTTAACGTAGCGGCCGCTGATGATGCGTCTTCAGGCCACAAGCTTCTTCACTTCTTGCGGCGCGTTGAAAAACTCCAGGCTGCGTCACCTCATTACATACCTTGTATTCGAGAATTTGGTATTGCCACCAAGTCCGCGAGTCTTTACGTGGTGATGGATAATGCAGAAGGTTTCCACTGGAATGAACTTAGTCTGGAGGAGCCCGATAAGTTCGTATTTATCAAAAGGCTAATTGACGCAGTTGAACATCTGCACGGGATGAACATCGCCCATGGCGACCTCCACCCGGGAAACGTCATTGCAGGACGTGAAGATGGCGACTATGCGCTGTATCTGATCGATATTCCAGATTACTCTGCCGATTCTGAAGAGACTTTTAACCATCGATATAGTCCAGAGAATATCGACTCCTGCACCGCATATGAGCGAGATAACTATGCGGTCATGAGAATGGCTTGTGAGCTATTGGGAATTGAGTGGGAGGAGTCTTCTGAAGAGTACAAATATATTACGGACGCTGTTGCTGAGGAGTTGGAGGATACGCTATTTGGCTTCAAAGATCTTGCTCGTTTTAAATCTGCGATCCAAACACCTGAAAGTGAGCTTGCCCAGCCGGTTAATATTTCGCTTAAGGGTTCCTTCGAACCAATAACGATTTATCCAGACAATGGACACTTATACGTCCAGATCGAACCAAGTAATAAAGATCCTTCGGATGCAAGAGTGCGGATGCTGGGAATCGGTGGCAGCGTCGATTTGATCTTTAAAGTGAAAGATCGCGCTTTTGTCGTGGGGTTTGCCCCTCGTGCTAGATCATCTGTTCGAAGGGATGACACTGAAAAAAGTCAGTTGGAGCTAGATTTTCCGATAAGGATCGAGCCTAGTTCTGGGTATGACCTTTCGGAGCTTTCAAAGAAGCTTGAAAGCAGTGAGGCATTCGCTCGTGCGATCGAGCTAGCCCTTCAAAAAGAAGACTCAAAGGAAGTGGCTGTCGTTGAGTCAGTTATGGACTCAAATGAGATCGCTCCGGGAGCGATTGAAGAGTTCGGCACTCGGACTGAGCCAGAGCTCAGAATTTCTACCGAAAACTTGTGGAAGGCAATCCTCGAGACGGAAACGGAGTCGTATCCCTATATCGAGGTATATGATGGCCCGCGACCGGTAAAAGACAACAAAGACCAACTTATTATCCCTTACCAAGCTGATGTCGATGCTCTTGGTCAGTTTCGAAAAACTGACGTTATCGAAGCGTTGATCCTAGATAAAGATAAAGAGATCTCTATAGGAGAGGTCCTCTTGAAGCAGTCAGCGCTGAACGAAATCCGGCTATCGAAATTACGTTTCAAGGCCAAGAACTTGTCTGAAGGCGACGTCATCTTTTTCAGGACAAAGCAGGACAGAGCGTCCTATGAAAAGAGAAAAGCGGCATTGCAATGCTTGTTGGATCGAGAAGGTTTAATCACCAACCTAGTCACCTATTTCGATCCATCGTGCGCGCTTCCTGCTCAAACCTACGATGTTGATGTCACTGAGGAGGATTTTTCTCGGTACGACAGGACAGATGACCAAGGAAATTTAATAAGCCTCAACCAACAGCAGCGGGGAGCTTTTCAGAAGTTAATACAAAATGGCCCACTTTCTTTGTTGCAAGGGCCCCCAGGAACTGGGAAAACCGAATTCATAGCGGCGTTCGTCCATTACCTAATTGAGAAGCAGCAGGTCCAAAGAGTTCTGCTAGTGAGTCAGTCGCATGAGGCCGTGAACACGGCTGCAGAGCGGATTCGCAATCACTGTGCGAGGTTGGACACATCACTTGATGTGGTTAGATTTAGCAACCGGGAAGGTGCGGTTTCCTCTGGGCTGAAGGATGTCTACTCGAATTCGATCATCTCAGAAAAAAGAGAGCTTTTCCGCGCAGAAGCTAAACATCGTGCCAGTTCGCTAGGTAGAGCATTGGGGCTAGAGCCTGGCTACTTGTCGGCATTGGTTAATGTTGAACTAAAGCTTTTCCGACAAATTGATCACTCCACGTCGTTAATGGACTCTTTAGCTAGCCAGAAGTTAGAGGCGGAGGACGCCAAGGAATTGAAGAAGTCTCTGAAGGAACTGAATGAGACGATTCGTATATCAATGCACGAAGAGTTTGGAATTGTTCTCGCACCTGAAGATGGTGTTGATGTGGCGAAAAAGCGTGTGATTGATAAGCTGAATCACGACTACGCGGTTCGGCCAGATGAAGCTTTGCGGGCGAGAGCGCTGGCGAAGATCTCTCGAGATATGTTGAACGTGCTTGAGACGGAGGAAGTCAACTATGATGAATTTCTCGCGAGGTCCCGCCAGTTGGTGACTGGCACATGTGTTGGAATCGGACAGCGCCATATTGGGATTCGAGAGAACCAATACGACTGGGTGATAATCGATGAGGCAGCTCGCTCAATATCCAGTGAACTAGCAATTGCTATGCAGGCCGGCAAACGGGTTTTGCTTGTCGGTGACCATAAACAGCTGCCGCCACTCTACACCATCCCTCACAAACAGGCGTTAGCCCGCCGACTCGGCATATCAGCTTCAGCAAGCGATTTGGATGTAATGCTTCAAAGCGACTTCGCACGCGCTTTTGAGTCCAAATTCGGCGATCAAGTCGGCGCGACTTTGCTGACTCAATATCGCATGGGGCCCCAAATAGGGGATCTGGTCTCTGAAGTTTTTTACGATGGGAAGCTTGGCAATGGGAATCGCGCTATTCCAGACATTTATGATCCTTTGCCGACTGCGCTGCAAGCGCCGGTAACTTGGCTCGATACATCTAGCTTGGGACCTAAGGCAAATCATCAGAGCGATAAAGGGGTGAGTATTTACAATAGGAGCGAGGCTGACCTCATTATCAAACTGCTTAAAGAGGTAGCAGAGAACCTGGACTTGCTGCTCGACCTGAAATCCTCAGTCAAAGACGGAGAGCCTGCAATCGGTGTGATATGCATGTATGGAGAGCAGAAGCGAATTCTTCGCCAAAAGTTCAAGGAAGTTCAATGGGATGATGATTTCAAGGCACTGGTGAAGATCGATACTGTGGATAGCTATCAAGGCAAAGAGAACAGAATCATTATTCTGTCACTCACGAGGTCAGACAAGCATCAAAGCCCTGGTTTCCTAAAAGCCCCGAATCGAATAAACGTAGCTTTGTCTCGGGCAATGGACCGATTATTAATTGTCGGCTCGTTGCAGATGTGGCAGTCAAAAAACAAAGACCTTCCGTTAGGGAGGGTTGCGAGTTTCATGGAGGAGAAAGGGGCGAGCGGCGGTTACCGATTCGTAAACGCGCAATCCGGTAAGGAACAGGGAGCGCAGGTGCAATGAGTCAGGAAATGAACATTGCTTATCACGAAGTGGACTTTTTACTGCCCGTTCATAGATTCAATATCCGGTTTTCATATGTCACGAAAAAGGGGCTGCCATTCGTGCGAGAGTTTGTGTTGAGACTGGTTCACGTTTCTCCGATGATGCCGGCGGATATTGCAAACTACTTTGGGTTGGCCAAGAGAGAGGCAGATGAAGCGATCAGTGATTTAGTCGACAAAGGGGATCTTCAGTTTCTAGAAAATGGCCAGATTGACCTGACAGCGCAGGCCCGGGGCTATTTTGTTCAATTGGGGGCGACACCACACGTCTCAACACTAATGGAAAGCGGCGGCGCTTTTGCCTTCGAACTGGCAAGTTTTAATTGTGTAGGCAGAAAACGTACAAATGAAAGCTGGGTGCCTGGGCTGAGGTTGGAAGTTCCAAATGAAACGATCGCTAACAGTGAGCGCTTGGCAAAACGAAAATTTCAAGAGAATTTCCACAAGATCCAGGAGCAAGGATTTTGGGAACATAAGTCCGTCAACGACGAACCGGGCAGACCCAGCATTTATACCATGGAGTCCGTTCGCAAGCTGGGGCAGGAGCCGCTGAGGCTGACTAGTAGGTTCGCTATTGATCTAGACGGCATGCAGGTTGAAAGGGCGGACTACGATGTTTTGGAGGACTCCTCCACAGTTCAAGAGCTCGTCACCGACGCTCTTGCTTCCGCTCAAAAACCAACGAACTTTGAAGAGATCACGAGGGCGATGGAAATATTGGAGGATCGTGATACTCCAGTTCTGCTCAATGATTCCTCAATCGATATCGCCAAGCTGATGCTGGATCAACAGGAGGGCTCGCTAGACGACCCTGTCCGGATTCCGCTTTTAGGCCCGATCTATTCCAAGGAAAACTGGGAATTGATCGTTCGATACCTAGATAGGCACGTCGATTCACCGAAAAGTAGTGACGAATCTCCTCCAGATTTGCTGTGGCTTGCGCCTGCCGACGGGTTCTGGGGTCAAACCGTGCGGACCAATGCCTGTCTTGATTCATTAATAGATCGCGCGGTGACTAAGGGGAAGAAGCCCGTTCGGCTTTATACGCCAAAGCTTTTTGTACCAGTTCAGGATGCAAAAGATCGCCTTGCGATCAACCGTTGGAAGCAGCAGTTCTCGAAACAGAGTTCCGGTGTCTTTGGCCTCGTAGAAGGGTTCCTGTATGGAAACGTTGAGGTCCTACTGTACCCTAACCGTTGGGCGGCAGTGTCATACCACATCTCCAGGCCTGAGAGTCTTCCGGTTACCCTCCCGCTGGGCTTCATCACTGCTGATCCGGAGAGTGTTCGGGTGATCACTGGTTTGGTAGACGACTACATTAATGGCGTAGTTAGCTTTGAAGATCCACGGGACCTTGGGCCGCTAAAACATTTATAAGGGCTCCAGCTGGCCCTGGAATTAGGCTTAATATTTGGTTAGAGGCTAGGATCTGTTGGTGGGGAAAGCTGAGAAATATCTGAGAATCACCACAACTGCGTGCAGCTCCAGTGCTGAAAATAGGCTTGAATGAAAGGCATAAATTCAAATTGGTTTACGGTCTATAAGGACTCTCATGGCTGTGTTTGGCGAGATTAATTCCTTCTTGGATTTCTGTGGGAGAGTCAAAAAGTGGTTTGGTAAAAACAAAACACCTGCCACCAATGACAATCCAGCGAAGAGATTTCTTAAGTTGTTTGAAGCTCATGGGATACACCGAAACCAGATTCCTCGATATGTTAGTCAGAAGCTTTCCCTGACAGATGTTCAAGATGATAAATGCCTTTTGAAAAAACTCGATCAGAAAATTATTGATGATGCGGCTGACCTTTTTGCGGTCAACCGGGAATGGTTGGAATGTGCAAGTCCAGACATCTACATCACTCATGATTTTTACAAAAAACCTAAGAAATTCCTGGCTTTCATAGAAGTGCTTCTTTCGAAGGGCTCGGATCTTGACGGAATTGTTTACACATCAGCGACCGAAAAATCACCTCAACGCGAAGATACGTTTATTCTACTAGAGGAGGATTTCTCTATTGGTGAAGACCAAGTCCTAACCCGCTACCATATTTGCAACAACTGGCATTTTAACTATGGAAAGTCCCGTGCTTATCTAACCGCCTGTGTTGCTGCAGCTTGGAAAAAGGACGTCTTTCTCCATGGGAGAAAGGTGCCTCATGAGTTCATTGCCAAGTATGCAGGAGGTCAAAGTCTTTTGAGTGAAGATATACGAGATCATTCGCCTGGTCAGCATTGGCATCCTGAAGATATGGCGTTGGACCCTGATAAATTTCTAGCTGGGTTCCGAGAAGGTCATAATAAGATTTCCGCACTCGAGACCATAATCAGAGTCCAAAGTGATGACGAACAATTCACGTTGAACGAGATGTATAGCGTATTACGGGGCGTGCCATTTTCGGAAAAGCTGAAATCGCTTGAACAAAGCGAGGAGTAGCCAGCTGTACCATAACTCTGCGGCACCCCTCATATAGGTTGGCGCAGAATTATATTCAGCAAAGGGCGTTGATTGGTCACGCTCAAACAATTCCTTCGACCTCGATCCCATTCTTAGCCAGCCAACTCTTCTTCCGCTCATAATCCGGCATAACCCGCTCCACCCGCTTCCAGAACTGGGGCGTGTGATGTGGTTCGTGGAGATGCGTCAGTTCATGCACCACTACATACTCCAGTCGTCTGACCGGGGAAAGGTCCGTCTCAGCCCCTTTTTGTTGTTTAGTTCTCCTTTAAAAATTTTGGAAGATACTCGGCGATGCAGTACATTACAGTACATTTGCAGCCACCCGAGAAGGATTCTGATGGCCTCCACCAAGACCGCAACTGTAACCTTCCGTATCAATCCAGCCGTGAAAGAAGCGCTCCGCACGGCAGCTGCCCGCGAGCACCGTTCCATCGCCAACATGGTGGAGGTCTTAATTCGGGATTATTGCGGGCAGAGCGGTATCGCAATCCCCGAGCACGGTGAACTTCACGACAAGCATAAAAGCGACTAGCCGGACATGGGTCACGTATGAATCAGACTACACATACCACTATCGTCAACTTCATTTGGGGCATTGCCGACGATGTGCTGCGCGATGTATACGTCCGTGGGAAGTACCGCGACGTAATCCTGCCCATGACGGTAATTCGTCGCCTGGACAGCGTGCTTGAGTCCACGAAGGAATCTGTTTTGGCAATGAAAAAGCAGCTCGACGAGGCCGGCGTTGCCAATCAACACGCTGCACTTTGCCAGGCTTCGGGCGAGGCATTTTACAATGTCTCGCCCTTTAGGCTGCGTGATTTGAAAAACAGGGCCAAACAGCAACAGCTCAAGGCAGATTTTGAAGCGTACCTGCACGGCTTCTCGCCGAATGTTCAGGAGATCCTCGACAAGTTCAAGTTCCGGAATCAGATTCCAACGTTGATCGAGGCGGACATACTTGGCCATCTGATCGAAAAGTTCCTGGACGCCCGTATAAATCTTAGCCCGAAACCAGTCCAAGATAAGGAAGGTAACGAGTTGCTGCCCGGGCTCGACAATCATTCCATGGGCACCATCTTCGAGGAATTAATACGGCGCTTCAACGAGGAGAATAACGAGGAGGCCGGTGAGCACTTCACGCCCCGCGATGTTGTCACCCTCATGTCCGATCTGATTTTTCTACCCATTGTTGATGACATCGAGTCAGGCACCTATCTGGTCTACGACGGAGCCTGTGGCACGGGCGGCATGTTAACCGTGGCTGAGGAGCGGCTTGCGGAGCTGGCGCGAAACCACGGCAAGGATGTCTCCATCCACTTGTTTGGCCAAGAGGTACAGCCGGAAACCTATGCCATATCCAAGGCTGACTTGCTGCTCAAGGGCGAAGGTGCAGAAGCGGAAAATATGAAATACGGCTCGACGCTGTCCAGCGATGCGTTTCCATCGCAGGAATTTGACTTCATGCTTTCCAATCCGCCCTACGGCAAAAGCTGGAAGACGGATTTGGAGCGCCTGGGCGGTAAGAGCGATATCAGGGACCCGCGCTTTGTTACACAGCACAGCGGCGATCCAGAATTTAAAATGATCACCCGTTCCTCAGATGGGCAGCTTATGTTCCTGGTCAACAAGCTCACCAAGATGAAGCATGACACCCGCCTGGGCAGCCGCATAGCCCTTGTGCATAACGGCTCTTCGCTATTCACAGGCGACGCCGGACAGGGAGAGAGCAACATTCGCCGATGGGTCATTGAGAATGACTGGCTGGAAGCCATCATCGCCCTACCGGAGAACATGTTTTATAACACCGGTATAGCCACTTACATCTGGGTGCTGACCAACCGTAAGAGTGAGTCGCGCAAGGGCAAAATCCAGCTGATTAACGCTACTGGTTGGTATGAACCGCTGCAACGCAATTTGGGCAAGAAGAACTGCCGCTTTACCGAGAAACAGATTCGCACCATTTGTGATCTGGTCCTTGATCCGGTCGAGACGGAGAACTCGAAGGTTTTTGAC
>Ga0110931_1000435_pt1 | contig 15801 bp, 15 predicted proteins | sample 4_EtaG_FD_79333 | JGI IMG/M metagenome (GOLD analysis project Ga0110931, IMG submission 79333) | Marine viral communities from the Subarctic Pacific Ocean - 4_ETSP_OMZ_AT15127 metaG (version 2) (version 2) | ecosystem: Environmental > Aquatic > Marine > Oceanic | place: Pacific Ocean | collected... | reverse complement strand
GAATAATGCCGTTACAAAAATACATTTTTCGACCAGGGGTTAATAAAGAAGGAACTGACTATTCTAACGAAGGTGGTTGGTTTAATTCAAATCTTGTTCGGTTTCGTAAAGGGCTCCCAGAAAAAATTGGGGGTTGGGCTAAAGCTACTTTAAATACTTTTGTCGGTACCGCCAGAGGACTACATGCTTGGGTAGATACAGGTCTTACTAAATACTTAGGCGTAGGCACCACTTTTAAGTATTACGTTAAGCAAGGGGATAATTTTAACGACATTACTCCTCTTCGATCTACAACCTCAGCAGGCGATGTAACGTTTGCTGCAACTAACGGTAGCTCAACTGTTACAATCACAGATACCAGCCATGGAGCAGCTACAAACGATTTTGTAACATTTAGCGGAGCAGCTAGTTTAGGTGGTAATGTTACTGCTGCTGTATTAAATCAAGAGTATCAAATCCTGTTAGTTACAGGAACTAACACTTATACAATAACAGCTAAAGATACAGCGGGAGACACTGTAACAGCTAGTGGTAGCGACAGCGGCAATGGAGGAAGTTCTACAGTTGGCGCGTATCAAATTAACGTAGGACTGGATGTGTATGTAGAAGGTTCTGGTTGTGGTGCTGGAACTTGGGGTGCTGGAACTTGGGGATCCGTTAGCCCTATCTCAGCGTCTAGTCAATTACGATTATGGTCTCATGATAATTTTGGTGAAGACTTAGTTATAAATCCTAGAGGCGGCGGTGTTTTTTATTGGGATGAAAGTTCAGGCTCTTCTCAAAGAGCAGTTGCATTAACAGCCTTAAGCGGTGCAAATAAAGCTCCAACTGTTGCATTACAAGTATTAGTAAGTGATGTAGATCGACATGTGGTTTGTTTTGGAGCTGATCCACTTAACGCTGATAATTTAAGAACCAGTGTTTCTGATCCTTTATTAATAGCTTGGAGTGATCAAGAAAATGTAACCCAATGGGAACCTTTACCTAATAACACTGCAGGCTCTTTAAGATTATCTGCAGGCTCTTCAATTATTGGCGCTATTAGAGCACGACAAGAAACTTTAGTTTGGACAGATACTTCTTTATATTCAATGACGTTTATAGGTCAGCCTTTTACTTTCGGCGTTAATTTAGTAAACGAAGGTGTAGGACTTATTGGACCCAATGCCGCAGTCAATACTCCTAAAGGTGTGTTTTGGATGGATAAGAAAGGCTTTTACACTTATAACGGAGCTATTCAAGACATTCCATGTACCGTTCAAAACTATGTGTTTAGTGATTTAAACGAAGGACAGTCTTTCCAAACATTTGGATTTTTAAATAAAGAGTTTGATGAAGTAGGTTGGTATTACTGCTCAGCAGATTCTTTAGTCATAGATAGATATGTAGTTTTTAATTACGAAGATGGTGTTTGGAGCATAGGCCAACTTACAAGAAATGCATGGATAGACGAAGGAATATTTAATAACCCTATGGCGACTTACACCGACTCTTCAGGAACAGGTTATTTATACAATCATGAAACAGGTAACGATGACGATGGTTCTCCAATGGACAATGTGTTTATAGAGTCTAGTGACTTTGCACTAGGAAACGGAGAACAGTTTCAATCAATTAGCAAAATTATTCCTGATGTTAAATTTACAGGCAACGGTGGTTCAGATCAGACTATTAACTTTGTACTAAAACAAAGGAACTATCCAGGTGAAAGTTTAGCTACAGACTCAACAAATACCTGCACAGCAACCACTACAAAAATAGACACCAGGCTTAGAGCAAGACAAGCAGCACTTAGGATTGAATCAGATGATGATAATACTGAAGGTGTTAGGCTAGGTTTAGGATTTAGAGTTGGAGCTACTCGTATGGATCTAAAAGTAAATGGTCGAAGATAATGGCTAAATTATTAGAAACTAAACTTCCAATAGCCATAGGCGAAATATCTCCTGATACTTTTAACAGATTAGTTAGGGTATTAGAGCTTAGTCTTAATAAAGTCGATATAGACTCTACTCTGTCGGTTAATGAAACACAGCGTAATCAAAACAAATTTCAACAAGGCGATATTATATGGAACCTATCTACAGAAGAACTGCAACTATGGAACGGTGAGGAATGGATAACACTATACGAGGGAGAACAATTCGGAGTAGAAGGCGTTGCTTCTTTAGGCAAAATAACAGTATCAACGGGTGGAGCTACAACAATAACGATATGATGGACAGAGTTAGATTATTAGAAGAGCTTATGTTAGATGAAGGTGTTATTCATGAGATTTATAATGATCATCTTGGATATGCTACATTTGGTGTAGGTCATTTAATTACAGAAAGAGACGAAGAACACGGACAACCTTTAGGAACACCTGTATCAGAAGAAAGAGTTAAAGATTGTCTAAATGCAGACGTAGACATCGTATGCAAAGAACTAGATAAAAACATGCAATGGTGGCGAGGTCTTAATGATACGAGACAACGTGTACTAGCTAACATGTGCTTTAATCTAGGTTATCCTAGACTTAGCAAATTTAAAAAGTTTTTAGCTGCAACAAAAGATGAAGATTGGGAAACAGCTGCTGTTGAGATGATGGACAGTAAGTGGGCAACTCAGGTCGGAGACCGAGCTGTAAGGCTTAAGGAGAAAATGTTGAATGGCTAAAAAAACTAAAAAGAAAGCACAAAATGTGTCAAACTATAAAAAATCATTGAGGAGACCATAATGAGTTTGTACGAAAACATACATAAGAAAAGAGCATCAGGACGAAAAATGAAAAAGAAAGGTGCTAAAGGTGCGCCAAGTGCTCAAGACTTTAAAAATGCAGCAAAGACCGCTAGAAAGATGAGAGACGGCGGTGTTTTTATGCCAGGTATGTCCGCAGTGCAAAGCAAAGGTTGTGGCGCAGTATCAAACAATCGCAGGAAGAAAACTAAATTAACATAGGAGAAAAATATGCCTGGTAAGAAACTATCACCAAAACAAAAGAAGTTAGCTGGAGTAGCTAAGCCTCGTAATAAAATTACAGGGGCAGACTTCAAAAAATTAAAGAAAAGAAAGAAAAAATAATGCCTGCAAAAAAGAAAACTCCTAAAAAGAAAAGCGGTGCAAAACCTACGAATCCAGCTTTGTATTCTAGAGTTAAGTCAGAAGCTAAAAAGAAATTTAAAGTATATCCATCGGCGTATGCTAATGGTTGGCTAGTACGTACGTACAAGAAACGTGGAGGTAAATACGCATAATGGCTAAGCCTACTGGCGGACTAACTGCATGGTTTGGAAAAGGACCTAAAGGCGATTGGGTAGACATAGGTGCTCCTAAGAAAAAAGGTAAGTTTCAAGCTTGTGGTAGAAAGTCTGCTAAAGGCAGTAAGCGTAAATACCCTAAATGTGTGCCTAGATCAAAGGCTAAAAGTATGACAGCAGGACAAAGAAAGAGTGCAGTAAAAAGAAAAAGAGCAGCTGGTAATCCAGGAGGAAAGCCTACTAATGTTCGTACAATAATAAAAAAGAAAAAAAGTGGCAACAAGAAAAAAAGCTAACCCTATACGCAAAACGACTGGTAAAGGCGGTAACTACCGTCCTACCAAGAAAGGCGCGGGCATGACTAAAAAAGGTGTAAAAGCCTATAGGAAAGCTAACCCTGGATCAAAGTTAAAAACTGCAGTGACAGGTAAGGTAAAGAAAGGTAGTAAGGCAGCCAAACGACGTAAATCTTATTGCGCAAGATCTGCGGGCCAGCTTAAAAAGAGCTCTGCTAAAACTAGAAACGATCCTAATTCAAGAATTAGGCAAGCGCGCAGAAGGTGGAAGTGTTAATGAAACTAGGTATATTAAAAACGTTAGTAGGTACAGTTGCTCCAACAATAGGAACCGCATTAGGTGGGCCTATGGGTGGCATGGCTGCGAATATGATTTCTGAAGTATTAGGATGCGATCCTGAGCCAAAGAAGATACAAAAAGCTATGGAAACAGCTAGTCCTGAACAACTAGCGCAGTTAAAGAAAGTAGAAGCTGATTTTGAAGTGCAGATGAAAAAGCTAGATATAGATTTATTTGCATTGGAAACAGCTGATGTACAAGATGCTAGAGGAAAATTTAGTAAAGATTGGACAGCTAGAATTATAGGAATATTTGTTGTAGGTGGGTTTATGGGCTATATATTTTTAGTGACCATCCAGCCCCCCGAACAGAACTCAGAGGCATTAATCAACCTGGTTCTCGGATACCTTGGTGGTTTAGCGAGTGCTATTATATCTTTTTACTTTGGGGCTTCTAACAAACAAGACAACGAATAGAAAAAACGATAATATAGGTAATGTTATGGCAGATATAGACTTTAGTTGGATGGATGATCTTTTATCAGATGATACTGATTACGGCTACCTGTTTGACGATTCTGATGATGGTGCAGTTAATTTAGATTTTGATTATGATCCTAGCAACTATGGCCTAGGTGCTTTTAATCTTTCCAATTTGTTTAATGACGATGATGATTACAGTTATTTGTTTGGTGACGATGATAATGACTCAGCTTACAGTTACTTGTTTGGTAACGATGATGCTGGCCCAGTTAATTTAGATTTTGACTATACACCTGGCGTAGATTTTAAGGATACTTATAAAAATTTGTTTGACGATAATACCGACTACAGTTATTTGTTTAATAACAAAGGTGACGGAACTATGTCCGAAGACGATTACAAAGGGATTCTTGGATTAGGTATTGGACCCAAACTAAAAGATTTTTTTCTGGGGACAGAAGACAGTGCTGGTTTTTTAGGAAATTTTCTTGGTGGCGGAGGAAACAATAAAAAAAGCGGTGGCTCAAACACTGGATTAGCTGGCCTTCTACAAAGTTTGATGGGAGGAGGTAATAACAACAGTGGTCTTTTTGGAGGCAGTGGCTTAGAAACAATTATTAAATTAGCAATGATTAATAAATTAAGAAAACAAGACAGAGACGATCCAAACGAAGTTGTTCCTATTGGCAGCGATGCTTTTGCAGCTGTTGGACAAGGACAAGGATTAGGCACTATGCCTGACTACAGAGTTTTCAACATACAACCTGCATTAATGCCAGGTGTAGGATACGCTAATGCACCGCCTCCTGGAATGAAACAAGGTGGAGTCAGTGATGGTCCTGGAGACATAACACTAGCGAGATTAGAGCCAGGAGAATTTGTTATGACAAGGAAAGCTACTGATAACATAGGTGCTAAGAATTTATACAAATTAATGAAAAACGCAGAGAGGATGAACTAATGGCAAGTTACTTAGATCCTACAACAGTAGTAGAGTATGAAAACCCCGCTTATGAGGCTATGCGTCGTGGGTTCTTGGAATCCGCATTCGGTTTAGCTAAAACACCTACACCTATTCCTGTTCGACAATACGCAGGATTAGATCCTATGCAACTTTTTGCCAGAAGTTTAGCTGGCGGTCTGGGTGGGTTTACCCCATACATACAACAAGGCGGACAGATGATGCAAGAAGGTCTAGACGTTACGCGTCAAGGACAAGGAGCTCTTGCTGGAGCACAAGGCATGTATGGACAAGGTGCAGGATTAGTGAATCAAGGCGCAGGCATGTATGGAAGAGGCGCAGGTCTAGTAGATCAAGGCGCAGGTTTATATGGATTAGGTACACAAATGACTGGCGAAGCCTCTAATTATTTTAGACCAGGCGCTGCTAGTGCTTTCTATAACCCTTATGAAACTTCCGTTGTCCAACAAACATTAAGAGATTTACAAGATGCAGATGCTAAAAGAAGCATGGGAAACAGACAGTCTGCTGTAAGTTCAGGTGCTTTTGGCGGTTCTCGTGGCAGAATCATGGAACAAGAAAGAGAAAGAGCGTACGGTAGAGGAGCAGCTGAAGCTGTCGGCGATATTAGAAGAAAAGGTTTTGAAGGTGCAAGAAGCGCTGCTATGACAGCAGGTCAAGGTCTTGGTGCTTTAGGCGGACAACTTGGACAATTTGGTTCAGGTCTAGGTAGTCTCGGCGGACAGTATGGACAGTTTGGAGCAGGGCTAGGAAACTTAGGCGGACAGTTCGGACAATTTGGTTCAGGGCTAACTAATGTTGCTAGTCAATACGGTAACTTAGGAAGAGGCATAGGTAATTTAGGTACAAGTTTTGCTGGTCTTGGAACTACTGGACAAAGTAATTTACTAAAACAAATTAACGCAATGGAAGGATTAGGCTCTACAGCGCAAGGCATACAAGATAAAATGTATGGAGCTGAATTTGATGCAGCTACTAAAATGGCTAGTGAACCTGCTAGAAGATTAACGTTATTACAAAGCATGTTAGGAATGCTACCTCAAACCAGAGCAAAAACTACATTTGGTGCCGCTGCTGGAACTGACCCAATAGCAGGAATATTATCGTTACTGGGAGTAAATATATAATGCACGAGCAGTGGAAGAAAAGAAAAATGTTCTCTAATAGAGAGCAAGGTATTATGTCTGGACTTGATCCTGTACCCATGATGGCTGGAGGCTCTGTGCCTTACCCTGGTATGGAAATGGGAGGCGTAGTGCCTCCACATACACATCCAGAACTACACTCACATTCTGCTCCTTCAAGAGGCATAGACCCAGGTTTTATAAGAAAAAGAAATCCTGAAACAGGTGCTATGCTTCCTAAAATGCAAGTGGGCGGTGTCGTTCCCGAAGAACCGTCAATAGAAGAAAGAGTAGCGGCACTTGCAGCTGCACAAGGAATTAGTGTAGGCGAGGCTCGTGGTCAGTTGTTGCAAGCCACAGCAGAACAACAAGGTCTGTCTCTCCCTGAAACAGCCGTGCAACAATTTTCAGTAGGCTTAATATCATTAAGCGATGCTTTGTCACAAGGCATTCCTAAAATGCAAGTGGGCGGTGTCGTCCCTCAACCACAGTTATTCGAAGAAGGCGATGCTGAAGTTAATGATGCGTTAAATAACTTAGCCAGTATAACCAAACCAGATGTCCCTGATATGCCAGCTACTAACAGTACATCTGTTATAAAAGAAACAATAACGGAGGACCAAGGACCTTCAAGCGTAGAGAAAGAACCTTTTCAAAGAATGGCTCTTAACATTGTTAAGCAAGCTACAGAAATGGTAGAAAAAGAAGACTATGCAAATGCAGATGAAGTACAAGCTCAAGTTAAAGAAGAGTTAAATGCTATTGACGATCAATACCGTTTACAGACAGGAGCTACGGATTCTATCCTGACAGAAGACTTTTTAAATTTATTGGATAGAGTTACTGTCGCTGAACAGACAATGGAAGATATTCCTAAAATGCAAGAGGGCACTACAAAAGAACAAGCAGCCATGATGGATTTAGAATCTTTTATTCGTCAATTAGGTGGGGGTGTTGCAGGGGATCCAGAAAAAGTAAAAGCTATTATTAAAACCTACAAAGAAGCTAGTGCAGGCAGCGAGGATGCACAACAAGAACTACAAAGGTTAGCTAGACGAGGTGCTATGTTAAGTGGCAAAAGTAAACAAGGTGGCGTAAGCGGACTGATGGATGTATTGGGCCAAGCTGATCTTGCTGAGGCTAACGTTTTAAGTCCAATGCCTAAACAAATGAGTGCTAATGAAGCAGCCATGGACAGATTAGCATTAGAACTTGAAACAAATTTATACGGCGGCACTAAAGGCAGCGGAATGACAGCTGAAGCTAGGAATCTTTTATTATTGCAAAAAGTTATGTCTATGCCAGATGGACCTCAAAAAGAAATGCTTTTAGATAAATTTAACGTAGACACAGACGCTAAAGTAGTAAAAGACTTTGCAATTAAAATTGCTAGTGACCTTGGAAAACTTAAACCTAGTGAATTAAAAGTATGGAAAAAAGCTAACGGGTTTGATACTGGAGAAGAGTTAACTATCGCTGAAATAGCTGTAAGACAAGCACAAGCCTTAGCTGGAGCTATATCAAGTAGTGGTGGTTCTTCTGCTCCTGCAAGTAATGCTGGCGGAAACAGCGGTAATGCTGGAGTCTAGCTGTGTCAGCTACTCCTGAAGTATTCCCTGTAATAAACGCAGATGGCGTTACAATTGTCACACCTCCAGGTGTAAGCTACGAAGAAGCTAGAAGATTAGCCAAAGCTAAAGCAGATCTTTTAGAAGCTCAATACGGTTCTAGGGATGCTATCCCTGCGGGAGAGTACAATTCACAAGAAGGTGTAATAGACACGCCAACAGGCGATGAACCTTACTTTCCTGGTAAATATGCAGGAGTAGCCTTCGAAGGTTTAAAACGAGGAACCCGTGGTCTTGTAAGTGCTGTAGACACAGCTTTTGACACAGGTTTTAATTTAGGTATTTTTAGAGACCCTGTAACTGACGAAGACATTAAAGCTAAACAACTTGTTATGCAACAAGAAGCTTTAGAAGAAGCAAATATTAGTGGTCCTAGAGTTCAGTTTATGGATATTCTTGGAGAATGGAATCGACAAGATTTACTAGACGAACTTAATTACGAAAACCTTCCAGAAGAAGAAAAACAAAAATCTAGAGAAAGTTTGTCTGGTTTTGATTTGGACGCTCCTGAAAAGTCTATTACTGATATGGTCGCGCGTTGGGCAATTGGAGGCATGACTGAATCAGTGCCGTGGATGGCTCCTCAATTAGCGGGTGGTTACACCGCTATGCGAACTGTTCCAGATCAATTAAGTAAAATACCTGTAGTTGGAAAAAGAATTGAACCTGTAGCGAAAGCAGCTGCTTTTGCAGTTGGCGCAACTATAGCTGGTGTACCCCAGTTTTACGGATCTAATTTAGAAAGGTCAATACAAGAAGGTAAATTAACAGAAGAAGAACTTAACAAACCTGGAGGGTTTGCAGCTTCTATTGCTCAATCTGCTTCGGACTCGTTGTTTTATGCAATCATTGGAAGATACGGCGGACCTATACAAAAATCCACTGCTACCGATGTATTAAAAAATATAGCTAAAGGTGCAGCTGTAGGGGGAGCCACTGAAGTACCTACTGAAATAGTTCAGCAAGCTTTAGAAAGATTACAAGCTGGACTACCTATTAGTCCGTCTGATGAAGAAGCTTTACGCGAATATATAGAAGCAGGTGCGTTAGCACTTGTGGCAGGAGGAACATTGGGAGGAGGTGTTAGCGGAATACAAAGCGCAACAGCCGATAAACCAGAAGGGCCTAGTTTTGCTTTTAGTGATCCAGCAGATATGTCTGGAACTTTGTCTCGTGTTAGAAATGCTGAAATACAAGAAGAAGTGGAATTTACTTTAGATCTTCCAGAAGGACCTGTTCCTATTATTGATACTGTAGAAACTCAACAAGAAACTCAACAAGAAATCATAGAACAAGTAGACCAAGAAACAGGGCCTAGAAAAAATTTAGCTCCTAACAATATTAAAGTTAGACCAAGCGATAGAATAAACATTGACCAAAACACGCAACGAGCTTATCCATTTGACTCACTCCCAGAAGACGCAACTGTTCGTTTGTTTTATGGTTCTTTACAACAACAAGAAACAACAAATGCAGACGGAGAACCACAGACCGAGACTGTTGCACTTCCTTTAGTTGATCCTGAAACAGGGCAAAAAGTTTTTAAAGACTATAAAGTAAGTGAGTTTATTTTGCCTGGAGAAACAGAACCTAATTCTAGGCTACTCAATAAAATGGAAGTTGAGTTAGATGGCACTGTCTATAAGCCTATTTGGGATTCAATAAAAGATATTGAAGGACGAAATATAAATTCTTTTGCTTTAATTCCTATGGGAACTGGACCTCAAATGAGGGTAGAACGTAAAAGGAGCGGACCTCTTAATCTTTTAAACATACTAAGAAAAGATACAACAAACTTAAATGCGGTTCCTGATACTGCAACGCAAGCTGAAATAAATGAACAAGAAGAAGCTAAATCTTATTTAAAATATATATTACATAATAAAGGCAGAGCGTTAACTCCTAAAGGAGCGTTGCCGTATGACGAATTTGAAACTTTAAATAAACAAAAATGGCTTAATAGAGGACAACTTAGAGAAGCACAAGACATAGATAAAAGAATGCAGCTGGCCTTGAAAAAAGCTGTAAAACTGCAAGAAACAGTTAACAAACAAATAGAATTTAAGAAAGGAACTATGGAACTTTTAGAAAGTTACTGGAGTTCTTCGGACCAAGTAAATTTACAAGACCTGCAAAAACTAGGACATGACCAAGAGTTTATTGATAATGCAGTTGAGTTAAGAAATATAGTGAACACTAACTCTAAAAAAATTATTAGTCTTTTAGAAAGTTTAGACCCAGAAGGAAAAAAATACAGTAAAGAACTGCGACAAGTTATTCAAGAAAGACTTGGTAGTTATATGACACAAGCTTACAGTTTGCACACAGATCCTTCTTTTAAAGCACCTAATAGATTAGGAGCTTCTGCACAAGAAAGAAAAAATCACACTCTTGCAGTAGATTGGTTGGCTAAACGTTTAACAGATCAAAAAGATTTAATGCCTGGTCAAGATGCAGTTTTAGAAGCAGAAAAATTATTAAATAAATTGTATAGCAAAGAGTCTCGTCCTGAAGCACTTGGTCAAATTATGGGCGAAAAAATACTTGAGCCACTACCTGAAATAACTCCTACAGATTTAACAGGTGCACAAATAGATACACCTCAAGGCATTCTACAAACAAGAAAACAAATTCCAAAAGAAATTAGACTTGTTATGGGAGAGATTAACGATCCTGGAGTTAGGATGGTTTTGACAGCTGTTAAACAATCGGAGTTTATTAATGGACTGGTTGCTCTAGAAGATTTATTTAAACTAGCAAACGAACCAGGTAACAGGTGGGTATCCAAAGTACCTTCGGGGAGATTTGACTATTTAATTAGAGGATCTGAATTAAATCCTTTTAGTGGTTATTACACAACTGAACCAATAGGCAACGCACTTAATGCTGCACTTGGAAGCGGTTTAGTAGGAGATGCTTTTCAAGCAGGCACCGAAGCTCGTCAACAAGCTTTTAATATTTATAAAAATTTAATTTTAATTCCTCAGACATGGACAAGAGGGGGAAAAATATTATACAGCCCATTTACTCAAACACGTAACTTAGTCAGTGGTGCAGGATTTGCTATCGTAAATTCAAACTTTAACTTAAATAATTTTGGTCCAGCTCTAGAACAAGCAGGTGCTTATGTAAAAGGTCTAACTCCAAAACAAGCTAAACGTTTAGTGGATCTAGGTGTTATGAATACTTCTCCGTTTATAGGAGACTTAGCTAGGACGTATGAATTAGCTGGGAGAATGGACAGCGTCAGTGGAGTAATTGGACTTGTACAAGAACGTCAACGAACTTTAACACAACCGTTTAAAGGACAAGTTGGAGAGTTTGTAAGAAAAACATATCAATTTGGAGATGATTTTTGGAAAGTAGTTAATTATTTAGGAGAGTTTGATAAGTATACAGAAATGTTTGCAATGCCTTCTCAACTAGATTCTAAGTCTCCAGAATTTTCTGAAATGGTAGAAGAGAATATAAGAACCATAGAGCAACTTATGGAACGTGGGGACAGACGAGCTCTACCGTTAAATAGCAGCACTCCTGAAGGCAGGTTAAATGAGGCGATTGAAGAATTAGCGGCCTATAGAACTAGACAAAATGTACCTAACTATGATTTTATTGGTACTTTTGGAGAGATTGTAAGAATAGGACCTACAGGAGATTTTGTTGCTTTTCCTACTGAGCAAGTAAGAACAAGCTGGAACACAGTTACGTCTGGTATTACAGAAATTAAAGTTGGAAGAAGGCTACAAGAACAAGGTAAAACGGAATTAGGAAAACAAATAGAGAGACGTGGATGGACACGAGTAATGAGCTACACTCTTTACAACGCTACAATAGGCGTTGGAGCTAAAGGTCTAGCATTAGGACTAAAAGGATTGAAATGGGGTGCGTATGGAGCACTCGGTATGTTTGCAGCTGGTTGGGGAGAAGATCGAAACGAAATAATCTTAGACATAGACAGCCGTACAGGTGTTGTCCGCACTGTAGACACGAGTGGCACAGATGCGTATGACGTTATAACTGAACCTATTCGTGCATTAATTAGAGGAGTAGTTACAGGAAGATCTAATTGGGAAAAAACAAGTGGGGCTGTTACAGGTTTCGCAGAAGGATTAGTAAATTTCTTTGCTCAATATTTTAGTCCTTCAATTTATGCAAAAGCTTTTACTGGAGCCTTAACTGGGACGGATGATAGAGGAAGAGATATACGTGATAAAAACGAATCTTTAACGAAACAAGGAAGTGACACTCTTAAATATCTTTACGATCAATTACAACCTGGTATATCAACCACAGCAAGACAATTTATGCAGGCAGAAGGTGAAGGAGCAGAACAACTAGATCGTTTTAACAGAGAGAAAACTCTTGAAGACGTAGCTAAAAGAGGTTTTGGTGCTACTGTAAAAGAAAAAAACTTACCGAAAGAATGGGCAAGTTTTAAATTAACAGAGTATTTAAAAAATGTTGGTAAAGCTGTTAGCGATTATAGATCTCCTCAATACAAAGGAGGCAGTGAAACATTAACTGTTTCAGATATTATTGAGGCTTATAACCGTGCGAATGAAACTTACTATAATTTAGTCTTGCAAGAACGTAAAAGAATTAATGCAGCAGGAGATTTAAGTATATCTGCTGAAACCATGTTTGGAGGTATTGATTCAGACAGGCTTAAAAACATTTCTAAAAGAGACAGAGCAAACTTGCAATTAGAAGATATAGGAAATGAAGATGGAGGGTTTGATGATATTAATTTTACTCCCATTGAACCTAAAAACTTTTTTGATGAGGCAGTAGCAGACGCAAGCGCAGAGTTAGCTCGAAAAGGAAAACGTGACGAAAGACTTGAAAGAATGGAATTTCCTCAAGAAGCTTTAGATGAACTTGAAGCAGTGTGGGAAGAAAGAATTTTAAAAGGTTACAACCCTCCAGCAGTACAATCCGACGTTATGATTAAAGCTCTTGAGTATTTTGGTCTTGCAGAAGACTAAACTTTTCTACACGCTCCATCCAAGCTTCAGCAGCTCTTTTAAATTCATCACCTTCAAGAATAAACTCTTGGTATAGACAATCTACAGAACACATCATGATTACACCTTTCTGTATGTCTGTGCCGTACAGCTCGTTGTGCGCTAGTGCGTAGGCAGCTAACTGTTGAAAGTAGTCCCACACCCACTGTCTGCGTTTAGGTTTGTTGGTTTGTTTAAAGTCCATGATTGCTAGATCATCGTTGTGTACACCAATAACATCAGCCTTGCCAGCATAGCGTTCAGGATAATACAAAGATATTTCACAGCCATACACCTGTGATACGTTAGGCAAACCTTGATCCATAATAGTACAAGCCATTTTGTAAGCACGTTTTTCTTCTGCGTCTCTAGGTACAAAATCCCAGATGTCGCCATTAATTAGTTGCTTTTCTAGAATGTCGTGCATATAGGATCCTCTAGTCGCAGCTTCTGTCCTAATACGCTCAGCTTCTTCTTCGCCTACTCTTTCTATCCATTGTTTCAAGAAGTCGCCTTCTTTAGTTCCAGATAATATAGTAGTGACAGATGGTAGTTTTACTCCGTTGCAATCGTAAACTCGACCAGTTGGCCTGTCTTCGCTGGAGAACACACCGTACTCGTACGGAGACTCGTACAGTATTTTATTTTTCATAACTACGCCTTAGGTACGTCGTTCAGCTTTCCGCTATCAAGATCGTCTTTTAATCTTCTAACAGCATACGCGAAAACATTGCTAGTAGGTCTATCGGTTCTCTCACCAATAATAGCAGCAGTTTCTACGATTTCTTTACGTATTGCTACGCTCTTCCATTTACTTGTATCCATCTTTACTCCTGTAGATAACATTATACATTATAATCTAAGATATATCTTAATTTTTCTTAGGTTCCATTGAGTCGCCCCAATTCTTTCCAATCTCAGCATCAACCTTGTTTGGAACATCCAAAGCTACAGCTTCTTCCATCAAACGACAGATGTTTTCTACATCTTCGTCAGACTTTATAGAAAACACCAGCTCGTCATGGACTTGCAAGAGTGGGAGATAACCCGCCTCATAACAATGGACCATGGCCTGCTTAGTCATATCTGCTGCTGAACCTTGAATTAGTTTATTTAGAGCTTTGTAAACAAACGCTCTTTTGATCTCGCCGTTGTATTCATGCACGGCTTCTTTGTGTTTCATCGGTCTACCTGTTCCATACTTCAAAGGCTCCCACATATCAAAGTGACAACGCCTCCCTAGTATGGTTTTGATGTAGCCTTTTGAGTTCGCACTACGCATAACCGAATCAGCTAACTGTCTAACAAATGGTGCGTAGGTATTAAACTTAGCTAATATCTCTGACGCTTCGTCTACAGTAACGCCCAGCTGATCTGCCAACTTACCTTTGCCCATGCCATACATAATGCCAAGTCCTATTGTCTTTGCAGTTTTCCTATCAATGTCTACCAAGTTAGCTACCTCTTGGTGAAAGTCTGCATCACCAGCATGGTACGCATCTGCAATAGCATCTGCCCCATCGTACTTAGATCGACTGGCATAGTGTGTCAGTATTCTAGGTTCTTGTTGTGAGAAGTCAGCAGAACACCACAGCTCTCCTTCTTCTGGTAAGAACAAAGATCTAATTAAAGGGCCAATCTCTTTATTACGTGCAGGTACTTGTTGTAAGTTTGGATTGCTCATGGACAACCGACCTGTGACTGTACCGCCTGACTCACCTTTGAGCTGACGTATCTCTGCATGTATCCTTCCGTTGTGAGCATGTTTTAATATGGAATCAATAAACGTACTATGTGTTTTGTTTACTTCTCTAGCTTCGCGTATCAACTTAGCGATAGGGTGAGAGTGGTTCTCTAAAAAAGCTTTTGTAAAACTAGGCATCCCTGTTGGTGTCCTAAGATACGTAAGGTTCATTGCATCAAATACTTTTGCTAATGAGTTGGCTGCCCACAGTTGTAGTTCTGCAACACCCGATTCATCTTTAATCTGTTGAACAATGTCTTTCTCTCTTTTAATAAGTTGTTTCTTTAGTGTCTCAGCTCTTTCTGTATCGACACGAACACCCTTTTGTTTCATTGCAAGAATGACAGGAAGCACTCGCATTTCTAAATCAAACACGTTCCATAGGTTTTGTTCTTCTAATAAAATCTTGAAGTGATTCCATAATTTAAGCGTGAGGGCTGCGTCCTGTGTTGCATAAGTACCCACATAAGCTGATGGTAGCCGCCACATTTCAGCCTTAGGATCCAATCCCCACTCCTCCGCAGCAGCATTTAGCTCTGCCTCAGTCTTACCTTCATTTATGTATTCGCGACCTAGTGCATTCAAAGAATACCAATATTGATTCTCGTCAATTAAAGGAGCGACGACCATCGTATCGATAATCCTGCCATTGATAGGCACACCTTCTCGTGTCAACCAACCAACATCGTAACTAGAGTTGTGAAATATCTTGTCACTCTCTGTAGCACAGATCTTTTTAGTAAACTCTATGACTTTCTTTTTAGAAAAGTTAAATCCTTGCTCATGGGCAAATGGAAAGTAATCTTCGTAACCGTCTATTGCAAAAGAAATACCGACGACCTCACCATCACCTCTGATGTATCCTGGTCCTAGTTCTTTCAAACCTGGATCTCTAGTCTCAAGGTCAATGGCAATCTCTGTTGCCTGACATAATTTCTCTGTTGGAAAACTATCGGGTGGTATCCACTCCGTTGGGGGCTTATAAACAAAACTCATATAACGTACCTGTAATAATCATCTTGG
>Ga0110931_1000431_pt1 | contig 15879 bp, 24 predicted proteins | sample 4_EtaG_FD_79333 | JGI IMG/M metagenome (GOLD analysis project Ga0110931, IMG submission 79333) | Marine viral communities from the Subarctic Pacific Ocean - 4_ETSP_OMZ_AT15127 metaG (version 2) (version 2) | ecosystem: Environmental > Aquatic > Marine > Oceanic | place: Pacific Ocean | collected... | reverse complement strand
TGCCTTCCGGCAACAGCTCGGCCAGGTGTGCCTTCGCCGCCAGGCCCCGCTTTTTTTCCTCTTTGTCTCGCGTTCGCACTTCCGGACACCAGCAGTCGAGTAGCCGCACCCGCATCCGCCTGGTCACCTCGACCGTCAGCGTGTCACCGTCGTAGACCGACACCACTTTCGCGCGCGTTATCCAACCGGGCTGCGGGGCTGGCTGAGTTCGCCCTGCACCGAAGCTAACCAGAACAAGCATTAGCGACCCGCCTACGATGAGAGATGCCTTCATGCTTGCTTCCCTTCTGCACGTTCCAGTTCCGCCTGCAGGCGTGCCATGTCCGCTTTTATGTGCGCGACCGTTTCGTCGCGTGCCTGAGCGTGACGACGATCGAGCCGCCGCTGGGCCACTTTTTTTGCCGCTTTGGTGCCCAGTCCCAGCAGCCCTTTTCGGCTGAGGATATTGGTGACAAACCCGCCAGCCTTGTCCGAAAACAGATACACAAGTGCCGTCTGCACCACGCCGCTACCAATGAGTGTTGTAAGCATTAAACTGCTCCTACTTCTGCGAGTTCGTCGGCGTCCTGATCCTCTTTACGTCGTCTCCAAAACGCTCGGACTGCACCGACCAGACCCATCAACGCCAGAGGCTGGAACGATTTCAGAGCCGTCAGTTCCGCGTTTGAGGACTTCAGCAGCTCCATGCTCGACGACAAATCTTTCTTCAGTGCCAATGCCCCTTTCGCTTTGAGGAACGGATTCGCGCTCCGTGCGTTCGCGATGTCCTTCTTGATCTTTTCCGCCTGAGCACTGATCTTTGATTCAAGTTCCTCGCCGCGTGCTACGGCTGAGGCGGATGCCGATTTTGCTTCTGTCTTCACGCTTTCAAGGTCGCCACGCAACGACTTCACCGCACCAATCTTTTCAAACAGGTTGCCGTTCTTGATCGCGTCAATGTCTTTCTTGATCTCCGCGATCGCCGATTCGAGCTTCGTATCCGGGGTGGAAACCTCGATTGGCTGCGGAGCCGCGTCTCCGCCTTCTGCCGTGACAGGTGGTGGAAACTGGGCTGGCCGAGGCTGACCTGTGACAGCACCCGCCAGACCGTCGAGGATCTGGGACAGGAACCCGATGATTCCACCTCGTCGGCTGGGAAGATAGCCAGACTTGTACTCAGAGGAACCGCGAACCCAGATCACAGGAAAACTCAGAGACCTGCCTTCATACCCTGTATCCCGGCAAAACTCTTCAAAGAGCTTGCCTCCGTCCTGCCAGGTACGGGCACGCCTGTTGTAGTTAATCGTTGCCAGATTGAATTTGGCAAAGTGACCAATTTTGATGTCCTTCTTCAACGCCTCGCAGGCTCCGCAATCGTCGGTAGTAAACGCCACGACAAGACGCTCGCCCTGCACAGGGTCGCCTGTCAATGGGGCGCTTCCTGTCGACTCCAGACCTTCCGGCCCCGGTGCCTTTCCGCGAGCGATCCGAACCGCATCCCGCAGCGTTTCCCATTTCGCACACCCGCTCCCCCAATACTTCGAATGGGGCGTGTGCTGAGGCCCGCAGACACTCAAGGCCATACCGATCACGTCGCCGTCTGCATTCAGGACAGGACCGCCCGAGTAGCCCGGTCTGACAAGGCAAGTCAACTCCATCTGATGCGAGCCGATCGACTTCACCCTGCCGGTTTTCTGCTCGAACCGGCCTTCGGGGTAACCCAACACCGTACAGGCATCGCCCGGTTTCGGGGCTTTCGCCGCCAGTTTGTACGAGTGAAACGACTTCGCTCCCGACAGCTTCCAGACGGTCACGCCGGCCCGAGTCGATTGCTTTGTGCCGTCCGGGTTTGCAGGGGCCGTCCAGTCCGGAAGGCTCGGGTCCATCTGGAGCTTTGCGAGACGCTTTGCCGTGATCTTATCGCTCAGTCGATATTCCGACTGGTGTGGCAGTCCGTGGATGCAATGCAGGAGAAGGTCGCCCTCCACAACGAAGCCTGTGGCCCCATCGAGAAAGGCCAGCGGCCACTCCACCGTCTCCCTCGCCGCCGCCGCCGAGCCCAACGCTATACACAACAGGGACGCTAATGCCGTTTTCATGATCGCTCCGTCAGTCCTTCTAGGTAGTTCTGAATACCGTGGTCACCCATCAGACTGGCGTGCCGCCCGCGCAGCAGGTTTCGCGCGAGTGAATACAGTCGTATTAACAGACCCGGTCGCGGGTGGATGTCGCCTTGGTGTGTGATGAATATGGGGAGCCCAACGTGCCGGAACCGGATCGGTGCCGGCACCCGCGCCACGATGTCGCTGCGGTTGAACACCCGGAAATACTTGCCGGCATTCTGCAACGCGAACGCTCTGGCAAACTCTCGATTGCCTACTCGCGGAGAACCAAACGTCGCCAACATCCGGCAGCCAAACCGGGACGCCGCCAGCGTGGCGAGGGCTCCACCGAGGCTGTGACCGGTGATGTAGAGATGCTCGCGTGCTTCCGGACTCAACGCCTGCAGCGCGTCGTCCAGCTGCGTTTCGACGGACGCAAACGCAGCTGCGAACCCGCTATGCACCTGCCCGCCCGGCAGCCACGACGACTGCAAAACCATGCAGTCGGTGTAGAGATCGCGAGCCTGCCGCCACGCCCGAGACGCCACAGACCCGTTCGCCTGCAGCAGTTTGATGAGCTGCGGCACCTCGGTCCCGCGAAACGACAGCACCGCGTGAGTGCCGGCGTCGTGCAAATAGCACTGCGTATCGGTGCCAGCGTCTTCGATCAGCATTCCGCGACCGTCGCCGTACGCTGCTTCCGCGTAAGCCGCCAGCGCAAGCACCGCCGGCTGACTCCAGCCGCCGTCATACGTCTTCAAAGCCGCATCGTGTACCGCAAAGCGCATCGCACGCTCCTGTGTTTTGCGGTCACACTGTTCAGTGTAATCGTTTTTCACGCGACCTGCTCACGTTTTTTTGGGCCGGGCCGTCGTACCGGATCCAGTCAGCCAGCTTCACCTGATCTTTCAATGACAATGTGTTCGCCATCCTGTTCTCTCCATTTGGTTTACCCTCTCTCGCTCGTGCCACCACATCCAACAGCGGTGACTCCTAATACGAATCACTAGAATACATGCGTCCGTTGACCGCCTTCGTCTTGTTAACTGTCGGTTTCATGTTGTCTCGCAACCATCGAGTGGCCTCGCCCCAGTATCTGGTTTTGCAATGCTTCACTTCCTCGGCAATGTCGATGTCTCCGTGGAACACGACCGTGCCCTCCATCGCCACCAAGAGGTACACGCTCGCGCCCAGATTCCACAAATCGTCATCCGATATCTGCGGAGACACGAAGTCGTCAACCAAATGTACGAACGGATCAAGTCCGTTTACTTTGCTTTTGTAGCGATTCTGATTCTGTTTAAGGTTTACTACTCCTAATGAACGGGGAAGCCTGCCCCGTTTTCTGAGACGCCTCGCGATGTGGAAGTACCTGTCATCCGGTGACCACTCCTTGTCCTCCTCACCGTTCTCAGCAGCTGCTTTCGCTGCTTCCCGTTGCCTGATCTCCTTTGTCATCAGAACGACCCGCGACTCCGCCGACGACAGCTTCGCCTTAAGAGGCGTGATCTCGGATTCCATTCGCGACCGTTCCTCCTCCGCGATTCTCGCCCCTTCAAGAGCCGCTCGCCGTAGGTCAATCGCCGCATCCCGTTCTTCTTCCGCTTCCCTCAGTCGGCGACGCAGAACGCCTGTTTGATCCTTGATCGCTTTCAGTTTGTCCTGGCCCTTCCTGTCGACACCCAGATAGGTCTTCATGTCATCGAGCAGCTTTCGCAGTTTGGTCATTTCTCGTTTCTCCGCTTCCGCCGATTCGTCCCGTCAACAAGCACAGACCGGACGGTGTCCAGCAGGTGCAGAAACTCTTCCACGTTCTGAACCCGTTCCCCTGTTGCCACCAGATCCTTCGCCACCGTCAGTGCTGTCTTCAGCGTTCGCAGCAGAACCACGTCTTTGGGTATTTCCCTACTCGCCCGGCCGTGCCGGCGGGCTTCAATCTCCGGATCTGAATGCACTGCTTTGAGTCGCTGTGAATAGATCGTGTGGGCTTTGCTTGCCTTTGACACCGGCCGGAAGAACTCGCTGATGAAGGGCTTCGCATCGGGCGCTGATAATCGTGCCTGCGACAGCGTATTCAGGAATCCGACAATCGGTTCCTTCGCCGGACCGATGTTGTCTGGCAGAAACGGTCCCAGTTCCCGCAGCATTCGGTCGGACAACTTCGGCACTCCGTATGTCTCAAGAATCACACCGCACCGAATCACTTCCGCCAGTTTTTCCACCTCCTTGGCTGACCAGCCACCCATCAAAGCGACTTCGGCGGCAGCCATGCCTCGCTGCACAACCAGAACTTCCACCGCGCGGCGGCGAGTCCACTCGTACGGTTCCGCTCTGCCTTGCAGTCTGGCGTTTGCCAGCACTCGGATCGCATCGACCGTGTCATCTGAGTCTGTTTTGATCAGATACGCGGACAGCCTCGTACACCCGACACACTGAGCCGCGCTAACTCGCTGGACACCGTCCAGCACCCGATAGCCGTTGTCTGTGTCCAGAAGCATCGGGGCCGGTGCGGCCGACCCTCGCTCCATCAGCGCCGCATATTCGAGCACCGCGTCGTCATTGACCGGTTTCGGTCTCGCCAGGTTGTCCTCATTCCATTTCGGGGTCAGCAAACCCACACCCACGTTGTTGGAGTAGGTGAAATCAACTCCCATCTGCCCCAGAAAAGACTCTGTGCGACTGTCTTTTGTGAACATTCTCAACTCCTTGACCAACTCACCGCATCGAGCAGCGGCGGTTCGTAATCTTTAGTGATCGCCGCATCCGCATTAGCCAGCTGCGGCATGTTCTTCTCGATTGCGTCGGACAGCGCCAGCATTTTCTCTTGGAATGCCACGACCGACCGCGCGTCTCTGTTTTTTCTGCAGTTCTGCCGCAGCCACGTCAGCCACTCGGCATCGAGTCGGCGATATCCCACCGTGCCGTGCTCCGTCGCCATCGGGATGTCGTTTGGAAACGGCAGGTCCGCTCGCCCGGCGATCCAGTTCAGGCCGCGACTGACCCACAGTGCCATCGCCGGTGATTCCGCCGATGGGAGAGTCAGGCCCGTACCGATCTCGACGTGACCGTCTCGTTCCAACTGTTGTGTCTCTTCTCGCGACATCAAAGGTGTGCTCGGTGTCGATTGCATGTCTTACTTAGCCTGTCGGTTCCGCGTCGCACAGCGGCCGCAGCGGCGGCGGTTGAGCTGGTCGGCGTTCACCGTGTCTTGCCCCGTACAAGCGACGCACTCAGTGAGCGCGACGGGCTCACCGGTCGGCCGGCTCGTCGAGCGGCGTGTGCCGACTCGCAACACGCGGCGGCCGTTAAAAATCTGACCGACCAGATCCGGCACAATATCGCGTTCGCGTAGCTTGCTCATTTCGTCCTCTGCTTGTTTGTCACGGTGACAGAGACTCACCGTGGCTTTCGCTTCTTCCGCCGCACGAACGGAAACAACTCGTCAATTCGCAGTTCACGTTCTCCGACGACTCGACACACCGGACCGACGCCTGCCTGTTCGGGCCACTTGCCGTATTTTTTCCGGAAAGCGGATGACGCATTCGAGTACCGAAGACCGGAAAGGCCGAACTTGTAGAGCAATCCCATCCAGGCATTTTGAAGCTGTTGAGGTTCGGACTTTTTGCCTGTCGACGACTTTTTCTTCGCCGTGACTGCGACCAGACGCCCGTCCTCGGTTTCCGCCATCTGACCGCGTTGCAGCTTCATGTGCCCACACACGGGACATTTGCGGTACTTGCCGGGCAGCAGTGCTTTGCAACTGGGGCAGTGCCGCTCCGGCATCGCCTCTCGATTTTTCGAGCGAAGGTCATCCTGGCTCGCGCAGACATCCGCATTCTGATCGAGGGACCACGCCCGGTCCTCGGTTGGCCAACCGTGCTCGTAAACAGCGCCGGCATGGTCGATCAACAACGCATCGCTTTTGCTCGGATGAGATCGCAGAATTCGGCCGACCATCTGCAGGTACAGACGCCGCGACTTCGTTGGTCGCGCCAGCACACCGCAGCTGATTGCCGGCAGGTCCCACCCTCGCGTCAGCGTCGCACAGTTCACGATGACGTTGTTGTCGCCGCGCTCGGTGGCTTCAAAAATGCGGTCTCGCTCGATCTGCTCCGTGTCGTCGACAATGTAAGATGCTGCAATTCCCAGCCCGTTGAAGTGGTCGCAGACCGCCGCCGTGTGTGCCTTGTCAACGCAGAACACGACCGTTGGCCGTTCCTCGGCGTGCCGCTTCCAGTGCTCGACGATGTCGCCCGTCAGCTTCGGCCTGTTCATCCGTTTGCTCAGAAACGGTTTCGACCAATCGCCGGCCGACATCGTGCCGCCCGTTAAATCGGGACGGTTCGGTGCAAAGACTTTGCCCACCGGCACGTCGACCAACCGGCCGCTTTTAATCAACTTACTGTAGTCGGCGACCGTGACCAGACTGTCGTAAAACGGCAGCGACTGACCGTGTCCGGTAATCGGTGTCGCCGTCAGGCCGATGACCTTGGCGTTGCCACGACTCAAAATCTCCAGCCACTGCTTGCTGATCGCCACATCACACTCATCGACGATCCACAGATCCGGCTCTCGCCAACTGATCTTGCCCCATCGTGCTTTCAGCGTGTCTTTCGAAACGATCAGCAGCTGCGCATCCGGGTCGAACGTGTACTCGGAATTGCTCAGGAGCACCGAATACTCCAGCCCGGCTTCCGCCGCTTTTCGCGCCTTCTGAAATATCAGCTGCCGCCCGCTGGTGATGAACCCCACGCGGGTCCCTTGCTCCAGACACAGTGACTCGATGCCCAGTGCGATGATCGTCTTGCCGGTGCCAGTCGGTGCCACGAGCAACGGTCTCTGTTTGCCTGCCGCGAACAACTCACGCAGTTTTTCGACGGCGGCTTCCTGATAACTGTCCAGCGTGTACGTTCCAATGGCGATCATCTTCGCGCTCCTTCCGTGTCGCCTCGACCATCGCGTTACCGCGTTTCATGGTCGCGTTCTGCGCCCGCCGCGTCGGCTTCATGGCGCAACACTTTCAAAAACGAGCAATACATCCACACTGCTTCAGACTCATACAAACAAATCACCACGCCCTCTGGTGTCGTCGCATACAGCAAGTCGTCGCTCATACACCTTTCCGCTTTCTGAGCCAGCCGCGATACTCACACCGATTACAACCATTCAGGTCGCAGACCGGACATCGATTACCGGGTTCCCAGGCATAAACCTGCCCCTCAATCGATTCCAACGCGCTCTGCCAGCTGCCGGCGAACGGGCAAAAGTCGTTTTTTTCATTGATCGCTTTATCAACACTCATCAAATGGCTTCGCACTTCTGGCAACAGTGTTTTGCGAAGCGTTGCAAACGTGATCTGCAGCTGACGAAACAGCTTTTCTTTCTTCGACTCCTTGATAACCGTCTCTGGGTTCTCTGAGACCAGACGCACGCCCGCGTCATTCCACTTCCGGCCCGCCCGCAGGTTTTCGCACGCCGCCTTAATCGCCGTCGCAGGCTCCTTCGACAGTTGAATCACGTCGGATTGAGTGATGTTCGCTTTGTTCGACTCAATCAGCTGGGCCGCTTTCGGGTCGTGCTCGGCAATCACCGTCACGGCGTCATTTAGATACACGCCACGCCACATCGTCCTCGGGCTGACCTGCTGTTTTTTCGAAACCGTGGCTACCGCTTTGTTGATCGTTGCGTCTTTGCCAAGCGTTTCCTGATCGAGTTGATATTGATATCGCACGAGCTTGCCACGGTATGTGGCTCGCTGATTGTCCGTCACGTTTCGACGGCCGAGCTGGTATTCGTACATCCACAACCTTGCGGCCGCTCGTGTCGTCACATCGCTCACCACAACCACCGGTGGCGGGTTATCCGCATCACCATGTTCCTGATACCACAGCCACCGGTTGTGACCGTCGACCAGGACATGTTCGCCATCGATCTCCGCCGCCTTGAGCGGGTCCATAATGCCGAACTTCTGCAATTGAGCGTGCAGAGTCTGCACGGCATCGTCCGTTAATGGGTCGAGCAGTGTCTGGAATTCCGGGTCCAGTGTGACCTGATCGATCGAGATTGTTGTCATCGCTCCATCTCCTCAAAACCGCCATTACGACGCGGCTGTGTGTTGTCCAGTTGGATCAGAGGTAATACATGTCGCGTGAACACCTTGTGGGTGGCTCTGCGATCGGGACACACTACGTTCAGTGTTAACCCCACTTCTGACCAGAACCGCACCATCCGTAGCACTCTCACCAGACGTTCATCATCCGTCTCGTCTTCACCGCAGTTCACGGTGCGATCCCTCAGCAAACGTGTCGCCTCCAGGTTCATAAGAGGCACCGCATGCCTTACAAAAATCCGTATCCGTGTTTGATTCCCCTGCTTGCGTGGCTTTAGCCCCATCCCGGCCCGTAGCCACACCGACAGCATCTGCAGCACGCGGATAAAACAGTCGTCATCACTTTCACCAACCGGCCGTGACACCACCCGGTGGACATACCCCGGCTGATACGCCTCACGCCTCAGTGGCTGCGCGTCCTCTTCGTACAATTTCTGCACCAGAGAAATGGCCGGCTCAATTCGCTTTTCCATCAGCGAGTTCCTTCCGGCGACTTTCGATCCGCCCCTTGAACTGCGTCCGATCACCTGGAGACCATTGTCGAGACCGGTGCCACAGTTTCTCCAGCTCCTCGTTGGACAATGCCACAGCGACCGCTTGCTCTGCGTGATCTTTTCTGAATTCCTGTTCGGCGAGACGTTCATGAGTCACGGTGTCCGGGTCGTCGCCGGTTTCGAGCAGGAAGAACTGTCGCAGGGCATACTTCAGCGCCATCGTCATCATCTTCGATGACGCCTTGTCGCCAACGTCCGACGCTTCGGCGAGCACCTCTACCCGCGCTGTGTCTTCTTCGACTTGAAACACATACACGACACGGGCTCGCACATTGACCATGCGTTTGCCATTAGTCGCTAAGTATTCCTGCGAACTTTCGAAATGGATCGCTTCCGGATGAACCGTCATGTGCTGCTTTACCATCGCCGGCTGCAACACCCTGATCAGGTCCGCTTCGCCAAGGAACGAGTAGCTCAACCCGCGACTGGATTTCTTCTGGACATACGGGACCGCCGCCATCACGGCGAGTCGCGCCTTTTGCAGCTTCGTGCTCATCGGTATTCCTCCAGCTCCGCCTCATTACCAAATGCCGCGAAACTCATCGGCAACGGTTCGAGTGAGCCCCACCCCTCGTTGTGCCAAATTTCCGGCACGCCTTGACTGTCTGTGAGTGGGTCGTTGCCACTCAGCAAGTCTGCGGTTTGCAGTGTGGCTAACGCTTTCATGTTTGCTTCATGTGCTTCCGCCAGATCGGCGTACGTCACCTCCCACAGCATTGCCTCGCAGTGCGACCCGGTTTTCAACGCCGCCTCACTGGTGACGCTGATGAAACAAAACTTTGGAAGTCCTGTGACGTACAGGTAATGAGCGGCCTGGTAGGCATACCCGTGTCTTTTTCCCTCACGAAACCAGTCGTAGTTCTGCGTGGCTCGCGTCGTCTTGAAGTCGACGATGGTGTCGTCGACAAGCAGGTCGACCAGGGCCTTGACCGGCATGCCGTATGGACAATCCCATAAACACGCCAGCTCGACATTGTTTGGATTTCTGTGGCCGACGTACTGCGCAGTGCCGGGGTTGTCGTACACTGCGGCAATCTGCTTCTCGACAATCGCGTATTGATACGCCGTCATAATCTCGCGGCCGTCTTCCGCTGCCTGTCTCTCTACTTCCGCCAGATACATCTTGTGAGCGGCCTGGCGGCGATTGATCGCTGCGCCAATCTCACACCGGGCTGCCGAGCTTTTCTTCTCGTCCAGCACCTCGTTAACCTGCTCTGCGATGCTCTTGTCATCAATGACCTCATCAATGATGAGATACGACTTGTCCCAGCAATCCGGGTTTTCCATCGCACTGTGGAACGCTGTTCCCATGCGCTGTGCCGTCGTCGCCGGTCGCTGTTTCTGCTTCGCGATATACTGCGCGTGATAATCCATCGGGCCTTGCTTCTCCATCGCCTTCAGCATGCTACTGCTGATGGCGTCCAGCTCGTGATACTCCGCCGCTGTAATGTTCAACCATTGCCGTTCACTCATATTGGTTTTCCCCCACTGGCGTCAGCATGTGCAGTTCCGCTGTCACCTTTGCCTTAAATTCCGATCCGTTACACACATCAACGTCTTCGAGCGACACAGCTGCCCACCTCTCTTCGTGGCCGTCGTACCACACCACCCAGTCGACGCCGTCGTGTCTCACAGCAAACCACCATCGCGTGGTATCAAACCCGCTCGGCCTTAACTCCACCGTGCCCCATTCGTCGCTGTCATGAACGACAACCGTGTGGTCATGTGCTGCTCGCGTGATCTTCGACGACTTCACAAGACGTAGACCGGCCACTGCCGACTGCACTGTGCTTTCTGCCGCACTCATTGTCAGAATTCCGTTCACCACCGTCCGTGTCCTCCATGCCGTTGATATACCGCCCTTGAATTTCCTCACGCACAATCGCGACGGTCTTCGGTGCGTCGATTGCCATTCGCACCCTTTTAGATGGACCGTCTGATATCCTCGTGATTGTGATACGAATCACTCCGTCACTGGTGTTTACCAGCACTGCCTGTTCAGGCCGCCGTGTCAGTACCAATGCCACGGTTCACCTCCCTGTTATTTACAACTAAATGCTCCGCCCCGGCCTCGTGCCGGCGAGGACTCGTCCTATAAGTCGGCGGGTGTCGCCGTAATGCGTTGCGGCTTACTGCTGATTCCGTAGAACAACTTCGTCGTTGAGTTGTTTTCAATCGCGGTCGCGGCCGCACTCAAATGCTCTATCGCCAGTTCTAATTCTTCGGCCAGACGCTGCTCGCCGGGCAAATAGTCGCTCGCCTCGACACGGTCGTTCTCCGCTCGGAACTCGACTTGATACAGCAGTGCTTCCAGCAGGTCGCATGTGGCCGACAAACTGCTCTTGACGTTTACATAACTGCTTTGCTCGCAGAACGAACTCTCCAGCTGTTCCGGCGTCAGTGTGTCAGGCATCCTGCTCGTCTTTACTGTTATGCGTCACCGCGTTCATCACTTCGCCGAGGTGAAACCGTATCACTCGCGAGTTCACTCTGTGTGCCGGTATCTCTCCGTCGCGGGCCATGCGAAGCACGGTCGACTTTTTTACAGACAAAGACTCGGCAACAACTCTCGCACTTACTAACACTGTGTTATTGATAGGCATCGATGTCTCACTTTCGATTGCTGACCGAACCGTATACCTGAAGTGCAATGCCTCCAGATCAGTTGGTCGCGCCTAAGAACGTCGCTCGTTGCATCCGGCCCCTACAGGCCCGCACGGGCACTTACAGGCCGCTGCCGGTTTTTGACTTTTTTTATAAATTCGCCGATGAGCGGGACGCATGTTCGAGACCTAATCGGTACGCACGAACAGCGACTCGGGCTCGCGCCAACTCGCGGCGGTTCAGGGCGCCACCGTGCCACAGTGTGAGTTTATTCCCTGCGTACAATCCTTCGGTCTCACGCGCCTCGGTCCAGATTGCGAACGATCGGTCGTCAAAGCCGGCTCCGCAGTTTCCGACATAACCGAACGACAGTCCGGGCAGGTTGCACAGTTCTTCCCATTCGGACACCGGAACCACCTCGGCGGCTTTCGATGCCTCGAACAATCGAGCGTCGATCTCGGCTCGCAGGCGGAGGAGAAAACGGCGGTCGTCGCAATCTGTTGCGGTGGCGTTTGTCGTCATCGTTTCTGCTCGTCGGGTGGTGCGATTGAAAAGCAGCCAACACACGTCAGCTTTGCGCCTGCATGGCCTGAAGGACTGCGAGCATGTCATCCGACAGTGCGATCACGCCGCCCTGGTTGGGAATGCAGCGGTCTTGTTCGCGCAGTTCTCGCTGCATGCGCTGCCTTCGATCGCGGCCGACTCCAAGGTGAGCACACAGCACGCGGCTGTCGTACCATTCCCCCGATCGGACGGGTCGCCCACGCATCACGAGTCGCGACAGACCGTCAAGAAGTCGATCCACCAGAGTCAGGCCGCACTCGGATAAATTGCTCTGCGTTGTCGCGGCGGGTGAAATCTCTGTCACCGTGACAAAGGTTTCGTCTTTGAGCTGTTCTTCTGTTCGCGTGCGTTCATGTGTCATTTGGCGATTGCCCCCGCGTCAGCAACGCGAGCACGCCCATGTTGCGGCCAAGTGCCGTAACACCATAGACTTGCCATCGCACTGACGTGTTTTTTGCTAAGGACCCGTCTTTGCACCGCCAGCGTCGGATTCGCGTCCGGCGCTGGCACCTTTTTCTACTTCGTGCGTGTACTCCTGTACTCTTTTGCGCGTACCACTCCCATTATCCCTCCCTTTGATGGGCCTCCGTCAAAAGTGCGGAGGTCCGGGCTGGATTCTGCCGTGCGTGACTGCACCTGCCGGATGGCGACGGTAGTGAAGGCTTTCGCCCCATCATTGGTCGGGCCAGGGTGTCAGGGAATAGACATTGCCTGGATTAGTTGACCGTCGCACCCCGAGTTCGCTTTGTGAAAGCGTTTCCCCAGGTCAGTCGCAGAGGCTTGACCGTGTGATTGGTCATCCCGAATGAGCGGACACGGGAAGGTTTTACCGCCCAGTATTTTCTCTGCGTCGCACGTTCTCTTGTGACTCCGTTCACACTCGCGGCTTTTACGCCTTAAGGCGTAACTTCTAAAACGGAACGTCGCTCTTGTCCGTTGAGGTTGGTTCGGTTGCTGTTGGTTCGGTTGCTGTTGGTTCGGCCTGTTCTGTCAGCTCGTATTGGTGTGCCTCAACTGCTGGACGAGCGTCGAATGGGCTGCTGGGTTTGGGTTTCGAGAGGACCTGAACCGCCGTGAGATACAGCGTCAGCCCCTGTCCAATCGATCCGGAATAGGGCTTGGCGGTAAACTGCATTCTCGCCTGACATCCCGTGATATCTGTGGTTCGATCGAAGTCCTGGTTGTCCCAGTCGTGATAGGTGAAGTCGAATTTTGTCTTCGCCCTCAGCTTCACTTGACCGTCAGCGGTTTGTTTGACAACTGGGTGCGTTGCCTCACCATTCAGGCTCTTTGATTCAAACTGCTCAATCATTTGCTTCATCTGAACCACGTCCTCGTCGGCCGGGTCGAACGTCATGGTCAGCGTGAAGCCGTCGTAATACTTGTCTGTCGTGCTGATGTTGTCGTACAGCACACGTCCGACTGGCGTCTTGACTACGATGGAATCTGACATTGCTTGGCTCCTGTTTGCGGCGTGCTGAGTGACAGCAGGCCGACGTTTCTATTGCACCTGCATCGTTCGCTGCCGGCCGCTGACCGGAACAGCTATGCAGTGTTTGGTGGTATCTCGCAGCTGATCCGCTGGCTCGGGGGGCGGCACGACATCGTCCTCGTTCCACAACGGCAACTTCATGTCGTACCGGGCACGCAGGCAGGCAATTCTCGCTTCCTGCGTTCGCTCGTGCGTTTCCAGAGCCTCTGTGCGAGTCATCCAGTAGCCTCGCCCCTCACATGCTTCGCACAGTGCATTGTGATTGCTGGTCACGACATTCTTTTGCAGCCCACGCCCGTCGCACGCTTCGCATTTCAACATGGTCAACTCCCTTTTCGACAATGCTTGCCGCTGCACCCTTTCGATACGCGACATCAAGGAATAGTACAGATGTACTCGTCTCTGTCACCGTGTCAGAGATTTCTTTTTGGCGGCGGACTGACTCGTTCCGCTTCACGAAGCAGCACCGATCTTGCCCAGGCAACCGTAGGCAAATACTGCTGCTCCGCTATGTCTTTCAGTCGCTGCATCGACTCCTCATCAAAGGTCAGCTGCAGCTTTGCGACCTTCTTTCCGCGTTCCGCTTTCATATCAAAACCCTTTCATGTGATAGAATGCTATCGGACTAGCTTTCATATCAAAAGCATCGCATGCGATCATTTTCAGAAGATGTTACAGGACATCCTAAATACCTCCTCAAGTCTTCATCAGATTTCTGAAGATTGTAGAAGATTGACCTAGACTGGATTTTCACGCAGCAGCTGACACAATGCTTTCATGGAAAAGAAGACCTCAAAAGTGCAGGCGTATTGCACCGAACGCGAACTGGAACGTCTGACCGCCGCCGCCGCGTTAGACCACCTGCCGCTCCATGCGTGGGTGCTCCGCACCCTTCATCATGAAGCCGACCGGCTGGAAGCCCGGCAAGCCGTGCGGGCGAAACGTCTCGAACGAGGGTTGCACGCACCCGGCGAACACGACGACTCAGAGTAAGGCTGTCACCTCAAGCTAAGTCTTCGCGATCTCGCTTGGCTTGCAGATGACCCGGCTGTGGCGGCGTCCAGATCGCAACAGGACGCCGTCACGGTGACGCCGGTGTTAGCTCCGGTCTTAGATGCAGACGTCGGTTTCCCACGAGCACATAGAAGCTTGTGCCGCGATGCCCTGTGATGTCATTGCTGTCTGTCATACTTGGCCTCCAAACCTGTGAATCTGGTCGCCACTCAGAGCGCTTGGCGACGACCAGACTCCAGGTCGTCGTCACGTCAAACGATGGCTTGAGTGACTTTTCGAATTCGCTGTGTTGTTCATGCCCCCCTAGTCGCAACTCGCCGAAATAACACACGCGGATTCTGAACGATTCATAAATAATTTTTCTGATTCGTTTCCTGCCCAATCGCTTTTGTCGCCCGAGCGACCGAACACCCACGTTTTTTCCCGTGTGGCTCCGCACAGGAGCAGTGGTCGCATTCATTTTTCAGTTTTTCTGAAAACTGACATCGCTCCACGATGCGCACTCACCGGCCGACGCTGGGCCGCGTTGTAACCGTCATCCGACGACGCCTTTACGGCACGCGCGTGTGTGACCTGTCTTCGTAGACGCTTTTCTGCTTTGGCAACGCATGGCGGCTTAATGTCTTTACTCTCAATTCCTTACGCCAATCTCAACAGCGTTGCTCTCTATCTCTTTGCTTCCCTTTGCTTCACTTCGCTTCTCTGTGCTTCTCTTCGCTTCTCCGTTGTGCGTCCCAGCGGGCGTTTTGAAAGTCGGTCTTGAGCAACTTTGTCTTTGGTCAATGATTCTTTCGTGACCGCAACACACACACGAACAACTCCCGAGCGCCGGGCTTCGTCGGACTTTGCGGTCACACGGGGTTCGGCGTTCTTTTTTTCTCTACCGCGTTTGTCACCGTGACAAACTTCACTGCGACGCTTAGTGGCACTGAGTCAGTTCCTCTTGGCTTCGTTAAATGATCCGATTCTCACCCATCAATGTGCCCTACTTGCATCGCGGCCTTGTCATCGGCCTGTGGCTACTGACGATTTTTCTGCCGGTCGATTTGTGGTGGCTGGGACTCGCCGTGATCTGGTGGCAATCACTGACACATGTCGTGCGCCAATAAATTGACAACCACAACACCCCAATCGCTTTGCCGCAGCGCGACTGCAAGTCCTCAGCGAAAGCGCACCTACTACAACGAGATCGATCCGTTTGCTGCCCAGTGGCTCCGCGACCTGATCGACGCCGGACACATCGCACCCGGACACGTTGATGAACGGAGCATCGAGGATGTCACGCCAAATGACCTTCGAGGATTTACCCAGTGCCACTTCTTTGCCGGGATCGGCGTCTGGAGCTACGCACTCCGACAGGCGGGTTGGTCAGACGACCGACCCGTGTGGACCGGCTCTTGCCCATGCCAACCGTTCAGCGCGGCAGGCCAGGGAAAAGGGTTTTCTGACGAGCGGCACTTA
>Ga0110931_1000425_pt1 | contig 15939 bp, 18 predicted proteins | sample 4_EtaG_FD_79333 | JGI IMG/M metagenome (GOLD analysis project Ga0110931, IMG submission 79333) | Marine viral communities from the Subarctic Pacific Ocean - 4_ETSP_OMZ_AT15127 metaG (version 2) (version 2) | ecosystem: Environmental > Aquatic > Marine > Oceanic | place: Pacific Ocean | collected... | reverse complement strand
GATGAAAGCACACAACTTCAAATTGAAATAGGAGATGCAACAACACCTGACTACTCAGGAAGCGGAACTACAGCTTCTACGGGAGGTGGCGTATATGAAGTAGCCGTACAACAATTTCAATTTACTCAAACCCCCGGAACAGAAGACAGATGGCAATACAGTATACAATTTGTAACTAAATTTCGAGATGGAATAGCATTTCCAACTTAGGAGGCACTAATGGCAAAAAGATTAAAAGCCTCTTATTATAAAGCTAGTACAACTACGTGGACTGATTTTACCATTTCATATAAAGACTCGGGTGGGAGCACTATAACCAGTAATGCACTTCTTGATTTTATATATGATGATAGATTGCATTCACCAACTAGGGCTACCTTAGTTTTAAACAATCAATCAGGAAGTCCTTTTTCAAATAGTTCAGCTAGTGCAAAAACCGCATTTAATGGCGTTTTAGATAGATATAACAGAATTAAAGTTATAGATGACAGTACAAAACAAATTTATTTTTATGGTTTTGTATATGAAGAATCTGCTACATATGACCCAGTAGGTGGCCAAAGATTAAAATTAGTGTGTTATGATTTTTTAAAAGAATTACAAGATACAACTACTAAAGGAGCCCCCTCTTATCATATTAATACAGGAGCAAATAATTTTGCTTCGATTGTATTAAATGAAGCGCAAGCGAGCACATCAGGGGTAGCGGTTAGTAATTTAACTGGTCGAGGTTCAGGCGGGGTGTGGGAAACAGGATTACCACCAAGTGGTTCAGGTTATGTTGCGACTAGAGGAGGTTTAATAAAATCTCTTATTGCAGAACACTCAAGAAATATAAATGTTCCTATTGCAGTAACTTCCCCTAATACCACAAGATTTGCTGAATCTGTAGTAGATATATTTAAAGCTAATAATCAACTGTATACTGTTGATGACGGTGAAAAACCTAATATATTAACACACATACAAAATTTAGCCGTAGAAGACCCCCATAGTGATGGCTCGTCTGCAGAAGGTATTTTTGGATACGACTATTATTTAGCGCCTGACTTTAATTCAACATTAGTTACGGCGACTCCTAGAGATGCATATTTTAATTATTTTAAAAGGGGAACAAGACCTACAGCAAGTGCATATGGGCCAAAAGCCTTTGGATTAAATCTTGAATTACCATCTCCGGATACAATTACGTTAGTTCGTGAAAACGAAAATAAAAAAACTTTTCAAGAGACTGGACAACGACAACCAATAACTAGCAGCGCTTTTACTGAACCGCGTAATGACATAGCTTCCTCTGTGACAATGGATTACCCAGAATATACATTAGTTGGTACCGAAACAGTAGTAAAAAGCCATACTGTAGAGTTTGAACGAATAGAGGCAAGTTCAATAAGCGGTGGTGATAATTTTAAATGGCGTGACTATAGAATAGAAAGTGGAACACCCGGCCTTTCCTTTACAACAGGAAATGCATCTTCAAATGTAACAACACGAGGAAGCGCTGAAAGACTTAAGGCTCAATTAACTACCTTAAACGCTGACCAGTCTAGCACATCTAACACTGCATTTACCTTAGCGAGTGGAGGAACATCGGGGTTTTATGTAGGTCAAAAAGTAGGTATTGGAAGTGATGCTACAGATATTTACCATGGTCAGTTAGATACTAGTTTTAGTAGTTCTTCCTTTGGAGAAATATTAACTGTTTCTGCAATTAATACAAATGGTACAGGAATCACCCTAACTAGAGGAGCTAACGCAACTACATATTCAAGCGGAGACAAAGTTTTTGCCTTAGATGTAGCACGAATACAGTATATTAACAGAACAGGTTCTTACTCAACTGCTGATATTGTGTTATCTCACGTAGACCCACATATTGATGAAGAAAGTTTATACTGGGGAGGAGCTAGAACATGGTATGGTATGACAACAACAGCATCTTCTTTTGTAGTAGCTGACCGACCAAAAACAAATCATTTAATAAATAGAAAACTAGCAGTTAGTTATAATTTTAGTACAGACCCTCAAGCAATAAGAGAAAAAATTGCAGGGTACCTTCAGACTAAAAACGCAGAAATAACAAAGGGTTCGGTTCACACTTTCAGGCCACCTAGAACACATTTTGATAACTTAGTGGCTTCTATTCAAAGTACTTCAAGTACTACACAAACTTTTACTTTAGGCAAAACACCTTTAACAACTCAAACAACTGATAATATAGATAGTTCTCAAACAGTTATTACTGTTGCAGACAACAGTAGATTTTATAATACACAAGTTATTCAGATTGATAATGAAAAAATGACTGTTTCTCAAGCGCCTCCAAGAATAACGCAATTAAAGGGCGCATTATCATCAGCATCTGCGGGAGACTCCACAAGTTTTGACGTAGATTCTACTGTAGGTATGGTTCCTAATATGATAATTAGGATTGACTCAGAAGACTTGAAAATTACTTCTGTAACAGATGGAGATACGGTAGTTGCTACTAGAGGTCATAATAATACTACGGCTACTTCACATTTAGATAACACGCAAGTAGACGAAGTAGGTAGAACTTTGGTAAATGTTACTCGTGGTAGCTCTTCAACATCAGCTGTAGCACATAATACAGATTACGCTGATATTTACGCTGTAGATGTGAACCCTCAAAATTATGGGGTTACAGAAGGGATGACTGTTGGCAAATTAGATTCTAACGATGCGGTAACTTCCTATGGTTATATTTCAGCAGTAGACTATTCCAACAGGAGAGTAACAGTTACTTGGAATACGGGGACTGTTTCTGCAAGTGACAAAATTAGATATTTTGTTCCTGTCAGAGCGGGGGATAAGATATATGTTAGGGACGACACTCATAATATAGACATGGAGGCTATACTTACGAAAGTAAGATATGATGAAATGAATGGTGTAGCTTTAACTACTTATAATGTAGAAGGGTACAATGATAAACATGTTTCAAAATCTAGGTCTTTTCCAACAGGAGGTTCTTCTGCTGCGAGAGGGGTGCCTTCGGTTGAGTTTCCTGTAACAGGCTCAACAGACGATTCAGTTTCATTAAAACATTTTACGGACCCCGGAGAACCGGTATTTACAGCTACTGACGATGACACAATAGCGTGGGCAAAACACGAAATTACAGTAGACAACAGTATTACAGAGATAGCTGGGGGTTCTACTAGTAACATGACTGCGGGTAAAGATTATTATATTTACCATATAAAAGGAAGTAGTACTTACACAGCTGCTGATGATGTTACATACACAACATTAATAAAAGACTATTATCAAAGTAGATTAATTCTTATAGGTATAGCAAGAGCAAGTGATGATAGTAATGGGCTAGCCTCTTTTGAATTTTCCAAAAAAGTAACAATTCTCTCTCCTAAAAAAGGAAACACTGTTGACATTAATAATATAATGCCCATTGTATCTGGGACTGGAACTAGTGGACGTTCCGGACTTAATTTTATTACAGAAGCAGTAACAGATTTAACAGGTAATGTAAATGAAACTTTTAGTGACTCTGACACAACTTTGGATGTTACAAGCAAAGGGGTTGCGTCAACCGAGTTCCCTTTTTGGGTTGGGCAGGTAATTAAAATTGACGATGAAAAATTAAAAGTTTCGTCTATTAGTGGTGGCGCTAATCAATTAACAGTAAGCAGAGGTTTTTCAGAAACTACCTTAGCCGCACATGCAAATACTACAGCTATTTATGGTAACTATAGACATGGTAGTATAACTCCCGGTTACTTTAACACAAGTCAACGAACAATAAGAATTTATACTCACTCTATTTCAGGCTCTGGAATTGACAGTAAAGTACAAACTGTAGATTTTGGTCAGAGTATAGGATTAGGCGAAAATGTAGAAATGTTGTTGTCTGGTAGTATGGAGCTTTATGTAGGAAGCGGAACTGACCCAGAACGTATATATTGGAGAACAGGTGGTGGTGGCGCTGAAGGCTCTATACATGTTGATGGCGGTGTATTATATGTAAAGAATAGTAGTGGAACCACAACGTTTGCAAGTAATTCAATTACAACAGTTGGTACAATTACGACAGGAACTTGGGCAGCAACAGATATAGCTATTGCCCATGGGGGTACGGGTGCAAGTACTGCTACTGCAGCGTTTGATAATCTTTCTCCAATGACCGCTGCGGGAGATATATTATATGGAGGCACATCAGGAACTGTAGAAAAATTAGCTGCAGGTAGTGCTGGACAAGTATTGATTATGAACAGTGGCTCAAATGCACCAGAATGGCTTACTGCGTCTAGTCTTTCAGGAGTTGCTTCTTCTGGTCATGCCCACGCTACCATTAACGTTATTTCTGGAGCTGTAGATGCCCCAAGTATAGAGTTTGTGGACAGTTCGGGAACAGGGTTGTATAAAATTGATGCAAATTCAATTGGGTTTACATGTACAGATGACCTTGCTGGTTTTGTTAGTGCAACAGATGCTACTAATGGTTATTATTATACTGTAGCTGGTTATACATGGAGTGGTGCTACCACTGAATATATTACCAGAGCCTCTAATACAATAAGTTTTTTTACTGGGAGTACTCACAGAGCTAGTATTAATGCTACTAGTATTATAGGTGAAGAAGGGACCACATCACTTCCAGCATTTTCTTTTGTAATAGACCCTGACACAGGTATTTATAGAGCTGGAGGTAACCAACTTGGTTTTACGTTTGGGGCAACAGCTAGAATATATATGTCTAATGCGGGTCTAGGTTCAGCTTCTAGCGGAACCGCAGATTTATATGTAATAGGAAAAGGGGAGTTTGGTGGAGACGTGTATGGTGGTGGTAGTGTTTTATCTTCAGACATAGCTTATAAAACAAACGTTGTGGAAAACCCTTATGGTTTAGATGTTGTAGATAAACTAAAACCTAAACAATACACATTTAAACAAGACCAGACTGAAAGACTTGGATTAATTGCTCAAGATGTAAAAGAAGTTTTGCCTGATTTAGATGTTGTTGTGGGTGAAGAAGGTACATACTCTATGAGGTATGAATCTTTTATTCCAATATTAATAAAAAGTATACAAGAATTAAAAAAAGAAATAGAAGAATTAAAGGAGAACAAATAATGCCAGATGTAACAGTATCATTTACAGATGCACAATGGACGAGAATAGTTGCGGCTTCACCGTGGATAAAAAATGGTCCCGGAGAATCTGGGGATGTTGATGCAGATTATTTAGCTGCTAAATGGAAATCTCAATTATCTGAAGATGTAAAAGGATATGAAAAAGACCAAGCGTCAGTCGACGACTTCTAAAATTATCCAGTACAGGTATGATAACCCACATGATACTCTCCAACAGATTGGGGAAGCATTTAAGGTATCTAGGCAGTATGTATTTAAAGTACTAAAACAAAACGAAGTTCCAACTCTTCGGGCTAAAAAACTAAAAAATGCTCGGCATTGTAAAATATGTGGGGAACTTAGTACAAAATTAGTTCATGATGGAAGTTGTCACTTTCAATATTATAACCTAAAAATAAACTGCGCTACGTGTAGAATACCTTTTTATCGTAAACGTAGTCAAATAGTTCAAAAATACAATCAAAACTTTAAAAACAGCTATTGTTCACTATCTTGTTACCATAAAGCTCGCACAGCTAGACAGCTGTAAAAAACCTAATATAATTACAATATGGAAATAAACGATAAATTAGTCCTTCAATGGGAGCCCAAAATCCAAAAGATGTTATCTACAACAGATATTATTGGTATGGACCGTGAAGACATAGCTCAAGAGCTGAGAATTGCCTTAGTAAAATCTGCTAAGAAATTTGATGAGACTAAGGGGGTTTTGTTCCACACATATTTACACACATCTTTAGTAAACACCATACGTACGTTAATTACTAAAGCGCAAAGAATACCTATCTCAAGAAGTTTAGATGAAACATATGATGGTGATAATTTTCATGTATCATCTAAAATTTTACAGGCTCTTATAAATCCTGTAGACACCTTAGAGGAAACGGAGATTTCTTTATGGTTAGAAAATCAAGAATTAGAAAATAATGAAAAATATTTTTTAGAACTAAAACTCAAAGGGCTTACGATGGATGAGATTACTTTAAAGCTTCGACATGAATTTATCAAACGAGTAATGTTTTTTGCTGATTTTTATGATGTTTTTGGTGAAGTTCCTGACACTCTTTTCTTCCAACAATTAGCAGATAGGATTTTAGAGTTTTATAGTTCATCATATAAAGTTAGAGAAAATATAAAGAATAAAATACTACAAAGATTGGAGACTGAAAATGCCGAGAAGGAAGAGGCTACGAGGGAAACTGATACAGAAATCCAAGAGCAGGGTGAAGGATTCGCAGCAATTTAGAGTTATTGCTGAAAACAAGACCCCGCAAAACTTTTGGTTATTTGGAGAGTATTCTTCTCTAGATGATGCAAAGGAAGAAATTGACAAACTACATACACCTGATGTAAATTATTATATATACTCAGAATTAAATAGAGTCTTATATACAAAGATAGGTGAATAGATTGGCAAGCCCTAGTTATGAATTTATAGAGTCGGCTATAATATTTGGTTTAAACGATGCCGACAAATTAAAAGAATTTAATTATCATTCTAATGATTTTGCAAAGCATGGCGACGCATTTAAATTTGTTGGTGATTATTTGGATAAGTACAGTAATTTTCCTACTGAAGAGGTCCTTATAGAAAATTTTCCTACCTTAGACCCAACAGCCAAGTCACAGACGTTCTCATACGCACTGGACATGTTTAAAAGCCAAGTGTTACAACGCGCTGTGGTTAAAACAGTGCAACAGCAGAGAGAATTAGTAAAAGAAAACCCTAAACAAGCTATAGCTAATATTATGAGTGGTTTATCAGACGTTGATTTGGTGTACGATGAAGATATCAAAACGTATGACCAAGGAACCACTGAGCGTGTACAAGAGTGGGAAGAAAGAAAAACACGTAGAAAAATGGGTGATGGTCTTATGGGCATACCCACAAGTTTCAAATTTATTAATCAAAACGGTATAGGGTGGCAACCCGGTGAGCTTATTGCAGCATTTGCTAGACCAACAGTCGGTAAGACGTGGTTATGTGTACATGCAGCGGCAACTGCGGTACATAATGGATTTAAAACCTTGTTAATTTCTACTGAAATGCCTAATCCTCAGATTGTTATGCGTTTAGATGTAGCTTTAGCTAAGATGAAAGGGTACAACTTTTCACACAGAGCCATACGTCATGGGGACGAAATGGACATAGAATCATATATAAAGTTTTTAAAAGAATCTAATAAACAATCATTATTGGTTTGTGATGGTATAGCTGGGCAAACCGGAATATCATTAGAGTCAATCGCAGGATTGATTAGAAAACATAACCCTAAATTTGTTGTTATTGATGGTGTTTACTTACTTACAACAAAGGATACTGATAAAGCTGCATGGGAGCAATCACATGGAATTTTTTACGGGTTGAAAAATTTAGCAATATCTACAAATACTCCAATCATGGTATCAACACAAGCTAACAGGGATGCTTCAAATGAATTTCTTCCTCCTTCAGCAGCGCAAGTTGCTTTTGGGGATGCATTAATAAGAGCCGCTGATGTAGCAGTTGCGATGGCTAAGGTCGAGGACTATAACGATAAAAGGTTGATTCAATTTGCCAAATATCGAGATGGTGAGTTAGCGCATGATAGGATATACATGCAGTGGGGTGTAGATAATGGAACAATACATGAACTATCCGACTTTGAAGTCGAATATGAATAGGAGGCCTATAATGGGAATTTTTTCATGGTTAGGTGGAACTACTGAAGATGACATAGTAGTTACTACCGGAAAAAGCAAAGGGAGAGGCAAACCAGTAACAAAAATTACTGTCGGAGACATCAGGAACAGAAGAGTTGTTGATGAGAACGGGTTTGTAAATAAAGTTGTGCTTTTCCTTACTACCACAAAAAGGAAATAAAATTGATTGATTGGCATTCTATCCTTTTGAAATACGGTGTCTCAGTAGAGAACACAGAAGAAGTAATGATTAGCTGTCCTTTCCACGAAGACAGAAGGGAATCTTGCGCATTAAATTTAGAAAAAGGCGTATGGATTTGTTTTGCTGGCTGTGGTCAAGGCGGGCTAAAAGGGTTTATAAAAGAATATTCAGGCAAATCTTGGGATGCAATAAATGCAGACATACAAGAAGAAGAGCTTGATTTGAACTGGGACTTTTTAGACGAAATAATTGTTGAAGAAGAACCACAGACATACGAAGAACCCGAAGGATTAGAAGACGTGCCCAGTAACCATTGGATTTATGAGAGAGGTTTTAATAAATCTACTATAGAACGATGGGATTGCAGGACAAATAAATACTTAGATTTTATGATACCTGTAAAAAATATAGATAATGAAGTGTTGGGATGGATAGCAAGAAGAAGAAACGCTATTCCAAAATACATGTACTCCAAAGGATTTGCGAAAGCAAAAACACTATTTGGTATAAATCAAATACTTGATACAAATAAAATTTATTTAGTAGAAGGTGCTTTAGATTGTATGTGGTTGAATCAACATGGGTATTCAAGTTTAGCCATTTTGGGAGCAAGTATCTCCCGAAAACAAGTAGAACTCATAAGTTCTTTGCGACCTTCTGAGGTAGTCTTATCATTAGATAATGACGCAGCGGGTCAAAAAGGCATTGATAAAGCTACGGTTGACATGAATAGTAGATTTTTGTTATCATATTTAAGATTACCCAAAAATTATAAAGATGTTCAAGAAATAAGAAACATCGAAACATTACATAAGGTGATAAAAAATACAACAATTTTTTGATAGGAGATAACATGAGTGGTATAGCACGAATACAAAAAAGAATAGATGAGACAAGAAAACCTGCCTCTACAAGTAATGCGCCCGGAAGGGAGCTTTGGTTTAGAGATGGGGACCAAGTGTTTATGTCTTCAATTGCTACTGGAGCAGAAGACGATAAATTTTTAGACGAGATTTATTTATACACCCTAAGAGTAGGGAATGGATTTACTAACGTTCTAAAAGATGACAGGGTGGACACAAGCGCCATACCTGACGAGAATAGACCGTCACACAAGTTTGCTGTATGGGCATACGTACATAACGTAATCCACACAGAAAAACGAAATGACGATTGGGAAGAAGTTGAAGGACCTGCTGGCAAGAAAATGTATAGAGAAGATATAAACGATTTTAGAATTATATCTTTGAGCTTCGGAAGAAGTGACTATATATGGAATCAGCTAGTAGATGTTTACAGTGACTGGGGCGCTTTGAATAAAGGTGTCATAAGAGTCAAAAGAACTGGTCAAGGGATGTATGACACATCTTACTCAATTACAGCTACTCCAAAACAGGATGTAATTCCTGAAGACAAGATGGCTGAACTTGATGACCTACCACTAATCAAAGATTACTTCTTTGAGAGATACGGCACATTTACCTTGCCGGAAGGTGGTTTGACTGACGACAAAGACGACGACGAACTTTTTTAAGAAAGTCTCGTTTTGTCAGTAGTTACTAATAGCTCCTTTCAACACGACATTGATTCACTGAGGTCGGTATTAGAGGTAGCACCGACCTTGGTGGTTGATGTTGAAACAAATGGACTGGAGCCATATAAATCCAACCAAATTTGCGGGGTAGGAGTAGGTGAACCTAATCACTTAGGTTTGATGCAATATTACCCATTCAGACACCATCAAGGTGAAAACCTTACTTTTGAAAAGTTACAACAACTTATTAATCTTTTAAACGGTTCAGTAAAAACATACATTGGTTATAATATTAAGTTTGATTTACATTTTCTGAACAATGAGGGATTAGAAGTCTTATCTAAAAAACTAGTTGATGTCATTGTAATGGCACGTCTAATAGAACACTCAGATATAAAAGAACTTGGCTTAACTCCTACAGGTAAAAGGAGAGTTGGTCCCGAAGCAGTGCAGTATGATATTGATACTAAGAAAGTGTTACGTTCTAATAAATGGAACAAAGACTTTTCTTTAGCACCTCCTGATATTTTAGGGGAGTACTGTAAAAAGGATGTGTCTTTGACCGCAGACCTTTATGAAAGATTTACTAAAGAAGTCCAAAGAACTAAACAACAACGTATTTTTGATATGCAATGTGACCTCACAAAAGTTTTATATAAGATGGAACGTCGAGGTATACCTATTGATGTAAATTATGCTAAAAGGTCTAAAGATTCAATAAGTCAACGGTTGCAAGAGGTTGAACAAGAAATATTTAGAATAGCTGACACAGAGTTTAATGTATCTAGTCCAGCGCAAATTGGGGAGGTGTTTACTTCTTTAGGTATAGAGTCTCCAGTAAAGACTCCAAAAGGTAAGGATTCATGGAGTGAAGCAGCCTTAGTAAGTATAAACCACAGACTAGCTGGTCTTATTAGACAATATAGGACTCTAGAGAAGCTCGTATCTACCTATATAGAGCCTTACGTGGACACTGATGTGATGCACACCTCTTTTTGTAATTGGGGCACTGCTACAGGGAGATTATCTAGTCGAGGTCCGAATCTTCAAAACATTCCACGAAATCATTTTAAATTGGGGGAGCGGGATTTATCTGAAGAAGAACGGGCTAATATAAAAGGGAAGATTGCTGCCACTGTGAGCGCTAAAGGAATTTCCATGAATACGGAGTTATCCGATGATGTTTTAAAAACGTGGTCTTTTGTGGGGGATGAATCCTATGACAGTCAAGATTCCTCTCAAATTTCAATTAGGCGCTTGTTTGTACCCCGGAAGGGTTACTCACTAGTAGGGTTTGACTACAGCCAAATGGAAGTAAGAGTTTTTATGTACCACTTTCGGAATAAAAAAATAGATGAAATATTATCTAAAGATGATGTGGATTTTCACAGTGAAGCTGCTAAGTTAGCTTTTAAAGTAGATGAGTCTTCTGATAAATTCAAAGAATATCGTCAGGCGGCTAAGGCAATAACATTTGGGACTATATATGGAATAGGCAATACAAAGCTTTCCCAACAATTAAATACTTCGCCACGAGAAGCCGGTCAATATAAAAAACAATATTTCGCTGCAATGGAAGGCTCAAAAGATTTTTTTGATAAAGCCGTAAACAAGGTGGCTTTAGATGGGCAAATAAGAAGTAAATATGGACGGTTATATAAAATACAAAGAGACTTTGGATACAAAGGTGTAAATTATCTCGTTCAAGGTCTTAGCGCAGACTTATTGAGTGAGCGCATGTTAGAAGTAGATAAGTACCTAGATGGTAAAAAAAGTAATCTACTCTTACAGGTACATGATGAGATTATATGTGAGATACACGACTCGGAATTAGAAAGTGTTCCATATAAAATAAAAGAGCTGTTAAAAAATAATAGTTTAGATATCCCGTTAGATGTGGATATGGAGATATTTCAAGGCTCATGGGCGGTAAAGAAAGATTTGAAACCACTAACCTTTGACGATTTGATTGACTGGGACTAAAAAACTGATAGTATATAAAGACAATGGGCAAGTATAACGAAGAGCAAATAATAAAAGAAATATCTGAGTATGTAAACAATACATACGACGAACATTACAGTGAAGGTGAAGTACAGACTTTAGACTTTATCGATGCTTGTGGTGATGCGCCAGCTTTTTGTAGAAGTAACATACTAAAGTATGCATCTAGATATGATAAAAAGGGCACACCTAGAAAAGATATATTAAAAATAATACACTATGCAATGTTACTGTTGCATTTTAATGACAAGGAGAATAAGAATGAGTAACGTTGAAAGACCAAATGAATATCAGATGACCTTTGGGGACGTTTATTACAATAGTGAACATGAGATGCTTTTAGGAGAAAAAGTAATTAAAGATTTTATACGAGGGTTTCAACATGCAATAGTAGTAAAAGAAAAACACTTAGATTCAAATGAATGGGACGACTTAAGGGACCCCCTTTCAATAGAATGGATGGAAATAGGACAAAAGGAGCATGACAAAGGGACTTTTAATTGTGGTCCGTATCTACAGGGTTATTCATTTGGAGCTGATATAGTAGCTAACAAAATATCAAAAGCTGATTATGATAATTATATTGCCCAATATGAAAGCTATAAAAACAGTTTTTGGGATAATAGACCTGACGTTGATAATTTATTAGATGACAAAGAAGAATGATAACTAAGAAAAAATACGAACTAAATAAAAACTTTTCACACGACCTAAAAGCCGGTGTAATAAGAGAAGAAAAACTGGCTGAGATATTAGCTGATAAACCAATTGAAGTTAAAACTGAGATGGGTATGTGGAAAGACACGGGTAACCTAGCGATAGAAATAGAGTTTGATGGTAAGCCGAGTGGCTTATATAAAACAGAATCTGAATATTGGTGGCATAATTTAGAGGTTAGAAACGAAGAATATATGTCTTTGTTTTTTAAAGTAGCTACCTTAAAGGAAATTGTAGAAAAAATTATAGAAAACTATCCGCATAGAGTAAGGATGGGTGGAGACGATAACCTAAGTAAATTAGTGTTAGTCCCACTGGCGGGGTTGTTTTTTCTAAAGGAGAAAGATTTAAATTGGCGGAAAGCGCCAACAAACAAAAAAGGAGAAGATGATGGCAAAAGTTAGTGCACACTTAGGATTTACATTTAGAGTAGGCCCATTAGAACAAAACCAATATGGTAGAGTAGATTTGACTATAGACCAGATTGATACAGAGTTACCACTAGAGGCACAATTAGAAGAATCTAAAGTAGTAGCTGATGTTGTTTGGGATGTACTTAAAGACAAAGTAGATGCTCAAATTGAGGATATGTTAGATGATGGAAAATAGTATACCTAGCAGAGCTCAGGTATTAGAAGCTATTTTAGCCGAACGGGAAAGACAAGACCAACTATGGGGTGAACAGAACCACGATGACTCTTGGTGGAATATACTAACGGTTGAAAAAAATGGTCACATAGCGGAAGAAATATTTGGGAACAGTGACACAAAGTTATTTATAGAATTAATTCAAACAGCAGCTACATATTTTGCATGGGCTGAGTCGGTTCAAAGGAGACATAAAAATGGATAAAAATGCAGAAGATGCTATAGAAAAACTATTAAAGGATAAACATTTAAATTTTCAAAAAGGTGACAGCAATGATTTTGTAACAAATCGAATACCTTTTAATATACCAGCGCTAGATAAACTTACTGGAGGTGGTATCCCATTCAAGAAAATGACTCTTATATATGGTCCAACTAATGTAGGAAAATCTTATTTAGCATCTCAAATAGTTGTGAATGCACAGAAAATGGGTGGTAAAGCTGTTTGGATAGACACAGAGCTTTCATATGATAGAGATTGGATGAGAACCTGTGGAGTTGACGACCAAAAGATACTTGTGTCTCAACCAACTACCGGAGAAGAAGCTTTAGAACACGTTCGACAAGCGATGGTAAACGGTTTTGAGGTTATAGTGTTAGACAGTATAGCCGGTCTTGTACCTACAAATATATTAGAAGAAGAGTTTGGCAAAAGCCCAATGGCGTGGCAATCAAGGTTTGTAAACACAGCGTTTCCTAGATTGTTTCCACATCTCCAAAACGGTTCAGCTTTTGTTGCTATAAACCAAGTACGTGCTAGTATGGGGCCAGTAGCTCTAGACGCTATGCCTGCAGGTCAGGGGCAAGTGTTCTTTTCCCACTCTATTCTACAGGTTCAGAGAAAAGGATGGATAACAGAAGGCGAGAAAAAAGTAGGGTTTGATATGAATATCAGACTAAGAAAAACTAAAACAGGTGGTGAAAATTGGGACTCTGCTATTGTGCCTTTCAGAGTAGAAGGTGGAATTGATGTTCTTGAGAGTTATATTCGGGATGCAGTAGACCAAAAACTAATTATACAAAAAGGCGCTTGGTATTCATATGGGGACATAAAGGCTATGGGTCTAAATGGTATAAAAGCAAAGTTTTTAGAGGATGATAAACTGTTTGAAAAGCTTCAAAATGAACTTACCTCCTAGAGATTTTACTGAACAAGAACTTATTATAGCTAAATGTTTAGATGAGTTTGGGCTTAGGTACGATGAGCAGGTTTACTACCACCCTTACATAGTAGATTTCTACATACCAGAGATAAAAATGGTGGTTGAGGCTGACGGAATATATGGACATCTTTCTAAAAGAGATGCGCAGAGAGATAAAGAACTGCTATTATTAGAAGATATTGAGTATATTATACATATAAAAGAAAAAACATTAAAAAAAGTAAAGGAAAAATTATGGCTGGAATTAAACAAATTAAGCCAATAGGTCCAAAGAACCATATAAAAAACGATTTGTGGTTATCTGAAATAATTGATGAACATTTAAGGGGTACTATGACAGCGCCTCGGACAGGAGTGTTTCATCCATCTGTTATTAGCAACCCATGTGATAGATATGTTTGGTTATGTTATCATGGTAAGATGGTAGACCAACCACTACCTGCTAATCTACAAAGGATTTTCCAAAATGGTAACTTTTTAGAGGAACGTGTAGAGACATGGTTGAAAGCTTTAAACATATTAGTGGATAGGGAAGTTTCTGTAAAGCAGGACATCCCACCTATTTCAGGGCGTATCGACTTCTTAATTAAACATTATACTTATGGGATTACCCCCATTGAGTTGAAATCAATTAATACAGCGGGTTTTTCAAAACTAAGAGGTCCTAAACCAGAGCATCAAACTCAAATTCAAATGTATTTAAATATGGGCGGCTATGAAAAAGGCACTGTTTTATATGAGAATAAAAATGACCAAAAGATAAAAACCTTTATCGTAGATAGGGACTTAGACCAATGGAATAACCTTTTAGACAGGTGTTTCAGAATACAAGAAGCGCTTATAGCTCCTGAAAAATGCACAGGGAACACTTGGTGTAATTGTAAACTAGTTCCTTTAGGAAGCGTGTAATGGAAGAACGAGAGACTAAATGGACTCCTATGAAGGCTTTAGGACGAGTGGCCAAGCGTGTGGATGCTTTAGGTATTCCCATATTTGACCCACATCTTCCAGAGACAGAAGAGCTGGTTTTTTCAGAATTAGCTAATGCTACTGACAAAGAATTAGAAAAGTATTTAACTATTTATGGTGGATACAATGCCTTTCTACAAACAAAAATTGCTGACATAGAGGCAGTATTAGGAGCTTTGGAAGCATCTTTTAGTGAAGGATATAGTAAAGCGGCTTATACTGTTTGCAAAGAACATGAGCAGAAGGGCAATAAACGTCCGACTAACGACTTAATTAGAGGTGAGGTGTTAGATTCTTTCGATGCCTTAGCGCAACTTAAAAAAGATATTATTGAACAAACGGCAGAAATAAGAAGACTACGAGGTTTATTAGAAACTTACAAAGAAGCTTATGGAACTGTAAGTAGAGTAGTAACTCTGAGAACTAAGCGAGATTAGAGTGAAACAATTTTTAGGACTGGACACATCCAGCAGAGCTATTCATGGGGCGGTTGTAGATAAAGAGGAAAAATTAGTTGGTCTTTATAAATGGGGTAGTGATAAAAAGAATGCTGGAGAAAGATTTCCGGAAATAGTAGTTGAATTTTCTAAGGAAATGAGTAAAATAAATATAATAGATAATGCTGCAGTAGAAGCTGCAATTTTTGTACAAAACAGAAAGTCACTAATTTCATTAGCTAGTATAATTGGAGCTACTTGGGCAGTATTAGTCTTAAATGGTATAGAAACATCTTTGATACACCACGCTGAATGGAAGAAAGAAATTCTAGGTAAGGGTAGTTTAAAGAAAGATGCAATTATGGAATATGCAATAGACAAGTGGGGAGACAAATTTCCCGAACAAGATTACGCTGATGCAGCATGCATAGCGTTATGGAACAAAAGGAGG
>Ga0110931_1000418_pt1 | contig 16080 bp, 19 predicted proteins | sample 4_EtaG_FD_79333 | JGI IMG/M metagenome (GOLD analysis project Ga0110931, IMG submission 79333) | Marine viral communities from the Subarctic Pacific Ocean - 4_ETSP_OMZ_AT15127 metaG (version 2) (version 2) | ecosystem: Environmental > Aquatic > Marine > Oceanic | place: Pacific Ocean | collected... | reverse complement strand
TGACCGCGATGGACGGGATTGAAGTAGCCAGAAACTATTCCATACCTCATAAGTCTATCCTCATGCAGTTCTCACTCAGGTACATACCGCAGTTTATATAGAATGGAACATTCTTGTTCGAGCAGTCTAAGATAACTTTGTAACAACCAGCATCACGAGCATGGTCTATGCAATGCTGAACTATCTTCTGACCTAGACCACTACCGCGAGCATCTTTATCTACAACAACATCTTCAACATGACCCACCTTACTTCCACAGTGTAAGAATTTACTTTCAATAAGCACAGAAGAGGTCGCCATTATACTAGCCGGTTTACCGGCTTCTTTAACTTCGTCAACGAATGTTATATGGTTTGTGTTTTTCGTGTACTCCTGCCATAGAACATCTGGGTGATAATATTTTACTTGTCCAGATAGTTGAGATAGTAAAAGAAAGTAGTCATTATTTAGGTCTGTCTTTTTAATTTCTCTTATCATTACCTTTAAACCATTCTATAGTTTTAGTCAACCCATCATGAAGATTTGTTTTTGCTTCAAATCCCAATCTGTCTTTTGCTCTTGATGTATCTAAACACCTGCGGGGCTGACCATCAGGTTTGGTGGTATCATAGATTATATCTCCATCGAACCCCATGATGTCGGCAATTGTGTCTATAAGTTCAGAAATTTTAATTTCTTTACCAGTTCCGATATTGATTGGTTCAGGAGATACATCTTTTTCTATTGCTAATTTAATAGCTTTGGCACAGTCCGGTGCATATAGAAATTCTCGTGAAGCTTGACCAGTGCCCCATAAAGTAATAGAGCTTTCATTATTATCAATTGCGGTTTTGACTTTCAAGATAAGAGCGGGTATTACGTGACTGGATGTCAGATTGAAATGGTCATGGGGTCCATACATGTTAACTGGAATTAGGTTAACACCATTAAAGCGATACTGTTCATGATAAGCTTCTACGAGCCTCATGAGAGTTTTTTTGGCAATACCGTAAGGTGCATTTGTTTCTTCTGGGTATCCATTCCATAAATCTACTTCTTTAAAAGGAACAGGTGTGTGTTTTGGATATGCGCAAACTGTTCCCAAAAGAACAAACTTTGGAACCCCGTACTTCATAGCCTGATGGATCAAATTAGTTCCCATGATAAGATTTTCGTACATAAACTTACCAGGATTCTCTTTATTGGCCCCAATGCCACCAACTGAACCAGCAGCATGAACAATAACATCAGGTCTAATATTTTTAATAATATGCTCAACCTTCGACTGGTCCCTCAAATCCCACGGTAGTGCCCCATACCCAATTACCTCATAATCTTCCAACAACACTGGCTCTAAATTTTGCCCCAAAAAACCAGTGGCCCCAGTTAACAAAACCCTCATAAGAACAACCTTTCCGATTTTATATCTAAAAATTTCCAGAATCTTTTGAATCTATTTATATTTTTTGGATTTCCTAAGTTGAATTTCATATCTGTTTTAAAATAACTTACTTTTGGAAAATAGTCTAAGCATGATGATAAGTATAATTCATCATTGGTAGTAACATTATTCTCAATACCCCATTCTATACATTCTATAATTGAATTTATAGTGGGAAAATAAAATACCCCTGCTGATGCGTAAGAACTTATCTTTTGTTTTTCTTTTATCTCATTTACGGTATTAGAAAATAAGTCGATGTCAAAAAAACATGATTTATCTCCATCATCAAAGTAAATGCCCACAGAAGGCACCTGTTTTTCAATACTATCTATATCAAACATAATAAACTGATCTGCATTTATGACAGTCGCCGGTTCAAGCTTAAACTCGTCTGGAGAAACTTGACATCTTGAAGAAATACCTTGAAATATTGTTAATGCTTGACCCGGAGGCGTATCATCGAGAAGCGTCACTGTAGTATTACATCTTTCTACAAAATCACAGAATGATTGCTCTGACTTGATCTCTGACATTATAGAAAGTATGTTGCTAGTTACATTGAAATCTTCTTCATGTTGTTTTGTTGAGATAAATATAAACGTATCGCCATCTCTAAACATTGAGCGAAGACCAAGAAGGCACGCCTTAAGTATTGAAAAATTTGAGCAAATCTCTATAAAAGGTTTATATTCACCTAGATCTTTAGTTCTAGTACCAAAACCAGCTATTGGAAAAATCCAGTTCATATAACTTCTCCTCTTAGGAAGAGTTTATCACCAAACCTGATAGGAAAATTGTATTGGTTTGTGTGTCTGAATATCAGTAAACTCATTTAAGTATTCAATATAACTATCAGTAACATCGAAGTTTCCCCAGTCTACCCACTCATCCTTCATGACTCTAGAAAAGTTACTTATGTCATTTAGTTTAATAGTTTTTAGACCGGAAGTAGAATACGACTGCAAAAAATGACTCTTGCCTTTACAAAAATTATTAATAATCTCTTTACCTATTTCATATGATATGTTGCGATCAGAGTTAAGTGTGTACTCAAAGTTTTGTCGTTGGTCAACAGTTGGATTATATCCCCTAGCCTGAATCTTATTTTTTATACATAAGTTTACTAATTCTTGTATAGCACTTGAAGAACTAGAACCATACATTTCCTGACCGGATTTATCATACTCAAAATTATAATCTTTTACATCGTAACCTTCACATATTCCTACTATTGCACGACCATGATCAGATACTTTCTCTTTAATTTTCTCAACGACTATTTGAGGCGGCTGCTGATCTTCTGGCAGCAAAAGCATTAAAGGTATATTCCTGTCAGGATCAAACATTCTCATAGCACCGGTAATAAATCCCGTCTTTCTGCCAAATGCTTGAGTAATTATAACCTTGTCATGAGTGCAGGCTCCTATATTTTCATTGTTGAGCATCTTTATCTTATGATACCAATAATTGACACAACTAGGAAATCCCGGAGTAAACCACAAGTCTTGAAACTCTGGGTCTCCTAAATCGTTATCAACAGTCTTCGGTGCAGCAGCTATACTAATATTATTGATCTTAGAGGCTACTAATTTAGACTGCTTAATAGTTCCATTACCCCCTATATTAATGAAGTATTTTATATCATTTTTACTAAAAATTGTCTCTAGTTCATGTAGTTGAATATCGTTAAGTATGTCAACTCTAGTAGTACCAATCGAGGCAGATCCCGGACTATGCTTCAGGACATGCGTATTGCTTTTTGTAAGGTCTAAAAAGTTTTCCTGAAATACTCCTAGCATTCCGGGGTATCCAGCATAAATATTATCAATAATGTCAGACTTTAGAGCTTTATCTATAATCCCAGCTAAGGTAGCATTTATGACAGAGGTGGTTCCTCCCGACATTGTTACTAGAAGATTATTCATTCCAACGTCTCTCTTTTATCTCGTTGTAAATTGATGTAGCAAATTCGTCCTCGTATTCACCATTGATAAGTCGTTTAATAAATATATCATCATAAACTCTATACCTGGGATAACTGCACAATCTTCCTTTGCTAGAAAATACAGTTATATAATTTTCATAAAATTTTTCGTAATCCACTATGGCTCCAGGCCACCTACTTTGATCTCCACGCTTAAAAAATGATGTTCCTTTTGGGCCTGTCTTAAAGTATTTATTTATAAGGCTATACGAGTATGCCCATGCTGTAATATATTTCTTTTGTTTTACATGAGATTCTTTAAACATTAAGGACCAAGGATCTACTGTATCACTTTTTATTATATCACAAACTTTTGCGTTATTACCAATTAATACAGGCATCAACTGCATACCGTCATGAGCTATGTAGTTATCAGCCGATATGTCTTTTATTTTATATCTATAATTTATTAACTTATTTAAATCTTTTTGATAACCTGCATACATCTGATCGGACACACTAAACATTTCTTGTATGCTATAAAATGCTATCCAAACTTTATTGTTTATTAAACCATTTTCTACTGGCTCAAAGAAGTTTTTATTAGTAAGATTTGCAATCGTTGTTTCATTGAAATCTAAGTCCCATCTACTCTTTAATACAATATCTTGCTCAGGTATTTGTGACAACCCTTTTTTTACATTTAATATTTGTCTTTGTCTGCCTATGACACTCTTTGAGTGAGACATATTTTCAGGCTCATCTATCTCAACTATGTTTATATCTAGTTTTTTAGACTCTTCAGTAACATAACCTTTCCATGTATACCAATGAACATCTATTGAGTTTTGTTTTAAAAGATCTACTTTCTCTTGCGCAGATACATTTACATGCAACGGTTCATTTCTAAACAGACCGGTAAAAAGGGCGTGATATCTTACCATACGGATCTTCCTCCGTCTATCACTAAATTTTCCCCATTCATATAGGAACTAGCATCAGAACACATAAAGACAACCGCCCCCTTGTACTCATCAATATTTGCCATGCGACCCATTGGTATTAAGTTAGATAACTTCTTAACAAATTCATCAGGCTGGTTAACATAAACACCCGCTGGAGAAAGAGAGTTGACTCTTATATTTTTACCTAAAAAATATGTTGACAAATACTTTGTCATACCTATGACCCCCCACTTTGCGGCTGAATAAGTTATAGGTTTAGGGCTTCCTTCATCATATATTCTTTGATCTGGTGAGATTACTCCTAAATCAGATGCAATATTCAACACAACACCGCCCCCTTGGGAAAGCATCTTGTTTATTACGATCTGAGAACACAAAAAAGTTCCATTTAGTATTGTCTCGATACCTTCTTTCCAAAATTCTTCAGTCATTGTTTCAAACATAGTTTCATTTGAAAGACTTCCAACCTTTGGGTCTTTTGCGGCATTATTTATTAATATATCAATTTTATCACAGTCATCTACAGCTTTTTGGATAGATGTTCTACAGTTGACATCCACCTCCATTGGCGTAGCATTTTTTCCTAGTTTTTTGCAAACTTTTTTTGCAAAATCTAAATTTATATCTGCTAATACTACACTACCCCCAAACTCAAGTATTGCTTCGCAATGCTTCTTACCTAAAAGTCCGGCCCCTCCTGTTATAAAAGCAACTTTACCAGTTAGGTCAAACATCTGAATTCCTTTATATATTTTAGAAGTGTTTGCCTCTCGTCTCCTGTAATACCTCTAAATGTTTCTAAAACCAAGTTTCCTTGATAGTTTATTTCTCTCAACTTATTAAAGATCAACCCAAAATTTGTATCCCCCGTGAAAGGTCTTACGGAATCGTCTGAACCTTTTCTCTTATCTTTCAGATGTACATTATTTATTTTGCTACCAAGTAATGTTATTTCCTCAGTATGATCAAATCCATAACATGTTGTGTTACCTGTGTCATAAGTTACAAAAAACTTTTCACAAGAATTGAGATCATCTATAATTTCACTCGCTCTTAATTCTGTCTCAAACGAAAAGCGTATACTGGGGTAATCGGTAGAAAGTTTTTTATATACCTCAACCCAATTTCTGTTCTCTAGGGAAGATGCGCCCATCATAGGGCAAACTAGTGTTAAAATGTTTTGTCTTGTAGCATAATGACATATTTTTTTAAGTTGATCTACTGTTGGTTTTTGTGTCACTAATGAATGTAAATTCACCGAATGAATAGGATAACTGGTCAGATCTTCAGTATATATAGGATTACTATCAAGATCTGTGACCAACCATTCTAAACAGTCTGCATCTATGTCTTCTAAAGTCTCTAACTCATACCTCCAATTGTTCGGAAACTCTTGACCAGACGAAGCATCTAGTAGGGGTGTCATCCTGCCAAGCATTGGACCAATTAACCAAGGCATGTATCGGAAACCTTTCTTAGTTTTTGCATGATCGGAATTTCTGTTTCATAAACTCTTTTTTCTCCATCGCCAAGCATAATTTTAACCTTCTTAATAGCATCAACTAAATCTTTAGCATTTTCAATAGAAGCTGACTGATCTGAACCGTATGCTGTTCTGTCGTGAGTTATATGAAACTCAATACACTCAGAACCCAATGCTGTTGCAGCGACACAAGCATCATGACCATTATAATGATTTGAAAAACCTATCTTGAGATTGGTAAATTTTTCTTTAAGAGTTTTTGTATGCAATAAATTTAGTTCTTCAACTTTTGTTGGGTAAGTACTGGTACAGCACAAGACATATTCCAAGTTATCTAAAACATTGACTGCGGCTTCGACTTCTTGTTCTGTACACATTCCAGTGGACAAGATAACAGGCTTTTCTGTTTCGTTTATTTTCTTAAGAAAGTTTAAGTCTGTCGCTAGTGCTGAAGCAACTTTATGATAACACACATCTAAAGACTGAATATCTTCTAGACTTTGTGTGTCCCAACAAGAAATTATAAAGTCCATACCTAAAGACTTTGTGTATTCTTTTAAATCTTTGTATTGCTCAATAGAAAATTCCAAACCAAGTTTTTGCTCTCTGTTTGTTATCCCCCAAGGCGATTCTCTTGGTTTATCAAGATCTTCCTTGGTGTATACTAAATCTATATTTCTTTTTTGAAACTTTACCGCATTGACTCCTGCTTCATAAGACTTCTTAATTAGGTCTTTGGCAAGCTGTTGATCGCCATTATGATTAATTCCAATCTCAGAAATAATATATGTCATCTATCTTTCCTTATAAAGTGGTTAATAGTATTACTTAAGATGTCAGCCTTATCTTTTGCTATGTCTAGGTCTCTGTAGTTAGTTTTAAATTGCATGATTTTAGGTTGTAGCGACTCAGCTACTGGGCATAACCCCTCATGATACTGCACATCACTATATACATCAGGGCATCTTTTTTTATATTTTCTTTCGAGAACCACTGGCTCAAGATAGGGTATGCTCCATGCCGCATAGAAGTTATCACCCCCAAGTTCAACATACTTATCTCTGAACTCTTGCCAGCTACGCCCTTGATTCTTACCTTGTTCGTATATTAGTCCAAGAGTGTAGTATGAGTGAATTGTATTATCGGGAACTTTCTGTGGAATTAGAAAATCACACCCTTGCAAAGAGTCCAAAAACATAGAAGCGACTTTTTTTCTTCTCTCGACCTTTTCTCTCATGTCTTCAAACTGAGCTAACGCAATAGCCGCACTGAATTCACTAAGTCTATAGTTTATTCCAAATTCGTCATGTCTTTTATATGAAGGATCTTGAACAGTAGTTTCGCCATTGAACTTAATTCTACCTCCGTCTGCCGAAAGATTTTTGTATCCATGACCACCTAATTTCCTCGCTTGTCGTGCATACTCTTCATTGTTTGTTAACAATATACCGCCTTCTCCACAGCTAAGATGTTTTACATTTTCAAAACTCCAACTTGAGAACGCATTTGAAACACCAACCACCTCTCCTTTATACTCGCCAAGGAAGCATTGAGCATGATCTTCTATTACTGGTATGTTATACTTTTTAGAAATTTCATTGATTCTCTCCATATCGCAAGGAAGCCCATAAAGAGAAACAACGACAATAGCCTTTGTCTTGTCTGTTATCTTTCTTTCTATATCATCTACATCTATTAATAATGTCTCTGGATCAATATCAGCATATACAGGTATAGCATTACATTGCCAGACCGTAGTTGTATTCATAATTACAGTTATCGCTGGGCATATAACCTCGTCTCCATGAGAGACTCCTACAGCCTCCATCGCAGCATGAAGAGTTGCTGTGCCTGAGTTCATCGCTATGGCATATTTAGCCCCAAAGGTCTTCGCAAAAGACTGCTCTAGACTTCTGCACCAAGTTTCATTAGGGGCGATATCTCCATTAAGAACCATCTGTACATACTTTAGTTCATTTCCTATATACTTGTCTGATTTCATTTGTTTTGATTCTCTTTCCATTCATCCTCTAGAAATGAATTTATCTTTGTTATTTTCGGATTATTGTCAAGCAATTCAATTATATCTTCAAATTCAAAATTGTTGTCTAGATTGTTTACGACTGTTCTGAAAAACTCTAAGTCCTCTTTGTAATCTAAAGTCAACCTGTATTTTTTTTGAAAAATATCACTCACGTTTTGAAGTCTATAATATTTAGTATCATTATTCTTAATATAATCTGAAACATCATGTGTTTCTAGTATATTGTCTTTCTTTTCAGAACAAATTTTTTCTAAAAGATGTTTTGTTATTCCATATACGTCATTATATAAGTCCTTACCATCAATAAAATCTGGTTTATATAGTTCGTATTCTTTTAATACTAAATCAATAAGTCTGTAATCGCAGAAGATATCATCGCCTCCGCATTCAGCAAACATCTCCACATCAAATTTTTCGCAAGCCCCAAGCCATCTTTGTAACTTATCTTCCTCCGATCCTCGAAAGAAGTTTATGCCCTTATCCTCAGCTATCTCACACAAGATATCATCTTTAGTAGACTGTGTTGTACAGAGTATGATACTAGAACTTTTCTTTGATCTTTTTAAGTTATCTATGAGATATTCTATGGATTTTTTACCACATATATCCGCAATAGCCTTATTGGGCAATCGTGTTGAATTAGATCGTACCGATATAAAAATACTGTTCATAATAATATAATGGAGAGAGAGGGATTTGAACCCCCATCTTCTAAATGCGAATTGAATGTTCTTCCAGTTAAACTACAAAGTGGACTTGAACCACACCTTTCAATTCATAGCATGTTAGATGTTTTCCCGTTAAACTATCTCCCCTCTAAGATTGTAGATTGATTTTCATTTTTTCAAATAACATTCTACTTTTCCATTTGGGATACTGTCCTGCTCCAGAATATATAATACATCTAATATTTTCATTGTTTATAATCTCTTTCACTATTGATGTTATTAATTGAAACATTAAACCTTGATTCAAATACTTTGCATGTCCAAATATTTGACCTATACAAGCCATTTCTCCATCTACTAAGACTTTGCAGTAAGCATAGAGTTTTTCATTTGTTGTTACATCACCTTGCTTGTAATGCTTTAGGTACTTAAAAATACCATACCACTTACTATAGTGCGTACCGTCCTCCCATTTGTGTTGATATGCTGAGTGGGAGCCATCAAAAAAGTTAATACTATTTAGATACCAAGGATTGATGTGTCCTTTGAAATCTCTTTGGGAATAATTGATCTCTAGAAAATCATGTATGAAGGAATTAAAATTATACTCTTTGAACTGAAATCCTTTCTTAAAACATCGAGAAATGTCTCTGCGTACATTTTTTGAAAGTCTATCTTCATACCGCTTGCCGTCTTTACTATATTTGTTAAAGTCTATGACCATAAGGGTCGTGTTCCAAGGAAATTGTTCTTTTCTTAAGGTACGGCTGACTATTTCATCGTACTCTTTACTTGTAAAAGAGTCCGCACATCGATTCAAGTCCCAAAAATTATAACAATCTGCGTAATACGGAATACCTTGTAGTTTAATCGAAGAATTATTAAATGTATCTATATTTAACATTATAATTGTAGTAACTTTTTTATTGAGTCATCTACCTTAAGTTTTTGAGGATTATTGCTAACCAATGTTTTAAAAAACCTTATCTGCATTTGGTTGGCGTGGTTTCCATGACCGATCCCATATCTGCCGTTATATATTTTTTTGTCTGCCTCAGATAAAAAACCTTGATAATATGTCGTATCATGAGTTGTTCCCTGAAGATAAAAACTGAAACCAGTAATAAAAATTTCTTTTACTGGGTAGCAGAGTAAAACAGCTATACTCATTATACCCGTGTTAGGTTCAGCTCCAATTTTTCTATACAGTTTTCTATAATCTTTATTTCCTATCCAGTAGAATGGCAGATTGTAGTTATTTACCTCATTAAAATTTCTAACGACATTACTGACATGCTCCTCATCCCAATGTAGGAAATTGTGCTCTGAATGGTCTGATTTAGTTGCTAAACATCCTACTAGCTTTAGACTTTTAAATGATTTTTTATTTTTTGAAATCTGTTCCTTCAAACCTGCTTGCCACGGAGTTCCAAAGTTATGAAACATTATATCGGTTCTGGAACCGTAATCCATCTGTGATTCTATGGGTACAGAAAATGAATTAGGTCTTACAATTACATCATAGTCATCTATTTCTCTACCTTTGTTTAGACCGACTAAATAAGGAGCAGGACCAACGATAGTAACCCTATTTCCTTCTACCAAGGAGTTTATATTATTATCAAGAGATATATTAAACATTTATTACTTTGTCGGCTTTTTTTCTTAACAGGGTCATACCATGACATCTAGGTATAGTTGCATACTCCCAAATCGAAAGATCTAGGTTTGAGATAGGTTTATATGGACCTCCTTTATCCCATTGTTTATCTTGAGGTGAGTCAACAGAACGGTAATAAGGTTGTGAATTTCCATACATTAAGTCGTGAAGAAGTATTATATCATTCGGTTTGATATATTCATCAACTAGTTGTAGCTCTTTATCGACATGGTCCCCTGCGTGCCAATCATCTATGTACAGTATATTGCCTGAGTCAGAAGGCCACTCCTGTTTGAAATTTTCTTTTAAAAATTTCAAAGCATCACTTTTTACAAATCTCCATCTCTCTTTCATAGAGTCCGACAACTGTAAGGAAGGATAAGGGTCTTGTATGTCTACTGATAGTACTTGAGTGTCAATCAGTTGCGATGCCAGCAAAAAAGAATATGTACTCCTAGCAGACCTTACTCCTAACTCAATTATTTTTTTGGGCTTCATAGACAATGTAAGTCCGAAGAGAGTTAAGAGATGTTCATCTATGTCTTCCCTATTTGCTAAGGTTAGATTTATAATTTCATTAAAGTTAGTCATTACCATTCTTAAGTCCTAATTGAAATTTTTATAAAGTCTTTATCTGGTTCTTCCGACACTATCATCATGTAACCGTAACCGCCAGCACCCATTAATTTTACGCCCAAGTGACAATCTTTTACGCTATCAATTATACTTTTAACTTCACTACTTTCGTACCCCGGAATCATATTTTTTTGTGACTTATGAACAGAGTTTATAACTTCACCCAAGGTTGTTGTATTCATTTTTTTTATGGCATCTAAGCATTCTCTTCCTAGTTCGCTATGCTGCTTAACTTTTCTAAGATCAAATGATTCTCTTCCATCAAAAACATTATAGCCGAGAGGTCTTGGTTGTGTTTGCTTTAAAAAGATGTGATCACTAAGCCAACCGCAAATTTCACGATCTAATATTGATTCTCTTTCATAAGGCCAATAACTATTATCAAAATTTAATCTATTAATACCGGGAAGACATAATCCCAACTGGTCAACTACCCCGGAAATGTATTTGCTACCAGGGGGGTTTTCAACAGCAAAAACTATTTTGGCTATCTCATCAGGTGTCATATTTTTAGGTAATCTATTTCCAAATATTCTTCTAGCAACATTTCTAGTTGATGAAGACATGCCGGATCTATCTTCCAAATCCAAAGTTTCTATATTAGCCAATATAACAGAGCCAGGGCATACACTATTAAGCAATGTCTGATCGTAAAACCCCACAAGATCTAATCTATGAGGTATCATATCTATGTTAGATATAGCAGTAGAGCTTCTTGCTGGAAGGTTTGATAGAGGTCTTCGCTTTAGTTCGATATACTTAATGCCATTTTCTTGACAGATCTTCTTTTTGCTTTCTAAGTCTGTACCGTCATCATTTGTTACAAAAACTTCCGCTCCAATTTTTTTCATATAAGGAACAAAAGACTCTGCCCCTACATGACCACACGAAACCTCGGCATCTTTTACGCATGACAAACCTTTTATAATATATAATCTTTCCTCTTCTGTGTAGATAGATTTTTTATTTTTCATATATTCAATATTAGCATCACTGCCAACAGAAACATATAGATCACCAAAGCTTGCTGATTCTTCTAAGAATGCAAGATGTCCAGAATGAAAGAGGTCAAAAAACCCAGCCACTAAAACCTTCATAATGATAACCTATCTTAGGTGTAAAAATTTATCATGCAACTCACCATTTCTTATTCTACAAAATCTAACTGCACATTGTTTAACGATTTTATTAATATCTTCCATATATTCTTTTAATGTAGACTCAGCGTGAAAAATATGATTATTATTAATCAATTTATCCATATGTTTGTATAGATTGAAATAATCTACCATCCCACTATGAGTTGAATAAGCAAATCTATCGTTAATTCCACCCCAGTGATGAAAATTAGGTACATAAATAGTTTCGTCATCGATATCTAAAGTATCTAATATATTAAAAATTGGTTTTTCATATACAACATCTATTCTAGAAAAGAGAACCCTATCATACTTAACGCTATTTAAATTAATTAGTTGCCCAAGTATGTATCTAGATCTCAACATTTGAACATAAATTTGTCTGCCTTTATTATAATCTGTTTGTATAGACGGCGGCCAGTTATATTGAAACTTAATATTATCAATAGGGATATGGTCTTCCTTATTAATAAAAATATTTATGTTAGAAATGTTTAGGAATTTTTCTTTCACATAATTTGTGTTATTTTCTTTTGTTAGATATAAATAGACATCAACACTGTCATCATAGAATAAATTTTCTTGTAAATTTTCAATTGTATAATCTATACATCTACCAGTACCTGCACAGCATATTGCGGTTCTCATTATTATAAATCTCTTTTTTGCGCTATTAATTCGCCATTACGAAAATCTGATATATAACTAATCGACCAAATATTAGAATTTTGTATTTCGGCAACTATGTTTCTTGTCTTTGATGTTTTTATGTCATCAAGGATAATAACTGAAATTTGATCTTTATACATATCCCATTCTATAGATGTGGAAAAATGACCGCCATCTAAACAAAGAACATCTACGGTCTCGTCAACATTAACTATTGGTCCCGATTTGATATCTTGATTATAGTCATATGTCTCTTTAGTATGGCCACTATCAGTTATATATTTACTGTCTAATTCGTCATAACTAACCAAAGATCCGAATCTTAAACTAAACATACTAGAGTCTAATTTATGTACCGTAAAAAACTTTGTCCAATATTGATTAGTAATACGATAAAATTTTTCATTTGATTCTATCGATACCAGCTTTGATCCGTCACGCTGATTGTTATTTCTTAAAATTAAACCATCTAGAATACACTTCGTTGTGCCTAAGCCACACCATGTTCCTATTTCTAAATAGTTTTTATATCGTTTGTCCTTACTGATATCAAAAATATTTTGACCAAAAGTAGAATTTATTTTAATTTGCCCACAGGCATAATTTGGTCTACCCGGATCTTGATCTGTTATTACAGAATATGGTAATATTTCTGGATCACCATCTATATAAGACAATGATGTAAGAAAATCATTCATTTATAATCTCCATAGTTGTCTTAAATGAACCTTCTACTGAGCAATTTTTATTAAACCACTCAATACATGCTTCAGACATGGATCGTATATTGCTTTCATTACATAAAAGATCATCTATTTTAGATGTCATCTCATCAATATCTTGGACAAAGATATAATGCTCGTTTTCTACTGGTGGATCATAGTATAAATCAACTGCATTTTTATCTACTATAATTGGAATAACACCCATTCCCATATATTCAATGTCACGAAGGCATTTTGGTCCAACGCCTGGTAAACATAAACCAAAAGTAAATTGAGAACAATACTGTAAATAATGTTCATGTGGAATATTATGGCCTAAATGAAATAAATCACACTTCTGACTCCAATATCCTGCAATAGAATTTCTACTATAGTTAGTGGGTGATCCTATGAAACCACAATTATATTTCTTTACGCTGTTCCTTAACTCTTTTTTGTTTTCTTCATACAATCTAGAATGCTTGGGCCAAAATATCCATTTTTTATTTTTCTCCCCTTCCTTATATGTATTTGCAAATAAGCACATTTCGTATTCGTTTTTTAGGCGGTCAAGTATAGGAAAATCATATAGTAATATCCCGCCTTGTTTTTCAATCCAGCATTTTGCTTCTGGTGAATCTGGATCTTCATTGTAGCCTTTAGATCTTTGTTGTGGACCTTTTTCTACCTCACAAAAACCTCGTTCAACCCACATATCAAGGAGTTCTCTAAAAGAGCAACCGCCATGTCCACCAATTGAAGGTTTAATTATTTTCATCTATAATGTCCTTCCACATTTTTATAATCTTTTCAGATCTATGCTTGTTAAAATTCGACATCGAATTTGATATGTTGTTTAAATCAATATTATTTAACTGAATATCCAAATCTTCTATTGAATTAAATGTTTGTACGTATGGCATCCATTCTTCATCGTAAAAATCAGAAAGATGAATATTTTCTCGTGCATGATTATTTATTCTACAATTTGGATGAAACAATAGCTCTGACATAGCACCATTTATCGAAGCACAAAACTGTATAGATGGAAAAAATAATGGTACATTTGCTGTATATTGTTCAAATATTGACATTATGGAAACATTGTATGGAATATGCACTATTGCGCGATGCTTGTATAAATCACCCCAATTAAATCTTCCTAAGTCGCTGATGTGTTTATAATTATTAATCTTCATTCTGCCAGATACTATTGGTTCAAGTTCTGGATCATATTTAGCGTTAGTGTAGTGACAAATATTTGGAATGTGGGTAAATTCCCTATCTAAAAAATGTTCACAATAGAACTTGTCATATCTATTATTTGATATTGGAATAATTTGCTTATTATCTATCATAGATATAAGTTTATTATCTAGCCAGTTCCATTTGTTAAAACTATTAGAAAATGGATGTTCATATCTTGTTGCAACAACAGTAAAAATTGGTTTATCAAACTTCTCATATAAAGCCGCAAACGCTGGAGGGTAGCAAGCTATAAAACCATCATATCCCTCTAATTCATCTTTATATCTTTCATAGAATCTATCACACATTTCTTGATCAAGATTCTTCCATGTGTTTTGATTTACTATGTCTACATTAGAAATCTGTCTATCAAAGACCCAAGTATGTCCTGATACACACCAACTATCAACTGTATGACCAATTGATTCTAAAATTATCCTAATATCTTCTATTACGGATATATGAAGATCTAAATTAAAAAATTTCATTATATAAAATCTATCTCCAAAATATCGTCACCATTAAATGGTGAGCCTACATACTCATTGTTTTCTCTTGGTGTTGGAAATGGTTTTTTATCAAAAAATTCATCATGAATAGTTGAATTATCTTTAAAGTTAGGAAAAATCACATTCCTCAAAAACGCTTGATCTAAATCATATTTACCAATTTCAAGTTGATGGACATCAAAATTTGCCTCAATGAAGTTAGCCACGAGTTCGTTAAAGTTATCGATAGTGCCCTTTAGTCCCCACATACCGCCAAGCATTTGAGTGCCATGCCAAGAGTGGTCTCTCATAATATGCATTACTTTTTCAGAACTAATCCACTCGTCAACTGCCCTACGTTCTCTATAGTTCAATCTCGAATCTGTATCTCTTGATACAAAAACATCAACACTCTGGTCTTCAATTAACTCAAACCTCCAAAACATAGATAAATACGATGCTGTGCCTTTGTTTATAACTTTAGCGTCATTCTTAGCTAACTCTTTTATAATTTCTTCAGGGACACAATCAGCAACATAAAACCATGTCTCCCACCCAGTGTATACAAATTTTGCCAACTCGGCATTCTTTATCGCGCCAATTGTATATTTAGGATTGTCGCCCCATAGGCAAAAGGAAATCACTCTACGCATCTGATCTCCGCATATATCTACCCCTGATAGTATTAACTTCGTCTAAATTTCTTTTCATATTTTCAGGTTTAGTAGACATACCTTCTGGATTTTGATAATATATACCTAGAGGTTCTTTTATCAAAGCCATCTCGACTCCCGCAAATGTACATCTTAACCAAAATTCCCAATCACTACCGGAAGCGAACTCATCACTGAAATAACCAAACTTATCATGCAAAGATCGTCTCCATAGTGGATGATTGTGTGGCAAGTTAGCCGCTAACATATTCTGTTTGCTAAAATCACCAGTTGTGAATATTTGTTGCTGCCCAAATAACTTGTCTTCTGTTTGGTCTGGAATATTAGTTACTACATTATAACAATATGCAACAT
>Ga0110931_1000415_pt1 | contig 16134 bp, 13 predicted proteins | sample 4_EtaG_FD_79333 | JGI IMG/M metagenome (GOLD analysis project Ga0110931, IMG submission 79333) | Marine viral communities from the Subarctic Pacific Ocean - 4_ETSP_OMZ_AT15127 metaG (version 2) (version 2) | ecosystem: Environmental > Aquatic > Marine > Oceanic | place: Pacific Ocean | collected... | reverse complement strand
GTCTTGTTGCTGCTTTGCAAGAGAAGGGTTGTAAGAGGAGTCAAGGTCGTCACCCAACATCTCTTCTGCATTTTCAAGTTCGACGTTTGTTTTTTGATCCACGACCACTCCGATAATCAAGCGGATCTGGCTTTTCAGACTCGCGTATTCAATTTCAGTATTCGATCAATATTAACTGGTTCTCCAGTTTCTTTGTCGATGTAATTTCCAAAATGGTCTGGGTACGCATCAATCGGATTTACAGCAGCAAATTCTCCATCACCATTCCGTCGATGCAACTCAAAATGCAAATGAGGTCCATTCGAATTTCCCGTGCTACCTGCAATGGCAAACTGATCACCCGCATTCAAAAGCTGCCCAACAGACAAAGCAGGGTGGATGGAATCCATGTGAAAGTACTTGTGGATCTCTTCAGGATCCGTCGACATTACGGCAACGTACTTACCCACCGGGTCATCGGGCGCGGTACTCCGCTTTACATCAACAACGGTGCCGGATCTAAACGACTTGATTGCTGTGCCTTGTCTTGCCCTCAAATCCAGCCCATCGTGGAACGAACCATCTCTTGGGCCAACATGAGAGGTAACGACAAGAAATTCAGTTGGTGCGTGTACTTTCACTTTAAAGACCAGATTTCAAAACTTCATTTTGTTCATCATCAAGCTTCAAATCGTTCAAATATTTTTCAGCATCCGATACTGATTTTCTTCTTTCTTCCATTTTAAATTCTTTATACAAAAATTCAGGTCTAATAAAATTTTGCATGAAAGAAACGCTCAAATCTCTCGCATCAGAATCTGGGTTGTCTCTGAAGGAAGCCAACTCATCTCTGGTTTGAATTGCATTATCAACTGCATCAATTTGATAAAATGGATCTTTCAGCATTGAGGCATCAATGCCTTCACCTTCTCCACCCATTTGATTGAATTGAAACAAACCGTAAGACATTTCAGGTTTTTCTTTCGTGCCAGCATTTTTGGCCAGTGGGTTCAAATTGCTTTCCGATATTGCATTGGCCATAATGGCTGCGATTTGATTGTCGGAGTACCCTCTTTTTTGAAATTCGTTCCTGATGATTCGAGCATTGTCCATCGGAGTCAACTTACCGAATGACGTAGGACGCCTTTCAGGTTGAGTCGATGCTTTTGGTGGGCCCTTTGGCTCTTCCACAACTGGTTCAGGCTTGGGTGGCTCTGGAGCCGCAACGGGTGTTGTTGTTGGTCTTTGGCTTACTCGGTATGCTCGGTTTTCCAAAACCTTTGCGATGGCTTGTTCTTTGTTCTTAATGGAAAGTCTAAGTCCATCGAAAACATCCACTTGTTCGGTTTCACTCAAGTCAGCTTGTTCGGCAATGGTTTTAATGTTTTGATTTGCCACATCAATAGAAATTTCACCATCTTTTACTTTTTGAGCCAAAATTTGCGATATTTGAATTGCTCGATCTTTGGTCATTCTTGCTGGTTCAGATGGTTCTGGTTTTTCAGATGGCGTAGCTTTAGGTGGCACCATTTCGATGGGTGCGGAAGGATCTTTGGATCCCTCTTGAGTCACTGGCAACGGATACGTTTGAGTCCCATCTTCGTCGTATACGTTTTGCAGGTTGTATCGCTCTCCCGTAATTGCATCGACAATCGGAGTTCCTTGTTTAATTCTACCGCTTGAAGACACAACCCTTCCATCGCGAGCTTCAGGCAGTGCTTGTACCATCTGGTCTTCTGGAGAAGGCTCTGATGCTGCTTCATCTACTTTAGGAGGCTCCTCGACTAAATCAGGGGCCTTATCAGTCGATACTTCTTGATCATCAGACGGAGGCTTGCCAACGGTCGGTGCCGGAGTCGTTGCAAAGCTTTCTCTCAGAACTCGATCAGCTTTGGTGTCATCGGTTCCTGTAATCGCTGGTCGCTCACTTCTTGCCTTGCGTTCAGCATCTTCAGCCGCGATAATTGCTGCAGAGTCTTCTTCTTGAGCGACTTTGTCAGCAGCCGCCGCAAGCTGCACATCGCGTGGAGATCTAAGCGAACTTTCTGATCCCCTTGTAGCTGTTGCAATGGCTTGTCTGTTGATTTCCGACTCATCCCGTTCGAAATCAGCATCTTCTTGCAAAACAGAGTCTGCGAATGCTTTATCGTCTGCTCCACTTTTCAGTTTTTCATCGTATTCTTTTGCAATCCTGTCAAACTTGCGGCGCTTCCTACCTTCGAACGGATTTGGAATTTCTCGCTTTTCAGGCTCGGTGGTTGTGTCTGGAGCTTCAGATGGCCGCTTAGACCCTTCATCCATTTTGGCGACGAAATCATCAATTGATTTGTAGTTGCCGTACAACTCTCGCTCATAGAATTCTGGACGTTCTTTTTGCGATGCCGATCGTGATTGACCGATCACTCGTGCAAGATCTTTCTTGTCCGCTTTATTTTCAGCAATATCAACCAACGTTTGTTGAAACTCTGCACCAAAGCTTCCAAGAGGATTCAGGCGATCACCGTCTCCACCTTCACCAAAAGAATCTGGGTGATTCACAATGTCCAAAATCGCTGAAGTTCCAATCAGTTCATCTTGATTCATTTCTGTTGAAACGTTCGAGACGTACTGAGCAACTGTTTTTGTTGTCACCGCAGCATCGTCGAGTCTTTTAATTGCATCCCCAAAGGCTACGTATTCGCCCTCGTCTCCGCCTTTCTGATCTCTTTTGCCGTACATGTAAACTGCTGAGGTGAATTGCCCTGGAAACGACTCTTGAAGCTCCATGGGCAGCGCCTGGAAGTCTTCGATCAAATCTTTCAACTCTGTGTAGTCACCAGTTTGGCCTGCTTTTGCGTACGCTTTCTGGAATCGATTAATGATCGCAGGGACGACTGGAACGCCGGATGTTCCTGCATCAGTGACGGACGCTGCATCAGTGACAGACGTTTCTTCAACTTCGGGCTCATTTACAACCGGGTCTTCATCAACGATTGGATCTTCGTCAGCAGTAAGCTCTGGAGACTCTTTCAATGCAGCCGCTTTCTCCAACAGCCCATACCGTGGAGTTCGCCTGAAACCCGTGCGGGTAAACAACGGATTTGTAAGGACTGACTGCTCAGCAACTGTGAGACGATTTGCATCAGCAGCAATTTCGATCAGTTGGTTTTTTCTTTCTTCAAGCTCAGCCGCTCTGATCTGCATTTTTCGCACAGAAGAACTTCCGGTTTCGTTGCCACTCAACATTTTGACGATTGGAGGCGATGAAACAAACTCTTCGATTTTTGGATTTTTCGACCCAGTTGTTTCGAGAAATTTTCGGGCACCTTCTTGAGCAGTTGATGAAGATTCTGGATCAACGATGACCCGGCCCTCAGCTACGGTGAGCCCAGGAATGCCATCTACAAGTTTAAGTTGTTGTTCTTCTGACAGTTGCCCAGTCGATGAAACTTCTGGTAGCTCGCCCCCAAAAACAACCGACTTCAACATTTTTATTTCAGGACTGAAATCGCTGAAAGTTGAAAAATCAATGTCGTCAAAGAAATCCTTTTCATACTGAGTTCTTTCTGCACTATTTTGCGGATTTAGAATTCTTTTTCTGTTTGCAATTCCTTCCGGAGATTGGCTGAGATCAGGATATTTTCTTTGAATAAATTCTTTTACGTCAATATTTCTAGCGTCAACATTTGCTAAACTAGGATCTAGTTTCTTAATAATGTTTTCGGCTGCCCATTTTTGTACTTCTTGCCTTTTGTCTTGGAGGACCGGGTTATCTTTGTCGTCCAATCCATCAAGAACATCTTGAACAGCCAACAAAGATTCAAGAGATCCTTCTTTAAGCTTTACGTCTTTGATAAAAGTTTTAAAGTTTGTTGTTACTGCGTCAACTGCAACACTTTCCTGACGCAAATCCTTAATTCTTTTATTTATTTCTTTTTTAACGTCTTCATTTATTTCTTTGTATGCATCTTTACGTTCTTTAGCAACTCCGTCCAAACGAGCATTCATGTCGTTTTTAATTTTCAAACGCTCGGTTTTGGTTTTTCCTTGTTCTTGTTCGTAAAAACGCAAAAGCTGAGTGTAAGCACCAGCAGATTGCTTGCTGGCACGATTCAAGTTTTTTGGATTGAGTAGAGTACGGATTTCTTTCTCGTACGCCATTGCTTGTTTCAATGGCTCATTGTACCGAGACTCAACACTTTTTATAAAAAACTCAGCATTAGGCAAAAGCCTTTTTTGCATTTCTTCGGAAAACGACATTTGGGCCTCGTTCAGGTCTTTTGCTATTCAGCAGCTTCTGCGATTTCTTGTTGTTTTTTCAACGCTGTTTTTGTTTCTTCGGGAATGAATGGATTCGCGAGCAGGCTGCCGTATTGCATTTTAGTTTTTTTAAGCTCGGCGGCTTTCAAGTTAGCAACGTTTGATTCAGCCGTTGTTTGTATCTTTTCAGACTTTGCAATTTTGGATGCCAAGCGTGCTCGTCGCTTTTCGTTAGCACTTTGTTTTGCTGCCGCCTCTCCACTGGTCATTTCCCCAGAAAGCACTTTGTCAGACAAATTCGTTTTATCCAGTCTTTTCTGCAAACGGCCTTGCTTCTTCTCTTGACGAAGAGCTTTTTCAGATTGTGCTGTTTCATAATCTGCAGGCTTCAAGGCTTGACCAACTTTTCCAATGCCTTCCAAGATGCCTTTTGCCATGCCCAGTCTTGCCTGAGCTTTTTCTTGTTTGGCCACCAGTTTTTGTTGTTCGCCTTCTGCGCGAACTTTTTCCCCAAGCGCCAACTGGCTAAGCTCTGCTTGCATTTCTGCTGTTTGTTCTTTGCTTACGTCACCAGCAGCTTGAGTGATTCGATTGATGTCGCGACCAAGTTGAGCAGCGCCGGCCCCTGTGGGGTCCATTACTGCTTGTTGAGCAGCCGCCTGGGCGGCCCCACTTGCGAAGGCTTGCTTCTGACCGCGAGCATCTGCTAGACGCTGTTCTGCGCCTTCACCGGCAGCATCTTGCAGGTCTTTTCCACGACGAGTAGTAGCTTTGCCGACATTTTCAAGAAGGTCTGCTTGTTTCTTTTTTCCAAGAAAATCAAATAAGGTGCCTGCCAAGTCGAGGCCGCCACCAGTAAAAACGCCTTTCTTGTACAAATCTTCTGCGTACGCATCTTGCAATGCAAGAGCTTCTTGATCTTGTGTCGTTAGTTTTTGAACCATTATTTCTCCTAAGCAACTGGATCCGATGTTTGTGATCGACCATAGGTGCGTTGAATGAACGCATCAAACGGGCTTCCGCTACCAACGCTCATGGATTGGATCAAAGCAAATTGGTTTCCAGTTGCAACACTTGGCGGGGCCGCACTCGCACCTTCTTTTGCGGCTCGACTGGTTGCTTCTCTAGTTTGGGCAGCAGATCGACGCTCAACGCTACGCTGTTTGGCTGAAAGATTCTTTCGACGACGTGCTTGTTTTTGTAAAAGTCGTCGCTGTTCTTCAGCTTGCTTGTCTGCCTGTGACTGGCCAAAGAGCCCAAGAGCGCCACCGACCACAGCGCCAACGGCGATGCCGGCAGGACCAAAAGCCGCACCAGTAGCGGCACCGCTCAGCGCGCCACTTCCGCCTGCCAATGCATAGTCAGCAACTGCCATTAAAACCTCCTGTAAAGCTTATCACTTATAGTGAACATCAACGAAGAAATTTCTATTGTCGATAAACACATGCTTGAATGCGATTGAGTTATCTTGGACCATTCGATAAATGCATCGATACGAAATCTTGTTTGGGCCAGGAGTCAGTGTGACTCGATCAGCAAATGAGATCTGAGTTTTACGGAATGGGTAGCTACGCTCACCACGGTTGTAAAGCCTGCGATGGGTGCTGTCCTGACGCTGAGGTCCAGAACCATCAAGGTTGTCCACGTACAACACAAAAACGGCGATGTACTTTCCACACTGAGTGATTCGTCGCGATGCCGACCGTTGAACATCGTTCGGAATAGCACCGCCACCGGCACCAGAATCCGAGTAGCGTTCTTTCAACTTTGTGCCGATATTGTCGCTTCCGCCGCCAGCCCAAGCGTACAAGGAGCCATTTACGAAAGCCGATACATTGCTGGTGCCTTTCACAACAACGGTCGTTGACATTCCATCGATGGGGGTCCACGCTTCATGGGACAAAGCATTCAAATCACTCTCACTAAAACCATCCGAACCAGTGTTGTAGTTGCCAGTGATTTCGTGTCGTACGTATCGATTGAAGGAGGACAAAAACCGATTTCTGTAAAAAATGTCAGCACTTACACCTTGTACTCTGGTGTTTGCAATCGAATAAAACTCAGGCTTTTGAATGTGTCGAGTAGTGAAGATCTTTTTTTCTTCATCAGTGAACGATGGTCCAACTTTCAAATCTGACTGTTTGATCCCGCCATTGACAAAGTTTTCCAACTCTTGAAAACGATCACGGATGTCTTCAGCCGAAACTACATCACCTGAAGCAACAGGCGCTAAAATTGTTGGATCTGCTGGCATTACTTTTTCACCTGGTAAACGAAAAGTTTGAAATCTCTAATTATTGCCGGCTCGTCTTTGCTTGGTGATCGGCACCCGTCGATGCCTCCACTATCGCCGTCGCTTTCCATGCCCCTGCTTTGACCACCAAACCAACACATTACACCAAATGCTTGCGTGGAATTATCACCTACTCCTTGCTCATGAAGGTATGCAGTGGTGTACGAATGATACCCAGAAAAAGGCATTCCAGATTTGTTGGTGCGTGGATCGTAATCTTCACCATCTTCGCCGAATCGATTGTCTCGGTATGAATAATCCGAGTTGTAGTTTTGATCTAAGTATTTTGTGTTTGGATCGTGTTCCAAAGATGCTTCTTGCGAGATTGAAGAGGCACTTGGAACTTTGCCTGTAAAAGCCACACGATAATGAGCGACGGTAGAATGAAGAGGCTTGGTCAAAGCACTGGACGATCCTTCAGTCAAATCTGCAGATGATTCACCTGGAAACTGCACCAACCCAATTTTAAAGTACGGTGGAATGCCGTGGTAATAAGTTCTCCACCCACCATCTTGAATATCAATCGCACAACTGACTCGTATAATAAATTTCTCCCCCGCTTCGAGGCCGGTCAGTTTGATATGATTCAACCCTGGGTGATTCACCTTTGATTTTCTAATTCCTGAATACGAAGAAGACGTTGACTGTAAAGGGTCAAAAGTAAAATCAGTTTGCATATTAATTGATTGCGAACCAAATGAATTCACAGTTCTAGTAATATTGCTTGTATCAGTCAGCGAAATATTCGCAGGTATTTGATCTGGACCCAAGCTTTGATCCATAAAATTTTCACCATCCAAGTTCATGTTTGTAAATGGTAAAAACGCATCATTAAACTGATCTGGATCAATAATTTCGTTTGATTGAAATTCTGGAACTTTAATGTAAGGCATTAGGCTTTCCTGTATTGAACGACAAGATTCGAAGCTTGTACGGCACAATCGATGCCAAGATTGATGGTTACATCTGGATCCTGACTTGCGTCGGTCGAGAAAGTCTTAGCCTCAGATTTTGGTAGCGGCATCGCAACGTCTCTTGATGAGTACAGCGATTTCGGAAAAAATTGTCCTTTGTCACCGTCTGAATCTTTCGCCCGAATTCCTGAACTTGTACCGTAAATGCTTTGCAGCATTGCTCCAGCAACTTCAGTTCTGATTTCGTTTCGTCCAGCCCGAACAGGAATCACACCAGTAAGAAAAACTGAGTTGCGATCAACTCCATTGTAAACCCATCCAGATTCACAAATTTCGTTGCCGTTCGAAACAACTCTGAACTTAACCGCGAACCTGTCCAAACCGTCAACAAGCCATCTTCCTTGTGGGAAATCTCTCGCTTTTAAAGAGGTTGTAAACGGCCCGCTTCCATCAGAAGCCTCGACGCTAAGTTTGTCTCTGGGATGATACCCAAGCCCCCCAGGAGAGTCAGGAACAGTACCAGCACCTACACTGCCGATCCATCCACCAGCAGGTAGCATTGATTTATTGCCCCAATAAATCTTCTTATGATCAACAGGGTAGTGCTTTTCAATTTTGTGATAAACCTCAAACTCTTCTTCATTCAAAAGACCTGAGCCTCTCCAAACAAAAGACGCAGTAAAGTCTACAATGATGTATCCATCACGCTCTGCAATAAAATTAACGAGTGGCATTGACTTGTCGTTACTGTCCACACGAGTGTACCCAGCAGAGTCTTTGCTAACGATGAAGCCGCTGCTCATGACATCCCAGTCGCCAGTGGCTTCAAGCGAAGACTGATACACCTCGGAAAACGTTTCATCTTTGAACATTGACTGTTCGAGATCAAAATCAGACAAGTTGTCATGAGTCAGGTTGCCATTGATTTCATCAACGAATTGTTTCAAGTTTTGATTCAAATCGTCTGGCTCAATAATTTCACCACGATCGGGACGAACATTAGGGAACTTCAAAGACACGCTTACCTCCGATCTGGACTGATCACATCCGTCATAGCACGTATGTTTTTCTGCTCACCCATCTTTGCGTCAACCGAATACCCAACAATCATCAATCGATTTGGATACTCGTTCAAAGCATCTTGAAGAACTTGAACAGCAAACTCCGTTGTAAGCGTACGATGAAAATGAGTGACATCGAATCTGATGACAACAGGTCGATGAAAACCAAAAGAATCAAGTCCAAATCTAGCTTCATTGTAAACCGGAAGACGCTCTTGATTGTCGGTGTGCTGCTGGATTCGTTCTTTATTGGAATCCAAAAGAACACGCTGGTCACGATTCAACTTCAAGTTCAACTTGATTGGCTCATTACCATACGCAACACAGTAAAGATTTACATATGAAACGTGAACGCCAGAGTAAACACCATTCAATTTCAATGGGGCTGTTTCATAAACTGGCAAGTCTCGTTCAGTTTTATAAAGCTCTTTTGTTTCTTCACCTTGTCTTGTAAGTTTTGCAGTGCTTCCCAATTCATTTTTGAATGAGTAAAAGTTGTTGAATACAAAAAGTCCAGGCATTTCATGATCATTGCTGCCGAAGAAAATCTTCGAACCGCCGCCTTTCGTTTCAACAGCACAATTAATCGGGTAGTTTTTTCGAATGCTCCAAGCACCAACTTCATAGTGCCAGACAAGCAAAAGGTTGTTTTTCTCACCAATCGTAGGAACACAAACCCAATACTCTTTGTTGTCGCGATCCAAACACCCAACTGATGCATACGCAGAACTGGGGCAAATTCGATCAATCACCTCTTTGATCGGAGTGCTCAAGTTTACAATTTCAGTTGGACTATCCGTAGACTCCAAAAATCCCTTCAACACAAACAGTCCTTTCTGGGACAAGAATGCGAGGCCGGTGAAAGGAATGTCCCGAATGGAACGAGGGGCTACACATCCAACATCGCGACTAATGGTTTTGTACTGAAAGCCACCGTCTGCCCGCTGTGTGATCAAGTAAATGCCGTGCTCTTTGAACACAGCCAGCGTGTTTGTTGATGCATACATGCCCGTGATCTTGCCAGCATCGGCATCGCCCAGATCGATAAGGTTTCGCCGTGGGAATACCTCTGGCTTGCCACTGGCGCTGAATTTCACCAAGTTGTCCGCACCACCAGCCATGAACAAACAGTTTTTGAACGATGCAATAAATTTGGAGTCACCTGGAATTGGTCCCAAATCAGACTCATCGGTCAGTCCTCCGAGGTTCGAATCGGGCAAGCAGTCTTCAAAACGAGTCGTTTCGTTGTCTTCGATTTCCCGAACCAGGAAAAAGTTCCTGCCGAACTCTGGACCGATGGGGTTGGCAAAGTCATCCAACAAATCACGAGTACGATAAAGTCTACGAGCGACTACCGTGTCATCGCCGATCGGCAGATCCAAATATACGAAACGCTTGCGACCATCGGCACATTCGAAACGAACCATTTCGCTGGCCTCAGACATCTCGCTTTCTTGCCCACGTTCGTTTACAAAAGTAACTTTGTACTGGTAGCCGCAAACTTTACCGTCGATAAAGTCTTTCTTTTTGCCACTTCCGCTATATTTTGCACCTTTCGGTTTTAGGCTTCCAAGTCCAATATTTTTAATTTTTGTACCAAGAAAATATATTGCATCATCTCCACCACTTGCGATGTAAGTGTTGTGATATCGACGAACGACTACAGTGCCTTTTGGCTGTGCTGGCTTCTCTGCGAAACCTGCCCGGTACACCCTTCTTCCATCGTAGACGATCGGCTCATCAACTCCATTGACCATGTAAAGGCGTCCACCAAAAGTGCATGACTGAGTTCCAATGTCATTTACTCTGGGAACATGTCGCCTTCGACCGACAGTAATCGTGAACGTTTCTGTATTTAAAACTGGAGTAATGCCATTGAATTGAAGATTGTTTGCGTCAATCAAAAAGTCAAATGGGTTGGTTGCATACACGCCACCTGGAAGTGGGACCGTATTTTTCATCACCCCAAGATTCAGCCGACACAAAGCACCATTGTTCAACTCAAAAATGATTTCATTGAAGTTTGGGCCCTTGGAATAGTTGTGGATCGATGTGACCCTCAACCCTTCTTCCTCATTTTCGATTGAACCTGTGTCATAAACACGGCCCCAGTCGAACAAGTTTTGAGTCACAAGATCGTAGCCGCCAGCGTTTTTCCATCCATCGTAAGAGTCCCAAGACATCTCTTCGATCAGTGCAGCAGCCTCGGCACGGGTGTAGTACCTCTGATCCATGCCACGAAGGCGCTCAACAACAAGACGGGATGAATTCATGATTTACTCGGGATTCCAAAACGTTCACGGTCAGCCATCGCACGATCGAATCCTCTACGGATGTACATTCGATCTGTGCGAGACAAGTACTTGGACTTCATTCGCTCAAGCAACTGAGTGGCCCTTTGTTCGTACAACTGGCTGTTGTTCACCATGCCATGTTGAAGGCAGATGTCTTTGAGTGCTGCGTACACAAGGTAGTGGTGGTACTGAACGGGCCATTCGGGCGAATCAGCATCATTGACGAGCCTTAATGGGCGACGATGGTACCTTGCTTCGACTGGGTAATCCGATGCCGGTGTGTACCAAAAACGAAGGTACTGACGAGGCCCGATCTCGTTCAAGTGGCCAAGATCGAACAAATCACCCGATGGACTGATCGAGGAGTCGAATGTCAGCCCTTTCATGACGGTGCTGACTTTCAGTTCATTAAAGTCGTCCGTGTAGCTTGTGGTGGCTTCTGAAAGAGTCGCAACGTGTCTCCATGGACCCATTCCCGTATCGAGCCTATCAAGGGGCACAGACCCAAGATTCTTTGGCTTTTCGGACACTCGCCTGTAGATCTTTTTGTATCGGCCAGTACCAACGTCCAATGATGCATCGGAGTAAGTGGCGGAAGTATCCATAAGCCGATCGACTAAAATTGCAGTGAACCCCTCTGATGGAATTTTTGCAGATACAACCGGGGATGGCGGACTCTCTTTGCCGGCAAAAGTAAATGTGTAGCAGTATTCGTAAGTGGCAGCGCGAATGGGGGTAGAGGTCGTGGTTGAACTTGGAATTTTTCTCAGTGTGACCACTGGAGCAAAGTCTGGGGGCCTCAAGTTGCTGTGAATCTCTTCAACGCTCACAAAAGAATCGCCGGTATCTTGGCGATCAAGTTGAAGGTATTCTTCTTTTCGTGCATCGAGAAACATGAATCGACCACGATTTGGTCCAGTCAAGGTGGTTGTGACCGAGTCTGTGGAAAACCCAAGTGTTTCGTTTTGCACAATTCCACGATCCATCACACCCAGCATTTCAATTGAATCTCTTGGCATGGGGTATGTGATGTACTTGATGGTCCAACTGGTGTGTGTTCCTGATGCAATCGGGCTGTCCACAACGAAAGCTCGTGCGTCCCGATGATGGGTGATCAAGTACTCGATGTTATCGATCACAAGCGTCTGCCCTGCAATGTCTGAAGGCAGGTTTCTGATGCTCGCTCCTGTGGTTGCAGGAAGCTTTACAACGCGAGTTCCATCGGTAGTCAGGGTGTCGGTGCTGCTTCCACTGATGTCCTTCCTGAGAAGGAATACGTGTCGCTTCTGCATAAACAGCCACTGATACTGGCTTGAGACCTGCAAGTAGTGCCGGTTGATCACACGGGCAACGTTGTCATCGTACTGCTTCAAGTCTGGGTTGTAGTCCAACGCAGAGTTGATTTCTGTGATCATGTCTTTGAGATTCACGTCAGACTCCAAAAATAAAACGGCTGCTGGAGAAGTATACCCCAGCAGCCGTAGATGGACCGAGGTCCGGTAGCGAATATGGCTTAGAAGTAGCCTTGATCAATGATCATCACGGTTGCTTCGTTGGTTCCGTAGTCACCAGCACCACCAGCCGAGATAGAAATACCACATGGTCCCGTAAGAACATGTGTGGCACCCGCAAAGATGTCTGCCTGTCCGGCAGCGCCAGTGTCATCAACTACCAACGCCTTGCCGCCAGCAGTAACAGCAGAACCAAGAACAGCCGCTCCGCCGCCTGTGGTGTTATCGCCATACAGGCCCGCAGTTTGGACTTTAACATAGCTACCAGCAGCAACCGTTTCAGTTGCTACACCGAGCACCATGCAGTCTCCACCAGCGGTTGCGGCAGGCGCTTGCTCAACAGAAGCACCAAGGCCGTTCTCTGAGTTGTCAAGGTCAATGCGGACCCAGTCACCTTTGGTTACGATTGCGGCAGCGTAAAGCCGTACATACTTCTTCGGAAAATTGTTGTCGCCGTCGACACCATCTACTTTATGAATTGCCATGATATCCTCCCTCTTTTGATTCTATGGCTATGAAATAGGGTGGGGCTCGACATGAACCCCACCCAATCAGAATGGCTTAGAAGGTATCCAAGCCGAATGCGAGACCGCTAGAACCAAGGTGCTTGGCGATCAGTTGACCACGGCACCGGAGCTTAGCAGCGCGAACGTCGTACTCACCCGACACGGTCTCGAAGTCCGACAGGTCGAAGTAACCTTGTGGATCCCAGAGGGTGTAGATGTCGTTCATGTTCAAGAAGTAGAACGATGCTTCTTGGTTTCCAGTACCAGTAACGGTACCGTCATCAGGCATGTTGAACTCAACGTTGATTGGCACACCATCGAAAGTTTCGATCATGCGACCACCATCGATCTTGGACTGATCGACGTAACGCTCGTGAGCCTGAAGAGAACGCTTCAGGTTCTTGAATCCAGCGCGGGAAGCAAGAATGACGTTGGGTGGGCCAGAAGGCGACACAGCAGCCATTTCAACCTTGAGGTCGTAAAGACCGGCGAGGCCGTTAGCGTTGAAGGATCCAGCGCCATTGAAGACTTGGTTTTGCCAACCGGTCTTGCCGCTGAATGTGCTCTTGCTGACACCACCAACGGTGTTGCCTTGAGCGCCAACTGCGTTTTCTTCAAGGAAACCTTGGTGGTCTCCAGTGATGACATCGGTTCCGTTCAGGGTGTTCCAGTCTTCCCATCCGGTTTGACCGCCCTTCACGATTTGCTTGACGTACTCACGCTTGAGAGCGTTAGCGGTCATCATCACGCGGCTTTCGAGGATCGAAAGAATGGCAGCGTCACCTTGGTTGACCATCTCTTCTTCCGAGGAGATAGCGACTGGGCGCACAACGTGACCGAAGTCGTACTGTGCAGGTTGGAACACATCTTCGACACTAAGGTCAATGCGCTCGAAACCAGTCTGAAGGCGGGTGGTGGAGGAGTGCTCACCGAAACCAAGCGGAACCACGATTCGCGAACCACCAGATTGGACTGGCTTTCCGGCTCCGTGAATACGTTCTTGTGCATCCAAGAAGGCGACAGATTCGTAAACGTTGTCACGAAAGTCCTTCATCAGGATGTGCATGGTGGTGGAAAGCAGTTCGTTTCCAATAGTCAGGGAAGTAGTAGGCATTTTAAGATCCTATTAGCGGTTGTTGGAGAAAGCTTTCGCAGCTTCGGGGTTGGACTGTAGCCAAGCAGCAATCGAAGCTGCGCCTTGTCGCTTGACATCTGGGGGAATTTGCATGGCACCGGGAGATCCGCTCACTGAGTTCCGCTGCACTCGTCGTGCGGCATCTGCTCGTGCTCGGCGCTCTTGTTCAGTACGGGCTCGCTGCTGGGCCATGATCTTTCGAGCTTTCACCACTTCGTACGCATCTTGAGTGCTGAGTGGAGCATCGGTATTTTTTCGCTCAGTAACGAGAGAAGCTACTTCTTTTTTGAAGCTTGGATCCTTCATTTCAGGATGCGATTCCAAGAAGTCATAAAATGCTGACTCTTGTCGACGCTGTGCTGAGGCTTCTTGCATTGGAGCGAACACACCACTGACCGCTTCAGCAACACGTCGGTTGATGTGAGCGTTCATGCCCTCTTCAGACATGATGTCAGGCAGTTCTCCCTCAGTAGTCTTGAGTGCGTTTTTAATCGCTGGGTCATCAATGAGAGAAGCCCACTCAGCCTGACGACGGGAAAAATCCCGCTCAAGGTGTTGAATTTGCTGTTCACGCTTTTTGTATTGACTCACTCGACTTTCATGAGACTTGTCGAGTTCTGATTGCTTCAACTTGTATGCAACACGAAAGTTGTGAAGCATGCGTCGAGCAACAGTTGGGAGTTCTTTAATGTCATGTTCTGTGATGCCATCGTAGAAAGCATCCGTCTTCAAATCATCATCATCAATGTCATGAACAAGTGGGTCAAACTGACGTTGATCCATTGCGCTGACTGGAGATTCAGGCTGATCATCGGCCTGAACATCCATGCTGGGCTGATCGTCAACTGATACGTCAGCGCCAACACTATCGTCCAGAAGCCCGGTTGATCCGGCACTTTCTTGGACATCTACATCGTTTACAATTTCATCACTCACAAAAATCTCCTTTAGGGTCAAAAACTACCATTATACGATCTATATAATCAACTACTTTAAGTCTATGCCATCGACGAAGCAAGTTCTTGATCTTCTTCGGTCATTTCTGTTGGTGCAGGAGCCATAGGCTCTTCAGCATCTTGTGGTCCTTCATCGCCCGCAAGATCCTCGCCTTCAGACATTTCTTTAATGGCTTCGATCAACTTTTTGTCTTTCATCATCCGCTCAAGTTGAGCAGTGATCTTTCGAATATCTGTGTCGGTCACCGCAGTGTATGGATCGAACGAATACTTATCGACGAACTCTCCACCACCAACCATCTCAAGCAATTGGGTAAGAGCGACCAAAGTAATAAACAAATCAGCCGGAAGTGCTTGATCAAACTTTCCGCCCTTTGCATCACCTGAATCGAATGTAATCTCAGGAATGTCTTGATCGGTAAGCGTGCCCATCATTTTGTTCAAAGTCTTGACCATGCGATCGATCACTTTGATTGTGAACGGTTTTTCGGGCTGAGGGGCGGACTCTGCCATTTGCTGGAACTGATCTTGCATTTCAGCTTCTGGGTCAGCCGCAGGCTGCTGTGCCGCAGGCTGCTCTGCGCCCATTGGAGCTTCAGGTTGCCCGTACTCAGGCATTCCGTATTCTTTTTTCATTCCGTACATGGCGATTCCTTAAAGTTGTCTTTTGTCTCTGGCTATTCGAAATTGACGAAAACCCGGATGGTTCTCTAATCGATCACAATAATCATCATACTCTTTTATCTGTTTATCTCGTTTAGTATCCCACTCTTTAAACATTTTATCTGCGTTCCAATCTCCATCGACTGGAGTAAGTCCGCGCTCTTTGCATATATCTAAACGATGCTGCTTGCTTTGAAGCATAACACCTAAACCACGATCGTAATAAGGGAACATTTCACTGAACCGATCGATTCGATACATCGGAAGCCACGATGAATTCATCGATTGGCACTCGGGGCATTCTTGCGGATCGTCGTAGTTTTGGTTTTTTGAAAAATCGACAAGCTCATCAAACTTGTGTCCGCAGTCGGAGCACTTGTACAAATGCATGACAAGGCCGTTCATGCGCCTCTTATGCGGCTCTTTCTTGTTGTACGGGTCATTTGTTTGAGCGTCTGAGATTGTAAAAACGCGCCTAGAAGTTCCATTGCATGATTCACAATCAACAGCTTCTGGTCGATTCGAAAATCGAAACATATGATCTTTTACTTCATTACATTCTTCACATTTATAACTATACGTT
>Ga0110931_1000414_pt1 | contig 16157 bp, 32 predicted proteins | sample 4_EtaG_FD_79333 | JGI IMG/M metagenome (GOLD analysis project Ga0110931, IMG submission 79333) | Marine viral communities from the Subarctic Pacific Ocean - 4_ETSP_OMZ_AT15127 metaG (version 2) (version 2) | ecosystem: Environmental > Aquatic > Marine > Oceanic | place: Pacific Ocean | collected... | reverse complement strand
GCATACTTCGCTTGCATGATACGTACCATCTTCAGTGCGTCGTTGAGACCATCACGGTCATTTGAGTCTATTACGATTGTCATTTTCATTGTGCTTTCCGTGCCTTTGTGCTTGTGAAAAGGAAAATTTTGGCGAAGAAAAATCGCGCGATCGGGCTGGTATTAATATGCAACACTTCTCTCGATATGAATGTCAAATCCCCACCCTTGCGCTTCGTTGTCGTCCATCTCCTCGCCGGTGCGAACGAAGCGGTAAAACTCACACGCTTCGACTTCTTTGCCCTCGACCTCAATGCGTTCGTTCTCACACCAATCCATAAAGTCTACAAGAGCTTGAACGCATTCGTAACTATCATACCACTTGATGCCGGCCCAACGGAACAGGAACGCGCCCTTCTCGCCGTTGTAGTCTTTGATCATTTCATCGTGGTCTGCCCAACACAACTCACGCGCTTGTGGCGACTTTGCCATTGTAACCATAAACTGAGGCATAACCTCTGGTCCGACTGCCAAGATAACTTCTGAACGATAACCCATATCTATTTTCTCCTTACTCTTATAATATAGCCCTTTCTGATACACAATGCAACCCTTATCTTGTCAGCTAATCGTCAACAACAAAATGTACACCGATGGGCGCAACACCTCTCGGTACCTCGCCGTCAACAATGCCACCATGTTTGGCCAGCACATTCGTCACCACCTGAACAGGCACATACGCATAAACCGTTTGTGTTGGCCTGTCTGGTTCTTCTGCATACTCCATTAGCAGTTCTTCGGGTTTGCTCGGAAAGCCTACCTCTACTTCTGTATATTTGTTTGCATTGTTAATGCCCGGTGTGCAATACCCACCCTCGAACGCTTGTACGCTCATGGTGAACCCATCTGCACACACCACTTGCCGGTTCCTGTTCGTGCCTACTACACTAAAAAACTCATTTACGTTACCCATTAGTCAAACTCTCCGTCTCTAACATGTTTCAAATCGTTCCTAAGAAAATAACCATCTGTTTGGTGATAGGTCTTTCCGTATCGGCTACCCGGACCATCTTGCATCCAGTTGACGTAATAGAGGAACCTTTCGTTCTTGGAACACTGCCTTTTGCCTACCCATGGGTTATCTTCTACTCTGACCACTAGACCAACTAGTGGCTTTTTCTCCTTCCATATCTTCCTTCTCCACGTCCACATGTCTGCTTTCTGCAAGCAATACGACGAGAGTGTAACTAAATCACCCGGCCTCACTAACCACCTCCAGCAGTTTGATAAATTCAATCGTTGCGTCTCCGTCATCCCAATGAATGCGCGCGCACCTGCGACCATGTTCAATGGCCGTTTCTGGTGGGCCCACTTCTGTAACAATCCCGCGAAGCTCTTGATCGTGTATGCTCCTAACCAAACTTCCGACTCTCATGCTTGAATCTCCATTGCGTTTGCGTCAATGTGATAGGACCGGTCTGACATACGCTCCCAACTGATCTCGGTCCAGTCAGAAAAAATCTTCCATAGATCCTTGCTGCTCATTTCTTTCAGCTTCTCCTGATCCCATTCAATAGGTTCTTTGTATTCTTCAGTCTCGCCATGATATGTATTATTCATCACACTCAACGCGGTTTCGTCATCGTCGATACCGTGAAACTCTGTTATGTCAGCAATACACGCCAGCGCACAACCTTTCTGTGTAAAGTGGACGGAACTAAACATCTCACCTTCATAACTTCCTTGCATTACCCAAACTTTCATTTCTTCTCCTTTCTATACTATAAATATAACGCCCTTGGCCGCAACCGTCAAGCCTGGAGTTGTCAGGAGCCAGTCAAATGCATCACTTCATAGTTGATTGCATCCATGATAACCTCAAACCCATCGCACCAAACAATCCACATGGGTTGCTTGTTTCTATCAAGATGCTCCCACTCTCGCAATACGATCCCTGGGTTGGACCAATCATCATTGCCAAAGCCTATTGGTTTGAATGATATTAGATCACCGATTTTCATTTATCACCCTCAAATGTGTTTTTTTCCATGAGCCGCTTGGTGCGCTCGGAGAAGACCACCTCACTATGCACTCCGTTGAACTACAAGAAAGTATAAGGCCCACACATGGAATGCCGCGCTGTTCATCGTAGATCGACACCACATAATCACCGGCCTTCACTCAGTACCTCCAGTCTTCCAGAATCAACCCACCAAGTCTCCCCGTCATTGAACAAAACTTGGGCAGATAAGGTGTCGTGTCCAGTCTTTGATATTTGAACCACCAAGCCGTGTTCTACGGAGTAGTGATCCATGCTATCGTTAAGCGCACTCTCAAGCTTTACCAAATCTCCAACTTTCACTGTAGCGTCGCCCAGAATAAGGCATTGAATCCGTACCAAGATGTATAGACAAAGACGGCTTTCGCAAGTGTGTTCGCAATAAAATTAAACATAACTACCTTCTTATATTATAAGTATAACGTCTCCAATAGCCCCTGTCAAGTCAGAAACATGTCAAGTCCGACTTTCACTTATTACCTCCAGCGTCCACACCGTATTCCAATCAACTGGCGCATCTGGAAAATCGTCGAACCAGTGAACTTTTACTTCTCTCATTCCATTTGTCGCCAATACCACGCCATGGCCCATCCACCCTTCAGGATCATTCTTCACTCTTACTAGATCGCCCACTTTCATTTATAATCTCAAAATCAAAACATTCCATGCGCCGCTCGTCTTTTATTTTACGTCGAGATAGCTCAATAATTTGACGACGGTGATGCCTAATCATATTATAATGCGATTCGATGCAACTGTCAATCAGCTTTTCTTCGTCTGCGTTCATCTTCTACATCCTTTTGACATACAATCGTGGCGTCCTGTTCTTCGTGTAGCTTTACCACGTAGAAAACTTTACCTTCGTAAATCTCGCAAGGGAAGGCCCCAACAGGCATAACTGCCGTGGCCGGCCCACCGTTAGATGCCGGTGTAGTATTTAGTTCGACCGTGGCAAAATGGGCGTCGAAAGAATCAATCATCCCCACTAAAATAAATGTTGTTAGCATTTGCATATTACTTACTCTCCTTTATAGGTTTTAAATTATTCTCGCGCAAGTTTTGATAACGACCAGTAGTATACCAGAAAACTTTATAGAAGTTATTCTTTTCTCCAAATATATCTACTACCACTCCGCGGATATCTCCCTGGGGGAACAAACTGCCTTGAGCATGTACCACTAAATCCCCTTTCTCATACATCATATGTTTCCAGGTAACTTATCCACTCTTCTGAAACCTGGCCATCGTGCCAACGTATTTCAAATCGGCGCGTCGTTGTACCCTTGGCATCAACCTCTCGCAAGATAATACCGGGGAGTGCCTTGAAGGCATTAGTATACTTTTCCCACTTAAACGTAGCAGACGTGCTGGGAACGTACTTGACCAAATCACCCGCCTTCACTTATTACCTCTAGCGATCCGCGATTAAACGTGGCTGGCCGTCCGCACAACAACATCACAGAAACCGAGCCCATCCGACCAACTGATCGAACCACCCCTATCTGATGACTGAATTCGTCTGCGCGGGGGCGTACCAAGTCTCCCACTTTAATCTTCAGCTTCTTCATCTTTGTTGTCATCATCACTTACGGTAAACTTATCCACAATCATCAACAATTCAGTAGCGCACATGCCGGCACTATCTTTCTGCGCGCCGGTCATTGCGTTCTCGTAATCGTCACGCATCCATGTGATAAGCGACTTTGTTAGATACTCAACATCTTGTACTGCTTCTGTGATAATTGTAAGTGTGTTGGCGTATCGCTTATGGATCAGGCCGTACTCTTTTCGGTAATCGTCATCCTCAACAGCGCCACAAACATCAGCTACATGCAAGAGACGCCTAGCGGTATACGCACGTAGTGAGTTGCGAAGATCGGATGCGTTGCGGGATTCGCGCGGCAGAGATGCCTTCTCATAATATGTTTTAACAATTGACATTTACTTTTCCCCCTTCCCGCTCAATATCAACCCAATTTTCTCTTGGAGTTGTACGTCTTCTGTCTCTTTGGCAATCTCTCTCAGAAAATCTTCTAGTTGAGTTAGCCTTTTTCTTTGTTCGTGCAGTGGGTTAACCACTGCCATTCCTTTATTCTTTAATGCTGCATGGTAATTGTCGTGATATGACATTTATTTCCTCTTTATTTTTTTATTATGGGGGCACTCTTTACACTTTAGATACAGACTGCTTCCTTCTTTCAGTTGTGAGACCAGAGAGTTAACTAATACCTGACCCACAACATAAAGCTGAATGGAAGCAATTATCGTAAAGAAAACATTTTCGAGATTAAGCATTTTTTAACTCCCTATAGCCCTCTGATAAAATTGTGGTATCCATACCTACAACTATTATACCATATCTTGAGTATTTGTTAATGGTACGGGAGGCAGGATTTGAACCTGCGACCAATCGCATATAAGACGACTGCTCTTACCACTGAGCTACACCCGTATGTGGTACACCCTGTTGGATTCGAACCAACGACCCTCGGCTTAGAAGGCCGATGCTCTATCCAACTGAGCTAAGGGTGCATACTAACAGTATAACTCAAATGATCGACCGAGTCAAGCGACTTTTGTAAAAGAAAGGTCTTGTGCAAAAAATACTACATGGTTACCGGGCATAATCGCCATGGGACTCTGACCTTCGGTGGCATATTCCTCGATAAACTCTGTCCATGCATGCTCCTTACTATGATAGCGGGGAGCGAAAGTAAGCGTCCCCATCATATCGCTGTCGTCTTTATAAATGACTGTATAAATCATCTCTTCTCCTGTTAAAATGGTGGGCTCTCTCGGGCTTGAACCGAGGACCATCCCGTTATGAGCGGGGTGCTCTGACCAACTGAGCTAAGAGCCCCTTATAAATGGTGGGTGATCTGGGACTCGAACCCAGGGCCTGCGGATTAAAAGTCCGATGCTCTAACCAACTGAGCTAATCACCCGTTATCCTACTGTGTTACTTGATCAAGTTCGCTAGCGGCGAGGTCGCGGCCTTTTTCAAATTGCTTCACTACCTTGTTTCTGAGTGCCTTGGTTTTGATAGGGTGATCTGCTGCCCAATCAAGCGCACCAAAGACTATTGCCGGTATCATAATAAATTTAAATAATGTTTTCATGCTGCTCTCCTTAATGGTACCAGAAGCGGGAATCGAACCCGCACGCCTAAAGCGGCGTCAGATTTTAAGTCTGATGTGTCTACCAATTCCACCATTCTGGCTTGTTGTTACTCTAATAATATAACAAATGGATGACGCCATGTCAAGTCTTTTGTTTGTGTTTGTTGTCAGGAAAATGTCAGTGTTTTTATAGTTTAACCAACTCATCACTGAGGAAAAACCTCCGAGTTCCATCAACGCAAAGAACTGTGTACACGAGGCCATCAAAATAATACTGCTCTTCGGTGATTGCGATAACAACCCCAAGATGCTCAGGGGCCGGCACAGGCTCGTCCGCGTAATATGCGCCATAATAAAGGTATTCTATAAAGTCGTAAATACCCAGAACTAAATCGCCGATTTGAAATTTTGAATTAACTGGTGTGGTCACACCGTAAGTAGTGACAGCGTACTACTTTCTTTTTATTTTAATGTACCTCTCCTCAACAATAAACGGCATTGTTGCCCCTATAGGAAGAATTTTATAACGCTTTGAATTTTTAGCGGCCGAGTGAATTTCTTCACGGACCTCAAGGATAAAGCCACCCTTCTTATCAAACTTCTGTACCACGTCATGTGTGGCTGACCATGGGTGAGGTGAGCCGGCACCAAAATCTGCACATGTTGAGCTAAAATTAGCGCGTGGCACGATGTATGCACCCACATCATACTTTGCAGGGCGGTCACATTCCTCTAGGACTTTTTGGGCATACTTGTTTTCGTACATTCTCATGAACTGGCGACGTTCGGGTATGACGCCCCTAAGGATGTCCTTCGCCATCTCCCGATGATAAGGTTGCCTTACATAATAGGTAGCAAGGATCCTGGCGTGTGCGCCGTATTCAGCAGCAAAGGTGCTTTCCCAGGCTTCATGAAGACTCTGGGCTTCACAATTGTTGCGAGACAACACCTGCTCAAGAATTTCGTGTTGGCGAGGGGAGAGCTTGCGACCCTTTTCGATCTGGCCAAGGACAGATTCAAGGTACCCCCTATCCCAGCCGGTGCAAACAGGGAGCATCAGTGCTTCTTTAATCTTTTCTGGTTCAATGGACATTCTCTTTCCTTCTCTATTAAATATAGCACACCAAGTCAGACAATGCAAACTTATTCTGTCAGGCGAATGTCAATAACATTTTAGCCACTCTGCCGGAATCCAGCCGGATGTCGCATGAAAGCCGTCAGCAGCAAACGTAGATGGCTTCTTAAACCATTGGACAAACGCAAACTTTGTCTTCAGTCGGCCCTTAAAAGCAACGTTATAAATGAAAAAATCAAAAGCCAAGTCCTGGTTGGTGGAGTTTTGACAAACCTCTTTTCTAAACTTGTCGCGCCGCTGCCATTCTTTGCTTATAAAAGACTCGTATGTAGAAAAAACACTCTCTGCATCTGTTCCCAAACAGCCACTAACGTCATCAATATATTCTGTTACCAACCCAAGACCCTTGCTTCGCCGGCGGTACATAAAAACCAAATCACCTGACGCAATGCGTGTTCTTTTAAGCTCCCTAGTCATCATCTCTTTTGTTATAGATTGTAGCGAGGTACCCTACAGGTACTTTTAGTATCACAGTACGCCAGCCGTGCCATTTGGGTATAATCTCCATAAGAGGAAAATCTGGTCGCTGATCGAGGATGCCCTTCCAGGGGTCCACTACCTCAACCATTACCTGAAGTACGTGGCCACCGTCATCCGAGACAACACCTGCCTCAAACACACATTCTGAATAGTCTTTGATGAAATCAGATACAGACTTGATCGCCTGATCTTTCGATTCTTTCTCTCCTGTAAAAAATATACTAGCCACTTATTTATCCCTCGCTTAATACCACAAAGTCATCTACTTGAGTATCTAAAACATGCCACCTATTATCTTCAGAGCAAATTACTATGAAGTAGGATGGATCTTTGTCTGATACCTTGAGGACAACTCCTTGTTTATAAATAGGTTCCAGTCCCACCAAAATATCGCCATTTGAAACATAACTCTCGTGAGCCGCTACCCACTTAATTAAGGAACCTCGTTTTATCATTATATAATATATATGATTCAGAAACCGTTTCTTACCGGAAGAGACTCATATGATATACTCTTACCAACAAAGTGGCTTAAAATATCTTATTTATTCTTTCAGTCCCGTCTTCAGGATCGTGACCGTGCAAATATCCGATACGTACTGAGTCTTCACGTCCATCTCACCCTTGAATATATTTCGGAGTAACGTGATGCTGGGCTTTTGGACGCCTTCTGCGTTCTTCATATACACCGCAGAAACCCCCTTGTTGCAGAGTTTAATTGCATCCCTGTGGGCCGCCTTGATAGAAGAGTAGACACCATATAATTCGTTGGAGCCATCAAAGAGGCAATATATATTAATGTTTGTCATAGGTAGTACTACTGAATACTTGTGTTTCTTTCAGTTAAAAGTGAGAACTCATATGCAGTTTCGATCAATCCAAGATCCATTTCGCATTGCTTGATCATTTCGTCGTCTTCTTGCTCTATCGCTAGTTTTAGTTCTGCCTCGATTCTAAGCTGATTCTCCACGGTTTCTGTAAGCAGATACAGGGAGTAGAAACTGAGCGCCAAATCCTCTATCATGTGCGAAGCACTCAGGAATGGGCCGGTAGTAAACCGTGGCGTCATTCTCATCCCTTACACCCGCTACATCTCTTACGCTCATGCATCTTTTTCCTTTCTTTTGCCTCTAACACAATTTTTCTAAAGTTAAGGATCTCATCCTCTACATACTTGCCATCACCAAAGGCTCTAATATAATTCTCTTCTCTGTTAAATGCGCCACAGACAACAATCTTATTGTGGGGCGAATAAAGTAGGTACTCACCGGGATATACTACAGACTCTTGTTTAATTTCCGCGAAATTCATCCGACTCCTCTCTTACTGTCATCATATCATCATATGCTCTCTTCTTTAAGTCATTTAGGTGTTGTAGGGTGTCGTTTCTTCTTAGTATTTTGAAAGCGATGTTCTCTACGGAGAACTCCTGCTCTGTGCTTTCCAGTCCGGCGCGGCGCAGGTTCTTTATTTTTCTCTTGAGCCGCTCAATGTTCTTTAAGGCCACTTTGTATTTGCGAGCCGTAATTAAGTTTGCTATGATATTCGTCTGGAACTCTATGTCTTGCGCCTTCTGACGTGCAGCCATAAAGTCAACGCTGCTGCGGTATTGAACAGGCTTTATGATCCACTCATCGTTCATTATAGAATAAAGGCCCGAAGATTTGTGTGACTCTCTTGAATCTTCAACATAGATTTCCACATCGTATCCCTTCATTCGTATTTGGTGGTCATTGTTCCACTTCATACGGGCGTTATCAAAAAATGATTTAACTAGCCTCAGATTTTCATCCACTTTCAAGAAATCAACGATAATATGCAAGTCAACATCTGAATAGTTTGACCAGTTATAGTTTGCCAGAGAGCCGGTCAGTGTAATGTCTTTAATCTCTACATCTACTGGCAGCCCTTTGATAAAGTCTTCTGCTATCTTCAAAAGTTTTGACCGAATCTTTGGTTTTAGCTCATCCCCATCCCAGATATTTGGCTCAAGCCTATCGTGAGTATCGAAAGATTCAGGTTCCACCTCTTCTTCAAGGCCCACGTTACCCTGGGCGGGCGCGGCAGACTTATTGATAGGACGAGGCTCTTTATCAAACGGGGCGCCTCCTTTGCGTTGTGGGCCTCGTTTGGTGAGCTTATCACGGGGTGCCTTCTTCACAGTGGTCTGGTAGTCTCCAGCCTCTCTGATAGAATCCACAAAATCTTTCCAGTTCATTCCGTTCATAATAATAAATAGTTTACCAAGAAGATAAAGCCACCCTCTTCCAAGTGTCCATACTCACACAAACATAAATATAGTTTGCATCCCATCTAATCTCGCCGGGTACTCCAAAGTCGCCGGGGCTTGATGGCGTGCTGCTGTTTCTAATTCGGATGGCATTGTCGTTAATATCTAACGCCAACTCAGGCTGATTAGTTTTTATGCCTATCTTGTCGGCCGAACCATCGACAAACAACATGTGAGTTTGATTGTCCGATTCAACTCGAAAGTCCACAAGCGAGTCAGAAGTCTGATTCACAACAACTTCGGGGACAGCGCCATCCAGACGGAAACCTTCTTTGACTACTCCTTGATCGTTAACTTTGAAAACAATGTGTTTGTTAATTGTCTTATTTTCGATCAAGATGTTGTCCGAAGAGTTTACCCCAATGGCAGCCTTACTTGTCCCACCTTCACTGAAAAGAATTGTTGGGTCTGTCGCATTTAGCGTCAAGACTTCTGTGGGAGACACTGTGCCGATACCGACCGCAGTAGCTGTGGCATGTAGTGCCTGTGACCCACTTGGTCGCAAGGTTATAGTATCTTGGCCAAAATCAATATATGTGGGTTCCCCATCGCGATCGTCTTCAAAAAATATATCTCCCTTTTTAACGCTTCCAGTTGTAAATTTGTATCCCATTATTCAAGCTCCTGTATTTTGTTTTCCACGGTGCCGTCTTGGCGGTAAAGTCTCTGTTCGCCATCTTCAAACGTGATGATAGTATTGTTTGTCGGGTGGCTTGTCACATGGATTTTAATAAAGTCATCGAAAGCATCAAAAAATGCGATGCTACCGCGTGGTGCCGGTGTGAGCCAGTGAATGACTGTGTGACCTGTGGCAAATGTGGCCCCTTCGATGACGACTCCTTCACCTGAGATGCCTGTTTCATCGTTTTGCCGGCATGCCGTGAAGGTGCGAATACCTTCGGGCGCCCGATTGCTCGGCTTCTTCGGCTTTAAGTCTTCTGGTTCCGTGGGAGTCGTAGCATCTACAAACTCTGTAATTTCTTTTTGTTCAATCATTGTGATTCCTTGCTATTCTTCTTATCAAGTTCGATGGCCGCTTCGACTTGTGATTCCCTCATCTTGTCAAAACTGTCTATTGCGCTGTCTGGGTGCGTTTCTTCGCCCTGTAGCGGATCATCCTTCTTGGATTTTAATGTGATGATCTCTCTCACCTTGCGAATGTTTGTTTGCATTTGAAAGATTTGTTCATCCAATATTTTAAGTCTGTTTAGGACTTTTGTGTAGGGACAATTCTTGTTTTTTGACATCTTTATAATCCTATTTATTAAATAATTTTGACCAGTCTATTTGATAATGAGGGGATACCAAAATAACATTCTCCAGAACGTCGAACCCGTATTCAGTACGCCCCACGTCAATGGCTACGATATAGCCAACCAGTCTTCCATTAAAATCAAAGACCCCAGAACCACTTGAACCAGACCAAGCATAAGAATTTAAATAAATAAATTCATCGGCTGACACTCCCATCACTTTTCCCTCCAGGGTCACAGGCCCAATTGTATTTGGATAGCCTGTGTATATAAGACCATGGAGAGCACTAGTCACCTGAATCCAGGCGCGCTTAGTGCGAACAAAGTCTTTTGGAAAGTTCAATGGTATTCTATTGGGGATTTTCTCAGAGGCAAGAATTGCGTAGTCGGCACGACCATCGACGGCGATAATCTCCAAGCAAGATTTCAATACGCCATCGGCCTCGATCTGTATTGCGTTACAGTCACGAGAAATCAGGCCATGCTCCACTGTGAGGATGTAGTACTCTCCCCTGTAAGCAAAGTAGGTCCCGGTGGACACCGATACGCTAGCGGAGTCTACGCCCCAAGACAGTATCCTCACGGCGCTTTGTCGTGATTTTTTCACCGCTCTTTGATATGAGACCGGTTGGCTTTTTGTTATGCTTGTTATTTTTCTCATCTCTGCTGCCGGCGGGATTGAGTGTATATCTGCATATGTGTTGTATGCCACGTAGGACATCACCAAGCCTATTAAGAATAGGGATAGAGATCTTATAACTATACTGGCATACTTTTTTTTCATCACTTAAACTTGTCTTTGGTAACTAAAAAAGACTGGCACCTCTTCCAAGCCAGACTGTTTAGCAAACCAGAGGATGTCCTCCCCTCCTGTGACTTTTACTCTTCCGTTCTTTCCGATGGCTACATACACTGGCCCCTGTGGACCATTTTTAATAAAGTGTTGGTAGTCAGAATCATACTGAGGCTTCGGGCTGCGGTGTACTCTTGACATAAGTGGTGGCTCAAAGTTCAGGAACTCCTCAACAGGCACCATTACATGATATTGCATTTCAGTACTATTCATTGGGCGATCGTAATCCATTACTCCATTCTCTGTCCAATCATTCGCGATCTGAGTTAACGATGAGCGAGGAGTTCTAATAGGCCCACTGCCAGTCCTCATTGCGCCTAGGTTAGCGACCATGCCGCCAAAGCCATATTCTTGCAGTGTTTCCCGCACAGTACGAATGGTGCCTTGCATATTGGTACGCTGCATTGTGCCAATGCGCAATATCTTGAGGCCCCTAATTTTCATTAGACCAGGAATAAGTACCCTATCTCTATATCTTACCCGGCCAATGTTTCCTAAAAGTTCAAACTTAATGTCGTATGTCGCAACTTGCGCGGTACCCACGTCCTTTGTGTCTCCAAGGGGGCGCACAGTTGTAACGCCCTCAATGCCGCGAATCTCGGTCTGCGTCTCTTGCGACTCACCGCCGACATTGTTCTGAATTGATATGTCAACTTTAATGCTATATAGCCTCAGATCATACGAATCGTCCTTCTCTTTCAACAGCGCATCGATCCTATCAATCTGGTCCTCCACGCTTTCGTTCTGAACGCCATCATAGCCCCGTACAACAGACGCCGGCGCCCTCATTCGTTTCAACTGCTCCTGCACATATGTGTCCCATGTATATGGCTTGCCGGCATCATCTCCCTCGGGTTCAATGTCTCCATTGCGAGCCATATTAAATCGCTGGTTTCTTATCGGCGAGATATATTGATACCAAGCTACATGCTTCTCTGCTTCGCTCATCTGCTCAAAGTTTTGATTGATCCATGTAGCGATCATTATGGCGCGCCGAGCCAAGTCATTGCCCTCCGCACGGCCGGTGTACATACTATCAATGTTTCTGATGGCTGCAAACACCGCCTTTCCTGACATCACATCGGCCTTGGTTGCTTCTGCCAGAGAGACAGAGCCTTCAAGTGCTGTGTTGATAGTCTCTTTGGCGGCATCCATAACCAACTGAGGGTTCGCGTTAAAGTATCTTACGATGTCTTTGACTGTCTGGACCTCTTCTGGTGATGCGCTGCTGTCTACACCGATGGTATAGCGCCAGCCAATGGGCATCTGCGGATATGCGCCAGAGCCTCGCCCACTGGTGTTGTATGCGGCGGCGCCTTGGATAATAAAGCGCGAGTCTTTCGCTAAGGCAAGTGGCACGTGCTTGGCGGCATACTCATCACCGAAGGGCAACTGTTCTTGTCCTGCTGGGCCAGCCGCACTGCTTTTCTTGTACAATCTCTCCAGTGTTCTCGCCATATTGCGGTCTAGATCGGGGTTTCCGTAGCGGTCTGCGGACCGGTATCCAGTTGGATTGGCGCGGTTTCCGAAGGCGCGAGAGTATAAGTGATCTATGTCGCCAGAGTCCGGGTTTTGCCCCCACGTCTTCAATATCATCGGCATATCGCCGTAACCAACAAGGGTGTCGGACATGCGCTCCGGACGGAACCAAAACTCTAGTCCTGACTTGTCGGAGTAGATGTTCCAGTGATCTAGTTCATACTCGGTCATCTCGCCGCGATCACGATCATAGGCTGTCTTAACTGAGTAACCTTCTTGTGCAAGTTTAGTTCTTATCTCTTCTTTGATCTCGCTGTACTTGTCTTCAAACACCGAGTCGACTCCTGAGGCAAAGTTCTCTGCTATGCGTCCGGCATCATCTTCGTCCTCTACTGCCTCGTATTCGTAACAGCGGAAGCTAACTACAAGGTGTGCGGTTGCCGGGTAATCTGGATCAATCTCTTCATCGTCTGGCTGCGCGCCTGTGAGCATTTTGACTTCCCACTCAACCTCGGTTTCTCCGGGGAGATCATAACCAATCTCATCTAGATCTAGTTCACTCGTAAAGTCTCTTGCTTCGCTTCCCCAAGTGTTCTCGGGTATCGTTTCATATCTGTCGTCCTGTGTGGTGTCATCGGCTGCTATCGTGGGCGTGTACTCATTGTTTCTAAGCTCAAATCCGGGCCAACCCAAGTTAATCTCCAAACTACCATCACCACCCATTTGTACAGACCAGTAGTCGCCACCGTGATCATCCGGACCCGATAGATCTCCATAAATACTTGAGTTCTCCGCATTATCGTTATAGGTTCGTACTGCCTCGTCTATCGCTTCTTCCATTGCAGCTTCGTCAACTGTGCCTGTGAAATTAACATTGCGGTTGCGGCTTTGGAGATACTCGTTCATCTCTTGGAAGCCTTCTTCATCGTTAGAGTGTTCACCTGTTTCTTGAACACTGCTGATGTCCATATTTCTAATGAACCACTCAATATGATCCCACGTTTCCATCGGGGGCGCGTCGTTAGAGCGTCCCTTGATCTGATAAAGCGTGTCGCGATCCCAAGTCATTGTAACAAAAGAATCTGATGTACCAAGCCTGCGTCGATCCGATACAGACATGGCTTCTTCATCTTCTTTGCTCATGGCTTTACGAAGCGATATAAGTGTACCACGGGCATCAGTACCGCAGTGTCCCATTCGCTCGCCTTCTACGGAGCAGTTAGACACCTGCAAGTCATACCAGTACGAGCCGTCTTCAAAGGTGTGGATGATATTATCTGGATCTTCTCGGCTCCCCAAGTCGTCTATTGCAGTTTGGTAGGCAGTCTCAATATTGTCGCCCTTGATCAACTCATAGTTCGTTGGCTCGTCGTTGAGCCAAGAGAACAACTCGTTATATCTGCCCCAGTATGTTCTCCACTCGCCAAGCATCTGTTCATTGAGCCATTCTTTTACAACCTCAACCTTCTCGGAAGGCACACCTGCTTTGCTCAGTGCCTTCACTGCTTTCATAAATGTCTTGCGCCAAGTGCCGGCGGGCTTCGCCCACGCTTGCTTTATATTGTCTGCGACGAATGCGATCTTCTTGTTTTGCTCGATGGTTTCGTCGTCATATGGTGTGCGCTGGGTTGTTGCCGCGGCTGCTAGATTTAAGGCTGGGAGTGTGCGAGCTTGGACTGGGTTGTGTGTTGCGCGTGGAAGCTGTATCTGATCTGGGAACATCCGCTCCATCTGGTCCAACCAGGTGTTTTGAACGCTATCAATGTAGCCGGGGTTGCCCAGCTTGTGTTCTTTCCAGTTATTGCCTGCGTACGTCTTTGACTTCTCAGGAGCATTCGGCATGCCTTCCTCAATAAAATCAACGATGATCTCGGGCAAGCCGATGTCTCGTAGCCCCTCTGTTAAAACTTCTTCTCGAAGATACTCAAACCAATTGCCTGTAGAAATGCTCATTATTTTACCTCACCACTATAAATAGTTGCTATCTTTCATAATCATCATCCAATCTTACAACGTCACCCAAGTGTGGAGTGCTGACCTCCACTATCTCCACCGAGGCTTCGTTGGCACCGAAGCGATGTATCTGATGAGGGACGACATGAAACGACTGGCCCGGCATTATTTTTTGGATGTTGTCATCCTTATCGTAATTATACAAAACGCCCTTTATTACATAAACAGTTTCTTCTTTGACTTCATGATACTGCTTCGATAAACGATGGCCTGCATTGATGTGGAGTACTTTACCCACATAATCTTCAGTCTCAGCCCAGATGATTTCGTGTCCCCACGGTTTTTCTACTCGTCTCATATTACCTCCATAAAATTTGAATTAAAACGATGCACAGTGAAAGAAAAATACACAATAAAGTTTTGGGTGTAAACATGCTTTCATTCAGGAGTGCCCATGTAAGAATCGGAAAAATAAAGTAAGAGGAAGCAAAGCCAGCAAATCGAGAAGACCAAACCGCTCCAGTCTCAGCGACGATTAGATTGGTTCCATACCAGAAACAAAGCCCAACTGGAATAGAGTATATGGCAACCGCCAATAGCGGCTTGTCGTGCCACCACTCCCACACGAACTGTGAATTTAATTGGAACCAGGCGAATGCATGTCCCACCGCAAACAGCGTTATTCCCAATGCCCATTTAGAAGTTAGCAATTAATACCTCGCGTGAGCTTTTTGGGTTGTCGGTCCCTCTCCCCCACTTATCGATAAAATGCATATTGCCCTCCTCATATAGCTTTATTACTGCCGGCTCTGATCGGTAGAGCAATATCATTTTTCTATCCACTGTGTCGAAGAGTTCTTTCACCTTTTTATGGTAAACCTTGGTCTCCTCAGAGCCAGCGGGCTTGCCTTCCTCTAGGAGATTGAGCGAGTATCTGCCAATAGGTAGAAAGACATAATCACACGGGCCAGTGATGGCACCGATCCCACTCATAAAATCTTCCTGTTGATCGAAGTTTATATAAAAATTATGAAGCGGCAGTCGCTTAAGATTAACAGTGGCTACCGGATTGTAATTTTCGGGAGTGAATTCTCCGTGAGAAATATAACCAGAGTCAGAATATTTATTCAAAAGAAAATAGTACGCCGACCTTACATAGGGGTCCGAATATGTGTGCCACGACTGTTGCAAGATATAAAAGATATTCTTATCTTCTATTTTATCAAAGTGATTTGCAATCTCAGCTACGCGGGCCGGGTTCTCTTTCAAACACGCCCAGAACTCATAATTTACGTACTTGTTTGTGTGGGCGACCACAGTGCGACCATCATTAGATAAAGGAACCTCAATACACCCATCAAACATTAAGAAAGAATGAACAATGGAATCAACAGGTATGAGCTTTTTTACCGTGGATAGCGACTTAGACTGTCTTGTCGGTATTTTCAGTGGTGTTTTCATTTTTTAGCACTTCGGAAATCTTTTTTAGTCTTGCCTGTATATCGGTGGAGTCGTCACCCTCCATTGAATCCGTTACTGTTTTTACTGTCTTCTGTAG
>Ga0110931_1000411_pt1 | contig 16227 bp, 18 predicted proteins | sample 4_EtaG_FD_79333 | JGI IMG/M metagenome (GOLD analysis project Ga0110931, IMG submission 79333) | Marine viral communities from the Subarctic Pacific Ocean - 4_ETSP_OMZ_AT15127 metaG (version 2) (version 2) | ecosystem: Environmental > Aquatic > Marine > Oceanic | place: Pacific Ocean | collected... | reverse complement strand
GGTGTCCCGGTGGTAGCCGTAGGCCTTCTTTACCAGCAGGGCTATTTTCGCCAGGCCATCAGCACCGATGGCGAACAGCTCGAATTTTACCCCTACAACGACCCGACAATGCTGCCGGTTTCTCCCCTGAGGGACAACGAAGGCCAGTGGGTGAGGGTGGTTGTTCCGTTCCCCGGGAGGCATGTGCGCCTCCGTGCCTGGAAAGCTCAGGTGGGCCGCTGCGAATTGCTGTTGCTCGATAGCAACGACCCCCGCAATGAACCCGGCGACCGGGGGATTACCAGTGAGCTTTACACCGGCGACCCGGAAAAGCGCCTGCAGCAGGAAATGGTGCTGGGAATTGGAGGCTGGCGCCTGCTTGAACAGTTGGGCCGTAAGCCCGCCCTCTGCCACCTCAACGAGGGGCATTGCGCCCTGGCACTGATTGAGCGCGCCTTCAGTTGGCAGGACCAGTATAACTGCGAATTCCACGTTGCCCGTACCGCAACGCGGGCAACAAACCTGTTTACCACGCACACCTCGGTGGCCTCCGGCTTTGACCATTTTTCCCGATCGCTGTTGCGCTTGTACCTTGCGCCATGGCTTGATGGACGCGAATTGGATATCGACCAGCTCATGGCTCTGGGAAGCGAAAACGGTGACACAGGTAATCAGCCCGGAAACCCAAAGCTCAATATGGCTCTACTGGCGTTGAACATGAGCGGACGGTTTAATGGCGTCAGCCGTATCCATCAAAAGGTTACCCAGACTATTTTTCAGCCGTTCTTTCCCCGCTGGCCTGCCGAGGATATTCCAGCAGACTATGTGACCAATGGTATTCACTCGCCCAGCTGGGACTCGCCGGAATCTGATGCTATCTGGACCCAGGCCTGCGGCAAGGACCGGTGGCGCCATCCGCTCCAGAAATCCTGCCCTATGACCGATATCACCGATGAGGCCTTATGGGAAATGAGGCGCCTGCAGCGGAACCGGCTGATCAGTTATCTGCGCCGACGGCTCTCAAGCCAGCACTGCGAGCAGAACCCGGGGTTCGACCATTCGGCCGCCTGCGGGCTATTACTGGACCATGAAACCCTGACTCTGGGCTTTGCCCGGCGTTTTACCGAATACAAACGGCCGGACCTTTTGCTCAAGGACCAGGAGCGACTGCTAAAACTCCTGGCAAGCCGTGATCGCCCACTCCAGATTGTCCTTGCCGGCAAGGCTCACCCCTATGATCTTCCCGGCAAGGACATTATTCGCCAGTGGAAAGCGTTTTCCCGGCGACCGGATGTGGAAGGCAAGGTCGTGTTCATTGAAGACTATGACCTGGGGGTGGCCAACCAGTTAATCCAGGGTGTGGATGTCTGGCTGAACTGCCCGAGGCACCCCTGGGAAGCCTGTGGCACCAGCGGCATGAAGGTTCTGGTGAACGGGGGGCTGAACCTGTCCCAGTACGACGGCTGGTGGGCGGAGGCCTGGAACCAGGATGTGGGCTGGGCCATTCGACCCGGCGCAACCTTTGATGAACTGAGCGGCTCCAACAACCATGACCACGACGTTTCCGACGTGAATGAGCTGTTTGATCTGCTGGAAAACGAGGTCATTCCGGGCTTCTACGACGTCGACAGCGAGGGCATCCCACGAAAATGGCTGAGACGGATGCGGGCCAGCATGGACCAGCTGACGGCGGCGTATTCTGCCAATCGAATGGTGCGTGAGTACGTGGAACAGTTCTACCTGCCCATGGCCGATAAAGGCAGCAAACGCACGCGGGAAACCTCGAAGGCCCTGTTGGACGAATACAGCACAATAAAACGGCACTGGCCGCGACTGAGATTCAACAGCTTCAATAGCAGCGAAGCCCCCGAAGGTCAGACCTGCACGGTAGAAGTCTATCTGGATGGAATCGACGAACAACGGATTGCGGTGGAACTGGTAGCGGAACAATCCGAGTACGGGCCAAGAACGGTAACCGCCATGGAAATGAAACACCCACTTAGCGGTTCTGCCCACACCTATCTCTACGAATGCACGGTGCCTTCACGGCCGCAAGGGCACTATACCCCCAGGCTTCGCGTGCGGGATGAACGCCTGAACCTGCCTTTGGAAAACCCCGCCATACTCTGGCTCAAGTAATCCTCAGCTTCTCCAGAACGCCGGGGAAAGCACAATTACTACGCTCAGAATTTCCAGACGCCCCATCAACATGCCTACAGACAGCACCCACTTTGCGGCATCGGGCAGGGGGCCGAAGTTCCCAGCCGGGCCAATGATGTCACCGAGCCCCGGCCCAACATTGGTCAGAGAGGTGAGGGCGCCTGACAGGGCTGTCACGAAATCCAGCTGCATCGCGGCCAGGGCAACCGTGATCAACAGGAGACAGAGCAGGAAAATAAACGTGTAGGCAATCATTGACGAGATAATCTCATCGCTCACTGCCCGACCGTTGTAGTTCCGGGTAAGCACGGCTCGCGGGTGCAGGAGTCGCATCAGCTGTTCACGCAGAATAATCAGCGAGAGCTGGAAACGGAAAATCTTCATGCCGCCGGCCGTCGAGCCGGAACAGCCGCCTACGAACATCAGGAAGAAAAACAGCACGAACGCCAGTGGTCCCCAGGCTGAATAATCCTCGGAAGCATAACCGGTGGTGGTTACCACGGAAGTGACGTTAAACAGGGTGGCCGCATAGTTGTGAATGGGGTCAAACGGAACCGGAGACACCATCCAGCGATAAAGCGTGAGCAACAGGGGCACGAAGAACAGAATCGCCAGGAACAGACGAACCTGCTGATCCCTGAACAGGACACCGTGCTGGCCGTGCATTTCGCGTACAAACAGGAAGAAGGGCAGGCTGCCGATAATCATGAACAAGGTGGCTTCCATGAGAATCAGATCATTGAACTTGCCCATGGACAGATCTGAGGTGGAAAAGCCGCCGGTGGCAATACTGGTGAGACCGTGGTTAAAAGCATCGAAGAGCGTCATGCCAGAGAAATAGTAGGTCACCACCGCTATGATCGAGAACGCCAGATAAACCACCAGCAGGCCACGGCTGAGGGTTTTCATTCTGGGCAGCGCCTTGTCCGTCCACTCGGAAGACTCCGTGGCAAACAGCCTCATACCACCGACACGAAGAAACGGAAGCACCGCAACGAACATGCCGATGATCCCGATGCCGCCGATCCATTGCAGAATGGAGCGCCAGATCAGCAGATCCCGATCCATATCGTCCAGGCCACTGAGGACAGTTGCCCCCGTGGTTGTGATACCGGACGTGCCTTCGAAGAAAGCGTCAGCCGCGGAAATCCCAAGGTCACTCAGGTAGAAAGGAAGGGATGAAAAGAGCGCGATGATGAACCAGGACGAAACCGTGAGCACAAACATGTAACGGGGCTTTAGATCCCGTGGCTTGCTATAGGTAGCGGCCATCCCAAGGATTCCCAGCCCGCAGACAATAGCGGCCGATTCCGCAAACGCCATGGCATTCGGCGTTTCGGAGCCCGCAAGCAAAATGACAGGCAATGTCATGAAGATGCTCAAAAGCACGAACATGACGCTGACAATGAAAATGACGGGGTAGAGATTTCTCAATGGATGCTCGAGCCAGCTGATACCGGGAGACGGCGTCAGAATACCTGTGGGTTCCGGCTTCCGCAAGGTAACACCGCGCGGATGCTGAAATTACCGGCGAATTAAATCGGTGTAAATAACGCGTAAATGCGGATCTTTCTGATGGTAAAACGCGTGAGCCTGGTGCAAGTTCAGCGATGTACACCGAATGATTCGGTTAAGGAGATACCAAGATGAAACACGTACGTTCAATTGCCGTTGTTTTTGCCACCGGTCTGGCTGCTGCCGGCACGGCCTCGGCCCAGGATATGTACAAGTCTGGCGTTGGTGGGCTGTACACAGGCCTGAACTACACCTTTATGAATCTTGAAAGCGGTAACGCGGACGCCGATGTTGGCGCCCTCTCTGCCAAGGTTGGTGTGATGGCAACGCCTTACCTGGGAATCGAAGCCCGGGGCGGTTTTGGTGTGGATGATGAGCGAATCGGCGGCGTCGACTATTCACTGGATAACTTCTTCGGTGGTTACGCCACGTTCAATCTGGCCAACGAATCGCCAATCACCCCTTACGCCGTTCTCGGCTTTACCCGGGTCGAAATTGAAGCCTCTTCGTTCCTGGGCACAGCGACCGAGGACGAAACGGACGTGTCCTATGGCATCGGCATGAATATGGAATTTGCGCCGAACCTGTCCGGCAACCTCGAGTACATGCGTTACTATGAAGACAGTGATGCTGAAATCGATGGTCTGGGTGTCGGCATTCAGTTCAACTTCTGAGACCAGGCCACCGGGGAGACTGTTTGAACCATCTGGCCCATGTATTTCTCGCGCCGGACTCGCCCGAAGCAAGGGTGGGGAGCATTCTCGGTGACTTTACCCGGGGTGTCGACCTCTCGACACTCCCGGATTCCGTGAAGCAGGGCGTTCGACATCATAGGGCGGTCGACAGCTTTACCGACCAGCACCCCGACGTACTTGCCAGCAAGCAGGTGTTCTCCCGTCAGCGACGGCGATTTGCCGGCGTTGCACTCGATATTCTTTATGACCACTTTCTTCTCAAGCACTGGAACCGGTTCAGTCACATTGAGCGAGAGGCGTTTATTCGCCGTATCTACAACGAGTTGCAGCAAAAAGAACATTTAATGCCGGACAAAATGGCCCGGGTTACCCGAAGGATGGTTTGGAACGACTGGTTCGGAGCCTACCAGGACCTTGAAAACATCGGGTACGCACTGGACCGTGTTGCAGGGCGCATACGGTTCAGAAATGATTTTACCGGCATGATCACGGAGATCCGCGCAAACCAGGACGAACTGGAGCACAAATTTTTATCGTTTTTCCCAGATTTACAGGAATTTGCAGGAGGTATTGAATGAGGTTTGTTAACAGGGCGTTGTTGGCTGTGGCATTGGTTTTTCCATCAGCGATGGCGGTTTCAGCCGAAACCGACGCACAAAAGGATCAGCGCCCACCGGAAACCCTTGGTTACGTTGAATGGGTTGTCATGCAGGATACCAGCCTTCGTCTCAAGGCCCGGCTGGATACTGGCGCAAAAACCTCATCACTACACGCCGTAAACATCGAACCCTTTGAAAAAGAGGGTGATGAATGGGTGAGTTTCCAGATACCCCTGGGAGATCACAGCGACCAGCCCACGGAAGGCGAACTTGACCACGAGGATATCATTCTTGAGTTGGAGCGGCCTGTCGAACGGACAGTGCTGATCAAAAGAAAGGGGGCGCCATCCCAAAAACGATATGTGGTCATGATGGACTTCTGCATCGCCGGAACCACCCACACCACCCAGTTTTCACTGACTGACCGCGGGAAATTCTCATATCCGGCACTGCTGGGCCGGCGATTCATGCGCGATGACAATATTCTCATCGATTCCGCAGACTCGTTTATGGCCGAAAAAGAGTGTGAATACATGACACTCGAAGAACTGGTCGAGAAACATGAGGCGGACATTCGAAAGGCGACGGACGCTGAATAGCAAAACCCAGGCGCGATTCCCGGGGCCCGGCCATGCCCGGGTGTAAGAAACAGTGGTTCATCGAAGGCGGGGGCATACCCAATGCCCCCGCAGTGTTCAGCCGGTCATCTTACGGATATTCACATCTTCTCAGAGCGCATATCCAAGATCCATTCAACCAGCTTTCTGGCCTGTTTTTCGGAAACTTCAGCTCTTTCATCCATTTCTGGCATCTTCGCTGAACCCCAATGGTCTTCCCCACCTGTCATTACAACCTGAACCAGCATGTCCGCATCGTCCTGAGTATATTTTTGCGCAATACTTTCGAATCCCGGAGCGCGGGGCACTTCAGCGCCGGTAGCGTGACAGGCCATGCACTGTTTTTCTTCAGCTAGTTCCATTGTGCTCTTGGCGTGGGAGTCTGCCAGTGCCATGGCAGAGCCAATGCAGAGGCAAAGTGCAGTGAATCCAATTGTCTTTTTCATATCGGCGTCCCTCGATTAGACAATCATTTGACCATCCGAGATTACCGCCCTTGGCCTTGGCCAATACCACCATCTCTCTACTAAGCTTAGACCAAAAAGCAGGGGTTAAAGAAAAGAGAGCGGAGTCAGGCTTACAAGCCAGTCGAATAACCAATGTAATGCTCTGGCAAGGGTGCATGTGGACGTTTCGCTCATGCGCTGACTCAAGAGAGGAGGGCGTTCGTGCCCAGGCCCCCGGATACCAACATAGACGCTCAAGGAAAACGCATCCGGTTGATGCTTGTTCTTCTATTGTTGCTGGCAAATGCTTCCACATTCGCCGCCGAGCTCATCACGTGCGCTGCTCCGGGCGTCAATGTGTACAGCGACCAGGCTAAAGACGGTGACCTCGCATGCCAGGCAGTGGGTTCGACATTGGTATTTATGAAAAGCATGGGCTTCCATGTCGATACTCGGTTTACTATCGAGTTAGTGGACCATCCGCTTAGTCTGCATGGTTCGGAAGTGACTGGCACTTATGACTCCAGGCACCTTTACATTAAGGTTCCGACCTTCAGTCAAGCGCAACGGGTCGCCGTCCGACACCCGCCATTCGGGATGTTGATGAGTCACGAGATTTGGCAGAGCTTCATTGCACACGAGGTAGCTCACGCAGTAGCGCAGGCAAACTTTCGGGTAGCAAAGCCCGGACTTGCGGCACATGAATATATTGCTTACGTCGTTCAGTTAGCGACCCTTCCGAAAGATACAAGACAGGAGCTGCTGGAGCGATTTGATAATTCGCCATTCCTACATGAAAGACAAATCAACCGCGTATTTTTAGAGCTGGATCCGGAGGTCTTCGCGGTGAAAGCTTACCGGCATTACCTGGCCCAACCCGAGCCCTCCGTCTTTTTTCAGCGTCTGTTGAATAGAAGCCTTAGTTCGCCTCGTTAGTGGGGGGGCACATTCCTTATATGTGGCCGGCGATAGTGGTGATTAAAGTTTCGCCCGAAATTCGCGCCGTTGTGAAAACAAGCAGATAGGAAAGGTTTCAAGATAGAGTAAATTTTTCCGTAAACCTTACTCGTAAATTCCTTCAAAAAATAAAGCTAAACCGGAAATTTGTCACCGCAAAACTTTTACAATACAGTCGGTTACAGTCAAATCTACTTACAGATTAGACTAAGTGACAGGAAACGCAAGAAGCCCCATCAGTTGGCTTCTGGTGCGGCGTTCGAGGTTGGGAAGTCAATTGAAATTGGTTGAATATTCAACCTTTGAAAGTAGGGAGGTTAGGTCAATCTACAATGATGTGTTCCAATTCTCGATGAGCGCTTCGTAGTCCGGGTCATCCTGGGTTGACATGCTCCCAACTTTCTAATCCATCGTGATCTTAGTAATGTTCATCACCAGAGAGGACGATGAACATGAAGAAGCGATTCACCGAAGAACAGATCATACCCATTCTGAAGGAAGCCGAGGCTGGCCTTCCGGTCAAAGAGCTGTGCCGGAAGTACAACATCTCGGACGCAACCTTCTACACGTGGCGCAAGAAGTATGGCGGCCTGGAAGTCTCTGAAGCCCGTCGCCTGAAAGATCTTGAGGAAGAGAACGCCCGACTCAAGAAGTTGCTGGCTGAGTCGATGCTGGACACAGAAGCTTTGAAGGCCGCCCTCAACCGAAAGCATTGACCGTCGGGAACAAGCGCGAGGCTGTGCGCACCATGCTGTCGGAGACGACGATATCCGAGCGCAAAGCCTGTTCACTCGTCGGGTTATCCCGCGCAACGATGCGGTATCAGTCTCAACGCTCGCCAGAGGAGCGTGATCTGACAGAACGCATCAAAGCCATTGCGTTCGAACGTCGCCGGTTCGGGTACCGGCGTATTCATCAGTTACTGCGTCGTGAGGGTGCTGAGGTGAATCACAAGAAGGTTTATCGACTTTAGCGGGAGCAGGCTTGGCCGTCCGCAAACGCAAGCGCCGTAAAGGCGTGATGGTCGAACGGCAGCCCTTGGTGCTGCCCGATGCGCCGAATCATACGTGGTCTATGGATTTCGTCATGGATTCCTTGGCCAACGGGCGCAGGATCAAATGCCTGACGATCGTGGATGATTTCACCAAGGAATGCCTCGACATTCCCGTTGCTATGGGAATCTCCGGCGAACAGATAGTCCGCACCCTGGATGGCATAGCGGCCACCCAAAAGCCGTCAGAACCGATCAGGGGCCGGAATATACTGGCAGAGCATTGGATCAATGGGCTTACCATCATGGCGTTGAGCTGAAGCTGATCCAGCCTGGAAAGCCGATTCAGAATGGTTACGTCGAGAGCTTTAACGGAAAATTCCGCGATGAGTGTCTGAATGAACATTGGTTCCAAGATCTTGCTCACGCCCGGCAGAAAATCAGTAATTGGCGCTTGGACTACAATGAGCAGCGACCGCATTCATCCTTGGGGTATCAGACACCCCTGGAGTTTGCCTCCGCTCTCCGACTTGGAAAAACTGATTCAAAAGTAACGGACATTACTAGGGAACAGTTGGATTAAAGACTGGGGGGCAGGTCAATAGCCACCTGTGAAATAGGCCGATGCGTAGTTCTGGTAATTCCATTTCATCAAAATTTAGCATTTTTGCTGTCCTTTACTAAGCTACAAAAACGACGGCCTATTCACTCTGTAGGCCGGCCCGTCTCTGATGTCCTGCCGTAGAGATCCTTTAACCTTGCAGCATGCAGTTTAATGATGTTGAAAGCCTAGCACTGTGCATGCGTCGCCCCGGAAGGGTAGCCAAATGGATATTGAGCTGATAACAGAGAACAAAGAACTGAGAAAGATAATTCGAACTGCGAAAAATGAGTCAAAAGAGCGGTTTTTCAGCGACATAGTCGACGGATCGGGTCACCAATATGTTGATCTGGTTATGGAAGGTGGAGGAATGCTCGGGATAGCCTTGGTCGGTTATGTGTACGTCCTAGAGCAAGTCGGTATTCGATTCATGGGTATCGCAGGGACTTCGGCAGGGTCAATAAATGCTTTATTGCTCGCGGCTCTTGGTACGCCTGAACAAAAAAAAGGAACGAAATTACTCAACCTCCTAGCAAGCAAAAACTTTTGGGAATTTGTGGATGGTGACTCAGACGCCCGAGACTTCATCAAGTCCTGGCTAGGTGGAGCTGGTAAGATCAAGTTGGCCTTTAAAGGGGCTCAGGTGATCGACAATTTCCAAGAGGAACTTGGCCTAAATCCCGGCTCTAATTTTCTGGAATGGATCAAAAATATTCTTCGGAATGAAGGCATTTTTACGGCGTGGGATCTTGAGAAGAGGATGCGAACGCTCCCACCTGGTTTGACTGTGCGAGAAAGTTTAGATCAGTTCGCGGCGACTGATGACCTGCTTGCAAGGCTTGCGATTATTGCAGCCGATGTAGCTACGGAAACCAAAGTTGAGTTTCCCCGAATGGCTGCACTCTACTGGAAAAATCCTGAGAATGTTGACCCTGCGCTTTTCGTTAGGGCGTCGATGTCTATTCCATTTTTCTTTCATCCTATGGTGGTGACGCCTCTTCCTAAAGGGAAGGACTTGGTAAAAAAGTGGAAGGATATGGCAGGCCTAATATGCGACCAAGAAATTCATTTCCCCAGAAAAGCTGTTTTTATTGACGGCGGAATCATCTCTAATTTTCCGATTAACGTTTTTCACGACTATGGACAAGTCCCTCGCCTTCCGACGTTTGGGGTTAAGTTACAATTGGATCAACGTGTAAAGGAAATTTCTGGACCGCTAAATTTGGGCCTGGCAATTTTCAATTCGGCAAGGCATGCCTTGGATTACGACTTTATAACGCAGAACTCCGACTATAGAAATCTTGTTTCGTGGATACCTGCGAAAGGCTTTAATTGGCTAGATTTCGCTATGACAGACAACGATAAGGTTGGGCTTTTCCTCGAGGGTGCGTCTGCAGCTCAAGAGTTTCTAAAAAGCTTTGATTGGAAAGAATATAAGAAGGTTCGAAAAGGCTTAATCAACAACTTTGGGTAAAATAGGATTTTTTACCTGACCGATTCACTGCTGTAGTTCCGAGTGAGCGAAAAACCTCTGAGGGGAGCGGCAAAATGTGTGAATGGCGCAACTACAAAAAGGACGGCGATGATAAAAAAGGTCGCAAGATAATAGCAATTTATGCACACGACACCGACCATATTATCTATCAAAGCGATGATGGCTTGCATTTGGAAGGAAATGTTGAATCCTTGGATAAGGATCCAGAGGTGAATCACTACGTTTCTCAAATAAAGGCATTAGCTCCAGTTAACGAAGCTGAAAAATCACTTCACTTTTCTCAATTGGCAACCGCGCTTTCCTCCTGTGTTGGCGGAGATATAACCGGCTGTAAAATGCAGTTAAAGAGGATCTTTGAATCACTCCAGAATAAGCGTAATGCTGTCGCACGGTTAATATATTTATGGGCGGCAGTCGGTTTTGCCGCTTCTGTATGGATTATAGTTTTATTCATCTCCAATACTAACGGCAGTAATTGGTGGGGACTGACTTGGGCTCTCGCGATTTCCTTTGGCGCGACAGGAGGAGTTCTATCTGTTGCCTGGCGACAGCAACAGATCCCGGTCGATCCAGATAGAAGCCCGAAAATGCATATTAGTAATGGAATGGCCCGAATTATTCTAGCGGCGCTATCGGGTCTGGCTTGCTTTTTGGCGATTAAATCTGGAGTGATCCTGAATTTACTACAAGATCAGCCCAAAAACTATGACGTGCTTTTCTTTTGTTTTCTTTCAGGATTCAGTGAAAAATTCATGCCAAACGTTCTGAGCAATGCAGACCAACAAAAATAGACTAGGACTTTCGACTGCTTCGGGGTAGGTCCAATCAGTATGAAATCACGATTGAGTGACAGCATCTAACGTTTTGAGAATGAACGAAAGGCTTGAGATATGAGCGAAGCAGCAGAACCGACCCAGAGTGGACTCGTTTCAATTGTTATTGGCGTAATTGTTTCGATAATCCTGGCGGGGACCGGTCCGTCAATCTGGTATGTACCCTTAACCCTGATTTTGGCATTAGCGTTACTTCCTTACTGGCATATCCTGAGTGCTAAAAGGACCCACCAGCTAACGTATGCATTTGTTTTCGGGTTTGCTCTAATCCCGGGATTGGCGTGGCTTCTGAGTCCAATCCAGCCGATCATTTTTGAGGGCATCAGGCTTACGTGGTGGAACATCAGGGATCAAGAATTGGAATTGTTCCTTTTTTGGTTGCTGTTTTCGGGAGGGGTTTATGTGGCTCGACGATGAAAGTAGCCGATTGCCGCTCGTCGCGGTAGCGTGCATCCTACTATTATTTGTTTCAGGATGCGCTGCAGACAAGCAAGCGGGTTTCGGAGGAATTCCTGACTTGGCTGTAGTGTTCGAGGAGCGTTACGGAGATTCGGTTATTTTGAAACACAATGTCCATGGGTGCGCCGTAATGGTTTCTGCAAGGTCTGATGGTGATTGGCTTCTATGTGACATCGGTACGGATTTCGTTAGGTTCTGCGCTGCAGGTACAGATGCTGAAATAACTTATCCCTTGGGCAGCCTGTGTTTATCGACAGGTTATAGTGACTAGTAATAGGCAGAACAACGCGACGAAACCAATGCTGAGATTCGTCGCTGATGATGGCCGGCCTGGGCGTCGCAAGCTGACAGGTTAGTTTGTTTTCGAATAGGACCAGAGCCAGATTCAGACTCTATCTTGGCCTTTGCTGTTTAAAAGTGCGCGGGCCGTCGTGCCCGCGCTTGAATAATCCCCGATACTCTGAGACTAAAGTTTATTAACGCCTCAGACAAAAAATCTGTTGGGGCGCAGAGCTTGGTCTCTCAAGCAAGCTCTATGCAGAAATTATGACATTTCCTCGATCAACTTCCTCACGTCATCTGCACTAAGACCTCTTTCGAGCATCGAATTCTTCAACTCTTCTTCAGGTTTTGGGCCATCTTCATAGCTTCCTGTATCCAGGTTGAACCACTGCCCATTGGCTATCTGAATATCAGAGATCCGTCGATCACTTGGCCGGTGTTCACGAGATCTGTTTCCAATGACGTCCATGAAAACCGGTTTCACGTTTTTTTCTCCGTGATTGATGAACACAACTGCCTCTCTCATCAACGACGTGTAGCCTTCAAGATTGAAGATGTGATCGAGAAGTTTCGTTTGATCCCCATGTGCCGAATAGTAAGAAGACATCTCGACGACCTCGGCTCCAGCATGGTCACTCAAAGGATCCAGGGCTTTAGCAATAAATCTTTTGCCGGCTGAGCCTGCCGACATGAAACCAGTGGTGAGCAAAGTGTTTTTCGAGTCGTGCCGGAGTTCCTCCAAATGACGCTTAGCTGGTCCGTGATCGCACATACCGGCGCTGGCAATAATGACATCGGCCCAATCCCGAGCCTGATCGGCATCTTGTCCACCCCCTGATACCGGCTCTATTTCGAGGCCCGGAAGGGTGACTGTTCGTCCCGATCCCAACTCTCTGAAAACTTTGGATAGCTGCTCGCCACTCATGCCAATCCGCTCTGGAAGCTCATTGTTCAGATATTGGTACTTTCCTGAGGACACTCGAGCGCCCAAATACTGACCAAAGACCTTGCAGAGCTTTGTTGCCAGGGAACTGTGCAGTGCCACCCTCAGCGGGCGACCCTGGTCAAACATTGGCTCATCTTCGGAAGCCTCCTGCTCAGCCAGCCAGATAAAGTCCGCGATAACTTCCTGAGCCCGGTGAAACGAAAAGCTTGGAATAAAAACTTTTCCGCATTTAGCAAAAACGGTGCGTTCAACAGCATCTGAAAGAGCAGCCAGTCTGTTCTGAGCGACCTTGATCTCTGGATTTCGCACTGTAGCGCCATAAGTAGACTCGACAACCAAGTAGTCCGCATTAGGGAAGGGCTCAAAACCGTCCTTCATCAGGGGAAGGTAGGAATTCGTTTTATCCTGGCATCCAATATCGCCGCTGAAACAAATGCTCTTCAGAAGCGGTTTACCGCTTTCATCGATTTCGCTGGTTTGCCAAGCGATCGAAACCATGGCAGCACCCAGTACGTGACTACTGCGCATGAAATTGACGCTGAGTCCATCAGCTAATCGCAGCATCTTTCTCCAGGAAAAGTCGTTTTGGTCGATGGCATGCCACTTAATCTGATCCACGTGACGCTGCTTATAGTCGTTCTGCTGTCGGGCGGAATCGGCAAGAAGGAGCTTTGCAATATCTCGCGTTGCTGCCGTGCAATACACGTGGCCACGAAACCCCTCTTTGACCAAGCGAGGCAATAGGCCGCAGTGGTCGATATGGGCGTGTGTCAGCAGGACATACTTTATTTCGGTAGGGCGGAAAGGAAACTTTTCATGGTTTTTGAATTGGATATCGTGGGTGCCCTGATGCATGCCACAGTCCACCAATAACTGGGTATTCGTGGCTTCATGCTTGAGCCAGGAACAGGAACCCGTTACACCATCAATAGCACCAACAAATTTGACCTTCATAGTATTTTCCTCAACACGATTGGTTTGATCAAAAACGGGCTTTAACGCCCGGTGATCAGAATCAATCAGTGCAATGCACTACCAACCGCTGTGAGGAAAATTTCTATCTTTTTCGGAAAAAACTTAGTAACTCACTGAACTCATGGGCTTCTGCCAGCTTCCGATCTACTTCGGTTTTGAGGGCGAGCAACTCGGCGCTGCCGGAAGGTAGCTGAGAGGACAGCTCTTGGGCAGCGTCCCAGTCTCCGTTTAGATAGGCGAGCAGAAACGAATCTGTAGGTTCCAACGAGGCAGCCTGAACGAGGAGGGCGTGGAGAAGGGTGGAGTTTTCCCCAAGAGCGACCTGGGGCAGGACCTTAAAAGGGTTAGGGATGGGTTCTTCTCGCAAATTTCGTTCGGTATCCGCAAGGAGTGCGACCATCTGTTCTGAGGCCCCGGATTGAAGGGCTTGGCCCAGGACCGATTCCCGATTGGTCAGTAAACTCTTAACAACATTGGCGCACTCACTGCGGTATTGGTCATCCTGAAAGATTCGTTTGACGTCTTTCGGATTGGGAAACACCGCATTCAAAACCAGAGCATTGTGAAGGGTGATGCCCTGGCCACTCTCCAAATAGACAGCAGGCCGATGGACCTTTTGCTCTTTTCGTACGGCGACCAGTCCATTGCGGACGAAAGATGTGGCCTTGTCTTTAAGTAAGTGGCTTTCTTTCGCCACATCAACGCCAAAGAGTTTCCGAATTGCCTCCGGGACGGTGAACCCCTCAGTATCCACAGGCATACTCTTCAAGAATGTCCATTGTTGATGTTGTAACTGCCTCACGTGCTGTCAAATTCAATGATGCAATGCGCTTGGCATTTTCGAACCAGTCTGCACTTCCCACGCAATATTGATCGTAAGCATCGGCAAATTGCTCAAGAACGCCAATGCAGTAACCAGCCCTGAGCGCTTCGGAAAGCGATGTTCTGTAAGCCGCCAAGTAGCCTGTTTTCTCATGCGATGAAAATACATCCACCGCTTCCTGGCATGATTGGACCAACAGACTGGCATCCTTGTATTCGAATGGTCCTTCCTTGGCGAAAAGGGATTGGGAAGCGGCCAGGATGGATAACCCCAGAATTATGGATCTAAAATTCACATTGCGTCCTTACACTTGTTTTTCGGCTGACGGGTTTAGAGTTGGGGGCTCTGGTTCTGAGCTGTTGCCCGCGTGCCTATCGTCTTGTCGCCCAGAGAATTGTTTGCTTGGCGCATGAGTTTGAAAAGACAGCGGAGGTAAGGGCGTAGCAACGTAAATCGCGATAATGAAGGTGCAGAAGATTCCATAAAGCAGCAGATCATCCGCTCCCCCGGCTAAATGCTCATTTGCCAATTCGGGTTCTACGAGTGCAATAGAGGCGAAAATTCCCACTACCGAAAGCAGGACCAATGTAATAAAGGTAAGTGTGAAGGCGAATCTTTTCAGAAGGGGCCAAAGTGTGGTCTGGCTTTGTTTCCCGCGATGGAAGTAACGCCACGTGGCCAAGGCAAGCAGCGCCAGAACGATCAAGTCAGCCATAGCAAGATCATCTTGCCCGTAGCTGTATTCAAAAGTCGCTGAAACCAGAAGCACGTAGCTTGATACAGCGACTACGGCATTGAAGATGAAGATTATGCCAAGCGAAAGCAAACGTGTCAGATGCCCGAAAGCGAGGCTTAAAGTGTTTAGTGATTGCAGCATCGGTAGGATTGGTATTTGTTGAATGGTCTCACGTGCCTGACTAGGTTAGTTAACTAACTAGAGCGCGAAACCTCAAGAATACTGGAAGAAACCATTCCAAGTCACTAACAACTAAATAAATGTTAGCTTAACGGGGCATTTTGGGTGAGGATCAGCACATCAACAGAGGCCAACCTCCCAGCGGAAGTTGGTTGCCTCGATCCAAAACCTTGATTGGGTGGCAGGGGGTATAAAGCTATTACCCACCTGTTTTCGCGAAATTTTTAGAACTACCATCTTTGATGGATGACTGAACTAAAATCAAGGAAAGATCTATGCTCGTTAAGTCCATTGTCGGTGAGATGGTCCGTGAAAAATGCAAACTGTACCAGGACCACCCTGACACCGTAGCTGGGCACATCGCGCACGAGCGGGCTGTAACCAACGACTATCGTGGAAGAGTTCTATATGAGCTACTTCAAAACGCAGTGGATCGTGCTGAAGCCAATATTTGGATATCACTTTCTTTCTAAATCGGAAAAAGCTTGCTTTTCAGTTTTCCCCAACAATTTAGTGGCATGTTGTGATCCTTGTAATAAACATAAGGGTAGTAAAATCCCTAATTCAAGAAACAAGCAATTAGTTCATCCATATTTTGAAGACTTCTCAAATGTGCAATGGCTTAAATGCAAGGTAAGAAGAACCAGCCCAGTATCATTTGAGTTTTTTGTACATAGAGCTGAGGAGCTTTCTGAAGTCGATTTTGAGCGGTTGAAAAATCAATTTGTTGAGTTGAAGCTTAACGATCTCTTTATCAGTAATGCTGGTAGATTCTATGCTACGTTAAAGCCACGACTGGAGCGTCGATTTCATACTGAGGGTTGGCAGACAAACGTGAAAAATAGCCCAAAAACACTCCCAACCTATTGAACTACCGTTTTTTTGGTCACCCGAACCCGAGTTCATGTCATTCTGACCGATAAAAGTAACTCAGCCTT
>Ga0110931_1000401_pt1 | contig 16423 bp, 32 predicted proteins | sample 4_EtaG_FD_79333 | JGI IMG/M metagenome (GOLD analysis project Ga0110931, IMG submission 79333) | Marine viral communities from the Subarctic Pacific Ocean - 4_ETSP_OMZ_AT15127 metaG (version 2) (version 2) | ecosystem: Environmental > Aquatic > Marine > Oceanic | place: Pacific Ocean | collected... | reverse complement strand
GTGATATGGGTGAGTGGCATTTCCCCCGCATGTTCACGCAGGATACCTTCGACATCATCACCAACCGCAACACGCCTGAGTACAGTGACAAGTACAAGCAACTGCTGAAGGATATGGTTGATAACGGTAACGCTGAGAACGTAGTCGCGGCTGACGCTATGATGCAGAAAGCCTACTCCGACACAACGGGCGGCGATTACTTTGCTAACTTGGAGCGTGCCCGTGGTGTTAAATTGCCTGACAAGTATTACGATCATAGCAGCAACGCCTACCTCCATTTCCTCCGACGCTACAGTGAGCGTATCGCACAGATCCAAGCGTTCGGACAGGCGATGGACGGGCGGGTAAAGGATGCGTGGGATGTAGCAAAGGAAAAGGCTGGCAATAAACTTTTGGAGGATGACATAGATCTCTTGCAGAAAACGGTGTACCGGCAGCGACCCAAGTGGGAAGGGGGTCAGGGCATTGCAAGCTGGGGCACAGGCATCAGTAGTATGCTATTCCTTAGCGGCCCGTTAACATCCATTCGTAACCTGACCAGTGCGTTGCGTATGAATATGGAATCGTTCGGGTTCATCAACACAGCCGAGGCCACCTTCAAGAGCCTGATGCAATCAGCGGGAGCAACTGCTGCTACTGCGAGCAAGATGGGTAGCGGGGAGTTCACTTGGAAGTTCTGGAAGGACGGGGCCAAGACTGTCACGCCGCAGATGGTAGCCGAGGCGCATCACATCGGCGCACTGCGAATGGATTTCCAGACGGCACAGCTATTGGATCTGTATGATGACAGCCCGTAGTACGACGACAAGTCTAATAAGGCTAGGTTGGTGCAGGGGAACACGATGGCTCTCTGGTTGCACGGTGCCACCGAGCGGATGGGCCGAAGCATATCCTACGCGGCTGGCCTTCAATGGTTACGCACCACCAGAGATGTAGTGAAGAATGAGAACGGGGATTACCTGAGACGGTTAGCACTGATGAAGCGGCTCGGATTCCACACCGAAGCGCAACGCAAAGCGGTGCTGGATGGGGTTGACCCTGACAAAAGCAAGCTCCCGACTGACCCTGAAGTATTGCGATTCCTCCGTGCTACCGTGCGCGAGAAACAATTTAGCTATGACGTAAGCCAATCACCCCTGTTCTTTAGCAGCCCCGTCGGACGATTGTTCTTCCAGTTCCAGAAGTGGGGCTTCCAAAGACTGAGGGATATGGGCCGCAACGTGGTAGCACCGATGCTGGGTGAAGGGAAGGTACGCCATAAAGGTAAGGAGAGAGTAGTTGAGCGAGACTTCATGCCGTTCATTAGAATGATGCTGCTTGCTCAGGGCGCGGGAGAATTATACGCCCTGCTAAGAGGGCTGCTAACTGACCGGGAGAGAAAAGAGGGCGACCTCGAAGAGCTGTCTCGAACCTATGATGCCGATGAACAACGCGGCCTCATGCTTGGGGCAGAGCGGATGCTAAACAATCTCGTACTGGACGGCGGCTTGGGAATTATTGGCGACTACAGCCAGCTCGCCTACGATATGAGTAGCAGGGGCTGGCGGTACAAGAATCCGCTGGAGCCACCAAGCATACAGTTGGGTAAAGAATTTATCGGGATGGTTACTGATCGCGTTCAGCGTCAGAGTGTTACCGAGGGATTGGGTGATGATGTCATTGACTTCCTTACCACCGTGCCGCTGCTACGCCAACCAACACGGGCGGCAGGGCAGTTGCTTGACGCCACTGGCAGCGAGATAGATTGGGTGCAACGCCAACAGGCATGGCGGGATGTGTCAGATCTACGCAACACTGCACGCCGGTTTGCTAACGAGACAGGCTTGGATGAGGGAAGGTCGATGAACTTTATCTTCGATGCCAAGACACCGAACAGTGCGCTGTACGATGACGTTCACCGTGCGCTGCTAATCGGAGACTTTGAAGAGGTGAGAGAGATACGGTTAGGTATCTTGAAAGACAAGAGTAGGACTCCCGCGCAACGAAAAAAAGATATGCTCGCATTGCGTACCAGCGTAAGGAATCGCCAGCCGTTAAAGGTGGGTGGTGTAGAGAACAAAGAAGCTAGGGCAGCGTTCCTCCGATGGTTGAAGGAACGCCGCCCCGATGAAGTGAACACTCTGATGGAGGTTCAGGGAAGATACATGAAGGCTGCTGCTAGAGCAGGAGTTAAGTAGCGAGACGCCTAGTCTCCGCCACGTCCTCCCACCTGTTGGATACTAACGTGATGACCTGTTCCAGTAGGTCTGCTAAGCCACCGTCGGATGGTATCAGCCAATCATTGACCACTACCCCTGCCTCATTGCCCAGCACGAAGAAGATCCAAAGCTCCTGCCGTGTGGTGTCGCCGAGATCAGTGCCACCTGTGCTAACGTACAGCCACGACTGATCGACGGCGAGGATAGCATCCACCGCCTCTTCAACGGTGGTGGTTGTCACCATATCAACGCCCTCTTCAGTGCCGTAGCCGTTCTCGTAATCGACACGCCTCAGCCTGAAGCCAGCATCTTCAATGGCTTGCACGTTATCCGTGACCTCTGCCTTATAGTGCATACTCATTCGTCACCTCCTTCCTCGTCATCATTGTCGAACAGGCCGCGCTGCTTCTCCTCTTCTTGCTGTGCCTCCAGATCAGGGTAGATGGTGAACAGGTGAGTTAGCAGGAACTTCATGTCTTCTATGTTGCTAAGCTCCGTGTGTGGAGCAGGGACTTCCCGCAAAGTCTTTACCGCATGGTAGAGGGCTTGCGAGATGATGTACTGACCTCGGAAGGAAGCGGAGAATTTAATCGCCTCCTTCTGCTTGTCGTTTAGTTGTGTGGGTGTCATATTTTTTTTGTAATGTGCCCCCACCCTCCGTGATGGAGGGATGGGAGCGGGGGTTTAGTTGTTTACTGTTCTTCGCCGTGCTCTTCGACGTAGCTCTTGATGTGCTCGACGTTCTCCAAGATGAGTGCAGCTTTCTTTGCACCGAACTTGAATGGCCACTTGGATTCTGGATCAAGAACTAGCAGCTCATGTCCCTTATAGGTTTCAGTTTTAGGTATCATAGGTTTTTTTGTTTTGGTTTCCATTTGGATTCAGGGTACTCCCCTTCCTCTCTTTTATTAACTTCACTTCGTTCAGTTAATAAAAGGAGGAAGGGGATAGGGTTGTCATTTTTAGACCAGCGTCTTACGACTGCCTATTGTGTTGTCGTGGTGCTGACAGCGGCGGTGGATGGCGAGCCGTGTCTCGCTCTCGATGACCCGAAGGAAATCCTCGGACACACGAGTGCGACCAGTGTGGTGCTCCTCTGCTATTAGCAGGGCATACTCCCTCACTGCTTTCTTGTTAGTTAGTTTGCTCATATTATTTAATGCGATAGAACAGGTGATTGCCGATCACGACCGGCGTTTGATTCTTGGCCCAGTACGGACTCACTCCCTTAGCGTGGTAGTGATTAGCACGGGTGGTGTTCAGCGGTAGCAGATGCTCCGGGCATGTGTGCACCGTGAGTGGTGGGAACTTTAGCAGCTCATCACGCACCCACTTGTACCTACTATGCTGGGACATTTTCCGTACCAGCTTAGCAGGGGTGGTGTTGTTCAGGCAGGAGAACTGTTTGCGTTGGGTCACGACTGCATAAAGTGAACGCTTTCGCTCCACTCCACGCATCCAAATGACCTCGAACACAGCTTCCATGCCCTTCATGCCTTCGCCTCCTGCCTCAGCCACAATGACGGAGGCCACCACCTCACGCTCCCAGCCCTGCGGAGCCTCCATAGGAGGCCCAGCGAGGGTCAGGGTTGTGAGGGCTAGCAGGGCTAGCAAGTGCTTCATACTCCCACCTCCAGCATCTCGCCGCTGTTGGCGTGAGGTAGGTACAGCTTAGCACCGAGCTTCTTCAGCGCAGCCCGATGGGCCATCGTGATGCTTGGTTGGCGACCGAGGCTGAACAGTTGGTCGTTGCATACGAGCAAGTACGACTCACCGAACGCCGCATCAACGGACTCCTTAGTGGCTAGCAGCCGCTGTTGTTTGCGGCGAGCGTCACGATGGGGCTTGGTGGGGCGAGTGCCAACCATTCGGACGCGCCCTGACTCCGATGCCTTAGCAGCATCAACGTAGTTGGCGACGTAGTTCAGAGCAGACTCACGCTCTATCCAGACAGCAGCGTTGCCGGACTCCTGCTCGCCATCAATCAGACCCTTACGGAATCCGTAGTTGAGGCTGGATGCCAGTGCCTTCACGGTAGGGAAGACGGGCTTTCCGTTAGAGCGAAGCTCATCACAGACAGTCGGGAACCATTCATCCGCGAACGCTTGGCAGCGAAGCGAGACACGGCGGCTATTGGTTGTGGTTGTGGTGACGGCTTGGTGGCCGTGACCGTTAGAGCGCGGTTGCGCTTCGGTGTTATTATCAGTTTTCATAGGCTTGTTTTTTTTCGCACTGTGATAGAGGATGGCACGGCCATCCGCTAGCGGGTAAATCAACCCGCACCGATGCAGAGGTTTTCATAGGCTTTACTGCATCGGGGCGGGTGGTGCTCATAGGTTTTAGTATTCACTGGGCAGCAACACGGTGGTGCTACTGCGGTCTGCTTCGGTGATGACCCACACCTTCTCGCCTGAGATGGTGTAGCTGCTAACCAATCGGTCGCCGTTCTTAATGGCACGGTCATTGGTTGCGCTGTCCTCCTCATCCACGTCTCCCCAATCACCACTTGCGTGGCGGCTGATGATGTCATCGGTGATGAGCTTCGGTACTAGCGTGTTCTCGTCGAGTAGCATCTTTACTCCACATGTCATTAGCGTGTTCCCAATCGGGAATAGTTCTTTATTCTTTTTCATATTTCGTATTGCAGTTCCGGTTTCTGTATGAAGTGGGCTTCCTGTCCGTGCCAATCGCAACTGTTCGGTATCTCGGTGAAGCCGCCTCCCTCGAAGTTGTTGTGCCACGTATCACTGAGGCGTTCAACCACCTCGTCGGAGTTCTTGCGAAGCCACACGATGAACTCTTCATCTGTGCCCTCGAACTCATCGTACTCTAGTGAGCGCAACTCCTCCGGTGTGTACCTAACAACGTGCTGTAGTCGCGACGACATCGTTGCTTCGTACTCAACCACGAACGGTTTCGAGCAATCTATTTCGTTACTCATAGCAGCCCCTCCTGTTCTTCGTATGCGTAAGCATGCTTGTCTAACTCCTTCAGCCGTTCAAGTGCCTCATCATACGAATAGGATGGTCGCATTTTATCCTCCGGCACGTGGTCTTCGTTGTTCAACTCATGCGGCAGGGCGCAGAACCCGAAGCACAACTCGAACACTTCCTTCACGAACTCTTCTCGCTCCTGTAGCAGAGCCTCAGTTGGGTGATAGTGTAGTTCTCTCATAGGTTTAGTTCCTGCTAAGGTCGAAGCCTTTGGGTGTACGGAGGGGGGTTTCTTCTTCTTCTTCTTCTTCATCATCAGCCACGTTGGCGGCGATGACTCCGATGAGGCGAGCGAACTTCTCTGCTGTCTTAGCTCCGGTAGGGGTGGAGAAGAACTTAACCATCTCCGCCTCTCCGTCTGTGTCAGGCGAGAAGTCTGCCCCTTTGCTTTCAGCGAACTCAATTAGTGAGCGCATCGTAGCACGGATCAGGTCTAGTCGAGCACTGTCAGGCATGCCGCATGCCAGTGCAGTCAGCAGCACATGCTGCAATTCGTGGAACGTATTATTTTTCATAGGTTTTTTTATCTATCGTGTGTTGTTGGTTTCTATTATACTCACTTGTATTACATGTGCAATACAATTACTTATCATGTTATTCACAGGACATGAATGCTTTCCGTTCCTGCATGGTAGGTATGCGCCTCGGATTTTTGTAAGGCTTACATAACCCACATGAACAGGTTCCGTGTTGGCTTGCAGTTCTCCCAACCTGTACGGCTGATGGATTGAACTGATGCCATTGCTTCAGTATCTTACGCGCCTTCGCCTTAGCTCTATCTGCGTGGCCTCGACGCACTGCCCGTGTATTTCTCCGGTCTATTTCGTTATGCATATTCAGGTGTCTCCATATCTGTGGTTACGTATTTCTTTAGCAGCCAATTAACTGATCGTATCATATCTTCCTCGCTATCATAGCCGCTGTACTGTCGGTCGAAGTAGATCGTGCCGTCCTCTTCTGTCTCCGATTTAGGCAGATCTATCGGCGATCCGTAGCAGCCCCCCTTAGACCATCTGGCCCACGGCTTTTCTTGCTGCTCAAGCAACCTGAACCCAAGCCTACGCATCACTGCTGGGTGGGCTAGCATGTACGCCATACGATCTGGCTCAACGTGCTGGTCTGGACGCTTGACGAGTATCTTGGACACGAACCTGTCGTGACCATTTCGCCCACAGAACGGCAAGCACCACACCTCACACCTCACACCAGCACTTTCGAGTGCGTCGATCAGGATGCAAGCCGCCGCGCCCCTGTGGTACTGGGTTGCAGCACTCACGCTACAGCTAGCAGCCAAGTTCACGATGATCTTCGCCACCCTCCCGTAAGAGGGGGTAATCTCAGGCGTGAACTGTATCATGCACTCAGGCTCACCGTCCAAGTAGCGGTCGATGTCCACCTCGTCGCCTTCGTCCGAGTAGAACGCCTGAGCTTGGATGCTACGGTCTGATTGGTCAGGCATATCCACGAGGTCACGTGCCCTCGCCATCTTCGCAAGCCCATCCGACCATCCACGGTTAGCCAGCTCGTTCGCGCCGTCCCAGCCAGCATCCATGTCCCATCTTTCGCTTGGGCCGTGAGTCTCTGATGCTTTACCAGAAGAGCGGTGGCGCGGAACATTCCTCGCTGTGTGCAGGAAGTCATCGAAGTTATTGAACTCAATGGTTCGGGTCATGCCGCCCTTACCACCCTCGGTAGGTTTATCAATCGTTTTCATAAGCGTGCGTATGCTTTCTCTTTAGTTGTTCATGTGTTGCTCGACCTTCTTGCGGGTCGCCGTGTCCAAGCCCTTCCAGATGAGGCCGTCTTCCAAGTGTCGCTTGCCCACCTCCTGTGCTATCAGGTTAGCACCCATGATGGATGCACGAGGGGACACGACATGTCTGATTTCCAGCTTCTCGATTGACTGCCTGACCCGCTGAACGTGGTCGAACCATTCGTCCACCGTGGGTACGCCGCCCTGATCGAGCTTGAATCGTGGTGACACACGGTCTAACCCGCATGCATAAGCCTCCAAGCCGGTGTCCACGGGGAAGTCGATCATAAAGAACCTGTCCAGCGTAGCAGCATCCAGTTGGTTGCGCCCTACGTACTGGCGATTAGCACCAGTGCCGAACGTGTTACACCCAGCGACGAACCAGAAGTCTTCGTGCTTCTCGACCATCCCCTCCGGTGTAGACATGTGACCGTTGGACAGGATCATGTTGATCTGCGTCAGCGTCCCAGCGTTAGCAGCATCAGTCTCATCACCGAGGAACGCGCCGCCACACTTGACCATCTTCACCAGCTCGCTCTCGTGGTACTTGCCAGTAGCATCACGGATGCCGAACAAGTCACCCTTACTGCTCATAGGCCCGAAGGATATTGCAGAGAACTTGCGCTCTGTAGCCTTCGCAACCGCTGAGGCGATGGTGGTCTTGCCTGAACCAGCACCACCAACCAGCATCACGTTCACGGGAGCCGGTGCGTCAGCGCAAGCCGCGAGTAGCGGGAACTTGTAGTGCTGACGATTCATCTCGATAGCAGGGCGTTCACCGCGCTTAACCAAGACGGTCGGCGAGGTGCTATGCTTATCGAGCCACTTCTGGAACAGCTTCTCGCTGAACTGATTCTCGGCAGCGATCTCGCGAACACGCTCCTCGGTGATGCCTTTAGGGCGGTTCCCGATAGCGTTCTGCATAGCCTTCATAGCCTTCGCAAGCTCGTCCTCCTCTGTGATGGCGGCAGCGCGAGCCTCAGCCACATCCTCCAGCTTCTTCGTTAGCTCAGGATTAGGCTCCTCGCCCATTGGGTGGTCAGGCACAGGTGGCAGATCAGGTAGTGGCGGGAGGCCGCCCTTCCCTAGTCTCGCATCATGAGCGCGGAGTTCCGATCTCGCCTCTGCTACGGTGCAGTCTGCACGCCATCTCCCAGACGGGCCGAGCTTGTTAAACTTTAGCAACCCACGTAACGTGGTCGCGTTCATGTCATCATACTTGTCTTTCATAGGTTTTTTTCCTCACTGGATGTGTCGCATCTGCGACGGGTTTTGGTTTGGTTTGGTTTGTCATTTTCAACTCCCCCCTCTTTCTTTCTTCACTTCGTTCAGAAAGAAAGAGGGGGTTTGGCGGGTGCACGGGTTTGTGCGTTAGCATCGGTCTGGTAACTGGAAGTATTTCAGCTTCTCTTTTAGCTCAGCTATATCCGCGTGAAGCTCAGCGACCTCGCCCTTCAGTTCCGCCACGCGACGCTGGGCATAAGGTAGTGCCTTCGCTTTCGCGTGGTGGTCTTGGATCACGGGGTAGTGCTTCTCCTCGATCACCATCGTCCACGGGAACTGGGCCACGATCATCCCTGCCGAGTCTGCGTAGTCGCAAGTCACCACGTTGCCTTCCGCGTCACACACGGGACGCCATTGGTCGTCGTGCCCGCGCTCCAGCTTCACCCATTTCTTCTTAGGCGTGCTAGGCATACTGCACCTCCTCACGCATCTCATTCGCGTCTGCTACGATGATTGCGTCCAACCATTCCAGCATACACCCGACAGACTCAAACGAGTCCAGCAAGTCGGCACGGTCTAGCGCATCATTCATGTCCATAGCGGCAGGGAACTCCGACTCATGCTCGATAAGCATAGCCTCGGTGTTCTCCAACGCCCCTGCTAGCCCTTCACGGACTGCCTCCATAGTGCTAGGCATCCACTCGGCTGCCATTAGCGCGTCTCGCAACGCTTCATGTTCTTCTCTCATAGGCTTTATCTCCTCACACTTGTGTCGCATCTGCGACGGGTTTTTGTCGGTCATTTTCAACTCCCCCCTATTACCTTCTTCACTTCGTTCAGAAGGTAATAGGGGGTTTGGCGGGTACACACGGGTTAGCCACAGAACCCTGCTGCTCTCGCGTGGCGATCTTCGAGGCGTTGCAAGTATGCGTTGCGCTCCCCGCTTGGGAGGCCCATCTCATTGCAATGCTCCTCGAAGGAGTAGTCAGGATTGCTCCCGTACACCGGCCCGTGAAGGGCTTCCACGCTCTCCCACGGGTCGGTGTAGCTGCCGTCGCAGGGAGGCGCGGGAGAGGGAGGCACGGGACAGTGCTCGTCGGCGTAGTCTCTCCCGCAAACGAGAGCGACGGCTAGGTGCGCCTCACAAGCCTCGTGGTGGGCCTCACACGCCCGCTCGTAGTTGTCTTGGGCTTCGCGTGGATCTACCATCGGATGCCTCCCGCGTTGAAGTATTCACGGCCTTCCGCGTCCGTGAAGATGGTGCGCGTCACCGGATTGCCGACCTCGCGCACCACGCGGAGGTGGCGGGTTTGCCCGTTAACGATGGCCTGAACCATCTTCCTCCCGCGCTTGTTACTGGTGCTAATAATTTTAGTCACTTCCTGCATATGCTATGTACTCCCGTGTTGGTGTTAACATTTCCGTTTCGGCTTTCACGTATCATACGTGAGGTTGCCATCATCAGCCCACGAGCACCTGCTCGTGAGGACGGAAAAAGCCCTGCCCCGTGAGGGGCGAGGGCCGTGATGCTATCGGTTCGCGATGAACGCCTGACGCTCGTTGTACAGCTCCAGCGAGCGGGCGAGGCCGGTGTCGATGTCCTTCGCGACCGTCTTCGCGAGCTTGGTTCCGGTGGCCTTCAGCGCGACGCTCGCGGCCTTCAACGCCTTACGAACCTTCGTGCTAATGGTCGCGGGAGACTGCTTCAGCTTCTTCTTACCACCGTTGGTGGTGCGTTCAGCGATGGCAGCTTGGCGGTCTACTAACGCGCCTGTTTGTTCCGTGAGGGCCGTTAGCAGGGCGTTGCCGATCTCTCTCACCTCCGGTGAACGTGCCTTTTCAAGCGCGAGGAACGCACGGCGAGCCGTGTTAGTGGTGTTGTGGATAGCGATCATCTTCGAGGGTGTTTTTACTTTCATGGTTACGTGGTGAGGATCGGGGGAGGGCAGCTCGGTTGCTGCTTGTCCCCCCCTCTCTCTCTCTTCACTTCGTTCAGAGAGAGAGAGGGGGGGACTGTGGTCGGCGGTTTGCCTCGGCCTCGTGAGTCATACCGCGCATATACGTGGGTTCTTAACGTGCGTGCGTTAGTCTCCGAGAATAAGCATGCTTATTTTACAGTCTGTAAGACTGTAAAATCGAACCCCCCACCCACCCCTTCGGGGTGGCGGCACATCTATATTAAGGGGGTATGAAAATTTTTGGATTTGTGCCAATATGGTTGCGCTATGGGCGCAGTAAAGAAATACGATATGGAGTTCTTCAAGAAACTCTACATAACCGGCGAGCAAACTCTGAAGGGCATATCAGCTCAGTACGGCGTTAGCTACGCCCACGTCTCCCAAACCTCAGCTAAGGAAGGCTGGGGGAAGGCGAAGACCGAATTTATTATTGCCGCTAAAGAGGCTGAGCAGTCTGCTGAGATCAAGCGGCTGGACGAGTCCCTTATTGAGATGAAGGCGACAGAGCCGCTAAAGGCTGAGGAGCATCAGAAACGCGCTGTTCAGACCGGGGACAAACTTGGGACGCTAATACAGAGCGGGATACAGGCCACCAAGTCTGGGGATTGGAGAACGCTGAAGAGTGCTACCGAGACGTGGAGGATCTGGGATGACCAGATGAGGAAGAACCACGGACTAGAGGGTGACAACGAGAAGCCTTTAGTGAACATAAATGTCTTGGGAGCATTGCCGCCTAAATCCAAGATGAAGCGTCAGGGAGAGGTTGGGGTTGAGGTTGAGTTATCGGATGAGGCTGATGCGGGTTAGCATGCCTTTAGGGATTACGGTGAAGTCGCCGCTCCCGTCTTCATAGCGCGATGTGGCTAGAATTATGTGGTCGGCGTTAACCTTAGATAACCACCCTACCGTCTCGCATGGGTAGGGCTTAGCCTCGCTTATACCTACCCCTATCCATCCTGTGGCGTCCAGCCACTCCACCCTGCACAGCTTTCCGATCTTGGGCACTCTCCCTTTCATGAGGACAGCTTACCATGTCAGGTGTGGAAGTAAATGGATGGGGTGTGGAGTGGGGTGTCAGGGATAGCGTTTCCTGCGCCTGAGAGCCTCTGTGGCGCATCTTTCTGCCAGTTGCGGGTCAAACCGCCTTAGAGCTATTTCGGCGGCCTCTAAAGGGGAGCTGCCCCATCGCTTATGGGAGAGGAACTCGTGGGCAGCTTTCTGCCACGTTACTAGGTCGAATGGTTTCTTATCATTTCGCATCGGAGAGAACCCCCTTATTTAAGAAACTTGTCGCTCGCGATTGAGCGGCTAATTAGTTTGTCGCTCACGTTTACAGTAGTTTGAGCAGCAAATAGATCGCTAGGGCGCATAAACTTAGGTCAATAATTAACCTTAATGTATGGCGGTAATTATCCTTCATCGCTTGGGAGGTAGACATCCACGTTGGCTGGGCACTCCGGGCAGCTCAGGTGGGTGACTATACCTTCGCCCTCCAGCCCGTAGTCCTCAAAGTCAAAGTCGGAGTTCCAGATCAGTTCAGCTTTGCAGTGCCAGCAGTTCATCTTAGCTCCACCTCTGATTGGGTTTCTATCCAGCACCTAGCCCCGCAGGAGAGGGGGGAGTCTGGGCGGTAAACAATCTCGCTTGGGCCGTTGACCGTGACGCTGTGGGCATAGTCATTGCTCTTGTACGTCTTCACTGTTAGCACTGGCTCCCGCTCGCCTGTCTTCAGGTTCCGCTTGATGACGTGTTGGTTAACGTGGATGACTGTCTTCATGTGCCGCCACTTTTTTGATTAGGTCTTCGTTCTCGAACTCCAGCTCTTGAACGCGCTCCTCCAACTTTTCCTTCTCCTCCCACAGCTTATCCATCTGCTCTGCTAGAGAGCTAACATAGAACCAGCCGTCAATCAGCTCTTCACGGATCGCGTTAACGAGATCCGGGTGGGTGTCTAGGTTGTCGGTCACTTCCTTCCTGCGCTGGCCATCATCGTATTTCGATGGGGCTAGCTGGTTGAAGCACCTTACGGCGTCATCCCTTATCTGGTTCGGTGTTCTCATTTTTGTCCTCAAGTGGTTCATAGTTAATCTCAGTCATGCTATCGGCGTAGGCCGAGGCGGAGTGCATTAGCTCCTCCACCTCGGATACTTCGCCGCCGTGGAAGGCAATATACTCTAAGTAATACTGGCTCCACATTCGCTTCATATCCGGTAGCCCTTCTGCTTTAGCAGCTTAGCGCGGGCCTTCAGTCGCTTCTCGTAGGTGAGTCTAGCAGCGAGAGTTTCGATGCCGTTCATCACAGATCCGTGAGTCCTGCCCATCGCCTTTGCTATCTGGGCGTAGCTGAAGCCATTCTCGTGGGAACGCATCATCGCGTACACGAAGAATCGGGCTAGGCATACGTTCTCGTAGCTTCGGTTCTTGCTTAGGATTTCGTTGGGTTTAATCCCTGTAACCTCTTCCACGTCAATCAGGCATTGGTTAAGGGCTTCGTCAGTTGCTGTTCTTATTTTCATAGGCTTTTTGTTTTGTATTGTCTTGCTTGTTTCATGTTGATGTAGGCCACCTCTCTAAGGGCGGTGCCTCCGTTAGTTGTGGCTCTTATTTTTTTCATTTCAAATCTTACCTTCGGGATAACCTCTCCGTCTTCGCCTGTGATCTTGAGTGCTAGCGTGAGCCTACTTGGCACTAGCACCAGTAGCACGGCGAAGTTGCATTTCAAAGCGATGGCTAGCTTTGCCCCCTTCTCCAGCTTGTCAGCGTTTATCAGCATCTCCCATCCGTAATCCCCCGTCAGTTTCTCAATCGAGTAGTAGCGGGCTTTAGTTTCAATAACGGCAGTGATGAAGCCGCCCTCACAGGCTTTGTAGACTATGCCATCCACGTCAGCGGGTTTGTCTTGGTCAGTCTCGACGAGGGCCACGCTTGGGTGGGCCTCTAGGAATGCTTTCTCCCCGCGCCGCGCCCACTTAATCGCGTCCTGCCCTAATGGTGTGTTTACGTCTAGCATAATTCAAAAAGAGAGAGCGCGGTTTCGGCGCGAAGCCCTGCTGGGGAAAAAGGAGAAACCCAACAGGGGTAAGGAGGTTGGCCGTCGGTAGGAACCGCGCTCTCTTGTAAAGTTGTCACGGGCGAATGACCTCCAGTTTTGCTCCGCCAGCGGAAAATGTTTTAGGCTTAGCCTTCGCTTTCGACTTCTGCCCGTAGTAGTTGCCAAAGTTCTCAGGGCCAAAGAGCGTCTTGGGGCGCAAGTACGCTTGCATCTTGCTATCACTGCCCCACTCCTCAGCCTTAGCGTCGATCATCTTCTTGACCCCCTCAGTCGTGACGCCCTTCTCGCTAAGGCGAGCGGTGATGCTGGCCTCAGATGTTGCGGTCAGGGTGAAGCTGCTGCCTGTCACTTCGTTGAGGTGAGAGATGATTTCCAGTGCCTCCTTCTTATTCCTATTCCTATTACTATTACTATTACTATTACTAGTTGGTTTAGGGGTGTCTAACGCCACCCTATCCTTTACCCTATCCTTTACCCTATCTGTATCCTTTATGATCTCTTGGGGTATTTTCCCCAATAAACCGTGCTTTTCGAGTAGCAGGAATACTGGCTTTTGGGCGGGGCATTTGCGCGACAAAGTGGTTTGCTGGAATTTGACGTACTCCTTCACCCATAGCTTGTCTTCTGCAATTAGCTCAACTCTTTCACCAAAAGCAGTGAGGTCATTTTCATTTACCTCCTCGCCAATCAGGAAACTCGCGAGCCGGTAGTTCACTTCCCATACGCCAGCCACGTCACACCGTTCGGTGATTAGTTGCCAGAAGCATTTAAGGCGCGGAGGCAGCTCTTGAAACCATAACTTGTCCCACTTTTCGTTGCTCGTGAATCGCTTACTCATCTGCAACCTTCCTAATGCTTGGCTCCCTTTTCTTCTCCAAAATGGTATGCCCCAGCACTGTGTTCATGCGCCTACGAACCTCTGATGGCTTCATATTAGCGTACTCAGCTATGGCTTTTTGCAGCTTAGTGATACTTACTGAGCAGCAACTTATGAAGTAATCCTTATCGAGTAGGCCGTCATGCTCTGCCAGCGACATCGCGCTAAGCGGATCAATGATGCTACGCGATGGGTTCGGCGTTGTTAGCTCATAACCGGGCACCGCATCAGGATTCTCCTTTAGCAGCTCCTTAGCATGATCCTTAATAGCTTTGCACCGCGCCTCAACGGCTGGCAGCACCCCCATCACATCTGATAACTGGGCAGGAGTGAGGGCGTTCACGTTCGTGATTGAAGTAATTACGGCCTGTTTCTCCTCCAACGCAGGGCACAGCCGCTTAGCTTTGCAGTATTTGCACTGCTTATCTCCGGCACGCATCTTGGGCTTCTTGCCCTCCATCTTCCGAAGAGTGGATGTGACCTTTCTCCGTGCAGCAGCGATAGCTTTATCGTTATAGGTGTGCATACTTACGGGGCCGCACCGAGGCTGGATCAATGCCACGGTTACTTCATCAAATGCGTACTTGTGATCCATTAGAGCCACATTCCAGCGCATCTGGCCGTTATCCTTTGCAGGAGTGACGGGCACCCGCCCGCACTTGTAGTCCACAATCAGGGCTGTGGTGCCGCGAATGGCGATGAAGTCAGCTTTACCGGAGTAACGCTTGCCCCTGTACCATATTCTCTCCTCCTTCACGACTAGGCTTGGTGGGTTTTCGCGCCAATCAGGGAAGGTTATATCCATAACCATGTCGCGCTGCTCGTCCATCTCGCGAGCCAGTGCCATCTCCTCCGAGTTCAGCTCAATCGCCGTGTTATCCTCCAGCCACAAGTGGATTCGGTTCCCCTCCTCCGCAGCCGCGCTGCTAGTGTCCTCAAGCCCTGCCTCCATTTGGTGGCGAGCATTACATAACTCATACGCCTCTCCGTTTGATGCGGATGGCTTACCCTTTCTTTCGTCTTTTAAGTGGTTCAATGCTTTTCCTTTTGATTGATTCTATGTCTATATTAAAATTTCCTGCCTCAATGGCGGCCTCAACCCCTCCCCCGCAAAAAAATGACGAAAGGTGGGTTACAATTTCTGCCTCAACAGAATTTAACGGACGGCTCGGTCTTGCCATGTTGTCCACGAGGTTTTGCGTGACGGCTTGGCGGCGATCATGGATTGCCTGTTCCACAATCGCCGCCACTACCCGCCTAGCACCGTGCTCGCACACATCATTTAGAACGGCGCGTCATCTTCGCCAAACATGTCGCCACCTTTGGCGGCTACAGCCTCCTGCTTGGGAGCCTCATAGCCACCCTTCACGTCGCCAAACATATCAGTGGCTCCGCTGTACTCCTTCAGCTTGTCTATCTGAACAGCCTGAAGGCCACAGCCTATTCCGCTTTTACCCTTAAAGTTCCACTCATAGGGTTTCACAATCACGTTAGCGATTGTTCCGTTACCAACGCCACTCACGTCGTGCATAGCGTTGCGCTTCCCATCCACGACAGGGACAGGGCGGGTGGCACTAGCCACCACGTACTTGCCAATCTCAGGCTGGGGACGCTTCTTGTCTTTGCCGTCCTTAACGGTGATACCAGCCTTCGTGAGCGTCTTCACTGTGGCTGCGTCCAGCTCCACCAAGTCTACTTGGTACTTGCCTGACATTTCTGAGGGTTCAGCGAGCTTAGCCCACATTACTTTTGCGCCGTTAATGACGATATTTGTATTTTCTTCTGACATATTTCTGGTTTGTTTCTGGTTTGTTTCTGGTTCATTCCCCAAGTGTTGGGGAAATTTTTGTTAACTTAATTGTGGCCCCCTCCTCACCCTTCGGAACCACCTTCACTCTCACTTTGACTTGCGGTATCTGCTGCCAGCAATCGTCCGACGGCCACGATAACGTCGCAAATTGTTGCCAATGCCCCATCGAGGTCGCGTCTGCGTCGGTCTGAAACATGGATTTCAACTTCAAGTATAAAACCTTCGTGCATTCCTCCATCCACTTGCGGGCTTTTGGAGCGGTTATTAGCCTTTTTCCTGCGATTATTTTTTTGTTTTTGAACGCCGGTACGTGACCCAGCCCACGGATGGTCATGACCAGTGATTCGTTTGTAGTTGTCGATTTCATGTTGCGTCACTCTGGGCATCGTTTTTCATCCAATATACTGGGTTTTTATACTTGGTGTGCGCCGCATCCCACTCCAGTTCCACTATTCCGGTTGGGCCATTTCGGTGCTTTGCTACATCTAGGCGGGTTATTGTTGTGTCCACGTCACGGCTAAGAAACAGAACGAGGTCTGCATCCTGTTCAATCGCGCC
>Ga0110931_1000399_pt1 | contig 16471 bp, 18 predicted proteins | sample 4_EtaG_FD_79333 | JGI IMG/M metagenome (GOLD analysis project Ga0110931, IMG submission 79333) | Marine viral communities from the Subarctic Pacific Ocean - 4_ETSP_OMZ_AT15127 metaG (version 2) (version 2) | ecosystem: Environmental > Aquatic > Marine > Oceanic | place: Pacific Ocean | collected... | reverse complement strand
CATTTCACCTTTGTAAAGAAATAATTACACATTATCCCGTGCTGTTGTTGCTTCGTATTCACCCCGACTCATAGGCCCATCGACAGAGCCGAGCCAGACCCGACCACCAGTAGTCGTCAACTGGAACTTGTCGATGCGTCCTGCATCCTGCAAAGCGCGTACATATCCTTCCAAAGAACTTTTACTTGAACCTCTCAGAACCTCTGGAGTATCTGCATCCTCTGACCGTCTATGGACCGCATTTGCGCCAGCCATATGAGTCAGCGCAATACCATCGTTCTCACAATCAATAATCCACTGATACATGGCCTCAAGCTTTTGCTCCAGTGCTGTCCCCGTGTTCATTGCCGTGATTTCTTCGCTACGATCAGTCAGCAGCCCCGTGTTCATATCACGAATAAAATGCCGAATGTTTCGCATGGCTGGCCCGTTGGACTTCACCACTGCACCGTCGTAACAAGTGTTCCGCTGGAACGGTACACCAAGACGCTCACACATTTTCTTGGCACGAGTGGCATCGACCTGCCAGACGGCGAATGCTGAACGCACACCGTCAACAAGAGCAGATGTACCCCGAATAAGGTTACGAGCTTGCTCTGGTGTCTTGATCACTGCGTCTTCCTTGATCTTCGTCATGTGGTGGCACAGAAGCACCGATGCGCCAGTTTCAGTAGCCATCTTTGCCAGCAGACCAGTCAGAGCCGCACCAGCAGCCGGATCAGCATTAACATCAGCATGTACGAAAGATGCGAGTGGATCGAACACAATGAGCTTCAGGTTTTGCATCTGTAACACTTGTTCGTATATTTTTTCGAACTCTTCGGATGTCGAGAACTCACCATGATTATCAGTCATGATAGGGAACACACCCCCCACATTTGGTAGCGGCACCACCTTGAGATCATAAATGTAGCCGTTCCTAGCCCCGAACGGGTCCAACCGATCAATTCGGCGGTGCATCTCAGCCTCATCATCCTCCGCCGTGAATAGCACCACGTTGCCGAACTCTTTGACCAAACCACCGAATGCCGTTGTCATTGGCTTGCCCGATGCGATCTTCATGCCCATGTCGAGAGTCATCATGCCTTTGCCCGAATCACCAGCAGCAGCAAAGATAATCGGCACCCCCATTGGGAATGTGCCTTCGATCAAGAACTTTTGTTCTGGTGCTTCGCCTTGGAACCGAGTCACCGAGAACGTATCATCCAGCAGGTTAATGTTCGTCTTTGTAACTTTTGCCTTGGTGTTAAGAAAGCTTTCAATGTTGAAGCCTTCTGTAACGGCGTCCGATGCGTCCCAACCTTCAGGCTTGCCCATAGGCGGTGTCAGCATTGTCACCGACTTTGCACCAGCGGCCAGAGCCAAGTCTTGAATTAAGTCAGCTAACTTCTTGCCAGCCGGATCATTGTCAGGCCACAGGATTACTTCTTTGCCCTGTAATGGAGAGAAGTCGAACTGCGCCGATGTCTTCTTGGTCAGCGCACCAGCCCCACCAATCGTGCATGTTGCTGTGTAACCAGCATTATTCAAAGAGTCAGCGCACTTCTCGCCCTCAACCCAAATCACCCGTTCCGATGCCAAGATGTTTGGGATGTTGTACATGGGGCGGATGTCAGGGAACTTGGAATAGCCAACGCCCTCGACAAACGGCCTGAACTCTTTCTTGGGCTTGCCGTTGCTGTTCAGCATGGGCTGCCCAGTGATGTCCTTCACATTGTACCGACGCACCGTGACCAGCACTTCGCCATCTGCATTGGTGTAGATGTACTGTGCGTCATACGGTGTGTTGGCGTTGTATTGTGTTTTTATCGGATGTTCGACAGGCCCGTTATCCCGAACAATTTGTGGCTGTGCGTTTTCGAGATAATCCGAGAACATTTCTTTGATCTCGCTCATCTTCATGTCCCTGCCGTGCATCAGAATCTTCACGATGCCGCCCACACCAACACCACCATTGAAGTCCTGCCCACGCATAAAGTGTGGTGATGCCGGATCAATGTCGATCTTCATCGACTTGCCAGAATCACCAAGCAAGGAGCCAATGTAGAATGTTTTGCCATGAATGCGCCCAGCAGGAAACGTATCCTGAAGGATGCGAATTTGTTCTGTTTTAGGAACTTTTCTAGAAATCTCTTCGACTAATTCATGTGCCGAAACACTAGATGTTGTATTGCCAAACCTTACCACACTCATTATATTGATTCCCATCAAGCATCAGTTTTACCTTTTGGGGCGGTTCATGCCGCCCCTTCTTTTTGCCAACAAGTTTTGCGGAACTCACACCACTTGCAAATGTGAAAGTCGTCATTCTGCGCGATACGCGGAAGAATGTCATTACCCCTTGTAGCCTCCAAAATTTGCACAGCCTTATCACTTGTCTTCTGTGCAAGGTCTGCATCGAATGGCACCATTTCTATGTAAATCTCACTTGTATTCTTGTTTAGAACTGTGAACACGCACGGGTTCTCTGATAAATTCATATATGCTTGATACAGCGCCACTTGAGCCGCATAGACTGGGTTAGCCTGCGCCATACCTTTGCGAACAAATTCGTTAAACTTCTTATCCGATGCGGATTTACATTCCCACAGCATTGGATAGGAGAGGTGTACTGGACCGCCACATATTACACCGTCGATGTGACCACGAACTTCGCCATCCGCCGTGTCGAATCCAAATTGTTCCCCATATTTCTCTGTGCGTAGATCGAACCCAGCATCACGAAAGTACATAATCATCAGATCTTCGATGGTGTGGCCCAGAGCAAATGTTCGTAAAATTTTCGCTGGGAATCCTTTGTCCGTATCTTTTTGCTGTCCCATGTACCTGTATTGAAGTTTACGAGCGCATGGATCACCGAGAGAGGAAGCCCCCAGATACTTACGTTCTGGTTGCTTGCGCTCTTTCTCAATGACAGCCCGATCTAACTCTTTGATGATTGCTGTTGCTTCTTCAGAAGGGGATGGTGGCTGGCTCTGGTTTGACGGAATTTTGGACGATCCGGTCAAATAGCTCTGCAAGGTAAGGTTCTGTGTAGACATCTTCTAGCCCTTCTGTCTTCTTTGCGATAAAGATCAATCCCACCACTTCGTCTTCTGTTAGATCAACCAGACGTTTATTCCATCCTACGGTTTCAAAGTATTCTGCAACCCGTCTTAGTGGATTGTCTCCTGCGCCTCGTGCGCTGCCATCATGTTCAGCCATTCTTCGCCCTCCTCATCAAAAGTAACCATTGCGGTTAGGTAATGTTCAAGATCAGGTATATCGACCACAACCGTCACACACCTATACTGATCTTGCTTGTCTTCAGTGAAGTCTATGATTGCGTCAATCACCTGACGCTGCATGCCATCAAGGTCTTTTACGTTTGCAAAATTCATAAAGCATGAAGTTTGAACCGAGGTTCCTTCTTTCCTATGGAACAGAAAGGTTACTTCACCTCTAGTCATGCTGACTCATCCATATCTGCCATTACGTCGTAAACAATCCGATCAACAAATTGCTTATTCCACACATAATTAAGCATACAAGCGGCTCTGTATTTAGTCCAAGAGAAGTCCATGACGCTAACTTTGACGCCATATCTTTCTAAAGAATCCCTTTGTTTCGGGCTTGGCCTATCATTTAACCAACGCTTTGTTTTCTTGGCTGCATCGCCAGATTCATTTTGCCTCATGTAATCATCAGCAGCAGCCATGGCCTGTCTCTTTGTGCCAACAGAAATAAGACGCACCTTAGACTTAGCCCTCTTTACGATTGCCATCGAAAGACCATCTACCTCTGCGATAATAGAAAAACAATCAAATCCAGCGGCTGATAGACAAGTCTCGTTTCCGAACAAATCTACCCATCTGAACGGGGAGCGGTCCATCAACTCCACCTCAGTCATATGGAAATGTTCAAGATCTTCTTTCTCTGCACCTTCGCCTTCTTCAGACCCGAACAAGTGTCCGCACATCTGACACTCTTTGACACTAAGCGGATTGAACGCTCCACATTCAGGACATTGCTTTTCTGGACCTTGACCCTCCATTTCAGAGCCATCAAGGTTAGCCTTTTCATCAATCCCCCCATGAGTAAGCACAGACGTACCAAAGTCCATGACAATGCAATCAGTCTTGATAACGCCGGGGAACTCTTCTTGATCAATGGTGCGTAAGCCACGGCCTACCATTTGCACCATGGTAGCTTTGTAAGAGCATGGCCGTGTCAGCACTACACAAGATACAGGTGGCGCGTCAAAACCCTCTGTAAGAACGGCGACGTTAACTACCACTTGCGTTTCACCATGGGCTAATTCATCAAGGATATGCTCACGATCATCCTTGGGTGTCTCGCCAGTAACCATGTCAGCGGACACACCATATCTTACGAATGTCTCACACAAGTCACTCGCATGCTGAATGGTGGAGCAGAAAACAATTGTCTTTCGCTCACCCGCCTTTTCTAACCATTCCTCAACAATGCGCTCGTTAATAGCGCGTTTGTTCATAATCGCTTCGACTTCACTCATGTCGAAATCAGAAACAGTTTTACGAACATTTTGCAGATCATCACGCACACCAACATCCACCACAAAGAATTTTGGCGGCACGAGAAACCCTTCACGGATTAGCGTGGAAATATCAATCTGGTGGCTGCAATTGTCGAAAACGTCCCGCAGACCCTTTTTGTCACCACGGTTGGGGGTTGCGGTAAACCCAACAATTTGCACCCCCTCATTGGCTTTCTTAGCGGCTTTAATGATACGTTGATATGTGTCGGCAATAGTATGATGAGCCTCATCGACAACGATAAGGTCAACCTTGGGCATTTGCTCAAGGTTGTTTTCGCGTGAAAGAGTTTGAACCATTGCGAATACGGCATCGCCGCTCCAGTCTTTTTGTGAAGCGTTGACGTAACTCGCAGATAACTCAGGGTTCACACGTTGAAATTTCGTGGAGTTTTGTGAAACCAACTCGTCACGATGCTGTAGGATCAAAACGTCTTTGGATACACCACGGCGCTTACCCACTAGAGCGGAAAGCATGATTGTCTTTCCAGCCCCAGTGGGAGCGACTACAAGTGTGTTACCAAATTTGTCCAGAGCATCAGCGGCATCATTGATTGCTACCTCCTGATACGGACGGAGCAACATGGTTAGCCTACCCGAAACCTATAGAATGGCTTCTCATAAGCACGAACAATTTTGATCCCACTTTTTTTGATCAGAGAAATTTCTTGATAGATCGTGCCTTTGGTTTTCCCTGTTTTCTCTATAATCTCAGGGACCGTGGCTCCTTTCTTTCGAGAAATCATAAGAAAGGTTTCTCGACAGAATTTTGGCATCTCAACAGTATCAGGAAGCTTTACGATGGTGGGGGGATTTACGGCCCCGGCTCCCCCCTTGCCGAGTTTGACGACCTCACGAGGGCTGCCGCCAAGAAATGACCTAATAAACTTTAACGCGCCCATGTTGGTGTTACCCCCGCTGTAGCTGTAGTGGCTGGTGCGCTAGGCGCTGGAACAGCTTGTGGCATAGGGGTAGCCGCCGGAGCAACTGCCGTAGTGTCACCTGCAATAAATTCTTTAGAGTCAGGAGTCAATACGGTCTTGATCTTGTTCTTATCCGCATAACCGTTATTGCCTTTCTCAATGCCCACCTTAAAACAGATTTGCATACCACTCAGCATATGAACGCCATTAACGCTGCCACGCTTCTGAGCAGCTTCTGGTGAGTCATCTTTCATGGCGATAGAGAAGTGGCTGTCAACCATGCGCTTAATGGTTTCAAGACCAATACGCTTGGCTACAGAAAAGCCGTTTTCATCTAACTTGGCACCATCGACAAAGATGTTCTGCCAAACCTTACGCTTATCATAAGAGCCGCCAACGATAGTCAATTCGATAGGCATCCACTTTGCGCCGCTCTGCGACGACTTGAAGTAGGTGCCACCACCAAATTCAGGCAGTTCAATATCACCGCCATCAAGTTTGATAAACGCACGAACAACGGTACCATCAGGAATCAATTCAAAATCCCTTGGGCCGTTATCCGAATACGAAACGTTATTAAGATCAAGCATGGTCAGTTTTCTCCTTGTGCAACTGTGACCGTGGATGGATCGACAAACTGCATGCCTTCTGGGCGAGGCCCGGACATTTTTTCAAACAGTTTGCCAAGGTGGGGTTCTTCAATAGCATCAAGCCTACCGCTACGATCCTTTGCTGGATAGCCCCATTGATTGAGAGTGTGGCAGACAAAAGCACGAAACATATTGCCCTCATCTGACGTAAGCGTAGCCATTGTGATGACCTCATCAACAATGCCGGGAAGTTCACGGCCTGTCTTTGAGCCTTCGATTTGCAGATCATATGTCTGCCTACCGTAGTCATCAGTCTTCTCATCCAGAATGCCAACAAAGATGACATTCTTTTCGCGGATGTGTTGAAGCTGAGTCAGCCAAGCCATCATCTCACGACCTTGTGCGCCGTACACTGCACGAGTGTCCAGCTTGCCGGTGCGGTCTGACCGCGCCTCTGGCTGATTCTGATTATGTGTGAAGCACAGACGCCCTGCTACCGTGATACTATCAATGAAGATGGTATCGTACTTTTGCAGTACGGATTCTGGATCACCGTACATCTGACACACATACTCATAGTGAGCCATACTGTACGGAGAATCATCACTTAAAGCGGGGTTCCCGCCACCGAGGAAGCATGCAAAGTCACGGCACTCTTGCCAAGTGCGCGGCCTAATGACATCGACTTCACAGCCCTCAATGGCGGCATCACCGGCCTCCAAGTCCATGAACAAAGTCTTGTCCATGTCCAAGGTACGCACCAGTGATGTTTTCCCCACACCAGACTTACCCGCGACCACAATTTTGTGGCCGCGCTTTTCGGCAAGTCTCTCTGCGGCGGAAATAATCTGCATCATATTTTATCCCTTCTCTTGGATATCAACGGATACACCTTGCGGCAGAACAGTGCGCGCTTCGGATAGAAGTGCTTTGATCTCCGGCGGTGCATTTTGGAATTTAGCTTCGGCAATAGAATACTTGATTGAAGCGTAATGCCGAGCCGCGTCAGGATCCATCCGGTCAAGGATGTTGGCTAAAGCCTCCTGATCCCAATCAATACGCTTACGAAAATCTAAGGTGATCTTGTGTCCACCAGACGTAACCGTTGTCGAGCCAAAGTCCTTGCCCTGCTGGGCAAGATTTTGCATCGCTGGTTCCGTAAACATATCTTCAAGGGTGTTTTTCACAATCTTCAGTTGCGCCTGAAGGCTTGCGATTTGTGATTTAAGATCGTCGTGATGCTCTTTGAGCGACGACAAATCATTCCACATAGGCATATCTGTAGCGTTCATTGAACCCTCCTGTTGTTAAGGTCGTCAAACCTTCATCAACATAGGGTAGCAATCATCGCCTGTCAACAGCCTTTTTAGAAAGATACAAATCTATTTGATGAACGGCTTTCATCAACTTCTTTTTTATTTTGAAATCAGCAGTTTCAAATCCTTTAGCGTCTTCAACTATCTCTTGTTCGGTTCCGTAGTCGTCTACCTGTTTATATCTAAAGTCTGCAATATAGCTACATATCTTGTGATCATTCACAACGATGTCGTACTTGACCTGACGCTCTAGGTCTATGATGTAACCGCCTCGCGCCATAGCCTGTAACTCACCCCACCTTTGTGCCTCCCATTTGGAATCAAAGGTAATGCCATCGACAGTGGTCTTTTTCGCGCCGTACTTGTTCTTGCGTCTATATGGATACATGGTAATATGTGGGCTGTTTTGGTTATCTTTGGGAGATTGTGATGAAACAGGCAAAGCAAGTCAAGTCGGTAGGTGTCGATATAGACACATATAACAAGCTTCGCGCTATGGCTAAAGACGAACATAGAACCATTGGCTTACAGATTGCCAAGTTGGTCAAAGACGCATACGATAAAGATTATGGCAGCAATGTGGCCAGCATGGGGATCGGATCAGCTACACGGGGGTAAAGATGCCCTATGAATGGATGCTTATTCTTGTAACGGCGGTAGCGCCCACAGAGTACGATGTGGTCGCGCTATCGTCTGCTGAAACTCACGAAGAGTGTCACAGGCTATCTGTGTATGTGGATGCCGACATACAGCGTGAAGACAATCAAGAGATGATGTGTATTAAGCTTGATCCTCTAAAGCTCTCATACGGGCCACAAGACGCTTCGCTCGATTGGTAACTTGGTCGTACCATCTGGAATCGACCATAGCGTCGGCTGCGGCGTTCCATGACCTTGCGTCTACAGCCGCCTTCATGTCCTTGAATTTTGAAAGACGCGGCCTTCCCATATTGAACATCATATTTGCAACGATCAATTGCACTTCTTCTGGCAGATCGTCAAAGTCTGGGTACAGAACTTTGCAGTCATCTATCATCACCGCACAGTCACGAGCAAACAGGTGGCGCACACGTTCATCGCTGACGACGGTGCCGACAGACTGTCCATGCTCGTCGTCACCTTCTACAATGAGGTGGCCCACACCACAGGTGGGTAGTGCTAAGTGATCCAAATAAATAATGTGTTGCCCATTTTCGTTAAGCTTCACACCTTCATCATCGGCAATCTCTTGCCGGAGTTTATCCATATCCATTAGAGATATTCCCTATTTATAAGACCCGCTGTTGGGCCGCGAAGTCCAAGAGCGCCTGCTATGCCCGGATTTTGCGCTGCTCGTTGACGAATGGTGCTAGTTGGAGCAGTTGTTGAGCTAGGAGTCGGTGCCGGTACATTTGTACTGGTTGTTGGAGCTATGCTTGGAGACAAAGGTTGCGACACATCTACATCACCTATAGCTGAAGCTGGATTGGGGGCAGAAAAATTCTCCATAGCGAATCTAATTTGTTGATCAGCAGATCTTGCAGTATCTTCTGCAAGCTGACCCGGAGCTTGCACAAGTGCAGATGCAATAATTTTTCCAAGACTCGCGGCGCGTTCTTCTGGAGATATTCCCTTTTTAAGATTGTTATAATCACGCACAACCTTTTTGTATATTGGCGCAGAACTCAACAGTCTTCCAGTCGTGCCGAGCCTGAGTAAAGTACCAAGGTTTGACAAGGGACTTGCAGCAATATTAGCAGCAATAAGATCGCCGCCCTCCACTGTTCTAGCGTTGAACTCAAGAACCCTTCCAAATGCAGTCATGTCATCGCCCATCTCTTTTCCAAAGATGGCTTGCAACTTTCCTCCTTTGGAGGCGTCGGTCATGGCCTTGGCAAATTTCTTTAGAGCATCCCCCTTGACCATTACGTCAGAGCCAAAGTCCTGCAAAAGATTTTGCATGTAAAACGCTTTTACTTGCTCTCTTTGTGCATCGTCCAAAACATTAATAATGCTTGAAATGTTAGAAGAACTAGCTCCGGGGGTAGATATTAGCTGTGCAGCCTCAATAGTAGCGTCTGGGTTATTGGAAGCGATTTTAGTAAAGATAGTATTGTTTTTTAGAGTTAAAGCGTCTTCTTGCGCCTTGGCAAGATTACGCATTGCATTCACTAATGCGTCAGGCGCTCTATTGCCGGTCAATGCAGACAAAGCTTTCTCAACATCAGTCGCAGAGCTTCCTCCGGGGATCGTTGTTAAGCGAATTTGATTCGATAGATTTTTAATTTCATCAAGATTATCACCGAATAAAACTTTGCCGGTAGCTCCCAAATCATCAATTGCTGTCGCAAAAGCTGCGCCCCTGAAAACCAGAGGGTCATCTGACTTCAACGCTGTTTTTGCTACTGCATCTCTTAAATATTCAGATGCAAGGCGCTGCCTTAAATCTTCCGCAGCCTGTTTGCCTGCGTTTTTGGTAACAACATCAAGGGTTTTTTTCAAAGCTTCTGGCTTGCCGGTTTTGACAATAGCTTTAAAGAAATCAACGTTAGGAGGAATTTGGCCTGTCCTTACTGCATTCATAAGGTTTTTGATGCCTGTCGCCGTTTCCATTTTGTCAACGGCATCCATGCCTTGACGAAAAAACCTTCTAGCCTCTGGCAATTCTTGCGCGGCTTGCATAAGAATGGCCATTCCTTCTGAATCAATCGCTTTCCCTGCTGTAAGGCCAGCAGCTTCTATGGAAGCTGGAGACATAAGATTGTCGGCCAACTTAACCGCATCTTTTAAAAGCGAACCTCCACCTGACCCTTGAAAAGAAAAAGAGGCATCAAACAACTCTCTGCGAAGATTATACAATTGACCAAAGGATGCTTTGTTAGACAATCCTTTGAATCCATTAATAATTGCTTGTGCTGCTTTTGCTTCAGAGGCAGCAGAAGGAGACAGACCAGAAGCTTGAATCGCTGGACCGTATTGCTTTTGCAAAATATCTGCCTGCGCTTTCAACAAAGTTGTATCAAGAATGCCCTCACTACCCACAGCTTTTTTAATTGCAGCATCAATTGACGCATATTTTGTGGCTGACATTTCATCAAAGTTTTTAAGCGCTTGACCTAAAGATGAAAAGACAGCTTGATTTAGGTTTTCATCCTTTGCCGCAGCGGCACCCATATCTGCGGCTATGGACTCAAAAGTACCTATGACAGATTCTTTTGCCTCTCTCTCTGCATTTTTTAACGCAGCATTTTTAGAAGAGATTGACGCAATAAGCGTTCTACCGGCCTCTTCATCTGTTATTTGTCCAACAGGAACACCTATCTCATCCTTGTAGCCATTAATTTTTTTCATCATGGCATCATAATTTTCTTTGAGCCTTTTGGACCCACCAAGAGCCTTCTCACCAATTTTTTGTTGACGAGCAAGGATGTTGGAACCGCCCACAGCACCTATGGATGGCGTCATGCCCATCTCCATAGACATGCCAGCCAACTTTAAATCTTCTTCTGGAAGAGCAGATCCTTTCATGCCTCTGATGAATGGGGCTACAATTTTTATCGCCCCGCCGATAGCCAATTCAGAGCCAGCACCAATCAGAAAGTTTACTTTAGCATCTCTTGCAATCTCTTCAGCGCTTTGTGCAGACATACCGCTAAGAATTTCGGCACCTTCTTCTGCAAGTCCAGCGCCAGCCGTTCCAAGGCCAGCCCCAATAGCGCCTCCAATGAAGGTTCCTATGCCGGGCAGAATGGCCGTTCCAAGTGCAGCACCACCTAGAGTGCCGCCAACACCACCAGCAATATCAGGAAGAACCCCAGCGAGATCAGCAATGTCATAACGAGAGAACCCTCTCTCATCAATCATTGTGTCTTTTTCTAAATCAATGCCTAACTTCGCGCCACCAGATTGGGTGATGCCAAAGTTGCCGAGTCTATCACGGAAGTAATCACCTTCTCCGAGGCCATATATGTTTCGCAGGGCTTTTTCTTTTTCATCAGGATTTTCAGCAGCAGAAAGCACGGCGCGAAGACTTGCGTCTTTGATGCCGGAAGTTTTGTCGATCAATTGTTCTTGTTGTGTTTGTTGCTGAAGCGCAGATTGTTGCCGTCTAGCTGTGCTAGACCTGCGCTTAGTCCGAATAAGTTCAGCTAATTTTAGCTCCTCTTCAATAGTGGGTTTGTCTCCCGCTATTTTTACCGTGAAGCTTTCATTAGGGAGATTAACTTTTATTTGTCCCAAAGATCATCTCCTATTGAGTAAAGTCGTATACTTGATTTCCAGCGTCATCTCTAGTGAAGTTGAAACTATCTCCCACGTTGTCGCTGATAGATCCTTTTTTATAAAAGGCTCTATTAATGCCGTCGCTAATTGCTTTCCTAGCAAGATCATATTCTTCTGGAGATTGATATCTGTCCCTATTATCAAACTTTTTAAGAGCGCCGGTTATTTTAGATTCAGAGGCTTGGAATATGGTTCTGACTTCCTCAAGCCTATTGAGAGCGCCTTGTGGGTCAGTAAGGAAGTTTACCTGCCCTAAAAGATTTTCAATGTTTTTAACATCAACGTTAGAAATTCCGTTACCTGTTTCTTGAGTGAGGAACCTCTTGAACTGAGCAATAAGCCTCTGTCTAATTGCATCGGCCTCTTGTACTGGCATTTGTCTTTCAGAATTGCCTGTATATTTTCCATCTTTATCGAACTGTGGAACAGCTCCAGCCTCGTAACCAAGAGAAGCCGCCCATTGTTGATAAACTTCGTAAGCTTTTTGTCCGCTTATCCCTGCAAATTCCCCAGCGTCTGTCCTTGAAGCCTCAATAATTTTGTCTCGCAAAGAGTCAAGACTATTCATTCCATCCGTAACGTCAGCCAAAGCTTGACCTAAAGTTTCAGCTTGTTCAGCGGGATACAAAAATACAGGGCGTCCGTCTTTCTCTTTTATGCCCATGGTAATTTTAACTGGCATCGTGTTGCCCAAAGGCTCCCAGTCTTTTGTATTGCCAACTTTAAAGTTAGGCTCATTTGCTTCCGCTAGTGTTTTTTGCCATGCAATCTCTGCGTCGAACCCAGCTTTTAGAATTTCCAAATCACGAGTGGCTTCTGTCTTCTTATCAAAGTCCTCTATGGCCTCAATTCTAGCCCTTTGATCATCAAGAATCTTATCTCTTCGACCAACAAGATATTTAGTCGCCTCATCAAGAGACTTCGCCCTTGCGAGTCTATCCTCTTTCGAGGCTCCAAGAGCATATTGACCAGCAGCAATCTGAGCTTCACGAGCTTCTTTACGAGCCTGTGCCATTAGAGGCAGGGCTTTCTCTCCAGCTTTTCCTGTTTCGGACAGTAGTTCACCTACATCAAAACCTTTACCAGCTTTGTTTTGCATAAGCGCCAAGCCAAACGCTGTAAGAGCAGCAGAATTGTCTGGCTGACCAGTAATGTCGATACCGGTAGCGTCAGAAAATTCTTGCTTATACTCCTCCATGGTTTTTGCTCCAGATGGAGCGTTGCCAAGCAAAGTATTGTAATTATCGAAAGACTCTTTCAATAAACCAGCGTAAAGATTGCTTTTTTTCTGTTGAGTAGTTTGACCGACGCCAGCAGCGCTACCAGTCTCACTAAAGTCTTGTTCACCCGTTCCTGTCATAAGCAGAGGGTCGCCTATCTGATCAACACCCTTGCCACTCTTACCACCCTTGCCGCCTTTGCCGCTGCCATCACCAGAAGAGGTTCCAAGTCCTTCATTAATAAACTGAGAAACAGTATTGTAATCCACAGCATCTAATTCATCTGGCGCAGGAAGTTTGGGACCACCTATTCTTTCCGCTATTGGGTCATCAAATTCATTTCTCATTAAAGCTGAGTCACCAATGATTTGGCCGGTGGTCGAGTCTATATAAACACTACCATCTTTTTCTGCGGCAGCTTGTGCAGCGGCAAGTTGACTGCGGAGCGCAGCATCTTCATCAGCATCAATCCCGGTTTGCGCGTATGTAGGACCGCCAGCAATGATGCTAGACGCACCAACAGGGCCGGACCTTGGAGCAGTGAGTGCTTCTGCCAATCCTGTGTACCTATCACGTTGAGCTTTCATGCTGGCTAATTGAGGGAATATTTCACTTTCTAAATATTTCTCATATTCACTGGGGCTGCCAAGGCTTATACCACCCATAGATTCTGGAAGAGCAGATTGTACAGCAGCAGCGAGAGGAGCAGCAGCTATTCCCGTGCCTCTTACGCCAAGATCTACACCTTTCATTCCGGCATTAAGAGCAAGTCTCAATAAGTTTGCTCCAACAGAATCATCAAGAGGCAAACCAAGAGGGTTATTATCTGCGTTGTAATATGTTGGACGAGGAATTTCGTCAACTTTCGCTAAATTGGCGTCCAGCCTATCTTGGAACGGTTGAAAAGGATTCTGCTGTTCTAAGAATGCTCTGTAAGTTTGTTCGCCTCTAGCATTTCTGGGGACTGTAGATGTCCCTGAACCGGCGGCCATTTTCCGCGCTCTTTCCAGAATTGCCTCAAAATCCGTTACGCCATTCGCCATCATGCGCCCCTATTTAGACTGATTGCCAGACTGCACACCCTGAAGGGCAGTGTAAGCACCCACACCAGCTAAGAACGGATTAGTGCTTGGCGTAACCGCTGTTCTAAATGTGCTGGCAAGATCAGCACTTGGCGAACCTTTAAGCATTTGTTGGCCAAGTTGAATTCGCGTGAACGGCTCTTGCGCTTGCTGCAACTGATTCTGCCGCTGTGCCTCAAGAACTTGCGACTGATAGTTACGACCTATTTCTCCAAGAGATGTAAGCATGCCAAGGTCAGCGCGGCCAAGCTCTGAGCCTACACGGCCAATGTCAGCCATTGTGGCTCCAAGGTTGCCATATGCAGAGCCAATGCCACCCATGAGTTTTGCGGCGTTCTGAGATGCTGTGAGGGCTGTATCAAAGCCTTTGCGTTGAGCCTCACCAATCGCTGCAAGCCTACGGCCTTCTGCCTCGCCCTCTTGCGCTCCGTAACGTGAACCACCAAATGCGCCAACACGATCTGCTTGTGCGGCCATTTTCTGACGACCCATCGCTGCTTGACGATTGATTTCGTCAACCACAACATCTTGATATGGGTTCATGTACATATCTACAGCAGCGCGTGGGTCTGCCAACATACCAAGGCCACCAGCCAAAGCACCAGAACCGGCAGCAGCTTGACCTCCTGCGCCTCTGATAAATGGCGCGTATGAGCCAAACATCTCTGGTGCAAGTCGCAGTGCTTCTTGTTGCAGAGGATCAAGCCCAGCGACTTGGAACTGAGGAAGACCAAGAGCGCTATCCAACAAACCTTTGGAGGTTTGTTTGTCGCCATCAAAAGTACCAAAAGCGGACTGTAAAAGCCGCTTTTCTAGTCCTTCAAGGTACGGCGCTAATCGCTGTACGGATTCAACGGTTTGGACTGCCATCACGCCATCCTTTCAAAAGCATCCATAAGCTCATATTGAGCCTGAATGCCCATTCTTGCAGCTTCATCTTTATTTTTTGCGCCCATCATCTTGCCCAAGCCTTCATTGGCGTCTCTGGTGTGAACAAACTCACCAGCCAGTAACAAGGCAGGAACATCATCTTTTGTCCCTGACCCTTCGCTTGGATCAATGCCGCCATTGCGACGAGGGAAGAAGTCTGGCTCTCCACCAGCCTTCATGTATTGGATGCCGCCAAGTTGACCGCCGGGGCCGCCCTGACCAAATGGCCTGCGCTCATATGAGCCTTGTGGCTCTTCTTCATCACCAGCAAGCAACTGCGCGACAAGGCCAGCAGCAATGCCTTCACCCATCTGTGTATTCAGTAATTTGAACAGTAGGTTACCTTCTTTTTCGCCAGCAAGGTTCAGACTACGAAGAAGCTCACCACTCATGGTTAAATCTTTTCCAGCATCAAGCGCCTGTCCTTTGCCGATCACAGACGCAATGCCTGTTCCTCCGCTCGTATTGGCTGGTGTTGTGGTGGCAATTTGATTTGTTGGTGTTGGGGCAGTCCCAGTTGTTAAAAGAGGATTGCCTTGCGAAGCCTGAGTCGCTTGTGCCGCTTCTGTGCCAAATCCATCCATGATGCCGCCACTGAGTCCGCCAACAAGAGCGTCACGAAGCGCATCTTTAGGTTTGCGGCCAAATGCTAATGAGCCAATTCCTGTGCCAAGAGCGGAACGAATGAATGGATTTTGGATGCTTGATAAAAATGGCAATCCACCGACCATGGGGCCAAGAACGGCGGGAGCAGCAATTTTTAAAATATCTTTTAATTTCATATCACGAAACCGATACTGTTACTGACCCTAACGACGTTGTTGCGGATGCGCTATCAGGAACCGCTGTATCTAGTAGCGAAATCTTAACATCATTGCCAATTCTAAACAAGGTTCCGACCTCTAGTCCAGAATCTGACGTTGGCATCTCTGTAAGAACTGTTTTGGTAGCTCTTCCTTCACCCGGATTTTGTACAATATCTACGAAAAAACCTAAGGCTCTTATTAGATCATCCATATGCTCCTGCGTATAAGTTTCAGGCGCGTCAGGAAATCTTGGGAAATTTATTATCCTGCTGGACACTAACGTCTCCCATCAGGGCGAATATCTATCCTTGGCGCTCCCAGCTTCCAAGTTGTTCCTGCGGTGCTAGAAGATATTTTAAAGGCAAAAGACCTCCCACGAAGACGCACATCTATTTCATTTGTCCATTGCTCCACAGGAGTGGTCGCCGTTCTTGTTACGCCCTGTGTGTTGGTTTGATTGAAGTTTGCACCGGGGTATGGCCGCGCACTTACCGTCAAATCAACGGAGGGACTGTTGTTGTCGGATCCAACAAATGACAAATCAGGAACAATTCTTCGGGTTAGTACAAAACGATCTCCTTCACCAATGTCCATATCACTGGATTCGATGAAGGCCGTCATTGCTGATCCATCGTCGTCTGATCCGATCTCGTGATTGTACAGATAGTTATCACCGTCAGAGTCTTGGCCAGCAGCTATTGGAAATTGTTTTGTTCCTCTGTTAAGCCACGCTGTACGACCTAAGTTTCCATAATACCAAACTTTTTCTAGGTAATTATAGATTACATATTTG
>Ga0110931_1000378_pt1 | contig 17030 bp, 38 predicted proteins | sample 4_EtaG_FD_79333 | JGI IMG/M metagenome (GOLD analysis project Ga0110931, IMG submission 79333) | Marine viral communities from the Subarctic Pacific Ocean - 4_ETSP_OMZ_AT15127 metaG (version 2) (version 2) | ecosystem: Environmental > Aquatic > Marine > Oceanic | place: Pacific Ocean | collected... | reverse complement strand
GTTCTATAGGGCAGAAGAATAAGAGCATCTTGCAGAAACGCGCCAAGGATGATGGCGGCGATGAAAGTATCAGCGCAGCCGCCGCCAGTGTAATCGAGGCCAAGCAGCTTCAGACCCAACTCGACGATCTAAAGACAGAAATAAATTCTAAATGGCCGTCTAAGCCAGGAGAGAAAAGCACCTGGGATCAAATCCTAGCTGAACGCGAAAAGCGTATTGCCGCTAAAAAAGAACGCGAAAAGCAAGAAAAGATTGACGCTGAAGAACGTGCGGAGCGCCGCAAAGCAATCTTGATTGAAGTCGCTAAAGGCTTGGCAGTTGCAGCCGTTGCTGGGGGTATTGCTTGGTTTCTGTGGTGGGCCGCGACCTATGGCCCGGCGGTGAGGTGAAATGGAACTAACAGCTACTCACGCAATCCAAGGGGTCTTGCTGTTGGCCACCGTCGTAGGTGGCTATGCTGTTGTGAAAAGCAACCTCGCAAGAGTCATGGAAGACCTCGAAATTTTTCACAAAAACTTTGACAAATTTAAATCAGACTTCGACGCCCGCCTTGATGATGCGGAAAGTCAACGTGCGGTTTTTAACAGTCAAATTGACGTGCTTAAAGAAATCAACAGCGTGTCAGCGTTGCGCGATCAGAACCGTGAAATGGCAACGGTGCAAGCCGAACTGAAAGTGCTTCGCCAGATGACCGACCACCTGATGCACATTCATAACAGCAAACATCCGAAACCAGACGCATGAAACTTCTGGTCTTGGTTGTTTTCATTATCACAAACGAGGGCACCCATGACGTGACCTCAATGCCGGTCAGTTCGTGTCCACCGCAAGATGTTACAGAACAATATTACGACCATCATCAAAAGTTAGGCGCGTTTAAACACTGGGCGGCGCTGTGTACCACTATCAATTTTAGCGAACCAGTTAAGAAGGAGATCTAAACATGGTCGGCCTCACGTTTTTGGTTCTGCAAGTTCTAGTTATAGGAGTGCTTCTGTAATGCTTTCATTGCTAGGCAGTGTCCTTGGTTTTGGCACCAGCTTCCTGCCCAAGGTCATGGATTATTTCCAAGACAAAAGCGATAAGGCCCACGAACTCAAGCTGATGGAAAAGCAGATCGATCAGCAGAAAGCATTAGGCGAAATTAAATTGCAACACATGCACGTCGAGGCTGACATCCGCGAAGGCGAGGCTTTGCTCAAGCACTCATCTAATCTACAAGCGAAGGCCAGCCCGTGGGTTGTGAACCTGGCCGCTTCCGTTCGTCCGTGTTTGACGTACCTTCTCGCGCTTGAGTTTGGTGTGTTGACCTTGTGCGTCAGCATGGATTGGATGACGCTAGAACAGTACCAAATAATTTGGAACGATGAGTTTCAGGCCGTTTGGGCAGCCGTCGTTTCTTTCTGGTTTGGCTCGCGCACCATGGCGCGGAAAACACAAACATGAGAATAAATGCGGCCGGTCTGGGGATTATCAAAAGCTTTGAAGGCTGGCGATCCAGCGTTTACCATTGCGGCGCCCGATGGACAATCGGCTGGGGTTCTACATATGATTGCAATGGCAATCGTGTCACCCCTGATCACGCTGACATTGATGAAGTCGAAGGCGAAGCTTTGCTCCGACAAGAAGTGCAACACGTTGAGGGTACAATTGCGCGAGTTGTCAAAGCGCCTCTAACTGAGAACCAGTTCTCAAGCCTATGCAGTCTTAGCTACAACATCGGCAGCGGAAACTTTTTTCGCAGTACGCTTCGCCAGAAGATTTCACGTTTGGATTACGAGGGTGCAGCAGATGAGTTTCCTAAGTGGCGGCGATCAGCCGGCCGCATACTGCCGGGGCTAGTACGTCGGCGTGTGGCTGAGCGCAACCTATTCTTATCCTAGATGATTCCCGACAGACTGATCGACTGCCCGTGGTGTGGACAGTCAACCCGCCTGGAACGGGTGCAGTCGCACTATGTTTGCACCTCATGCAAACAGCCCGTGTTGGATTGCTGCGACGGCGAACAGGAATACGCACCAGAAGCTGAAGCAAACGGCAGCGGGTGCAAATAAATATTCTGCCGGTTTGCAGACCTGATGACAGCCCATGCGGTATCGATCAGGCTTGATGAGAACTTGTCAGGGTTTGTGATAACGCGCCTTGCGTTTCGCAACTCCCGCTGGATACACTGACGGTCATTCATCACACATTCTCCCCTACTTCGACGGTTAATTTCTTGAGTGCTTGTTGCACCTCATGGCCCATGTCTTCTGTGTCTTGCCCGCTCTCAACGGCGTCCATAAATGCGCGATGCTTGCGGACAAAGTCGGTGGCGGCAGAATGTACGCCCATCATTGGGTTCACGTTCTCGTGATCTTCAACCAGGGTGTACGACCGCCATGTCCTGGGCGGGCCTGGGATGATGTACCCACGGGCGGTTAGCCCTTTAATAATTCTATGAGCATTTGCCGACGTGGTTTCCACCCCCGTGGCGATCTCTTGGTTGGTCGGAACAGTCCCATGTTCGGCCCGGTATTGGCGTATAAAACCATACACCTTGATTTGCATTGGTGTTAAAGACGCTCTCATTTTTGTGCTTCCTTTGCCTTGGCGGACAAGCGCCGTAAGATCTTCTTGTAATCATTGCCGAACGCTTCCGCCTTGTCGGGGTGTTCTGCTTTGAGCCGGTCAATCGTATCGTCATGGTCTTTCTTGTGTTCGGAAATTTCGTGGCGCCGGTCCTCGAAACTCATGTCCTTGTCAGCTTCGATGTCCTTCCAAGCCTTCTCCATGCCAGCCATCCACTGGTCTGCCGTGGGATACTCCTTAATGCCGCTTTCCTCGTTCATTTCCCAGGCGCGTTCGTCGCCTTCGTCTGTGTTGTCCTCTGTTACGCTCTCAGCAACATCCGCATTTTCTGGGACACCAGCATCAGGAACATCCACAGCGTTGCTCTCAAGCAATCCTGGCGGGTCACTTTCTGGAACATCCCCCCCAAACGTAGCATCCATCGGGTTTGACGGTTCAACCACTACCTGATCAGTAATATCTTTGGGTTGATCCGGTTTCGTTGGATAATCCATTGCCTCTTCTTTGATGATGACGCCACTGAGCGCGTCAGGGAAACTATCCCTAGCCGCGAACCCACGCGCCCGCATCTGCAACATGCGCTTGGGGTAAGACCGCCACGGTCCCTTGCCGTCCAGCCCTGCCCGCTTAGCATCGGCCATGCTAAACGATCTTGTGGTTTCAATTTTCTCGCTGAACCGCATACGAACAATCGTGCAAAAGGCTTCGTCACCTTCTCGCCATTCCTTATGACCGACGTACTCAGGGTGGCCAGTGATCAGCGCCATCATGCCGTCACCATACAGGCTTGGCTTGCCATTAATCACCGCCATGTTCTGCATCGCGGCCAGTGGCGCCAGCCCTACTTCGCTTGCCCACTGGACAGCGACCACAATATCTGCCGGCTTACCTTGAAACGCTTTCGGACAGAACGCCGACGCGGCCATCGTTTCGGCAAACTGCATGGCCTCGCCCATATTTCTTGGCGTCAGGATCCCGCTCTGTTTGATAGCTACCTCACCCATTTTTCATTTCCTTTACACTAATGGTTTTCTGACGAGCCTGATGCGCCGGCTTAGCCGGTACAATCTTCTCAGGTTGCTCACGATATTTTTTGACAGGCCAGGACACACGATAGTTTCCGGCCAGGCCGGATGTGTGGTTGCCCATCTTTCTTTGGATTTCCGCAGTTAGCACTCCAAGTGCCTCGCTGCCTTCTTTAATCTTTTCTTTCAGCAACAAGTATTCTTCGCAAAGAATGTCAAACCCGGCTGGCAGATCGATAGGTTCTTCCTTGTCGCCAAGCGAATAGACAAGCGCGGCATCGGCCGCATCGGCAAGATCGTAATATTCAATTTCGTCCGCGTTTAGCCGTCTATCCAAATCCAAGCATGCGTCAGTGATGGATTTTTCTGTGCCGGCATGCAGGGTAAACAGGAAGATCCGCATTTCCACGCCGCCATATAAGATGATCAGCGCCGCCCACTTATAGCCGCCGCACATCATCTGACCCTGCACCTGGACAGGCCCACGCCACATCGGCGGGAAGTCTTCTGCCCGGCTCCGCGTAACCTTGCTTTCAAGGACACCAATGCCATCCAAAACAATGCGGCTGTTACCCACCACATAGATGCCCTTAGACGGGTCATGGTGTATGGTCATGCTTTTCCCATCGGCCCTGCCATCCAGGCTACCCGCCAGCGGCAGTGTCGGATGCACCACAGGTTCGGTTATATCAAGTTCGGGAACGAGGCCCAGGCGGTTGCACCCTTCCGTAAGGACTATTGGCTCAAGGACATTGCCAAAGTGTGTGCTTTCATTGCCTTCCCACTCTTTGCCCTCGCCCTGCTTCTCAGCCCACATTTCCAGCAACTGTTCGTTGGGCGTCTTGTACGGCGATAAGCCCATGACATAGGGCAAGATACTACAGCTACACATCAAGTTTGATGTCAGTTTACCTACCATTTTATCTTGTACCCCCCATGTCGCTGGCGTGGGCCGAACCCACTTGGTTCTTGACGGGAACCGTTGGCCCTGTTTCATCCCGTAGGATGTCCGTGACCACAGCCTTCAGTTCGTTCTGAATGTGATTGATGCGGCGTGTTTGGCAGCGGGATTGAGCGACTTTCAAATCCCCCTGCAATGCGGTATAATCCGCATATTGGAAGAGGTTCATCATAGAACCCCCAACATCGCGGCGCCCATGATCGTCCAGGCATAGACCCCTGCCATTAGTGCCACAAATAACGTGACGCCGCCCAGCATTTTCAAGGTGTTGATAAAAAGTCTACTCTTATCAGAGTATACATTATGCGGTTTTGGTAAGTACATGGTAAGTCTCTCCTGCCAATCTGATTAAGTTTCGCGTCTGTCATGGAATAACGACCTTAGACCGTACACATACGACATATCGTCACGGGCATAGTTCTCCAGGTCATCGTTTGCTTTCTTCAAAACAGCCTTCGCGGTTAGCACTTTTTGGATGTTGGTAGTACGCTTGCCAGCAATTTCATCGAATATTTTGGCAAGGTCTTCAAAGACAATGGCCGCAAACCGAATGTGATCGGGGTGCAGCATTGGGACAAGCAATCGCGCATGACCATCGCCAAGTTTCCGCACCACAGAACGTAATTCACGCCGTGATTTCGGATGGTTTTGGTCATACTGCTCAAGCCTTTTGTTGAATTTGGTTCCCATCTGTAACTGCTTTACTACGTTTCTATCAAGTTTTTTTTGGTGATTTATATCAACAATTTTAAATGTCAACTATTTATCACCTTCGACACGATCAATGATGGCTTTCACCTGTTGCGGGTGCCAGTGCCATTCCCCTTCCCCATACCCAGGCTTGCCAAACACGGCCTTGTCTTTGTCGATCTGGCGCTGCCGTGCGCGGGTCTGAACGCCACGCCGGGTCAGTTCCTTAGCGATTAGCCGCATAGTTGTCATGCCAAGCTGGCGGCACTGCACGATCTCAGGCCACACGCTGAGCGCATAGGCGTCGGCCCTATTCTGCTTGACCTTTTGCCCTTCCTTCTGGACCTGATCCCAATTGTCAGATCCTAGCTTGGTCAGTTTCTTTTGGCGATTAGACGACTTGGTGGCATAGAACCCGTCTTCCTTGATGATGCGCTTCATTTCAGCGCGGGTTTTTTTGACCCTATCGCTGATCTGTTCCCGCTCATATTGAGCCATGGCCACGATAATGTGGATGGTTAGGTCAGATACATGCGGCTGGTCGGCACACACAAACTTGATGCCCGATTCCATTAGCCGGGACACGAACGCCACTGAGCGGCTTAGTCTGTCCAGCTTGGCCACCAACAGCGTGGCGCCGTGCTTTTGGCACATTGCCAGCGCGGCATCCAGTTGTTTCCGTTCCTTCTCCGATTTGCCGCCGCTCTCAACCTCAATGAACTCGCCTATGACTTTCCACTTGCCGCCATTGAGGTAGTTGATGCACATTTGCTTTTGTGCATCGATACCCAGGCCGTCGGCGCCCTGCTTCGCGGTGGACACCCGAAAGTACAACACCATCGGGTCATCCGTGCCGCCGCCGTACTCATAGACGCCGCCATCGGCAAGCGTTGTTGAGGATTTCAGTTCTTCGGTCATCACTCCCCCCCCTTCTCTTTTAACTCGCACCAGAAGTTCAGTGCCTTTTTTAGTCGGATGAAATCTGCAATATCCTCACGATCTTGCTCATCGAAACGATCCGTTTCTTCCATGCATTCGTTCAGCATTTCCAGATCGTATGCGGCTGATCCACAAATATCGTAGATCATGTCGGTTTGATTTTCACAATATGTGTCGAGATCACAGATGGTTGTTTCTAAGATTTCTGCTGGAATTTTCATGTCTTTTGGGACAACAGCGGTCAGTTTTTGTGCCATTTCCAGTTCTTCAGCTTCTTCCGGCTCATGTCCTTCGTGCAAATTCAACCATGCGTTTTCAATTACGTTGTCAATGATGCTGATTGCTTGTTTGTAGTCCATCACTCCCCCCTCTCTGCCAGAATTTTATTCACAGCCCGCATATTAGTGATTGCAATAACCGCTTCGCATCGCGGATGCTTTCGGAACACCCGTTTGATGCGTTGTGGGTAGTTCGGAAACCATGCGGCCCACCGCTCAATCCTCTTACAGAAAGGCGGGATGCTGCGGCGTGTGGTGTAACGCCCATTGCCATTTGCCCACTGGCTTGTAATAACAGCCCCCCCACGTCTTTTTAGTTCTGCCAACGCTTCAATTTGCGATTTCGTTATTTTTCTGTTTACCATCACCCTTCTCCCCTACGCTGCTTTTTTCTTGGTGGTCTTGGACTTCACTGGCACATACACGCTGTATGACAGTATTTCCTCAAACTCATCCCAATCGAGGAACGTGTTCAGTTCGCCATCGCACGTTGCAATGGCCGCATATTCGTAAACATGGACTTTTGGGCGAGGCCATACACGCGGGAACCAGCGTCGCTCATTGTTGCGAATAATTTCCCACCGTTCTGCGAAAGATTTATTCTTCCAATAATAAAGTTCTTCACCCAGATTAAAGAAGATTTCGGCTGTACGTGCCCACGACATATGTCGGTGATCATAAGTGTGATCTGGCCGCACCTTAACACGCGACAGATATAAGGTGTGGACGGTAATCGTGTCATAACCCAAATGGTTGAAGTCATCTTTATCTGGGTCACGATTCCAGGTCCGTTCAATCGTAATTGCGTTTGTCAATTTTCTATTCCTCTCTGTGAATGTTCTGACAACCCAATGTCGTCAAAACGTCATGCCTATACGGGTATATACTTATGTGCTATAAGAGTGTCAAGTTTTAAATCAAAAAAGTTTGACGCATGAAAACTAAGACGCCTTTCTACATCCGATTGCGGGCCGACCTGATGGACATCTTACGGGAAGAGTCGCAGCGCAGGGGTATGACCATGACCATGATCATTGAACGTGCCCTCGATGCCCAATTTGGCGCGGAGAGGGGCAACGTGGTGAACTTGCAGGGTCACATGCCGGAAAATAAAGATGGCCTTTAGAAACAAATACAGGGCCGTTAAAACGGAAGTCGATGGCATTACCTTTGATAGCAAGCGCGAGGCCGCACGGTACATGGAACTTGTTTTGCTGGAACGTGCTGGCGAAATTTCGCACCTGGAATTGCAGCCGTCATTTGTGTGCATGGTGAACGGCCATAAGATCTGCACTTACAAGGCAGACTTCCGTTATTTCAGCGCCAGCAACTCCATTGTCGAAGACGTGAAGGGCATGAAAACGCCCGTTTATCGCTTGAAGAAGAAGTTGGTGGAAGCCTTATATCCTGGCGTCAAGATCCAAGAGATCTCATAGTGTGTCACATTTGCAAGGGCAGGGGTGAAATCGTGCGTCCTATCCATACAAAGACCGTGGAATTTACGCGATCTATGCAAAGCCGTGGCGTGGTGGAGAACTACTACGTGCAAGAAACCGTACTCCTGGGCGGCGCCGATGCCTGTCCACGGTGCGCCCGGCTGGCGGAAATTGAATATCAGGCGGCGCGGGCATGATCTGCCCCGAATGCAACGGTGACGGCGTGGTGATTACAGAAGTAATGGCTTTGATGTCGCTCAATTATGCGCGGTTCCGCGAGCCGTTCTGGGAGGAGCGCGAAGTCGAATGCGATGAATGCCAGGGAACAGGAGAGGCCGAAGATGAGTTATAAATACACGCTTGGATACATTGTATTGATTGTCCTAGTAAATTGGGGCTTCACAGTAGTCCCGCTGCTAGAACTGCCCGGCGGCGAAATGTGGCCCCCAATGAGTTTGATTGTTGGCCTAATTTTCGTGGCCCGCGATTACGCCCAGCGCGAAATCGGTCATCGTGTGATCATTGCAATGCTGGTTGCCGCCGCGTTGTCTTATGTGATGGCTTCGCCGTTTGTTGCGGTGGCAAGCCTAGCCGCCTTTTTGATTTCAGAGTTTGCTGATTGGGCTATTTATTCCTTCACTAAAAAGCCTCTGCATGAGCGGATTTTGTGGTCGAGCGCGATTGCAACGCCTGTCGATTCAGCGGTTTTTTTGGCCGTCATCAACCACCTCAGTTGGTCTGGAGTCATAGCGATGACGGTCAGTAAGATGATTGCCGCCCTAGTTGTTTGGCAAATTGTGAGGCAGCGATGCGCGTAACATATTCACTCACGATGGAAGCGGTCTGTCCCGTGGACAAAAAGAAAGATGTTTATCAGGTCGAAGTCATTTCTGACCGCACGATTCCCGTTGAAAACATTCTGCGGTTAACCAAGGATCAGCCAGAAGGGTTTCAAGAAGACCTGACAGATAACCTTGCAAGGCTACTGGGTGCGAGGGTGATTTCAATTGGCTGGCACTCAGGCGTGAAGACGGTATGCGAGGCGTGATGATCCACTATCATTGCGGCGATATTTATCCGAACCATCGGTTAATTGAAATGGCTGGCAGACACTTGCTTATCAGCCATGCTTATCCGACTGCCGCGACCATCGCACATCAGATTTCACAGTCGGTTTTGTTGGATAACGGCGCCTTTTCGGTGTGGAAATCCGGCAAAAAAGCGGATTGGGAAAGTTACTACGAATGGGCTGATATGTGGCTGGATTGCGTGACCACCTGGGCCATTATCCCTGATGTAATTGACGGTTCTGAGGCTGAACAAGACGCATTGATCAAGCAGTGGCCACATGGTGATCGTGGTGCCCCCGTGTGGCACCTCAATGAGCCGATTGATCGATTGCTAAGGCTGATAGAAGCCTGGCCAAAGGTCTGCCTGGGTTCGGCGGGTGAATATCCCGACGTTGGTACAGATAAGTGGCATGGCCGCATGACAGAAGCGTTTAACGAAGTGTCAAAGCGGGGCCGAATGCCCTGGCTGCACGGCCTAAGAATGCAAGGGGTTGGCCATCTGTATCCTTTTGGTTCAGTCGATTCCGCGGACGTGGCGCGCAATAACAATCGCAAACAGAACACGATCGAAGGCATGGTTGCGCGTTGGGATTGCAGTCAGCCGCAAATGCGCTGGACAAAGAAACCAATTCAGATTGATTTAATGAGTATCGTTGGATGACTCAAATTATGCTTTCGAGCGCAGAAATGCTGCAAGGCGCGATGGTTGGCGTAATGCGTCAGGTTCAAAACCTCAAAGCTGGCCGAACGCATCGCCATGGCGGTTCGGCAAACAATGGCTGGCAGATGAACATCGAAGGCGCGCTGGGCGAAATGGCCTTGGCCAAGCACCTAGACGTTTACATCGGCGGTACAGGCGTTATGCGCGGCCCAGATGTGGGTGACTGTGACGTTCGCACAACTGCCGGCGCTGACAATCGTTTGATCTTACACCCCGATGACCCCGATGACCGGGTGTTCTGGCTGCTGACGGGGTCAAATGGCCGATACCAGGTGCGCGGGAATATTTTGGGCGCGGAAGGCAAACAACAAAAATGGTGGCGCGATCCAGTAGGTGGGCGCCCGGCCTACTTCGTGCCACAACAGGATCTTAACGATGGCTAAATTTCCCCACCTACCCCTTTGGACCGATGCGTATATGGCCGACACGTTGCACCTGACCCATGAGGAACATGGTCTCTATTTGATGTTGCTGATGACGATCTGGCGGTCACCAGACTGCAAAATTCCGAACGATCTGGAGTGGGTAAAAAGGCGCTTGCGGGCCACCGATCAGCAGATGGAAAACCTGGTCAAAAATCTGCTGGATGAGTTCTTCACCACCACTGGGAATCACATCACACAAAAGCGCCTCAAAGACGAATATGAGTATGTGAAGAAAAAAGCTAAAAAGAATAGCGTTTCCGCTAAGTCCCGGTGGCAAAAGGAAAAACAGGTATGCGAACGCAATGCCCCTATACCTACACCTAGTATAGTTACTAACGTAACTATATCGCCCAAATCTGACGATTTGTTCGAAATTTGGTATGAGCCTTGGCCACGAAAAGTCGGCAAAGGTGGCGCACGAAAAGCGTTCAAAGCAGCCCTTAAAAAAACTGATTTTGAAACCCTCTGCCAGGGCCGTGATCGATTTATTGAAGCGGCAAGCGGTCAGGACAAAAATTACATCCCCTACCCTAGCACATGGTTGAACCAGGAGCGATGGTCTGATGACACAACAGCAATTAATCCCACGCCAGCAATCCCAATCCGTGGTGGAAACGGAACACAGTCTGCAAGCATCGCTGCCGCCGTCGGTGGCTTCGTCGCTAGACGCGGTGGTTGATGCAGATTTTAACGTGGTTGCCTACACCATCGACGGCCCCTGCCCCGTTGATGACCTTACGGCCGCAATTGCAGCCATCGATGCCGCCAGCCAGCCGATGCCAGCCAAGGCGTTGGGCATGCTGATTGCTGAAGTTTTCAGCCTGACCAAGCGCAAGAAGGACGACCAGATCACGCTAGACCTGGCCGTTGAGGCTTACGGCTCACGCCTGGAGCAATACCCAGCCGACATCGTGCATGAGGTTCTTAGCAAGTGGCCAGATCAATCCATGTGGTGGCCATCCTGGCACGAACTGAAAGAGGAAATCGATTGGCGCAATCGACGGGCAAAGATGCGCGATGCGTTGGAGAAGAAGCTGACGCCTAACCGAACACGATCCGTAATTAACCAAGCAATTAGGAAGGGTTAAATGGCACACAAAACGGCGTTTAAAATTACAGTCCAAACATTTTTAGGCGGGCCGCATCCTGTCAATTATAGGGTGCTTGCTGAAGAAACGAAATGGTTGCAAAACCAAAACTCAATTCAGAAAGATCGGGTAATACTTGAAGCGTGTGAAGCGTTAAAATCGTTACAAGAATATCCTGTGCAAGACGAATCTTTCCGCGAAAACAAAATGATACAAGTTTTTGAAGATATTGACGCCAATATTCTGCATTTAAATCGCGCAATTCAAGCATCGAAACGAACAATGGCAAACATGACTGAAATACGAACAGTGTTTGAAAACGGCGTAAATTTTAAACAACGCAAAGTAGATTTGAGTGTTGCAGAGTCACAAATCTGGTCACTGACGTTACAGAACGAAAATTTGCAAGAAGAATTGCAAGCGCGAAAAGAAAAAATAACTGAATTGAAAAAACAATGGGTAGAAGCAAAGGATGTTGAAGAATGAATATTAAAGGCAAAATCATCCAGGTGATGGACGAACAATCGGGCGAATCGGCCAAGGGGCCGTGGCGCAAACAGGAATACGTTTTGGAAACAGAAGGCCAATATCCGAAGAAGGTTTGTTTCATTGTCTGGGGTGACAAGATCGATGAATGGGCAATGCAGGAAGGCCACGCTGTTGACGTTGGCATTGACCTGGAGAGCCGTGAATACAACGGGCGTTGGTACACCGATGTGAAGGCTTGGAAGGTGACGAGAGACCTAGCGATGAGCCCACTTCCGCCGGGCAAGCCTGACAATATGGCCGACGAACTTGAAGACGATATACCGTTTTAATGGTTCGGAGAAAACGCAAACTGAAGGCGCCACATAGCGACCTGGGAACGCCGGAAGCCAAGCAACACGGGGTGTTTGTGTTGGAAGAAACCATGGTTGCTGGCGTCAAACGTGCGCGTAACACCACCGTTGATCCTATCGAAACCCTGCGTCGGCGTGAACTGATCGATGCCGCACAATATGCAGCCGGTCAGCGATTTGCCGAAATATTCCGCAAGGCGATGCTGGCGGAAGTCTACGCCACGGTGCGATTTGGCCACATACCATCGGCGCCGGCCATCGAAATGTTGGAAAGTGTCCAGCGGGCCAAGGCAGAAGTTCGTGCGGCGATGCGCCACATAGGCTATCCGTTGGCCGATCTAGCCGAACATTGCTTGGGCAATTCCAACCCGATTAGCACCTGGAGAAATGGGAAATCGTCCATCGAAACACTACGTTTGGTGCTAGATGGACTAAAAAACTACTACAAAATGTAGCTATCAATGAAACGCCTGAGTTTACAGGGCGATTCTGATTGGGTAGAGTTCGATAAGGTGGGATTGTCCCGCCTAACTTGTTCTAAGACTCTTGCGTGGCCGGCGTCAAACCCGGCCACGTCCCGTTTTACGAGGTGCCAGGCGATGGGCCGACCAACGAAACGCAGTCAAAAATTGATCGATGCTTTGCTGCTAGGGCTTGAGGCTGGCCGGTACGAAAATGAATTGTGCGCGGAACTTGATGTGCATCCGACCAACGTCCGCATATGGAAACGCAATGACCCAGAACTGCGCGAAATGGTCAACGAAGCCCGGCGCGACGGCATACTTGCGCGCCTGGAAACTGACAAACTGGCGCTTGAACAGGCGATTAGCCGCGACGACATTTTGCGGGCGAAAGAATGCTTGGCGCACTCCCGCTGGGAAGCGGAAAAATTGCTTAAAGATTTTCAGCCGATTCAGAAAAGCGAAGTGAAACATTCCGGCCCCATGATTATCGGGTGGGAAAACGAAACGCCAGAAAATGAAACTAGTGAGCCGCGATTAGCCCACTAGCTCCAATTCGGTCAATTTTGACGGTTTTTCTCAGCCAAAATCAGGCGCAAAGCGACGGCCACCGGACTCTGAATATCCTGGGTTCCGTTTTCCCAACGCCGCACGGTTCGCGGGTTTACGGGTTTATGTCCAGGTTCGGATAAAGCATTCGCCAAGCCGTAAACCGATAGGCCTAGGGCTTGGCGAATGCGTTTCAATTCATCGGGCTTCATTCTATTTCAATTTCGTCAATGTTATTACTGCCGCATTGCGTACAATACCGATCATTATCGTAAACTTCACTAATTTCCCACCGTTGGGCGTCAACATCCCAGTAGGGCGATGCATCGATTGCAATTAAATCGTCGTCGCAATCGGCGCATTCCAGGCGGATCTTTTTTGGTTTGGGTTCGGCAACAACACCGTTTCCGATATAGATACCCGTCGACCATGGTGGCGTGATTTGTGGCGTTTTCATTTCGTGCCCCCTTTCACATAATGCCCTTTACCGTCAATTTGCGCCGTCGCAACGGCATTTCCTAAAACGTCAATAACGACGGCTTCAATGGCGCTTGTATAGGATATCGTACGAAATGCGATAACATCGCCAGCGACTAGGCGCTTGTGCGTCTTTTCAATCATGCAACGGGTAACGATCAAGGGCTTGCTTGTGGCCACCCTAGTCAAGTAAATACGCTTTTCGTCAACGCTATCGACGCTCAACCGATCTTTAAAAACTAAAGCGCCGGGCTTCAAATGCTTTGTGGCATCTTGCCAATCGAAACTATTCATTTCGTATCCTTTCACATGGGCACCATTGCCCTACTAACACCAAAGGCGGGCAATCCGAACGGACCCCCGCCAATGGCGATAAATCGCAATGTGAGCGCGTTTATGCGGCCACGGCGCTAGCCTTGCGCTTGCTATTACCGTGGGCCGGGAATCCGACAATAACGCGGCGCGATTGTTTTTGACACAAGCCGCATGTTTTGCACGTTACGTCGTCGCGATACGTTGCCGGGCATTGTGCCACAATGCGCCCTTTCGGCGTTGTCGTTTTGCGGGCGTCGAAATCGTGAGGTAACACCGTCGCGACCGGACCGATATTAAGATCCGTTAGCTTGTCGGCATGGTCCAAATTGTTCGCCGAAAGGTTTATGGTAAACCCCTTGGCGTTCGCCGTTGCTATCGCGGCGCGGTTATGTTTATTCGATTCCACGTCGTAATGTGAGAACGTAAAACCGCGCTTTCCAGCGTTCGCGCCAGCGAGTGCCAAAAGGGCGCCACGATCGATGTTTTCACCATCGCCTGGAAGATCCCCCGCTTGATTGTGGCGCCATAAGATATTGTCCGGCAATGCCGCGACCTGGTTAACGAAATCGGAAAACAACCCGCCACGTTTGCCGGATGTTACTTCGTCCCAACGCCCTTTCAGCGGATATCCTTCCGCGTAACAGCCATTATTCTTGAATGGGCAAGCGTCGGGGCATGTGCCACGATCACTTGTGGACACGGGCATTTTGCCGGTTTTTTTGTTTGCGGATTTGGGGTTCAAATAAAAATACATCATTTGCACTCCCACAATTCGCGACAAGCGCCGTTGATATCCATTGGATCATTAAGGAATGCGCCGGTCGCATAATCGCCATACCAATAGCCCTCAACAGTGCCGGTATGAGTGTTCACCCAAATATTAGGGCCGCCAAACGCGACAAGAATACGGGCGCCGATATATTCGCCTTGGCCGGTGACGATGTATTGAATGTCCAAAGCATCGTTTAAATAATCGAAACCTGAAATATCAGGAATGCCCTTGTGTATATTGTTCGCAATGGCGCGAACGTGTTCTTTTAATTGTTCCACGGCATTTCTCCGTTTAGAGTTTGCGGGCACAATTGCCCTTGATTGATGCTATGATTGCATCGTTAGGCGCGCCGCTAGGACGCGCCCGGCGATATAATCAATCGCCTAACCAATCGTGTAAGGTTTTGGGGTATTCATCGAACCCGACGCAATGCACATAAATTGAATATCTATCCCAAACGCGTTCGGGGCATTCGGGATAGGTTTTCTGTTGTAACATTAGGAATCGGCGCAATTCGGCGTTGGTCTTAAACATGATTAAGCCCCTATTTTGTGAATTGTAAAAAAACCGTTATGCAAGCCGACAATGAATTGAGCGCCGTATAACTTGCGACCGGCGGACAATGCCGCGGTATATGATGAATAGCGGGTCATTTTGAGGCCTCATAAATAAGGCCGGCAAAACAGAACAGTATTAGGAATGAGTTCGTGACGATTGCTAGTAGATGGTGAACGGCATCGCCGAAAACATAAGCGCCGACCATGAATGCGCTAATCAGAACGGCGAAAAGTAACGATTGAATGATAAATTGCGTTATCCATTTTTGCATCGGATTAAGCCCCTTTTCGGTGGGCACAATTGCCCCATAAGTGTGTATATACATAGATACGAATCGAGTGTCAAGTATTAAGAGCAAAAAAGATTCGGGATATTGTGACGGTGGGTTCGTAAAGGTTCGCCGACACATATCACTCTCGTCGCGGGCGCGAACGTCGGCCCTATTAAATGACCGGCAATGCTTGCCCGATCGATAGCATGCCCCAACCCTGGAATAGAAAAGGCCCGGCAATCCTAGGCTTGCGGCGCCGTTGTCACGAATTGTCGGTGTACTCTTAGTTTTTGACGGTGGGGGTGGTCAGGCAGGGGTACCCCGCCGACGGCCGCGCGGCTCACAGTCTGATGGGACCACAACCTGTATCTGCCTACAGTTGGAGAAAGTTAATGGCTAGAGCATCTACGAAGAAGACATCGACCAAGAAGGAGCCGGCCAAGCGTCGCGCCAGGGCCAAGAAGGATGATGGGACGTTCCAGGCTGATGATCCTGCTACGCCTGACGTTAATGAGGCTTTTGTTCAGGAACCGGCCCCAGAGGCCCAGAGAGAGTCACAGAGGGCTGTTGGTGGACGGTATCTGGGTGGCAAGCTAATTGGTTAGAGTTGTTGTCCCTGACGTTCTGGACGCCACACAGTGCGGCTTGCTGGCCAATGATGTTGGGTATAGGCCGTGGGGGGCGTTGGGGTTTGATAACCCGCTTGTCAGCCCAGCTGTTGAGGTTGTGCAGGGCAAGTTTCAAGTTGAGCTTGAAGACCCGTCTTTTGTGCGGGTTGAGTGTCGTAAAGAGGGCCATGATTGGCACTGCGACAATGGCAAGCATATGCCCTGGTGTGGTGTGTCGGCGTCTATTTTGCTGGCAGAGCGGCCCGATGATGGGGTGGGGGGTGTTTTAGAGTTTGCGGATGATGTGCCCGCCCAGGAGCCAGGGGCTTTATGGGTTTGGGATCAGGATAAGCAGAACCGGCATAGGGTAACGCCGCACAATGGCTGGCGCATTTGCTTGCTGATGTTTTTGCAGGGCGAGTATGGAACGGCCTAACAGGGTTATAATACCTTATACGCCCAGGCCGTTGCAGCAGACATTCCATGAGCAATGCCGGCGCTTTAATGTTGCCGTCTGTCACAGGCGCTTTGGCAAGACCGTCATGGCCATCAACTGGCTATTGCGTGAGATCCTCACCTGTGACCGTAAAAACGCGCAGGGATCGTATATTGCGCCAACGTACTCAAGCGCAAAAAGAATCGCGTGGATTATGCTCCGTGAATATGCGGGGGTTATACCGGGCGCCAAGTTTAACGAGGCTGAACTCCGCTGTGACCTACCTGATGGCAAGCGGATATGGCTGCTGGGATCGGAAAATCCCGATGCCCTGCGCGGGCTTCGCCTTGATGCCGCCGTTCTTGACGAATATGCGGACATGAATGCGAGGTTGTTCCCAGAAATTGTTCGCCCTGCGCTCTCTGACTTTGGTACGGGCAAATGTCTGTGGATCGGGACGCCCAGAGGCGACAATCAGTTCCGAACGATTTACGATACGGCCATTCGGAACATGGAAGATGGCGACGATGAGTGGTTTGC
>Ga0110931_1000375_pt1 | contig 17123 bp, 28 predicted proteins | sample 4_EtaG_FD_79333 | JGI IMG/M metagenome (GOLD analysis project Ga0110931, IMG submission 79333) | Marine viral communities from the Subarctic Pacific Ocean - 4_ETSP_OMZ_AT15127 metaG (version 2) (version 2) | ecosystem: Environmental > Aquatic > Marine > Oceanic | place: Pacific Ocean | collected... | reverse complement strand
TGCCGCCGGGTGCTGCTGGAAGTCCAGGTCTTGCATCGCGTCTTGGAACGGCTGGGGCTTTGTATAGCGCCGGTGAAGGTATCCAGAGTGCGCTTGGTGATCGATTTGCAGGGTCAAAAGGATTAGGCGACATCGCAAGTGGTGCAGGTCGCGGCGCCGCCATTGGCTCCATGATTATGCCAGGAGCAGGGACAGCGATTGGCGGTGCTATTGGTGGCGGTTACAGCGCACTAAAGAATGTTCTGCAACAGTTTGGTGGCGGTCCTAACTACGGCGAGATGCCAACGAACAACCTCATACGCTCCGTTGAACGTGGCGATAGAAGTGCGCTGGAAGAGATGCTAAGGCGCGGACTAGATCCACGCGCAGAGCGTCGGCGATTAGCAATGGCTGAACGTAGGATGCCAACACAAGACGCTAGTTTTGAGATGCTTGAAGGTATGGCCTAAGAGGATGACATGGGACTATTGGACGCACTTGGATCGCTGACCATCGCTGCCGGTGAGGAGTTGCCTGGCATAACCAAGCGGGTGGATGAACGCGCACAGCGCAGGGTCAATGCCGCCATCGGCAAGGATTTTGAGTTGGCTCGGGTGGACGGCGACGTGCCACGCATGAAATCAATTATGGAAGGTGCTGGGGCAGGTCAGTATAACGAGGGCAGCACAGCACCAGGCTCTGAAGTCTACAACATCATGCAGACGGCCATAACCGGATTTGAGAACGACGAGGAAGAGAAAGAAAAAAACAAATATGACCAAGTAGTCGCCTTAGGCGGTTTTGCAGCAATAGATGCCAAAACCAAGCGTTACAAAAAGCTAACTGGAGCGTCACCAGAAGAAGTGAAAGCATACAGGGATGTTTTGACGATGCAGGATGATGTTGCAAATAGAATGGCGGCAACTAAGGTCGAGAAAGCAGAAATAGAAGTAAGAGGAATGAGGGGCAAACAAGAGGCGCTAAATCAATTTAATGCTGCGTATGAACGTGACGACATGGAGGAGGCGGCAAGATTAGCGGAGCGAATGGGCGATACAGAGTTGGCAAAAATGATTCGCGGTGAAGGCGAATTTAATAAAGAAGTTTTTGATTCTGAGGAGAAATTCAGAACGAAATTTGAAAAGCAAACAGAAAACTTCAATAAGATCCAAAGTGCATACTCTACGCTTTTACTAATCAACGAAAAGCCTACTGCCGCCAGTGACTTAGCAACAATCTTTGCGTTTATGAAAATGCTCGATCCCACTTCTGTGGTCCGCGAAGGCGAATTTGCCAACGCGCAAAACTCTGGCAGTGCTGAACAAAAATTGTGGAACAATTACAACCAGCTATTAATGGGTTATCGCTTAGGCGAAGTAATAAGAGACAAGGACGGGAAGGTGATTGGTTTAGGAGAAGTGCGCCAGAACTTCATGGACACGGCCCGTGCGATTTACATGTCAGCGCGAGAAGGCAGAAACAGATCGGCCACAAATATGCGAAAATTGGCAGCTTCTTATAAACAACTTGACCCCAACCGCGTGGTATATGACACAGAAACCGACCGCGTATTTGCTACACTGCCACAGAATACATTGAGTGACGCAGGTAGAGAAAGAGCTAAAGAGATTCAAAAAAGAGGTCACAAAATCCCCACCTGGTCAGAGCTGATGAAATCTACAGAAGGCATTGGGGTTCCGTTTGGACAAGAGGCTCAGTATCAGCCACCACCAGGCACCAATTCTAATGGCGAGGGTAGCCTAAAGCTCACAGATGGCACTACCGTTCCAATAACGGAGAATTAGCACGATGCCTCACTTCTCTATACCTCAAGAGTGGCTTGACAAACAAACGCCCGAAAAACGTCAAGAGGCTCTCGCTGCCCTGGCAGAAAAAAACGCCCACGCCGCCGCGCAGCCAACAGCACCGCCAGCGGCGCCTCAAGATCAGCCAGCAACAGAAACCGCAGACGCTGGCGATGAAGGCGGCACGGGTATACTAGCCCAACTGGGTAAGGTCCAAGACCAGATGGCCGCAGGGGATCTACCGTTTCAATACATGATGCCGGGGCCAGCGCGAGGATCTTATTTAACCGCTCGAGCGGGTGACGTTATTGAAGGCTGGAAAAAACTGCCTGGGGAGTTTTTACAGACAGCAACGGGCATCGCGAAGAAAGCCGGTGAGGTGTATGATCAGCCAGTAGAAGAAGCAAAAAAGGGCTATGACATCCTTTCTTCGCTAGGTCGAGGCGGCATTGATCTAGCTGCACAAGGTTTAGCAACTATCGGCCTTGCAAAGCCGCGACCCGAAACAAAAGAAGGACAAGCCGTTGCTGAGATGGGTACAGGCATCGTTCGCGAGGCTTACGAAGTTGCCAAAGATCCTGTCAAAAAGTGGGGCGAAAGCCCCAGCGGTACTTTGGGCGTGGCGCGAATGTTTCTTGGACCCGCCGACCCCATTGGCATAGCGACCAAATTCGCATATTCAGGCGCTAAGAAATTTGGGAAAAAAGGATTGGAGACACTAAAAAAGCGGTGGGCTGGCGAAACTGGCGCAGGTGAAGAAGCACTGGACATCGCTTATGACATTGGAAGAACAGAAGGGTTTGAGGGTGGCCCCCGTACGGAGCAATTTGAGGCAGCGCGACAAGGTGAGACGCCTATAGAAACAACCTATGGACGCTTGACAAAGGCGATGCCAGAGGTCGAAACGTTTGTTTCTAAGCGTTACAACGATGCGGTTCAGGACATTCAGAAAAAATACCCCGATGCAAAGCTGGACTTGGACGGCGTAAAACAAGAAGTGCTGCAACATATCGACGACCTTGGTGTTGATATGGTTCCAAAACTCAACAAGAAGGGGCAGCACATTGTTGACGAGCAAGGGCGCCCAATATTTGACGTAGTACCGCGACCCAATACCCGACTTACGTCGCTAGATGCCAACAAAGAACTCAGCCCCCTTAGAAGTTTGTATATGACGGTGCAAGCCTGGGATGATTCCTCAATAAATGGCATGCATCAACTTCGTTTGGCGATTGATGAACTTAACAAAACAACGGGAAAATATAGCAACGTCGGCGTGTTAGATGCTGCCATGAATCGTGCGCGTACATCGCTGAATGACAGAATACAAAGCCCAGACAAACCGTGGAGCAAAGAGTTTGCAAAGGCTGATAATCTGTTCTCAAGTGCACAAGCATTTGTGGATCAAGCAAAGAAAAATCTGGGCATTAAAGATGCTGACCTGCGAAACACCACGGCCACGCTGGGCCTCGAGGACTCAGCAAACATCCCGGCAGTGTCCTCAACGTTGCAAACAAAACTGGGCAACCTCCTAAACGACCGCACCTCCCAAAATCTGGAACTTAGCAAAGCCATCGTTGAGGAGATCGACAAAACGATCGACCGGCTTAATCCTGGCGTCTACACGGGGTCTATTAAGGATGAGCTTGCAGGTATTCGCTTAAGCTCAGAAGGAAAGCTGGGTATCGCAAAAACGCATCCCAGGCAAGGCGGCACTTCAGTAGGCGCGGGAGGCATCGGGGGCCTCACGTATTTGGGCTTCAGTGGTGATCCTCTGATGTCGACGGCATTGGCGGCTGGCCTAACAGGTGCGATGTGGGGAACGAGCAAAGTCGGGCGATGGTTGCGGTCCATGAGTATCGACAACCCGAAATCGTTGGGGAAAATGTTTCGGGTATTTGGCGCCAGCGAAAAAGCCGCAAAGGACATAGAAAAGTGGGCAACCAACTTTCGCTCTAGTCTAAAAGGTAAGGCGGCAGGTCTTGCCCAGCGCGGTGCTGCTTTGGGTGTGGTAATCAATGCGATGTCAGAGGATGACGACATCTTGTCAACAATGGGATCTATAGAACGAGCGCCAGGATCTCGAGGCGACTTCGTGGGCCAATCCACGCAGGTCATGCGATAGGACAACGCAATGGGAACGATCTCAAGACAATACTCATTCGTGGCTGGGGCGGTACCCAGCGCCGCAAATTGGAACGCAGACCCCAACAACTTCATCACCCTGGTCAACGGCCAGATTGATGAGGCAAACGTGGACTACTCGAGCGCCGACGGCATTGCCACGCTACAGAATACGCAGACGCTCTCCGGTGCAAAGACGTTCTCTAGCTCGAGCGGCACGGCCTTCAACTACGGCGTCACAATCAACGAGGGGTCGAACGACAGCGACACGCGCATCGAAACCAACAATATGACCCACGCGGTCGTTGTCGATGCCGGCCTCGATGCCATCTCGTTCGGCGCAGCAGCGGTGGATGATTCGTTCGTGCAGATCGCCAAAGGCGCGTCCACCTCAACGGCAACGCAGAACACCTATCACCTGTCAGTTGCTCCTGGCGGGGCGACGACGATCCCGTCAGGCACCACTGCCTATGTCGGATCTGTGAACATTGCAGAGCCAAACATCACGGCAACCGGGACCGTCACGAATGCGTTTACCGTTCGCATCGCTGGCGCACCGACAGAGGGCAGCACCACAAACTATGCACTGTGGGTGGATGCAGGTGCAACGCAGCTCGACGGGGCGCTAAGTGTCGGCGTTGATGGGACCGGCGCAGATGTCACGTTCTACGGTGACACGTCAGGCAAGCAAGCCTTGTGGGACCAGAGCGAAGACACGCTACAGCTAAACGACAACACCAACCTGACATTCGGCACGGGAGCGGACGCCGACATCTTTTACGACGGCACAGACTTGAACATCTCCCCCGCCGTGGTTGGGTCTGGCGACATCGTGGTGAACGGTGCGTCGATAGAGTTTGCTGATTCTGAGGGCGTCACACTTGGAACAGGCAAGGACGCGACGATACAATATGACGGCAGCAATCTTGTCATCTCACCTGCCGCTGTAGGGTCTGGTGACGTTTCAATTTCTGGTGGCGGCATTAAGCTGGCCGACAGTGAGTCGCTGACTCTTGGAACAGGCAGTGACGCCACAGTCACGTTTGACGCAACCAATACCGTCTTAGCTACTGCTGGTTCGTTTGTTTTGCAGACCAACGGAACAACAGAGCATGTGCGCGTTGACACCGGTGGTACTCTCTACCTCAACGATGACGCAAACGGCAAGATGACTCAGGGCATCACCATAAATCAGGCGGCGAATGACAACAACGCCATCGACCTAAAATCCTCAGATGTAAATCACGGCAGAACTGGACACGCTGAAACGGATACGTATTTCAGTCTGGCTAAATATGACGGCAACAAAGGCGGGATCTTACAGTACGTCATGATGGACAACGAAGCCCAAGCTCCTAATTACGATATACGAGTGACGGGTGGACAGGCCGTTACAAACGCAGCAGCATCCAACTGCATTGGGCTGGTGACCTTCCGAATCGCTCAACACAATGGCTCAAACAGCGCGTCTTCAATGACGGCGGGCGGGTTTCCATTCGTTGTTCGATGTCATGACGCGGACGACACGGACAGTGCTGTTTTCGCGGTCGATGAAGATGGCGATCTCTACGCTGGTAATACCAATGACAGCATAGCGATGAGCGATGATAAAAATGACCCCGCACTCTTGCGCGGATTTGATCACGCCGTTGATGAGTTGGGTCTAGCAAAAGGCATGATTAAAAATAGGTGGGACGATTTCGTGAAAACGCGGGATGCTGACCTTGTTGAGCTGGGAGTGCTTGGCGATACGGTAGAAAATGGTGGCCTGTATTGTGTCACCCAACATACACGATTAATGAACTCAGCGATCTGGCAGGTTTATTCGATGCTGCTAGATGTGATCGACTCGCTACCGCGAGAGACGCAAGACAAGATCCGAAAAGTGGTTCCAAATCAACTGCTACTGGAGGTGGCGTAACCTATGGCGCTTAATTCTAACATAAAACTGGACGGGAACGCGCCTCTAGTAGGTGCATATGTACGTGTCAGCGATGTCATGCTAAAGAAGGATCGAAACTCTTCGGCAAACGCAAAGCACTACATAACGTATGGAGTATCGGCCTACATAAATGCGTCAGCCGCAGCCGCCGATCCTTACTCGCGAAATTCATTGCACGTTCCCTTGTTGGATCGGTTCAAGATCAGAGAAGTAGACCCTGCTGCAAATCTGAGCGCACTGGCATACAACAATTTGAAAACCAAGATCGTTGCGTTGGAGTGGGAAGCGAACACTAACGCCATCGAGGATGTGTAAATGACCAGCGAAGAGATCACCGCGAAGATTGATGACATCCAGACGGCACTAAACCAGTTGAGCCAGCAGTTACTGACCCAATCGCCGCAAGCACAAAATCTGATCGGGCAACTCGCAGCCTATAACCAGATGCTCTCAGAGCCAGAGACCAAGCCCGTTGCCAAAAAGTAAACTCTATTACTATGGCTGTGAGGTCTTAAGGGTGGTCGATGGTGACACGTTGGATGTCCTCTGTGACTTGGGCTTCGATTCTCATCTTAAACTGAGGTTAAGGTTGTCCGGCATCAACACGGCTGAGTCTCGCACAAGGAACCTCCGCGAGAAGGCCGCAGGCAAAGCGGCTACAGCCTTTCTTAAAGAGACGCTTGAATCAGCCGACTCTGTTGAATTTGAATCACACGGCAAAGGAAAGTTCGGTCGCGTTCTAGCGACACTGTACATCATCAAATGTGGGAAGCGTACCGACATCGGCAAGCTGATGATCCGCGAGGGTCACGCGCGAGAATATTACGGAGGAAAAAGGGAGCCGTGGTTCCAAGACTGAGAGTCGGCATTCTGCTGTTTATCGCCTTCGTGATGCTCCTCATGGGCATCCTGGCTGGCGGCACACTGGCCGCATTCATCGACGCACCTAGCATGTTCATCGTCCTAGGGATCTCGCTGCCGCTGGTATACGTGCGCGGGTTTAGCTGGAAGAGGTTCAGGCGGCTTCTGGTATCGGCGGGAGCTATCGGCACCGTGACGGGTCTGGTGCTAATGCTTCAGAACCTTGACGACCCTGCACAGATCGGGCCAGGTATGGCTACGGCACTTATCACGTTGCACTACTCACTGGTCGGCGCGGCCTTTTGTCGCGCAATGGAGGAATAATGGGACTCGAGGGCTTGGTAGAAATTATTATCACTGCGACCTGCATCTCGTCAATTGTCGCGGCTGCGCTCGAAAACGTGCGCGGCGTTATAACGACCAAAGATGATCATTGGGATGAGGTGCTTTTAATTCTGTCAGTGGCGATCTGTTACGCCTACGACATCCGGTTACTGGAAACCATCGCAGGTAACGTCAGCACACTTAGTGTCGGCTACCTCATCGACTATGTGATAGGTGGCAGTGCTCTTGCCGGTGGAGGTGCGAAGCTCTACAAGCGGATCTCCAGGGACGTGGCAAAGGTCCGCAAGGCCACTGCGTGAACGAGAACCCGTTTGAGGATCGCGACCACGGCTACATCACGCGGTCTGAGGTCTATCGAATCGTAGCGCAATATGTCGCTAAGAAATGGCCTGACAAGCGGGTAGAAACGATTGTGATGCCAGGGCTGGATCGCAAAGACTCGTACGATAAACCAGGGTACGTGCTTTTCAAATGATTGGCGTGGCTGGCATAAGCGGCCTGTTCAAGGCTGCGGGGGGAATCGTTGACAATCTGCACACGTCCGACGAGGAGCGGCTAAAGCTCAAAAACTCATTTGCGGAACTCCAGGGTTCCGTAATGTCGGATGTGCTCGAGTATCAGAAGAGCCTGAACGAGGCCCAGGCCAACATCATCATGGCCGAAGCTGGCGGCAAGAGTTGGATACAGCGCAGTTGGCGACCTGTTACGATGCTGACGTTTGTCGGGATTGTGCTGATGCGGTGGTTCGGTCTGACCGTTGCCGTACCAGAGGCGGTCGAGGTGGAGCTGATGAGCCTAATCAAGATCGGCCTGGGCGGCTACGTGGCTGGACGCAGCATCGAGAAGGTCACGGAAACAGCCAGCGGTGCGCTTAAAGATTATGCCAAGACAAAATGAAATGCATCCGCAACAAAGAATCGGGCGAGATACGCAGAGTGAGCGATCTGAAGGCGATGCGGTTGGTCGTCGGAGGCCCGTGGATCTACACAAACAAGGCCGCGTGGAAGGCCCAGAAAAATAGGGCTGGAGCAAAGAGCGAACCGGCTAATGAATGATAGACCTCAAATTTGAACACATGAGCCAACGGGCACTTGTCGACAAGTGCCATGAATTAACCGAAGAGTTGAGCAGAGCGCGTGGTGGCCTTGCAGACAGTATGGACCGCAATGCCGATCTCAGGTATCGAAATACCAAACTTGTCAGAGTGAGGAAGAAGGCCAAAGGCAAGATCGATGCGGCCAGCAAGCGATTTATAAAGGAGTCCGCAATCCGGTCGGTCCTTGGGAATTTGATTGCGCTAGGGATTGCCATCCCGGCAAGTCTCCAAGACGGGTCGTTTACTCCCTACCTCCTGTTGTCAGGAGTGGTAAGCGGGATACTGGTGCCGTTACAGACGTATATATCAAAGCGACAAGAGGAAGTCTGAATGCCCAAATTTGGCACGGCCTCACTGCGTAGGCTGTCGGAGTGCGATGACCGTATTCAGTTGGTGCTAAACGAGGTCATTCGCGTCGTAGATTGCAGCGTCATCTGTGGATACCGGGATGAGGAAACCCAGAACGAACTTTACCGCGCCGGGCGCAGCCACGTCCAATGGCCTGACTCGAGGCACAACCAAAGCCCTAGCATGGGCGTGGACGTTATCCCGTGGCCCGTTGATTGGGAGGATCGAGAGCGGTTCACCTATTTTGCTGGGTATGTGATGGGAATTGCTGACCAGCACAATGTGGCTCTGCGCTGGGGCGGGGATTGGGACCGTGATTGGCGGGTGCGGGATAACCACTTTGACGACCTGCCGCATTTTGAGATTGTGGGCGACTGACGCGCAGCACACATATATATGTAGCACCAGAGGGGGCTGATCCTAGCGGGTCGGCCCCCTTTTTTATAAACCGCAAATAACAACCGATCAGGGTTGACATACGTAGGCTATGTATATACATTGATACTGTAAGCAGAGAGCACACCACCACCACAAAGGAGCAACGCGATGACGTGCGCAGAGAGGTTTGGAGATTGGGCCAAATGTTTGGATGACGCAGGTTGGAGTTGGATAGGTACTGGCGGGGGGTGCGATTTTCCCGCCCTCGAATCAGAGACCGAAACGGGCGAAGAGGGGGTGCGCGTGGCCCTTGTTTCTGGCGTAGGGGATATGGTTGCAGAAAGTCCCGAAACGGATACCGAACCCGTACGCCTCACGGTTTACTTGGATGACGATTGGACAGAGGAAATCTGGGCTGAGTGGTCAAACGTCCACGCCCTAATTGAAGCGGTCGGAACGCCGACCTATACGGCGGCATATGAAGCGGTCAAGTCAGACAACGCCCTCACTGAAGAGCATAACTAAACAAGCGTGAGGGGGCTGTGCGCCAACACAGACCCCCCCACTAGCCACCAACTCCACACGGGGAGCAGGTAGATATATGGACAATATGCACGTAGACAGAGAAATGGAAATGCAGCGCGTTGCCCAGGAGATCGAGGCTGAGAGGATGGACCAGCTCAGGCGCGATTGGGAGGCTGATCGGGCAAGCACAGAGACCGCAGATAGTTATATTGAGGCCCTCGAGCATCAGCTGCAGGTTCGCAGGTACGCAAGGGCGCTGGCTAGGGCTAGGAAATCACAATGAGCGTCATGACATTACGACTGCGCCACACGGGGAACTGGGTCAGCATCCCCTACGCCCAGATCCAAGAGATTGAATGGCGGGACGGCGAGGACCACTGCATGGTCAACGGGCGCACCGTAAACGCGGACGGCCCGACACTTACTGAGGAATTAAAGAATGCCAGAAGAGAACTCGACCACGCCGCTTATGACCAAGCGCGTGAACTTGTTTCTTGACGAGAACCTGTATAAGCGTCTGAATGAGGCCGCCTGGACGACCCGCGTCAGCATGAGCGAGTTTATACGCCAGGCGATCAAGGAAAAACTTGGAGAGTCTGAGGGTTAGCCTTTACGATGGGCAGTACCCAGCAGAAACAAGGCGGTCAGGCAGTTGGGTATGGCGCGTGACCCCTCGGGGTCACCACTCATACCCAACCGGCCTGGTGATATGCTATTCACCAGGCCGTCGCCTTTTTTTGCTAGTGCCAGCGGAAGGTGCTGCTGGGGGTCGTAGTATTGCAGTTCCCCGTGGCCTCTAGGTGGGATCTTGATCCGGTGGATCAAGTGGGCCAGGATGTTGCGCTTAAGCTCAATGTCTTGGTCAGGGTTCTGTAGGCTGCTCCGCAGGTATTCAATCTCCTCAACTGCATCGGCCAGCGTCAGCATCTCCATGCCATCCTCTGGCTCTTCTTTTATCTGCGCTTCAATCCGGTCGATCTCGCCTTGCGTTGATTTTATGGCGGTGAGGAACTCAGGCATCGGCCCAGCCTGTCGTATCGTCTCAACCAGGTTCTGCATCTCAATCTGACATTTCTGCTGTGCGTTGTGCAGTGCTGCCAGGTGCGGGTTGCCGTTGCCGTGCTGTTTGAGGTATCTCTGCAAACCTCGTTCGATGACTTCAGGGTTTAAAATTTGATTATCTACAAATTTCATGATCTGGTTTTCGGCGCGTGTTCCAGATACGTGCCGACCATTATCACATACGCCGTTACCATGATTTGAGTGCCGGGTACAGCAGTAGTATGCGTCACCGTTTTTTCCGCGAACATTGACGACAAAGTTTCCGCCGCAGCTGGCGCATTGCAGTAAACCAGAGAGCAGATACTTGCGCCGCACATACGACGAGTTTGGGGTGCGTTTTTCAAGCCGTTTCTTGACAACATCGAACAGATCCCGCGAGACAATGGCGGGATGAGAGTCCCGAACCACCACCCACTCATCGCGGCTTTTCTTTTCCACGGTGTGCGCTGCTTTGTTTCGCCGCGTTTGATTCCAAACGTAGTCACCGGCATATGCTTGGTTGTTCAAAATGGTTCGCACGGCACCGATAGACCACGTTGAGCCTCTAGGCGACAATAAACGCTCTGCGTTAAACGCAACGGCAATGCCTTTCATGGTGCCGCCCTGCGCGTACATCTCAAATATCCTCAGCACCACCGCTGCCGCATCCTCCACGATCTCATAGGTGCCGTGTCGAACCGGGTTGCCCTTGTGGTCAAGCTTGCCGCTGGGATCATCCTCATAGACCAGGCGGTATCCGTATGGCGCTTTGCCGCCCGCAGAGTATCCACGCTGCGCCACCTGCTTTTGCCCTGCGTGGGCATAGGCGCCGGTCTGGACGCTATAAAATTCATCTACCCACGTCAGGATCGATGTCAGCAGCTTACCCTCAAGGCCACCAACGTTTGGCTGGGTGACGGAAATCAACTCGACGCCTAGCTTGCGTAGTTGTGCCTGAATAAGGGCAAACTCGTCCTGGTTGCGGCACAGACGGCTGTAGTTGTAGATCAGCAGCGTGTCGAATGGCCGGGGCTTGTTTTTGGCATTTGCCAGACAGCGTTGGAACGAATCCCGGTGCGTGTTCTGTCCGGTTTTGGCCTCGTCCACATATATATGAGACTCGTCCAGCGTCAGGCCGTTGGCGTCGGCGTATTTGCTGACCTCCTCCAGTTGGTATTCAATGGACTCGCCGCCGACTTGGTTGTCGCTACTGAACCGTAGATATGCCGCTGCCACCGTCATCTGTAGAACCTCTTAGAATCATCTACCCACGTAAAGATTGATGTCAGCAACTTATCCTTGAGGTCGGCGTTGTGCGTGACGCTGACAAGCTCCACGCCCAGGTCGTCGATCTGCCTCTGCATCGTCTCGCGTGTTTCCATATTTCGGCTGAGGCGGCTATGGTTACAAACCAGCAGAACCTCAACGGGCTTGATTCTGGCATCAGCCAAAAACGCAGCGAAAGCCTCCTGGGTGGGATTGATGCCCTGCTCGTCCACATATATATGAGCATCGTCCAGGGCCAGTTCGTTTTCCTGAGCGTAGACGCAAACCGCCTCGCGTTGCATTGGGCCGTGGTCTGGTGCTGAACGCTTATAGCGTAGGTATGCCGCTGCTGTCCTCATTTGTTGCTCCCATGTAGCCCATTCGACATGCAAGTCGATGGAGGTTGTCACCGTATCGCTCTACAAGTCCGCGCCGGGTCTTGGCAATGGTTTTCGGGTCAAGCTCCAGCAGTTCTGCCAGTTTTGTCTCAGGCAATTTTGTTTCCCACCAGAGGCGCAAGTACTGCCGCTCCACAACGCTCAATGCTGACGGCGAAAATTCGGGATCATACCAGAAATCCCGATGGGGATGTCTGAGCACTCTGGTCATCCGTTCCCCGCAGACGTGTTTCAAAACGAACCCGTGTTCGCGCATCCACTCAGCCCACTCAATAATGCGGTCAGGGTTTATCGTCGCATTGATTACCAGGGCATTTGCATTTAAAAGGTTCATCGGTTCGAGGGTCGCCGCCGATGACGACGACTGTCCTAATGGAACAGGTTTCGATAGGTCGTGTCCCCACGATAGTGGCATCACCGCTCTGCAATGGTTTCTGACCTGAACGTGCGCTACGTCCTTGGGCGTGATCACCGGAAACCCACCCGGTAAGACCGGCGGGTCGTCGTCGCCGGGCCAAACGACGACGCCAGTGTCCTTTTTGCCTTCCAGCGCGTACGATAGCGGGTCGAGCGGCCTTAGGTTTCGCATCGGACGCGATACCCGTGTGTGATCAAACGTGCCGTCGAAATAATATCTGATTTGATGCCGGTTTGCGCCGTCTGCGTGGATCAATCTAGCTCCTGTGCAGCCTGGTGCTGTAACCCACGCGCGACACACAGTGTCGAACAGCAACCCCATTTCTGTCAGTGCGTTGAGCCGTGCGATCTGCTGCGTTATGCTTGGAGTATCCACCGGATGGCCTCTGTGGGTAGTTGCTCAATGGCAACATTCATACGCCGTGCTAATTCCCGTCGTCGTCGCAAATAACTGGATTTAGTGATGGCCAACTTTTCTGCGGCGTCCTCTATAGAGTCACGCGCCAGACACGTCAGCACCTCCAGATCCCGATCACTGAGCCCGTCCAGCTCGACCGGATCGGGGCGACGTTCTATCAGCCTCTGACCCACTAGCTGATACAACTCCGACCACTCTGTAGAATCCAGATCCTCACGCAGTGCCCCGGCCTGGGCAGGCCGTATCCCAAAGGATGCCGTGCAGAGCGGCACGTCGCGACCGTCATACCAGTTCACAAAGAAGCTGGTCTTGCCTACCCACTCGTCTATGTAGCGATAGGCGGACGTAATCTGTCTGACCATGGGGTCCAGGTGACCGTCCACCACGGTCAGTCTGGATTTTGTCCACGCCGCCACGGAGTGCATGTTCAGGTGAGGACCGTCAGGATTGTCTGCGATGGGAATAAATTCTGGCCCGTCCTGAATGAGGTATTGCGAGGCGTATGTGGCCTCACCGTTCGGCAGGTGGCCATTGAGTCTGATCATCGACATGGAGACGTGATGCTGGTTGGTTTCGCGGTCGCGCACCGTGATGAGACAACTGCGAAGGTTTAGCGCCGTAATTAACGCCAGTGCTAGAGCGCGGTAGGTCTGGGTCGCTTCAGAGTTGGCGCTGACCCCTATCGCTACCTGGGCAGTGGCAGAAATCCACCGATTTGGGGTTTCCAGAATTGGCGTCATTTAGACGACCGTCGAAACCTTGAAATGCCACTAATTCTGGAAATTTCCCGAATCGGTATCATTTGCTGTATTAAAAGCCTTGTTTTTTGCACTCCGGTCTCCATTGCAGCCAAAACGTGTCACGCTATATTCCCATTACTATGACTGATCAACATCATCAGACTGAGACGTACCCGACGCTGCATCGAACAATCCGCGAGATGCTGCGAACTGGTTTATCATCGCGCGGCGAACTTCAGGCGGGGATTTCCGATATTGCTGGAGCATTAGCAGCAGCTCACGCACCAGAGCGGGATCGGTCTCCTCGAGGGTCCGCGCCACCGACCGGGGCATCTGAACCCCTGCCACCGTTACGGTCGGGTCGTCCAGCAGATCATCGAACTCAGGAACGTGGAGCACAGACGTGATACGCTGGATGGCGTTGGTCGTCAGGTTTGTAGCCCTGACCCATTTGGCTACCTGCTGCGGTAGCACATCCAGCGCCCTGGCTAAATCGGCCTGAGACATGTGCTGCGTCCGCAGTGCCTTGCGGACATAATGGCCTAGTTTCAAGGTGTGAGCCTCCTCTAGTTAGAGAGTATAGCAAACCCAACTGGTAGTTGTCAAGGCTTTGCCTGACGCACTACCAGTGTATTTTTTGCCTTGACTATTAACCGATTGTACTGGTATACTTGCTCATAGAGTTTACCTATTTGGTTTATGGTGGTTTTGATGACTGAGAAACAACTAGGCAGCAGAATACGTCGCCTGAGAGTCCAACGCGGCCTTACCGCCGCCCAGGCGGGTCAGGCGCTGGGCATCAGCAAACAGGCTTGGAATCAGTGGGAGACATCCGAACGGTCGCCACGAATCTCAAGCCTTAAAAAGATCTCGCAGGTGCTGGGCACTACACCGGCCCTGCTTTTATCCCAGGAGGAGCAATGCAGCTAGGTCTATTTGAATCCGGTGCCCGCAGACCAGCAACAAAGGTCGAGCTGACCTACCCTGCTGGTTCAGGGCATTGCGGGACCGACACATCTATAGAGGCGGCATCTGCTGGACTTGGTGCCGTCTATCCAAACCATCCAGGACACGCAGCAACAGACACAAGCATTGAGGCAGCAAACGCAGTCGTCTCAGTTGCAGACACGCTTAGGGCAAATGTAATGCGTGTTCTTGGTGAAGAGCCGTTGACTGTCCACGCCGCTGCGGAGCGACTTGACCTATCGGTTCCCTCAGTTCAGCCACGGTTCAGCGAACTGAAGAGGATGGGCAAGATTGAGGATTCCGGCAAGCGTCGAGTCAACCAGGTGTCAGGCAAGAAGGCGATTGTCTGGCAGGTCAGAGTCTGATGGTCACAGAAAGAGTTGTTGAGCAGTACGGAGCGACCTGACAGTCAGGTCTAACAGGACGGCGGGCACCCACCAGCCAAGACGAGCGCCCACCGCCCACCACCACCAACAGACGCGCTGTCGGCGTCTGGAAAGGAGCAGCGTATGCACCAGAATGTCAAACTACCCGCAGCACCCCTCCTACGGGAGGATCTGCGGAACGCCCAGAACGAGCGCCGCACGATGCGGATGCTGGAGGGCGTAACCAGGGAGGCGGTATGCCGACTGCATACCACTAACCCTGAGCAGTATGCTGAGATGCTGGGTCGGGCTGACGACTACGCGCAGAAAGCCACGCAAATCGACGCGCTGATTCGCCACCTGACCAGGCAGATACAGAGTCTGGAAATGGCCCGATAGTGGGCAACGCTGCGGTGTGTAATCGTGGACACTCATTCGGGGGAGAATGGGTCTGCGGATTCGGAGTCTGCGCCACGAAGGGGAGACGCGCCGCAGCATTACTTGGAGCAATTAGGAGTCGGAAACGGGTGCGATATGCTCCGTCGCGATGGCGGGTTTGCGTGGTGGCTTCCCGCCCCCCGTTTCCGCATTAAATCAAATGCCTGAAACAATCAAGTTCACGCCGGGTGAGACTTACGAACTCACGCTGGCCTACGACACGCCGAAAACTGGCGACGGTGCCAATGGACCGTGGACGCTCTACGGTTGCGAGGATCAGAAGTCGTTCTTTGCGACTGAGCGCCTCGATGCCCTGCTGCAACACAACGGCGCCAGCAAAGGCACCAAGCTCCACATATACAAAGAAGCCCCCAAGACGGCGCACCGCGTCTGGATTGACGGGGCTGAGGTATTCCCGCCGCCGCCCAGTTCGGGGCCACCTGTAGGCGGTCCACCGCCTAGTAACGGCAACGGACACACGAACGGGAACGGACACACGGCACCCGCACCCGCACCGCAGCCTATGCCAGCACCTGCCGCACCGCCGCAGACACCGAAACGGGCATTAGGCGACGACACGCTCGTCGTTCTGGCCGCTCGTCTGCGCGTTGCTCAGGCACTGGCGGGTACGGTCGATGCCGTGGAGCGCGAGGCCACGCAGAACACGCTCCTCATCGAGCTGAACAAGACCGGATATGTGGCGCCCGATCACATCCTGGGTGAGGCACATCAGCATCTGGTGGAGCAGGGAATTTTTCCCTCCTCTCAGGTTCCGGTGCCTGAGCCCCCTGCTCCACCGCCCCCCCAGTTTGCGCCTGTAGGTGCTGACGATGAGGATCTGCCGTTCTAATGGATACAACGTCCACGGCTGTCGGGCTGCGTGAGGATCGGAACGGGTCGGCCCGAATACCCACCGAACCCACGCCAGCCGTGGGCGCAGAGGTCCACGATCTAGGCTGGGGAGTTATTGAACTCAACCCACTCACTCAAGAGGAGCGCGACGAGCTAGGTGTACAACTCGTTGTCCTTCTCCTTGAGGAGCGGGCAGCGAGGAAGCTGAGACATGAACGCGAGAAACAGAAAGATCAAGGGCAGCAGAGTTGAGCGTGAGATTGTCAACGCCTTGAAGGCAGCAGGTATCCCGGCGTTCCGGGTGCCGCTGTCAGGCGCTGGCGCCATCTACGGCGACGTAAAGTTCGGCCCTGGTCACAAATACACGGGCGAGGTGAAAGCCCGCAAGAACGGCCAGGGCTTTCAGGTGCTCGAGAAATGGATGGGCGACTGTGATGCGCTGATCCTGAAGCGCGACCGTCAGCAGCCGATGGTCTGTCTCTCTTGGGAGTTGTTCACGCAATTGATGGGTCATGAGGTTGACTGAGTGGCCGGTGATTGGATCAAGATCGAATCCGTAATGCCTGACAAGCCAGAGGTGGGCGTGATCGCAGAGGAACTAGGAATCGATCACGATGCCGTCATCGGCAAGCTCGTTCGCTTCTGGATCTGGGCCGATCAGCAGTCCGTAGATGGTAACGCTCTCAGCGTTACAAAAGCGTTACTAGACCGTGTCACTTTTTGCACGGGTTTCACTCTAGCAATGGAAAAGAGTGGGTGGCTTGTGAGGGAAAAAGACGGGTTTACCATACCGAACTTTACAGTGCACAACGGTAAGTC
>Ga0110931_1000363_pt1 | contig 17493 bp, 3 predicted proteins | sample 4_EtaG_FD_79333 | JGI IMG/M metagenome (GOLD analysis project Ga0110931, IMG submission 79333) | Marine viral communities from the Subarctic Pacific Ocean - 4_ETSP_OMZ_AT15127 metaG (version 2) (version 2) | ecosystem: Environmental > Aquatic > Marine > Oceanic | place: Pacific Ocean | collected... | reverse complement strand
GTGCTTGCTCAAAATGCTGAGCAGAACACGCAATTAGATAGTAATGCGCCGAACACATTGCCTACAGTGCGAGTAACAGGGGACAGAGTTTCAGGTGCCCTACTGCCGACTGAGGGATATACCGCCGATACTAGTCTCAGTGCCACCAAGACTGACACTCCTCTGATGGAGACAGCCCAGTCGGTATCCGTGGTCACACGCGAGCAGATCGAAGATCAAAGCGCGCAAACGATACAGCAAGCCCTACGCTATAGCCCTGGTGTCCTCACAGGCACCCGCAATGGCATTGGAGGTCGTGTTGATTTTATCAATATGCGCGGCTTTGGGGGCGTCGGCAGTATCGACAACATCTATTTTGACGGCCTTAAAATGGCTAGCGATGTTTCCGGCTATAATTCATTACAAATTGATCCCTATTTTCTTGAGCGGATCGATGTTTTCAAGGGGCCGACATCCGTTTTGTACGGGCAAAGCTACCCTGGTGGCTTGGTTGGGCTGACCAGTAAACGCCCTCTATTTTCATCTAGCCATGAGATCCAACTAGAAACGGGCAGCCATAATAAACGTACAGCACGATTTGACGTCAGTGGCCCCATAGGGGAAAACCAGCAGGTCGCCTATCGCCTAGTAGGGCTAGCCAGCGGTTCGGACAGTCAGTTCGACCATGTAGAGAACGAGCGCTATACCATTGCTCCCTCTTTGACGTTCTTGCCAACCGATGCGACATCATTAACCGTCATGGCCTACCTGCAGCACGAGCCAAATCGTGGTTACTATGGTTGGACACCAGCCGACGGTACGGTGCGAGATTATAATGGTAGACGGATCGATAATAACTTTTTTGATGGCGAGCCAGGCGTCAATGGGTTCGAGCGTTATCAACGGCTAATAGGTTACCAACTAGAACATCAGTTCAACGATCAGTGGCAAGCCCGGCAGAACTTCCGCTTTACCTCTTCGACTATCGATTATGATTCAATTTATTCCAGTAGTTACGTAGGGGATAGTAATCTGCTAAATCGACGCGCAGCGAGAGCCGATGAATCCATGCACGCCTACCATGTGGATAATCAGCTACAGGGGGATTTTACGACCGGATCTCTTGAACATACACTGCTAGCCGGTGTGGACTACCAGTACCAACGCAACTCTGGAGACTGGCAGTTCGGATCGGCGTCTCCCCTGGATGCTTTCAACCCGCAGTATGGAAACACTCAAATTACATATGGAACACCCACCAATTTCATAAATAAGGTAGAGCAGACTGGATTTTACTTGCAGGATCAGATCAGTTTCAATCGCTGGCGTTTCAACCTGTCAGGGCGTCAGGATTGGGCAGACACCAGTACCGCCTATACCAACTTAGGCATGTCTTCTGAAAGCGACAATGAGAAGTTCACTAGTCGTGCCAGCTTATTGTATGCCTTTGATAACGGTATTTCCCCTTACGTCAGTTACTCGGAATCATTTCAGGCAGCATCCGCCACAAGAACTGATGCCTCAGGAAACACATTAGATCCCAGCGAGGCCTCTCAGTACGAGACAGGTATCAAGTATCAACCCCCTGGCAGCAATGACCAATACACGGCCGCTTTATATCATTTAGAGCAGAAGAATGTTTCCGAAGCCATTCCTAACACATCATTCTATGAGTCTATCGGGAAAGTACGTTCGCGCGGCTTAGAACTCTCTGCCATCTTACGTCCCACTGAGCAGCTTTCGTTACTCGCCAACTACACATACACGGACATGGAGTACGTCGAGACCAACGATGAAACCCAAGGAAATACTCCTTATGCCGTGCCCCGTCATATGGCCTCTGCGTGGAGCAAATATGAATTCACGAAGGGTGCGTTAAACGGCCTGGGGATTGGCGCGGGAGTCCGCTACAACGACTCTACATGGGGTGATGAGGCCAATACATTCCAAGTAAGTGGCTATACTCTGGTCGATGCCATGTTGGAATATGATCTGGGCGCGTTATCAAGCGACCTTGAAGGCATGGACTTGCAGATCAATGCCAACAACCTACTTGATAAAGAGTATACGTCCTCTTGCTCTAGCTTCAGGATTTGTCATTTTGGCGAAGAGCGCAATGTGACAGCAACCGTCAGCTATCGTTGGTAGGTGCTTGTCCTATTGAGGAATTAAGAAAAAATATTCAGGCTACAATGAAAAATCGAGGTGCCTTTATACTCATAGGCATCTCGTTTTTTTATTTAAACTCCCCTATTATAATGACAGATCAAAAACCAAAGTTTAATTTTTTATCTATTAGTCAAGGTATACAAAGACGACATGACATCATCAGCCTATAAAAATCTTATGTTACCAATATTGCTTATATTAATTTTATTATCTGCGGCTAATGCTGATGATCAGCAGCGTGATGTTACTTTTGATTATGCGGTGGCAGATACGCTTAGTGCCTTACACCAACCACCCATTGCTTTAGCTGGCCTAGCACAATACAGACAATTATACAAAGAATATCTACTTCCTGATACCTTTGAACTCGGACTTAGGTTTCAACCCAATCTTGAGTATCTTGCATCACTGAAACCTGATGACATAGTGATAGCACCACCAGCCCATCTGAACTTAGAAGACAAACTTTCCCGTATTGCTCATGTAGTAAAAATCCGGCCATTTATGCAAGGTCTGGATGTTTGGCTAAGCCTTGAACAATTGACCAGGGATGTGGGGGAGCTGAATGGCGGGCAACAGCAGGCCGAAGCATTCATTGACTCTGTAGAAGCCAGAATGTCAGCGATTGCGGCACAGATTGGGAGGCCTGCAGAAACTCTACTGATTATCGAAATCCGAGACAACCAGCATGTGCGTGTCTATGGGCCAGGGAGCCTGGAAGATGCAGCTTTGACACGGCTTGGATTTGAAAATGCTTGGCAGGGGCCTACTAATAACTGGGGGTTCAGTACTCTTTCAGTTCGTGAAGCATTTGCACTAACAGGCCAAATCGTTGTTCTCCAGCCAGCTTATTTTCAAGACATATCTGGTTCAACATTACCAAAGTCAGGGCTATGGCAGCATTGGCTAGATGATACGTCGGTAAGTATGGAAAGAAACTATTGGCCATGGGGAGGCTTCCCTTCCATGCTCCGCTTTGCTGAATCTCTCCAAGAAGCACTCCAAGCAGATACCCAAACTTAATCAAAGCGCGCTAAGCGTACCTAGCGCGCTACTGAAACCACCTTAAGAGTTATAAACTCAAAAAATTATATTATTCAAAATAGGTTTTTCTCCACTTCGTACGAGTGTTGCCCAGCACTAACTCTTAACCGCTTCTCCAGTTGAGAGAGCAAGGCACTATCAGTAATGATTGAGAAATGATCATTGAGAGTCTCAATTGAGGTTTTCGGGACGCTATTCAACTGATTCGCCAGCGCCTGCTGTTCTTCCCAAGCTCTTCCCGCTTCCCACCAACAGTCCACTTCACAGTTTAACGCTGGCAAGGTATCAAGCTGCTGTGAAAGCAATTTCAGATAACGCGCCACACAAAATATCCGAGCAAGTGCTTCACTACCCAGTGCAGCATAACCCTCGCGACCATGTATATCGGATGATGCTATTGATCTCTCCAACTTAATGGCAATTTCTTCCTCGCTCGGCTCTTTCGTGTCCTCTTCATTACTTTCGAATGCTTCAAGCGAAGCACCTGGCAGTATGACCGATGAGAAACTAACAAGATCTCGCTGCCAGCTATCCTCACTATGTGGACCACCGCCCGGTATATAGGGATCTATCAAAGCCAGTTGACTCACACCTTGCCCGAGCCCTTCAAGTCGAGCCGCGATCATCGCAGCCAATGCCCCGCCAAGAGACCATCCTAATAGCCGATAGGGGCCCACAGGCTGTATGCGACGTATTGTCTCCACATAATCATCAGCCATTGCTTCAAGTGAGGAATCTCGATGCTGTGGATCAGTCAACATTCGGCTTGGCAGACCGTAAACAGTGCATACTCCGTGCAAGCGCCGGGCTAACGGCTGATAATCAAAAACTGTTCCCATTACGGCATGGATGCAGAACAGCGGTGGCTGATTAGCACACTCGCCATTTAGCATGATAGCCCCTTTGGGCAGCACCTCAGTGTTTTTCCTCACTCCCAGCAGATCAGCAATGGTCGGTTTCTGCATTAGGTCAAACAGCTTAAAGTTAAGCTGTGGTTCCTCTAAAACTTGTACTCGGCTCATCACTTGTAGGCTCAACAGAGAGTCTCCACCCAGCTCGAAGAAGTTGTCGGTCTCGCCGATCCGTTTAATGCCAAGCACTTCTTGCCATATCTCGGCGAGCTTTCGGGCTGCCCGCGTCGAGGGAGCGACATACTTGCGGCCTTCCTCAACATTAGGTTCAGGTAGTGCCTTGCGCTCCACTTTGCCGTTGGCATTTAGCGGCAGTGAATCGAGCATGACCACGACTCCTGGCACCATATAGTCAGGCAATCGTTGACCCAAACGCTCGCGTAGTATGGTGGTGTCGAGTTCAATGCCGACTTGGGGAACTACGTATGCCACTAGCCTCGAACCATTTAGGCCCTCTTGGGCGACCACAACCGTCTCACGAACCTCTGGCTGAGATAATAGTTCGGCTTCAATTTCTCCTAGCTCAATACGCAAGCCGCGGATCTTCACTTGATGATCAAGGCGGCCCAGGTACTCGAGCTGGCCATCCTCCCGCCAGCGAACTAGATCGCCGGTACGGTAAAGGCGGTCGCCTGCAGCAAATGGGTCGGCAACAAAACGCTCCGCCGTTAAATCACTTCGATTGAGATATCCACGAGCCAGACTTACCCCGCCCAGGTATAACTCACCCGCTACACCCTGTGGGACGAGGGTGAGCTCATTATCTAATACATAGGTGCGGGTGCCACTGATGGGACGTCCAATGGGTATTTGACGTTGAGTGTCACCACGACACCACCAGTGAGTGACATGAATGGTGGTTTCTGTGGGGCCATAAAGATCGTGCAGGTTGGCACCCTCAAGACACTCAGCTACGTCCTGCTGTAACGTGGCTGGAACGGCCTCGCCACCGCACATAATATGCTTGAGCCGCGTCCTGGTCTTAACATCGGGATAGGTCAGGAAGGCCTTTAACATTGAGGGCACAAAATTGAGCGTGGTAACGCCGTGCCGCTGGATCAGCTCAATGATGCGCTCTGGATCTCGATGATCACCTGGCTGAGCTACCACTAGGCGAACCCCGACACTCAATGGCCAGAAAATCTCCCATACTGAAACGTCAAAACCGAAAGGTGCCTTGTGTAGTACGGCATCCGTATCGTTGAGCTGATAGGTTTGCTGCATCCAGACCATGCAATTAGTTAAGGAATCATGGCGGATGGCCGCACCTTTAGGCTTCCCAGTAGAGCCCGAGGTGTAAATCACATAGGCTAGATGCTCGCCGTGCAGCTCCACCTCCGGGTTAGTTGACGCATGATGCGCCACATCCAGCCGGTCCAGTTCAATAACATTCAGCCCATCGATCACCGGCAACAACTCGCGCAAGTGTTGCTGGGTGATCAGCAATTCTATACCGCTATCTTCGGCTATGTAGGCCAAACGTTCGGAGGGATAATCAGGATCCAGCGGCACATAAGCACCACCCGCTTTGAGAATACCCAACAGCCCCACCACCATTTCGATGGAGCGTTCCATAGCGATGCCCACGCGGGTTTCGGAACGCACGCCCATACCGATCAAGTAATTGGATAAACGGTTGGCACGGGTATTGAGTTCGGCGAAGCTAAGAGATGTGTTTTCGAATACTAGCGCCGTGGCCTCTGGGATTACCGCAGCTTGGCGCTCAATCAAGTGGTGAATAGGTGGAGTATCGGGTATCTGGTCTGAGCTTTCTCCCCATTCGTTTAACAGATACTTCTCGTCCTCCCCTAGCAACGTGATGTTGCTCACAGCTTGTTGCGGTGCCGTTTTTAGGCTCTCTATGATACCTGCAATGGATGTGCACAAGTAGTCGCACAGCCGCTGAGCACTGATCAAGCGGCTGGTCTGCCCAACCAGTTGGAAGCCTTCGCCAAGATCATCGACTGACATCACAATTGGGTAGTTGGTACGACCCCTATTGCCTAATGCCTCCATACCGTCCCACGCCCGGCTAGTTGCATCTTCCTTCTCTGGAGTACTGTAACGATAGTTCAGCAAGGTTGAGAACAGTGGTGATCCTCCACCTACTCCGCTGCATCGCTGTGCTAGTCCGAGACTAGCATGCTCGTGGTTCAACAATTCGGCCAACTCACTATGGGTCTGGCGTAAACAGTCGGCCACACTGTTAGTACCTAGTCTAATACGAATAGGTAAAGTGTTAATGAACATCCCAAGTGCTCTTTCGGCGCCCTCAATACCTTGCATACGGCCAAATAGTAGAGTGCCGAACACCACATCGTCCCGCCCCGTCGTTTTACTCAGCACGTGCGCCCAGGCTAGGTGAAATAGGGTAGCGGTACTGACACCATGTCGCTGTGCCTGCTGTCGAACTTGTTGGGCCAGTTCTTCTGTCAGTTGTAGGCGAATCTCCTCAATACCACTGCCATCGCCGCGTACATCCAGTAATCCGAATGGAGCAGTAGGCTCGTCCACATCACCCAGCTTCTCTCTAAAGAAAGCCTCATGCTCTACCGGACTCACCCCCAACCTTGCCTGTGCTACGAAGTTTCGGAATGGCAGCAGTTTGGGTAACTCGCCTTCTCGTCCTTGCTGGATTAGGGCAATCTCGTCCACTAGCAGATCAAGTGTGGTGTGATCCAGTACCAGGTGGTGGCTGGGCAGTTGCAGCAGCCATCGCCCTTGCTCAGAATCTTGTGCCGCAATAGCTCGCGCCATCGGCGCCTGGCGTACATCAATGCGATAGTGTTCAGGATCCACATAGGCGTTTAGTCGTTCGGAAACGCTGCACGAAACACCGGTTTCTTCCAGTTCCAGCCACTCCACCTCTAGTGAGGCGTGCCGGTGCACCACTTGTACTGGTTCATGAAGCCCTTCCCAGAGCACTGCTGTGCGCAAAATATCGTGACGGGTAATCAGTTGATTGAAACCAGCAACAAACTGCTCAAGCCGTTCCTGACTATCAAAACCAAGTAAGCAAGGGAGTACATAAGTGTCACCCTCCTCCTGCAACCGATGATGGAACAGGATGCCCTCCTGCAATGGCGCCAGAGGGTAGATATCCTGGATATTGGTCGCTCCGCCTGGCACTGCATCTTCTATGCGACTGATTTCATCAGTATCCAAATCGATCAGTGTCAGCATATCCGGCTGGATCGACTGACAATGCTCTGGAATCCTATTGGGCGGTACAACCAGTTGTTTCCTATTAGGCTCTAGGGACAGTGCCTTGGCGAAGGCCGCCAATTCGGGCGACTGGAACAGCGTTCGTACTTGAGACTCAAGGCCTCGAACCCGCATACGCTCGAGCACACTCAGTGCCAACAGCGAATGCCCCCCTAACTCGAAGAAGTTGTCGTGACGCCCTACCCACTCGACACCCAGCACCTCGCTCCAAATCGCCGCTAGCGTCTCTTCCGTCTCACCTTGGGGTGGCTCATATTGCGCGCTACTGGCGAAGTCGGGCTCGGGCAATGCTTTGCGATCCACCTTGCCGTTGGGCGTTAGTGGTAAGGCATCGAGCATTACCACTAAACTTGGCACCATATAGTCGGGCAATACCTGCCCTAGACGCTCGCGTAGCTCGGCCGTATTGATCAGTTCATGTGGCTGGGCGACGGCATAAGCCACTAACCTGGCGCCTCCTGGCCCCTCCTGGGCCACCACTACCGCTTCTCGTATAACATCGAATTCCACCAACCGAGACGCTATCTCTCCCAGCTCAATGCGCTGGCCCCGTATCTTGACCTGCTGATCGGTGCGTCCGATGTATTCAAGCACCCCATCAGTGCGATAGCGGGCCAGATCGCCTGTCCGGTAGAGCCTTTCCCCGGGCACATCGGCAAACGGGTTGGGCACGAAGCGATCCGCCGTCAGTTTCGGCTGGCTCAGGTACCCCCGCCCAACACCGACACCGGCGACATATAGTTCGCCGCTCACCCCCATAGGTAATAGGTTTAATTGATTGTCGAGAACGAGTAGCTGGGTGTTATCAGCCGGTTTGCCGATTGGCATCACGGCTACATGCTCATCATCGTCGCTACGCAGCAAATGCAGGGATACGTCATCGGCACATTCAGCAGGGCCGTACGCATTGACCAATGGGATCGCTGGATAGCGCGCAAACCATTGGCGCACTAGCTCGCAGGTGGAGGCTTCACCTGTGGGCAGCAGCCAGCGCAGTGCTGGCAGGTCGACTGAGACAGTGTTCAACATTCCCTGGATCAGTGCGGGCACGCTTTGCAGCACCGTGACGCCGTTGTCGCGCACATAAGGAAGCAACGCACTGGGGTCACGTGCAATCTCATCAGGCACGATATCTATGCTGGCGCCACATAACAGTCCCGCCAAAGTTTGCCAGACGGAGATATCGAAACTCAGCGCTGCGGTCTGGGCAATGACATCGCTGGCCGACAGATCCAGGTAGGGAATCTTACTCAACTGGTTGTTGAGCATGCCACGGTGACTGACCACTACGCCCTTGGGTTCACCGGTTGAGCCGGAGGTATAGATGATGTAGGCGGCCTGATCAGGGTGAGCCGTTACAGCGGCATCCCCCTCTAGTCCTTCCGCCGTGACGAGATCCTCGAACACGAGCATCCGCGGCGGATTGGGTATGGATTCAAGCACAGCTTCGAGGCGCGGTGTTTGCTCAGCAGTGGCAACCAGAACCGATGCATGGCTTGACGTCAGCATATTGGCGATACGCTGATCAGGAAGTCGGGTATCCAGCGCTAGATACGCACCGCCAGCCTTGAACGTACCCAGAATCATGCTTGGTAACGCTAGGCCGCGCTCGGCATGCAGGGCTACGACATTATCCTTCTTCACCCCTGCTTGCCGCAGTGCTTGGGCAATGCGATTGGAGGTGTCCTCTAGCTGACCATAAGTGAGTGTGTCTCCCTGATGGCGAACGGCAACTTGGCGTGAATGCTGTCGTACCTGCTCACGGAACAGGTCGATATAACCTCGCTCAAAGGGATAAGCAACCGACTGCCCTCTACAGTGCGCCCGCTGTGTCTCCATCTCATTAACAGGCAATACGTCCAATTCATGATAGGGAGCATCAGGCCTGTCAATAATGTGCAAGAGAATTTGACGGAAGCCCGAGAGCAGCCTCTCGACCTCGGAATCGTCAAACTTACGGGCGTCGTAGGAGAGCTGCAGCATCAATTGCTCGCCAGGCACCACCACTACGGTCAAGGGGTAATTGGTGTGGGTGCGGTTGCCCTTGATAGACACATGAAGATCATGGATTTTCTCCGTTATGCTGGCATCTATCGGCGCATTTTCGAATACAAAGAGGCTATCGAATAGACTGCGTCCTTGTGACTGCTCTCCCAACGATTGAATTTCGACTAACGGTAGATGCTCGTATTGACGCATCTCCAGGTTTTTCGCCAATAGCCCATGCAGCCAATCAAGGACAGATGTTTGCGGCGAAGGGGCTGACACACGCAGAGGAATCGTGTTGATAAACAGCCCCATCGTCTCCTGTATGCCCTCCAGTTCTAGCGGGCGCCCAGCCACTGTCACGCCGAATAGGATGTCATCTACCTGGGAAAGCCGCCCTAACAGCAGTGCCCATGCCCCTTGTATGATCGTATTGACAGTCAATTGATGCTGTCGGGCAACGTTCTGTAGCTCTGCACTCTCATCGTGGGAGAGCGAGGAGAATACATCAGCCACCGTGGCAACACTGTCGTGCGAACCGTGCGGCTTAAGATAAGGAATCGGCGTTATCTCATCGAAACCTTCAAGCTCATGTTGCCAATAGTTGCGTAGCACATTGGCATCCTGCTGCTGCAACCAAGCGATAAAATCACGATACGGCCTTGGTTGCGTCAACTCGTAACTCGTCCCGAGACGATAGGCATCGTAGTAGTGGAAAAAATCGCTGAGCAACAGGGAGCGGCACCAGGCATCCATCAGAATATGGTGGAAACTCTGTACGACGTAGAACAGGTTCTCCGCCAGTTGAATAAGGCGTACCTTTAGCAATGGTGGCCGTTCCAGGTCGAAGCCATCATCAAGCTCCTGACGCAATAACACCGCCAAGCGCCGATCGGCCTCATCCTCGTCAATACCGCGCCAATCGATATATTCCACAGGTGAAGGAATTTGCCGATACACCACCTGCAACTGTATCTCTTCGGTTCGCCATACGAACCCTGTACGTAGAACCTCATACCGTTCGCCGACTCGCTGCCAGGCTTTCTCGAAAGCATTGACGTCGATAGGCGAAGCAAACCGGTAGCGATCCTGCATCATGTACATACCAGCGCCTGGATTGAGCAGGGTATGCAATAGCAGCCCTTGCTGCATCGGCGCCAACGGGTAGATGTCCTCAACATTGGCGACATCCAATCGCAAGCCGTCCAGTTGCCCTTGACTCAGCCCCACCAGCGGGAAGTCCGAAGGTGTTGCGCCACGAACGCCACTAGCACAGTGCTCAATCAATGCCTCTAGTTGCGCTTGGAAGCTTACTTGCAAGGCATGTATCGCTGCCTCGCTGTGAATCTCACGACTGTAATTCCAGTCGAAGCGCAGTTGGCCATCTTGAACCCAGGCCACCACCTCAATCCAGGTACGGCGCTTGCTTTGCGGCGCGCGAGCCTGCCCTGCATTCTCTTTGGCGAGCCGCCAGGCCCCATCGCCCTGTAGGGAGCGATCCAACTGGCCTAGATAATTGAAGGTGACCTGGGGGTAGGCACCACCGACCAGCGCGGGCTCTTCTTTCAAATAGCGCAGCACGCCGTAGCCGAGCCCCTTGTCGGGCACTTGGCGAAGTTGCTCTTTGATTGCTTTTAGGCTTGTACCGGGCTCCGCATTATCTGGGGTCAGGCGAACCGGGTAGAGCGAGGTGAACCAACCTACGCTGCGACTGAGATCGACACCGTCGAACAGGTCTTCGCGGCCATGGCCTTCCAGTTCAATCAGTACGCTATCTCTCTCTGCCCATTGGCACAGGGCGCTCGATAGTGCAGTGAGGAGCAGGTCATCCACCTGGGTGCGGTAGGCTTTATGCACCGGCCCCAGCAGTTGCGTGGTCGCTTCGGTAGGCAAGCTGCCAACGAGCGATGCGGTATCGGCGACGGTGTTGCTGCCATGTGGATTATGTGCGGGTAGGCTAGGCTCTGGCTCTTTGACAAGGCTCTCCCAATAGGAGCATTGCTCAGCCAAAGCCTCCGATTTGGCATAGTCGGCCAGGGCATGCGCCCACCCATCTAGCGAGGTGGTTGCCGGTGGTAGGTCGATTGCCTTTCCTACACTTAACTGCGCGTAGGCCACTTGCAGGTCGTCGAGGATCACGCGCCACGAAACACCATCTACCGACAAGTGGTGAGCCACGAGCAGCAATCGCCCGCCGCGCTCGCCTCCCAGTGCCATCCAGATAGCACGGAACGGCCGCGCCAAACTCAGACTGCGTTGCGCAGCATCGGCGGCCTGGGTGATGGTCTGTGCCGGATCCGCATGATCGCTTACGTCCACGTGCTCGAAGAGATCATCGGCTAGCTTACCATAGGCTTGTTGCCAGCTATCGCCAACGCGTTCAAAGCGCAGCCGTAAGGCGCTATGGTGAACTACCACTGCCTCAATGGCACGCCGTAGCAGCGTGGTATCTACACCACTGACCGCTTCCAGCATCAACGACTGATTCCAGTGGTGTGGCTCGGCAAAGTTCTGCTCGAAGAACCAGCGCTGTACCGGCAGCAGCGCAAAGGAAGCAGCCTTATTGGGCGCAGCCGCTTGTTTAGGAGCGGTAGCAGCTAGAGGCGTGGCCATCGCCGCCACTGCGGCAATGGTCTGCCCTTCCATCAACTGCTTGGGCGTTACCTTGTAGCCACGCTTGCGCGAGCGCGCGACGATCTGCAAGCTGAGGATGGAGTCACCACCCAGCTCAAAGAAGTTGTCGTTACGCCCCACCTGCTCGCAGCCGATCACGTCAGCCCAGACCTCTGCCAACGTCTCTTCTGCTTCTCCCAGGGGCGCCTCGAAGGCTTTATCACTACCGGCTTGCACCGGCTCGGGCAGCGCCTTGCGATCCAACTTGCCATTGGCGGTTAGCGGTAAGGCATCCAGCCGTACCAAGCCGCTGGGCACCATATAGTCCGGCACATGCTCGCCAAGCTGCGCGAGTAACGCGGCGTCATCGATGTCGCTCCCGGCTGCCATCACCACATAGGCGTAAAGTTGCGCGCGGCCTTCCTCGTTTTCTCGTGCAATCACCTCAGCTTCCGCAATACCCGGCTGTTCGCGCAACAGGGCAGCTATTTCGCTTGGTTCCACCCGATAGCCGCGAATCTTGACCTGGTCATCCATACGGCCAAGGAACTCCAGGCTACCGTCGGCCAGTTGGCGCACCCGGTCACCGCTGCGATAGAGCCGTTCGCCTGCATGGAAGGGGCTGGCAACGAAACGTTCCGCCGTTTGCCCCAGGCGCTGTAGATAGCCTTGAGCAAGCCCTGGGCCACCCAAGTAGAGCTCCCCAGCAACACCTTGCGGCACCGGATTAAGCCAGGGGTCAAGCACATAGGCCTGAGCATTGGCCAGCGGTGTGCCGATCGGCAGCGTGCTGGCAGCTCGATCGGCCATGTCGGCTTGCTGGGTGAGAATACCTACCGTGGTTTCCGTAGGGCCGTAGTGATTGAGCACCCGACAGGTTGGCTTCAGCTCGGCGATACGCTCCAGTAGCGCCCAGTCGGTCGCTTCGCCGCCCAGAATCAGGCGCTCGTGCGGAAGCGCGTCAGCCGGGGTTGCCGCACTCAGCAGTGCCCGCAGATGGCTGGGCACAATCTTGAGCACATCCACCTGCTGTTCCCGCATATAAGCCGCAAAGGCATCCGGGTCAAAGGCGCACTCGGGAGAAATGAGGTGCAAGGTGCGGCCGGTGCACAAGGCGCCAAACAGCACCGTATGCCCCAGATCCGCCGCTACCGTCGACACCATCGCCATGTTGCGGGCGCCCTCTGGTAGCGCCAGCGCCTCCAGAACGCCCTGCACGTAATTAGCCAGAGCACCGTGACTCACCGCCACCCCCTTGGGCTTGCCCGTGGAGCCAGAGGTATAGATCACATAGGCGGTCTGCTGGGGATGGATGACGGAGGATTCACTCTCTACGGCAGCTGGAATATCGTCGGCAAACGCCAGCGCCATTACCGGAACGTCACCATTCCAGTCGCAAGCCATGCTGCTCAGCATTAAGCGAGCGCCACTGTCAGCCAGTTGATAGGCCAAGCGTTCGCTCGGCAGTTGTGGATCAAGCGGTACGAAAGCCCCGCCCGCTTTGAGTACGGCGAGAATGCCAAGTACATATTCGCATGAGCGTTCAGCGTGAATGGCAATGCGTACTTCGGGGCCGACTCCCTGTGCCATTAACTCTGCCGCTAACCGTTGAGCCTGGGCATCCAAGCTGGCATAGGTGGCTGCATTATCCGGTTCATCTTGCATCGCAAGTTGTTGGGAGTGCTCTTCGACGGCTCGATCCCAAAGCCCTATAACGCTCCCAGAAGTGAATGTAGTTGTATTTCCTTCAAGCACCGAAGTGGGGGCGGGGGTTTCGAGCAATGCCAATGGCGTACTCGGCGTTTTCAGCACTTGCTCAGCCAGGCTTTGTAGTGCTTCGGCGAATCTCTTGACTGTTGTTTCGTCGAACAGTGCCGCCGCATAGGCGAATACACAGCGAATACCATCAGTGGTATCGGTAAAGTCAAAGCTCAGATCGAAGTGCGCATCACCGCCGCTGAGTGCTTCAAGATGTACCTTTAAATCACCTACGATCTTTTCTCTTTCCAACTCTTTCTGCTGGGTGCACTTGACCTGAAATAGCGGATGTACGCCAGGAAGTCGCTCAGGTTGTAACGCTTCTACCAGAGTATCGAAAGGAATATCCTGGTAGTCCTGTGCATCAAGCACGGTTTCTTTAACGGCGCCTAATAAACTGGTAAACCCCTTGGTAGGCTCTAATAAGGTTCTAAGCACTTGAATATTGAGCAGATAACCAATCAAACCATGTGTTTCAGCTTTGTTCCGATTAGCACTGGGAGAGCCTATACGTATGTCGCTTTGTCCACTGAAACGATGTAGCGTCAGCTTTAAAAGTGACAGCATCACCATATACAGTGAAGCGCCATGCTCACGGGCTAGCTGATGAATACCATGGCTCACCTCTCGAGATAATTGAACATGGCACAGACCGACTTTCGATGTCGCCTGTGAACCTCTTGGACGATCCAAAGGAAGCTCGATAGGCGAATGCGAGTCACCCAGACGCTGGCGCCAGTGGTCTAGCTGCCGCTCCATTTCGCCAGCCTCGAACCAACTTCGTTGCCAAACAGCATAATCACCAAACTGAATGGGTAACGAAGCTAATGCAGCATTGCGCTGTTGGATTCGGGCTTCGTAAAACTCGAACAACTCATTGATGAGCAACTGAATCGACCAACCGTCACAAGCGATATGGTGCAATACAATGGCAACCGCATGATGGTTAGTATCTAACTGGTAGATTGCCATGCGGAATGACGGCTCAACATCAATCGCAAACGGGCGCTGAGAGAACCCGCCAATGAGGCACTGTAGCTCTTTTTCCTGTTCTAACTCGGTATATTGCTGTAAATCATCGTGTAATACGGGAACACGCCAGTCATTGAGAACCTCCTGGAGAGGTTCTCCCTCACTGCTCTGAGGATATATCGTGCGGAGTACTTCATGACGCGTCACAAGGTCATTCACACTCGACTCGAATGCAGCAACATCCAGTGGGCCTTGCAAAATAAAACACACCTGGCATGTTGTAAGCCGGGCTTGCCGGATCAAGCTGCCACGTCAACCATAAGCTACGCTGCGAATATGACAACGGAAGTTGCTCAGCTCGGTTAGCGGGCACGATAGGAAGCTCACGAAAATCAATGCCACTACTATTCAGCTTATTTAGAAAACTTCGCTGTGCATCAACCTGTAATTCTGCAAAACGTTGAGCAATCTTTCTTTCGTCCAATTCCATGCCTTACTCCTCCAATTCGTTGAGCAGTTGATCCATAGTGGAGAGTCTCTTCGCGCGGCCACCATCGGCATTAACCTGTTGTAACGCGACTCGTGTTGCCATTTTCGCCAGCGTCGGGTGTTCAAAAATAAGTCTTACTGGCAACGCCTCTCCAAAGCGCTGCGTGAAACGTGCTGATATCTGAATCGCTGCAAGCGAGTGACCTCCTACCTCGAAGAAGTTGTCATGGCGGCCTATCCGTTCTGTCCCCAACACCTCGCTCCAGATCGCCGCTAGTGCATCTTCCACCTCATCTTGAGGTGGCTCGTACTGCGTGCCGCTGATTAAGTCCGGCTCGGGCAGCGCTTTGCGATCCACCTTGCCGTTGGCATTCAGCGGCAGCGCATCAAGTGCTACTATCGCTCTCGGCACCATATAATCCGGCAACTGTTGGCTCAGTCGCTCGCGTAGTGGGCTAGTGTCGAATTCGATGCCTACTTGGGGAACCACGTACGCCACCAGCTTCGAGCCATTAGGATCTTCTTGGGCGATCACCACTGCCTCGCTAACCTCTGGCTGAGCCAGCAGTTCAGCTTCTATCTCGCCCGGTTCGATGCGTAGGCCGTGGATCTTCACCTGGTGATCAAGGCGCCCCAGGTACTCGAGCTGTCCATCCTCCCGCCAGCGCACCAGATCCCCCGTGCGATAGAGGCGTTCGCCCTGCGCAAACGGATCAGCAACAAAACGTTCCGCCGTTAAATCACTACGGTTTAGATACCCCCGGGCCAGACTTACCCCACCCAAATACAGCTCTCCAGAGATGCCCTGAGGTACTAGGTTGAGTTCACCATCTAATACATAGGTGCGGGTGCCGCTGATGGGCCGCCCAATGGGAATTTGGCGGTGAGTTTGATCACGACACCACCAATGAGTGACATGTATCGTGGTTTCGGTTGGGCCATACAGGTCATGCAGATTGGCACCATCAAGTCGCTCAGCCACATCTTGCTGTAACGTCGCTGGAACAGCCTCGCCACCGCACATAATATGTTTGAGACGCGTCTTGGTTTTAACATCGGGAAAGGCCAGGAAGGCCTTCAGCATCGAAGGCACAAAATTCAGCGTGGTAATTCCATGCTTCTGTATCAACTCAATGATACGCTCAGGATCGCGATGATCACCCGGCGGTGCGATCACCAAACGTGCCCCGACACTTAGCGGCCAGAAAATCTCCCATACAGAGACGTCGAACCCGAACGGTGCCTTGTGAAGTACGGTATCGGTATCGGTGAGCTGGTAGGTCTCCTGCATCCAGATCATGCAATTGGTCAAGGCATCATGTCGGATGGCGGCGCCCTTGGGCCGACCGGTGGAGCCTGAAGTGTAAATCACGTAGGCGAGGTGCTCGCCGTGCAGCACCACTGCAGGATTGGAAGAGGCGTGATGTGCTATATCCAGTCGATCTAACTCAACAACGCTGAGTCCATCCGCTACCGGCAATGAGCCATGCAAGTGGTGCTGAGTCAGCAGCAGCTCAATGCCACTATCTTCGGCGATGAACGCCAGCCGCTCCGAGGGATACTCTGGATCCAGCGGCACATAGGCACCGCCCGCCTTGAGAATCGCCAGCAACCCCACCACCATCTCGATGGAGCGCTCCATGGCGATGCCCACTCGGGTTTCGGGGCGCACTCCCAGGCCGATTAGATAGTGCGCTAGATGATTGGCGTGGGTATTAAGCTCAGCATAGCTGAGTGACTGATCAGCAAATACAAGCGCCGTGGTTTCAGGGGTTGCCGCAGTTTGTTGCTCAATCAAATGATGAACTGGCGCAGCATCGGAATATCCTTGAGAGTTTACTCCCCATTGAATAAGTTGCTGCTGCTCAGAATTTTCAAGCAACTCGATATCGCCCAGTGCCTGCCCTGGTGACGTAAGCAACCTTTGCAGTAGTGTCTCAAAGTATCCTGCAAGGCGTTGAATGGTCTCAGGCTCGAAAAGCTCTGACGCATAAACCATGCTAAATTTCAGCTGTCCTTCAGGGAAATCCCGCACCTCTAGCGTTAAATCGAACTGAGCATCCTGCTGTAGAAACCCTGACTCAGCCAGTATCAAATCGGGCAATGTCTGAAACCCAGAGAGATCCTCTTGCCGATAGTTGAACATGACTTGGACAAGTGGGTTATGAGCCGAATTACGTGTGGGCTGTAGCGCTTCCACTAGCTGCTCAAAAGGTAAGTTTGAGTGCGCCAAGGCACCGACAACAGCGTCTTGACACTGTGTCAGTATCGTTTCAAATGAGTGGCGACTATTGATGTCATTGCGCAATACCAAGGTATTAACAAAAAAACCGATTACCCCCTCTAT
>Ga0110931_1000359_pt1 | contig 17628 bp, 16 predicted proteins | sample 4_EtaG_FD_79333 | JGI IMG/M metagenome (GOLD analysis project Ga0110931, IMG submission 79333) | Marine viral communities from the Subarctic Pacific Ocean - 4_ETSP_OMZ_AT15127 metaG (version 2) (version 2) | ecosystem: Environmental > Aquatic > Marine > Oceanic | place: Pacific Ocean | collected... | reverse complement strand
GTACTGGCGGAGGTCCCGGCGGAGGTGGAGGTCCCGGCGGAGGTGGCGGAGGAGCGCCAATACCGTCGCCAAATATCCCCATTCCTGATGGCGATGAAGGAATCTTAGAAGAAATTGATGAGTTTAACAAAGAAAATGAGGGAGGAGTTCTTGAAACGCCGGAAGATCTTCAAGAGGACCAAATTGATGAAACTGTGGTCCCCACCATTCCAGAGGAGGATCTTAACTTACAGGCAACAAACTACATGAAGTGGTTAGAGATGATGAATCGGTCTGGTATGGGTATGCAACCCGGCATGGGGAGTCCTATGGGCGGCGGAATGATGGGTGGAGGAATGATGGGTGGAGGTATGGGTGGTGGCGGTGGTATGGGTATAGTGTATAACCCTAACCGGCCTGATGGCGTTATTTAAGGATGATACTAAATGGGAATTGTAGTCCAGCATCAACCTCCTCTAACAGCGTTATCGGAGTTGGCCTTTCAAACAGGCCAACTCCAATATCGTAACCAAAGAAGGCGGGAATTAGAGGCACAACAGCTTGCTCAGGCACAGATGGCTCAGAAAGAGCGTCTGGCTCAGATGCAGGTTATGTCTAATACCCAATCGCAGATGCGCGGTCATCAGCAGGGTATGCAGCGTCTAGCCTATCAGAACATGATGGGTCAGCAGGGTCAGCAGAGTCAGCATCAGTTGCAGATGATTCAGAACGCTGAGCGTGCTAAGCAGCAGCGTGAACTTGCCAATGTCTATGGTGAGAATAATGTGCAGGCAGCTAACGTAGCATCCGAGAACAGGATGTTTGAACGTCAGCAATCAGCCATTAAGGACATGTATGATAATGTCCTTAACCAGCAGGGGCAGGAGGCATTGCACGGTCTTCTAGGGCAGCAGCAGGAACTACAGATGTCTCCTGACATTAGCCCTGAAGAGAAGCAGCAGCAGATGGAGCAGATTGAACAGCAAATCTTTCAGCTTCGTGAAGACCCCTCTATGACCCTAGGCAGGGATGAGAAGCCGGGGCATGTTCGCCGTAAGGACGATATATATGAAGAAGTCCGGCAGGCTGATGGAACTTATATTCCACGGGTAAGGACAACTCGTTCGGTAACATTGCCTGATGGCTCCATTGTTACTGAAAATATTCCTATCGAGGAGATACGAGCTAAGACAGATAAGGTGGAGCCAATAGAGGGTACGGATGAGGTCAGAGTCTCTAGATACAATGAAGCTACTGGTCTGGTTGACGTGACTACTCACAAGAGTAATAAGCTAACTCCTGAACAGGAATTAAAGCAAAAAGACAATGAGCAGGCTGCAATTAAGCAGGTTTATGATGCTTACGGCACGTATAAAGACGCACAGGATGCTGCGAAACGAGCGTATGAGGAGGCTGTAAGCATGGCCCGTCAGGGTGATAAACTCCCCCTTGCACCTGATGATGCGCTTAGCTTCACTGATTGGATTAACTCTAAGGACGGTATACTCCAGAAGGAGATGCTGAAGCGTGCAGGAATAGACGTTGATGCTCTTACACGCGAATGGGAGGTGAAGGAGTGGGAGAAGCAGGGGGCGACCGCCGGTTGGCATCCGGGTGTAATGGGAGAAGGTCCTCCCGTACCCGCTAGTGTATCAGCCTTCAACAAATTGAAAGAGCTTGGTGAGATTCCTGAAGATGCGGAGTTTGACGAGTTTCTCGGTGATGATGCTCAAGGGCAGCCTCAACCCGAACAAATTGAACTGGCCGGTAATCGTGGGCAACCCGCCATTATACAAACAGATCAATGGAAGCCGAGTAATGAGGATGGGTCAATAAATCCCATCCCATTCAAAGTAGACGATGAGCAATCAGTCAACTTTCAGCCCCACCAATCATTGGAGATAACACTTACTGGGGAAAATGATAAGGATATGATCCAACTCAGAAATGCTTATGAGTCTTGGAGAGCAACTATGTTCGATCAGATCATGTCAGGACAAAAATTAGATGAGCTTCGTGATGAATCCGGTAGGTCATATGCTCTAGGAACTATGTGGCAAGGATATGACGTTGATGAGGAGACAAACAAAATCGTCAAGAAAACTTTCTTGATAACCCCCGAATCTATTGAAGGTCTCCTGAATGAAAAATTAACTATGCCGGATGAGCAAAAGCAAAAGTTTATTGCTGACAAGATGAAGACACTCAAGAATGATTTCCGTGAGCTTTACGGAGTACCTTGGTCGCAAGCCTACCGTCAGATGGAAAAGGATATGTACCGTAAGCAACAGGATGAGTTGGGGATAATACCAACATTTGAAGGTTTGACTGCCGAGCAATATCTCAGAAAGCATGGTGGATTAGGTGGTATAACACTTTTGCAGTTTGAAAAACACAACCCTGCTTTTGCTGAGGAGTTAAGAAAACTTCTGGCTGCTGATACACGTTTTGAAATCGCGCCTGAATTACGTGAAAATTAAAAGAAGCGACAATAATGGTCCATACCCCCCTTCATCAAAATCCTGAAGAGCAGGATGTAGCTCCCTCCTCATTCGGCCCGCAACGCCCCGCTAGCTTTATGAAGCAATATGCTCTGGAGCCTGCATCTAACCTGTTTGGTGATGAAAGTGGTGAGCAAACGGATGTGCGCCTTAGGGATACTCTGACACCTCAAGAGCATCGCTGGAAGGATGATAAGGATTTTGGTGGAGGTGGAACCTACCTGCAAAATAGCCTAAAAGACAGGGATCTCTATTCGGGAACAAAGCTGAGACTTGCCGCACAGCATTACAAGAATATGTCTGACGATCAATTCTACGACGAGGTGAATGATACTGGTCGTACTATTATGTCAGGTGTTCCTATCGCTGGTTCTGTGTTCTCTTTTGGTGATGCGGCATCAATGAAAGCTGCTTCTGACCGGATAGAGAACGGTACGGCAACACCTTATGACTATGTGTATCTGGCAAGAGAGCTTGAATACGAAGCCCGAAAGTCAAAAGAGGGCTGGGGCGGTAAGGTAATGAGAGGATTACTTGGCAGCATAGGGTTTGCCGGTGAGATTCTCCTTAGTGGTGGGACAGCCGGTTTAATTGGTAAGGGTGGAAAGGAAGTAGCTGAAATAGCAGCTAGAGAGGCGACTGAGGCAGCCGCCAAAAGGACGGCTGCCCAAGCAGCCAAGGAGACAGCAAAGAAACTTGTCACAGGGGGGGTTGACGCATTAAAGAATACTGCTCTGAGGATGGTACAACCGGCGTTGGTGCCTCGCACAGCAGCGAATACAATGCAGCGCCAACAGCAGGGGTTGGCCTCCAATCGACTTACCGGCGAATTGGTAATCGAGGAAGGAGACCATTGGATGATTGCTCTCCCCAAAGGTATTGTTGACACTGGTATCGAAGTGCTAAGTGAGCAGATGGGCGAGAAGTTTCTCCCTGCGGTTGGTTCGGCTGCCACTAAGACATTGGGTAAGGTAAGTAGCTCCGCTTTTCCGAAGGTATTCAAAGAAACTTACCGAAAGAACATTATAAACGACCTTCTGAAGAAAACGGGGAGACCTACGACCGAAAAAGCACGCAATGAGATTTTATCTCAGATGGGTATCAATGGCATCATTAGTGAGTTCTCCGAAGAACGCCTCGCTGACATTATGCACGGTACTGCTGCTTCGCTGTACAATAGAATCCCCGGCATGGGAGGGGAAGAAGTTGACTTTGGAATGGTTGGGGAGGTTCTCTCCGGTGACATTTCGGGTGCCGCTGAGTCTCTGTCTGTTGAAGCACCTATACTGACAGCGTTCCAAGTACCTAGTGCTGTTTCTGGACTTACCCCCAAAGCAAGGCAACGTAGAGCCGAGGAAAAGGCTTTAGAGCAATCCAAGAGGTCAGGTGGTGCGCATAGAACGATAGAGGAATTAGGTCTGACGGAGGAGCAGGAGGACGCGCTGTTAGAAGGCGGTACATCTAGGTCATCATTTGAAGCGGTCACTGTCGAGATAAACGGTAAGAAGGTTCCTCTATCAAGGGTTTTCCCAAAACTTTCTGACAGAGAAGCGGCAATTTTCGGTTTGAAGACGAGGAGTTTTGTTCGACCTCCTGCGGCAGCAGAGGAAGCACCGACTGAACCCGACCAACAAGATGTGCCTGATCCAACCGTCACGGAGCCTGTTCCGCAACAGCCTGTTGAAACTCAGGTTCCCGAAGATGAATCGGTCGATGTGGACGATTCAGATATATTGTTTAGCGATTTTTACCTAGACACTGAAGAAGCACCTAATTATGAAGACCTGAGTTGGGATGAAATCAAAGATGTGGCAAAAGAACGTGGGGTAAAGATAAAGGGTGGTTATGCAGGGCTGCAAGCTGCTTTGGTGGCGGATGATATAGCAATGGCGGAGGCCGCACCTGCTACCCAACCGACAACCCCACCATCTGTGCCTGTCACCCCTGATGTTGAGACAGTTGCTCCTACCGCCCCCGAAGCAGAGAAGACCACTGTAGAGCAGGCTCCTACCGCAGAAGATAAATCGCAAGTAGCGTATCGAACAATTAGGAATATGTCCCACGGTTTAAGCAATGTTAGTCCTCCAGAATTGCTAGACCATTTGCCTGAAGGTTTTAGGGGGACTAGGCAACAAGAAAATAGGCCGATGACTATTCTTTTGCCGGAAGCATTTGAAAAGGAAAAAGACGCTGATGCTCAACAGAAAATTGCTGATGCCTACTCATCTCTTATAGGTGATTTGGAGAGCTTTGAGGGTGCATCTGATGCGGAGATAAGAGCAGGTCTTAACCGCTTATTAGAAGACCACGGCAAGCCCGCCGGTGCAAGGCGAGGCGTATTTACCCCTATGAAGGATAGTGATGTACTACGGATAAAACCAGAGGATATTCGTAATGAAGCTATACAAGGTCTAAATAAAGCCAAGAAAGGTAAACTTCACAAAACCCTAATGGCGATGGGAAACCCCATCTCTCGTGTGCCTGCTACCACTGAGGTCGCACCTGAGCAAGAAACGTCTGAAACGGACTACCCTGTCTTTACTGGTAAGCAAACAAGGGGTAATCCTAAGTACCGTGATTACCTTGAGGAAAAGAGGGAAGCTGGTGAGATAAGCAAACGAGAAGAGGCGCAGCTTTCTCAGATGGAGGCTGAGTTCCCTAGGCAGACTGAAGAGTCAAAAGGCCCAAACCTGAAAGACTCCCTAGAGAAGAGAGGTCTTGATGAGGGGATTTTTGATAAAGTACCTTACAAAGAACTCCTTGAAATAGATAAAACAGCTAGAGGTACGACTCGTAAGGGTGATGCAAGAGAGAAATATCTGAAGGGGCAAGCTGATCTTCTTAACGAGAAGTATGAAGAAGCAGTGCCAGAGCAGGCTGCCAAGCCGGTAACTGGTGCTAAGCCAGAACTAACCCGTGAATCTGTTCAGGCCGCTATAGATGGTAATCATCGAAATAAAGAAGTGAGAGCAGCACGAATTGCTGCCATTGAGGATGGTTGGTTCCACGAGGTAAAGGCTAAGGAACTCACTCGCTCCTATAAGGCAGGCGATAAGAAGTATGAATTCCAACTTCAAGGTAAGAAATACGTCAAGAACCCTGACAAGTGGGAGGATGCTAAGCCTGAGCAGGCTGCCGTTCAAGAGCAGCCTGCTGAAGAGGTGGAGGAAGTAGAGGTTGAGGCAGCCCCACAACCCAAGAAGGGCGACCCTACACCAAAGGCAGAGGTAAAACCTAAGCCTAAGAAAAAAGGTGATAAGGGTGAGGCGGCCACACTCAGCCGCCTCACAGAAGCGGAGAATACTCTCCTAGGAGACCCTGAAGACCTAGAACAGTACCGTGTCAATATAGACGGAAACGATTATATCGTATATCCCACAGAGGGTGATATATGGATGATGGGTCGCCTAGATCATCTTGTTGATGAGAGTTGGCAACAGAAAGAGGGTGGACTAGTAGAGTTCTCTGACAACTCCATCTCTCTAGCTGAAACACTAGAAGAGTCAGAACGCATGATCCGTGACATGGGTGTGCGAGAAGACATGACTAGTGAGGAACAGGCTGAATATGAAAAAGATGCCAAGCTAAACACTCAGGAGTATGTTGACTCCATTCTTGAGGAAGTTGGGGATAATTATGACCCTGATATTGGGGATGATATAGAAGGGTTGATGGCTTACGCCATACAGACCAATATAAACGCCCCTCATTCACCAAGCAGGGTAACGATAGACCAAATAAAAAGGATGTTCCCCGGTGCTGAGGTTTATGAAAGTGAAGAGCAAGGTGGGTTTGTAGTAAAGTTTGATCGTGGTCAGTTCATTGTTAAGGTTGCTAATGATGTAGTTTATCCTGTCAGTCAGATAGAGAAGGTCTATGATAGCAAACGATCCGCTAGAGCTTCTCGGGGTATTAAGGAAGCCTTACAAAGTATCGGTGCCGTACATATATCATCTAGAGGTCTGCCTAAATCCCGTGGAATCAATACGCTAGGAATGATTATCCTCAGCGAACGGTTGTATGAATCTCGTTTACCTGATGTCCTCATGCACGAAGCGGTTCACTTGGCACATACCAATGGTTTGTTTAGCGACACAGAATGGGATCAACTACTAAAAGCCTCCGGTTCCTCACGTGCTGATAGCCATAATCAACAGAGCGAGAGTGTTGCCTTTTGGGTGCAGGACCAGTGGATACGAAGGAATAAAGGTTCCAAGGAAGCTCGCGAGAATCGCATTGATGAAATAGATAGTGAATTAAAGCCTCTTCTCAAAAGGCTTAAAGAGGCCACTAACAAGAAGGCTAAGTCGAACCTTCGCAAGAAGATAGGAGACCTAAAAAGAGAACGTAGAGCATTTGCTCATGGTGGCGAGGGTCTATTTGAAAAGGTAGTTAGGAAAATATCAGAGTTCTTTAATCGCATCCTGAAAGGGATGGGGGTAGGGGGAGACTCGATAAGTCGAATCTACGCTGATATGGTATCCGGTAACATCTTCAACCGACTGAATGGAACTGGCCTTCTAGACATCAAGGAGTATGACATACATGAGAGGTTTGGGGATGAACTAGTATCTAGCCCCAATGCTCTTGAAGCACAGTTCATGCACCACTTCGGTACAACTGAAGACTATGTTAGTGCTAAATTCCTCATGCCTAACGGTAAGTATGTCAATGCTCCCAAGGGGATGATGAATAGCCAGCAACTCCGGTGGGAAGCCCCTGATAAAAAGGTTGTCATGGGTGGGTTCATCCAGATAGATGTGCCTGCTGTAGTTGGGGATAAGCCTGTTCAGATGAAGGTTGCCAACACAATCCTTCCTGCTCAGGCTGAAGCAATACGTGAATTGAGGAAAAAGGGGCATGAGTTTCATGTTATCAAATACTCAATGAAAGACTACGGACACCAAGAGAGTGTGCATGTCCTAGCTAATGACACACAGGTTGATGAGTTTTTGGACAGGTATACAGGGGAGAGGTTGGGTTGGCACCGCAAGCAGACGAAGATAGAGCGTGACGATATATACCCAAGCACCGAGGGTATTGAAGACATAGCGCATCTGCCTAAAGATGAACTAGACGCTGAGAGGAGAGAGGGTGATCCTGCAAACCCACTAGATGGTCTTCGCAGAATCCAACAGTTGGTTCTTGATAAGGGCTATTACACACCTATGAGTAATAGGAATGTTAAGAAGCTCGGTAGGGAAGCTATGGATGCTGACTACCACGGCGAGAAGGACCGCTTGTATGAGAAGTTATTAGAAAAAACAAATCTGATAACGGCAGTAGAAGCAGAGCAGATTCAAATAATCATGCAGGACTTGGGTGATACAAACACTCGTGAGGCACGTATAGAACTGCATAACTGGATGGGAAAACGACAGGAGCATCTTTCAGAGGTCGCCCGTACCCTACAGTACGGGCGAGACTACTACATGCCTGAACAGCTTCGTAGGGCTATGCACCTGTTTGATTTGCTTAATATGCTAACCGGAAGTGAGAGGGGGAGGCTTGAAAAGTTAGTTAGTGAAAGTCGTCTAAGCGAACAGGTATCCGAACAGCTTGCAGAGCGTTTGCAAGAGGAGTTGCCTGACATACCACAACGACCTGAAGGCACAGGTCATGGCAGGGAGTCGGGGGCTAGAAAAAGTGGTACAGGAGAAGGTAAGGGTGAGGGTGTTAAGATCTCAGGTGCTAAGGGTGAAGGTACTGGCACTAGGAAGCCAAAGAAAACAGGCAAGAAAGATGGTGGTAAGGGTTCCAAGTCCGAGGTTAAGGTGCCGGAAAAACGCAAAAAGGAGATTGATAGGCTCTTTGAAAGAATTTCAAAGCGACAGTCTAAAGTTCGGGATAAAATTGAAAAGCATTGGGGTGAACTGACAGTAGAGCGACTCGAAGAAATAGCTGAGAGTGAATTCCAAACAAGGCGACTTGTTCGTGATATTATGAGGGCAGGAAGTAGGTGGCATAAAAATATATCCAACTTCTATCAGGAGTATTGGTACGCATCTATCCTTAGCGGACCAACAACTCATGCTGTCAATATCGCATCAAATACGATATTTCATAATATCATCAGGAGGCCATCCAAGTTAATTTCAGGTTACATAGATACGCTGATTGATAGATTAAGCAGCGAAACAGTCAGGTCTATCACAATCAATGATAAGGGTCAGGTAAAGACTTATCAGAAGTGGCTGGAAGAAAACCCTGAGAGGAAGCGAGAATACAATCAGACTATGCAGGTTATCTTTGGTTCTGCTTGGTCTAATGCTGTAGCAGCCTTTCAAAGCAACCTAAGCCTAGTAGAGGGTAAGGTTACGGGGGAAGCTGGTGCTGGTAAGTATGAGGATGTCACAAAGTATGGTTCATCTTCGGTTATATCGACTTTCTTTGATAAATACTTTTCTCCGGGTGTTGATATTGGCACCTTAGCAAGTGTTCAGGAAGGTGGGGCAACATCCGTTCCCACCTACTGGAAGGACAGTAAGAACTTCATGCACCGAGTTCTTTACGGCTTAATGAACGGTGTTGATGGTACGGATGCTGAGATCAACGAAAAGATACGCAATTTATCAAGTCAGCTAACGCAACTGAAGTCAAGCATTGCTGTTGAAGAGCAGGCCATTCGTGATGGAATTGGGGATAAGGATAAACTCAATAAGCTAAATGACAATATGGCTGAAAAGCTAAACGAGCTAGCTAACCTAAAGGCCGAACGCACTATCGGCCAGAGATACAACGGACTATCCAGTATCATTCAGCTTCCGGGTAAGTCGTTACAGGCTGCTGATGACTTCTTTAAGACCTTCTTTACTCGTGCGGCGGTAGGTCAATATGCGGCAATGTTAGCTCGTGTGAAGGTCGAGGAAGGTGACCACGGTAATGCTGATCCTGAACGATGGAAGATGGAATACATCCATAACAGCATGACTAATGTTAATAGTGAGGCATGGCAACTTGCTATGCGTGACGCTAAGACATCGCTGTTCCAATCTGACCCCGAAGACCTAAAAGCTCAGGGTAGGTATATTGCGCTTGCTGGTATGCACCTTAGCGCAGGAGTTAAAAATATACCTTACATTGGTTGGATTATAAACCCCTTCGTCCGTGTGCCTGTTAATATCGCAGCGTCTTCGGCAGAGAAGATACCGGGACTAGGTTTAGCTGGCTTATTGCCGACATACCTCAACAACAAGGCTGAGGGACAGCACTGGTCTACCGGAATGAGTGAGAATGTAGCTGGTCAGCTATGGGTTCTCATGTTGTATTACGGAATCACCAACTTGCTTGCAGCTATGAATGATGGTGATGATGAATATGTATTTACAGGTGCATCCTTAACAGACGATCCAAAGCGTAGAGGGTTTAGTTATAGCGAAGGTGTACCGCAAAGCACTGAAATGCAGATAGGTGGATACCGATTTGATTACGGTCGCATTGACCCAATGGCTACCATCTTCGGCATATTCAGGGATATGAATGAAGGTAAGGGTAGCTTAGGTCAGAATATTGTTGATGGTGCTATAGGTGCCATAAACGACAAGACCTTTATGCGAGGTTTACAAAACATAACTGACGTCTTTGATTCATCTAGACGGGATAATGTACTTGTTGGCTTTGCAGCATCTTGGATTCCAAATGCTTACAAGCAACCTGCCAGATATTGGAAAGACCATATACCGGATAAGAGGCCAATTGATTCTTTTTGGGGTAAGGTTTTGGTAGCGAGCAACCTATCTGATGATGCCTACCCGATATACGACATGTACGGCAATCGTGCTGTACAGGCTCCCGGAGGTGGTATAGCAGGTGTTGCCTACAACTCAGGTGTACCTATGAGGTTCAAAGGTGCCAACATGTTCAAGGGTCACAAGATATACGTTAAGTACAATGATAGCCTTAAACGTGAAGACCCGAAGAGTTGGCCGCAGAAACCTCATTCATTTATTACTGATAAGTCCTTCAAGACTGAAGACAACCCAACAGGCCGTAAGGATATGAGTCCTTCTGAATATTCTGAGTTCTCGATGAAATATGGTGAGTTATTTCGCCGTGCTGTAGAGGTTCTGCTTCCACCTGAAGTTGCCGAAAACCCTACGAAAACAGACCTAGAGATTATGGATAGGATACGCACCAAATCTAGGGAGATAATTAAAGATGCTTATATCAGGGGTATCCTGAACATAGTATCCCCTGAAGATTACCTACAATCGGTCATTAATAATACACGTGATAGCATCGCTGGCACACGTGGGACTATAGCAAATTATTACAATAGACGGCAGAAACTAGAATATCATAGATGGAATGACGCTTGGAAACGATGGAGGGGGTACGATGGGACGTAAAAGAAGAGACAGGCGGGACAGCCCTGATGAGGCTGTCACGCCACCTAAAGTAGAGCGTAAGGAAGTTCGCACTAGTAGTCGTGTGTCCATTACCGAAGCCAAGGCTGAGCTACAGAAGGCTAAGGCATCCAAGTGGAAGTGGTTAGCAATCCTCATTGGGTTGGTTATGGCGGCTTTTGGTGTATTTAAATCTAAATTAATTGGAGGTTAGCATGTTAGATTCGATTAAGCAAAGAATCTCAGACTGGTGGAAATCAGCAGCGGCAAAGCGTTTACAGGCGGCTGTTATAACCGCAATCATTACGACGATTGCAGAGAAGACGGGTTGGATTAGTACCGAACAGGCAACTAGATTCGCCGGTCTTGTAATAGCAGTCATCGTTGGTGATTCACTTAGACCACTTAATCCTGAAAAACTGAAGGAGGAATAACATGCGTTGGCGTTTTGTAAAACCAAACGAGCGAGTCAGATGTATGATCCGTTGTAATCGCGCACATGATCTTGTTGGTATGGAAGAACGAATGGAAGCACTCGGATATATGCGAGTTAGATTCTTAACTTTCATCAAGCACATCCTGTGTCCAACGGGCAAGTTTAAGAGTTACTATCTCCCAAGACGGGAGAAAGACCAAGACCCTCCAGCGAGTCCTTGACTCGTTGCCCGCAGGGGGTGGGCCATGCTTCCCCCACCCCCTGCACTTTTTTAGGCGGAACAGAAATGACACACCAAGATTGGATCAGTATGGCAACCTCGGTTGGGTTGCCAACGGCTTTTTTGATTGGTCTGCTATTCATCCTCTGGAGAATGGCACGGGCAGTATCGCCCTACTTCATGGACGCTTATGAGCGTCACTGTGAGCTAATAGAGGTTCTAAAAGACAGCGCTGGTCAGTGTACAAACGCATCAAGGGCATTGTCCCACGCCGCTGATGCTTTAGAAGTCATCGCTGATGACGAGAAGATTGATAAAGTTAAACTTCACACTCGTGCAATGAAGGACGATCTTGGTGATGTATGACCTCAATTTCAGATCGAATAAGAGAGGTTCTTGATCGTGTAGGATGGGACGTACCTACATCTATCGTGGTTAAGGATAAAGCTCTTTCTGATTTAACAGTTAGGCAAATCCGAAACGGGCTTGGTAACACAAAAAACGTCGATTCTAAGAAGCGATATAATCTCAAGAACCACCACAGGCGTATGTTCTATCGTGCCAGAAGAAGGTCGCGAGAGAAGAATATATACTTTGATTTAGAGCCTGAAGACATTGTTATCCCTGACTTCTGCCCCATTCTTGGTCACAGATTAGAGCCTTCAAATGTTCAGGGGGGAGCTTATAACAGTCCATCCTTAGATAGGATTAACCCCAAGAAGGGATACACCAAGGACAACATACAGATCATATCGTGCAGGGCTAATAACATTAAAGGGGATGCCACAATCGAAGAGATTGAGAAGCTCATTAGGTGGTATCGTCGTAATGGATCTGTTTTAGATAGGTCCTAGGGATATGTACAACTGGTTCTATGTCCTGCCAGTCATCTCTATCCCACCTACCCCCAACCTCGATTCTTGTTGATAAGCTATCGAAGGTGTACATATAATCGCCATCGTTAAAGCGAACAAATAGTACAGGAGATCCGTAGGGGGTGAGTAGTTCCATTGCCTGATACTTTGATAAGCTGAGTATCAGTGTTGGATAGGTTTCGTAATCGACATTCCTGTTCTTTAGCTCTGCGAAACCTGTAACCTCACCGTCTTTGATGACAGCAAAATCTGCTCTGTAGGAAATTGGCAGCTTCTGAAATTCAACATTGAATCGAGCCTCAAGCGATTCCTTAAACTTCGTTTCCGCTGCTAGCGTCTTCTCGTTCTCGTACCTCGGCCTCATGCTCTGGTCTCCTTACAATGATGGGTGTTTGCTCCCCTATCCACCCTCCCAAGATGTTGTAATCCATCCACTCCTGTGCTTCTTCGTCATCCATGCCATCTGCCCGGAGGCACTCTAAGACGATTTCATAGTCATAAACTATAATGTCTGGCTGACCACATCGGTATCCAATTCCGATCTCAGCCTTTTCAAAGCCTATGTATTTAATCGGTTTTTCTGAGTCGTGTACCATCATCTACCTTATCAATGGGTCGCTCTGAACAGCGTTGATCCTTGTGCGGGTCCTCATCAAGTGACATTCCAAAAACTAATACGCCTTCATCGTATACCTGTATGATTACATCGTGATCGTAAACTAGATAAGCCTTATCGTCGTTCTTTTGAATCATCAGATTCCTTTTCAATCAACCTCTCTAAGTACCACTTAGCTTTGTGCAGGTCTTCAAGACCGTTCTTCATGTGGTATCTGGTAATGTATTTCAGTATGTTCTGCTGGTACATATTGAAGTTGTGTGACTCAGCGTAGTCCATAGGCTCTATGCCCATCTTGTAATACTTCGGATTGGTAGGATCTTCCTGACGGATTGCGTAGTAATCCATCCACGCCTTCTTTCGTTTCTCTGACCAATGACTAGGGAAGATAAAATCAGTCATTATGCTCTCCAAGCAATTTGGTGATTGTAAGCCAGTCATCCAAGTAGCAAGCGATGACCCAAGGCTCCCGATTCTTTTTATGAAGTACCACACTACTCTCTTCCTCCATTTTATCCCTCTGTGCCTGCTTTAACGCATTGTGAATGTTAAGCCTTTCAACAAATTTAACTTCAAAATGTATGCCATCTATATCGGTTTTCAGGTCAGCATCACCTTCCTGATACCCACAATATTGCTGTGTACGCCTAGCCTCTTGGCAGATGCCAAGCTCTTTCAGCTTGGCTGCTGCCATACGTTCACCCCGTTTACCTTTTTGTCTACTGTTAGTCATGCTCCACCTAATCTGAGTAGTGATGATTCTTTTTGCGTACCGTATTTTCAGGGTTTAGATCGACGGGTGACATCTTTATCTCGGTTAGAAATAAGGGCTTACCTTTAGTGTTACCGAACCAGCGGTTCTCCATCTCCCCATCTTTCCAACTGTCTTGAATCATTTTGCACATACGCTTAATGCGTTGGCTCATGACATCACTTGCCCACCTCTGAGTAGTGCAAAGTTCTAGCGCAAGGATCTCTTCGCTTGTGATGTTATCGGAATCAACGAAGTAGGGATTACCTGTTTTTGGATTCAGATAATACTTCTTCTCGCTCCACGTATGTCTAGCCATTTTCCCATCCGAAATTTTGCCTGCTGCTATCAAACTTCAGCCTGACTAAATTGTTTCGGATCGGTCCATTTCTACGTTTGATAATGTGAACATCATACTGATCTTCACCACCGCCACGGGGACTTCTTCCATGAAACCATCCGCCCATAATCAGGTCTGCATCCTGCTCAAGTGAACCGGAATCACGTAGATCAGATGATAGAAACTCTACCTCATCTCTACGCTCCACTTCACGGGAACACTGGCATAAAGCAATTATACCTACCTGATGCTCCCTAGCAGCGGATTTTATCCGTTGGCTTATCTCAGTAACTACCTCGTAGCGTCCTGCTATCGTCGTGCTTCTGAGTAATTGAACGTAGTCTATAACTACAAACTGTATCCTGTGTGCCTGCACGTAACGCTTTATAGCCGCCTCAACTTCATCAATCGTACCGACACCCTCGTAGTAAATCTTGGATACATGACTGTGCCTCTCAGCAATTTCATTCCTAAGCTTCTCAGGGTCTTCCTGCCACTGTTTCTCGTCATCACCCACATAGTTCATGATGATACGCCTACCAAGCTCATACGGACTCATCTCGGCGTTCAGAGAGAGGCTAGGGATACCCTTCTTTGCCAGATGGCATTGCCATTGCAGGGCGAGTGCCGTCTTTCCATGAGACGGCCTCGCCATGATGATACAGACTTCCCCTGCCCCTACCCCATCTATTGATTGATCTATCGGGTAGATACCTGAAGGCATATGCCGTTGGTTCTTAGATCTGTTGAAGTAGACGTTGACGCAATCAAGTAGAGTTTCTTTCTTCTCTACCGCTGTAGTTCTCTTACGTACAGAGGCATATGCGTTATCAACAGTAGCTTCTATCCAGCCGATGCCTTTGTAGTAGTGTTCTTTCTCGCACCAAACCTCGATAGCTTTGATGATTTCATCGGTAGGGACTCTTTGGTATACGAGTTCACATGTGATTTGAAATACAATGGCACTACGGGAATGATCACTAAGATGCTCCGGTAAATGACCCTCCCAGCGGGCAGCAAACTGGCTATTAGGAGAGGCAAGTAGCTCCTGTACCTGTTCACTTAACTCGCTAGGAGGGTCGGGCGGAACAACCGATTGACTCAGTTCGATGCAGACTCCCTCTAAATCCTCAATCGAACTAAGCTCAAAGTTTGGAAAGTCTACTGTCGCCCATTCGTAAGAGGGTTCAACAAATCGGCTCTCGTTCCACCAAGGATACCGGATAAGGTTACCATATCCCTTGTTTTTTAGCTTGTCTTGTCTTGGGTATATCTCATCAAACCCAATTGATAACTGATTGTCTACGCCCTGCCAAAACCTTCTTGCGAGATAAGCAGGCACAGGTTCTGTGAAGAATATCCATACGTGTGCGCCTGTACCACTACTGCTTATCTCCATTACAGGATCTAGACCCAATTCCTGCACAAAGAAGTATGTTGTTTCTGCCTTGTCTTTCCACGCCACATCAGGGCGGTCTTTATGATTATCGAAATCGACGCAGGTACACATGACGGTGTTATCCTGCTCCATCAGGTAGAAGCCATAGCATTTCTTGCCAGCCAAGTGGTCTTCCACAATATCATCAGCAGTAACAGCCTTCTCTACAGGTCTGAAGTTACTGCCTACAGGTTGGATAGCTACTATCCCATCCCTACCTTTGAACCGTTTAAGTATGTACTCTGCACGTTGAGTGTTCATGTTCCGTCCTTGAAAAATAGGGACGGGGGTACACACAACCCCCGTCCCCAAACCCTAAATTCAGCTAGAAGGGATTGTCATCGCTACTACTCGATGGTGCGGCAGGGGCATCAGCCGCAGCGGTTTCCCCGCCGAATATAGAGTCAATTGCCATTAGCTGCTCATTGTTTAATTCAACAGCGGGCTTAGACGGGGTTCGTGGTGTAGATACACTCCAGTTCGGGAAGTCAGAATCTTCACGCTGCTTGCAATAGAATTCTGCTTCATGTCCGATGAGGGTTTCGCTACCATTCTTAGCAAGACCTGAGATCTTACCTGTGAACCCAAGTGCCTTGATGGAATCACCTACCCACTCCGCAGCCTTGGTAGTCAGAGGTAGCCACATCGAGACGAAGTTCTCGGTAGTGTACTCCTCACGAGTACCATCGGTATTTAGCTTTTGTAGAGGTGTTAACTGTAACCAGAGTTGGGGCGTACCCTTCTTTGATTGTGTAAGGTCGTGATCAGTAACACGACAACGATAAAGTCCAGTTTGCCAATTACTAGCCATTCGATTTGCCTTTCTTTAAAGCATCTAAAAAGTTGTTCCATCCTTCCTTGGCAGATTTGCCAAGTGAAAAGGATTCAGGTAGACCGTGCCTGTTCTTAGCGTCCCAAGCTGCTCGTCGCTCACAATAAGCGATTCGCATTGTACCACCTGAAGCCTTGCGTTTGTCTTCATCATCAATGGTTGTCAGGAAATTTAAGAACAATACAATGTCTGCCCACTTATGGGTTAAACCCCATGCACTAGCGTGCATATCAGGGGTATAGCGATCATAGTCAGCACCGGCGGGATTCTTGAAGGTCGCAACCTTCGTGTGCGTGATAAGAACTACTCGCATACCCTTCTCGTTTCGCAGGCGGTCAAGTTTAACAAGGAACGCATCCCAGAGTGGGGCAGCGACCCTGTATCCTCGACCATATCCTGCGAAGCCTCGCTCTCCGAAATCGCCACCGAATTCAGTTTGGGTAACGTGTCGGTAGAGCATTGCTTCCGCACCATTAGCACAGTCAAGTGCAAATGTTTTGTACTCGTGGTCACCTTCAAGAAGGGCATCCACGAATTCATCTAGCTCGCTCCACGATTTAACGTGGATGCGAGGTGTTTCATCTGCCTGTCCAGAGTCCACAAGGGTATCTAACCCTGTCTCTGTCTCTGTCATCACTACAATAGGCGAGGGTGCTTGCGTTAAGAATGAGGTCTTACCTACACCTTCGACACCCTGAACTACCATAGCAATAGGCCGGTTCACCGGCTTCATCTGAATAGACTTGAGTAGGTCAGATGCCCTACTCGCTTTCGTCTTTGTGTTCATCAGCTTGCTCCGCTGTAAATGTTTGCCACCAATTTTCCAATGCAAGGTGGAATGCCTTGCCAAACGCTAAGGCCGGTGGTGTTTCCGTCCTTCGCTGTATACCGTAGATGTATCTCCAATAATACTTACGTCTGCACGTAAGGAATGTACTCATCCCTGAATAACTAAGCGTATTGTCTGCACTAATGGCTGACTTCTTGCGAGGTTCCCAACTCACATTCTCAGGATCTTCCACGCCCCTGCATAGAGTCATAAACTCACATGGGCTACCATACTTCTCGCACATGGTAGTGTTCTGATACCACGCACCTGTCTGTGTGGCCTGCTCTATGTCCTTGGCAACATGCACAAGATCATTTAGAGTTTCTGCCATCTGTTGTTCCGAACGCACCACATTGCCCACACGAATGAAATACTTATCAGGATTAGCGTCCACCGCATGTAGGCACCTAAGCTCAAATAGTGCCGGTGATTCACGATCAGGGGATACGCCATCCCCATCCAAAGC